>WNFM01011088.1_pt4 | contig 340924 bp, 365 predicted proteins | sample 5400271 | NCBI WGS metagenome assembly WNFM01 (sample SAMN13153352, study PRJNA577476) | soil metagenome | isolation source: 60 cm saprolite on Douglas fir-dominated hillslope | place: USA:California | collected 2013-09-17
CACCATCGTGTTGACCGTGCTCTTCAGCTCCAGGATCTCGCCCTTGACGTCGACCGTGATCTTCTTCGACAGGTCGCCGCGCGCCACCGCGGTCGTCACGTCGGCGATGTTGCGCACCTGGCCGGTGAGGTTCGCCGCCAGCTGGTTCACGTTGTCGGTGAGGCCCTTCCACACGCCGGCGACGCCCAGCACCTGCGCCTGGCCGCCGAGCTTGCCGTCGGTGCCCACCTCGCGCGCCACCCGCGTTACCTCCGAGGCGAAGCCGTTCAACTGGTCCACCATCGTGTTGATGGTGCTCTTCAGCTCCAGGATCTCGCCCTTGACGTCGACCGTGATCTTCTTCGACAGGTCGCCGCGCGCGACCGCGGTCGTCACGTCGGCGATGTTGCGCACCTGGCCGGTGAGGTTCGCCGCCAGCTGGTTGACGTTGTCGGTGAGGTCCTTCCACGTCCCGGCGACGCCCGGCACCTGCGCCTGGCCGCCGAGCTTGCCGTCGGTGCCCACCTCGCGCGCCACCCGCGTCACCTCGCCGGAGAAGGCGTTGAGCTGGTCCACCATCGTGTTGACCGTGCTCTTCAGCTCCAGGATCTCGCACTTCCGCGATGTTGCGCACTTGGCCGGTGAGGTTCGCCGCCATCGCGTTCACGTTGTCGGTGAGGCCCTTCCACACGCCGGCGACGCCCTTCACCTGCGCCTGGCCGCCGAGCTTGCCGTCGGTGCCCACCTCGCGCGCCACCCGCGTCACCTCCGAGGCGAAGCCGTTCAACTGGTCCACCAGCGTGTTGACCACCTTGCCGATGCGCAGGAATTCGCCACCGAGCGGCGCGCCGTCGATTTCGAGCTGCATGCGCTGCGACAGGTCGCCCTTGGCGACGGAATCGATGACCCGCGCCACCTCGGCGGTCGGGCGCGCCAGGTCGCCGATCAGCGCGTTGACGGAATCGACCTGCGCCGCCCAGGCGCCGGCCGCCGCCGGCAGCCGCACGCGCTGGTTGATCTGGCCGCCCTTGCCCACGTCCTCGCGGATGCGCGCGAACTCGTCGGCGATGGTCTCGTTGGTCTCGACGATGTCGTTGAACGCGTCGGCGATCTCGCCGTCGATGCCGACCATGTCGAGCGGCATGCGCACCGAAAAATCGCCTTTTTTCAGCGCACGCAGCGCGCCGAGCAAGGCGCGGCGATCGATCATTTCCGGGATGAATTGAATGTCGCTCATCGAGTTCTCCCAAAGCCTTCTGAAACCGTCTGATGATAGAGCGAGCCGCCGCGCGCCACTATCGCTCGCCCTTGATTAATACGTCGATGTCCCTCGCCAGTACGTAGCGCAATCTCTACACGTGAGCGCAACTGCAGTCGCAGTCGCTCAAAACCGGGCATGCGCCGAACGGCTCAGGCTTTGCATCGTCCGGCCAATGCGGCCTGCGATTTGCCGCTCGTAGATTGCAACTCCTAGCGCGACCCCAACGAGGAACCGCCATGCCTGCCGCTGCCGCCGATCCCGGCCTGCAAGTGTTCTCCACCTGTCCGCCCTCGGCGCTCGGCCAGTCCGACAGCTACCTGCGTCAAGTGCGGGAAATCGCCTCCTGGAGCGAGGCGGCCGGTTGCGAAGGCATCCTGGTTTATACCGACAACGGCCAGGTCGATCCTTGGCTCGCCGCGCAGGCGATCATCGGCGCCACGCGGCGCCTTTGCCCGCTGGTAGCGATCCAGCCCGTGTACATGCATCCCTACAGCGTGGCGAAGATGATCACCTCGCTCGCCTTCCTGCACGGGCGGCGCGTGCACCTCAACATGGTGGCCGGCGGCTTCAAGAACGACCTCGAGGCGCTCAACGACCGCACGCCGCACGATGAGCGCTACGAGCGCCTGGCCGAGTACACCACCGTCATCCAGCAGCTGCTGCGCGGGGCGGGACCGGTGAGCTTCGAGGGCCGCTATTACCAGGTGAAGAACCTGCGCCTGACGCCACCGCTGCCGCCGGCGCTGATGCCCGACATCCTGCTCTCGGGCTCGTCGGAGGCAGGCATGGCGACGGCGTTGCGCCTGGGCGCGACGCCGGTCGAATACCCGAAGTCGCCGAGCGAGTGCGCGGAAGCCACCGTCAACGGCGTTGCGCGCGGCCTGCGCGTCGGCATCATCGCGCGCGCCAGCGAGTCCGACGCCTGGTCGGTGGCCGAGGCGCGCTTCCCCGCGGACCGCAAGGGCCAGCTCACGCACCAGCTGGCGATGAAGGTAACCGATTCCGCCTGGCACAAGCAGCTCTCGCGCCGCGACGCCGGCCAAGGCGGCGGACGCGATCCCTACTGGCTGGTGCCGTTCCAGAACTACAAGACCTTCTGCCCCTACCTGGTCGGCAGCTACCCGCGCGTGGCGGAGCTGCTGGCGGGCTATGTGCATGCCGGTTACCGCACTTTCGTCCTCGATGTCCCGGCAAGCGCCGAGGAGCTCGAGCATATCGGCGCCGTGATCGAGCGCGCCACGCTGCGCCTGGCGGCATGAGCCGCCTACTGCAGGAAAGATTCCACGTCCGGGCGCAGGCGCGACCGGAAGCGCTCGCCGTTTCCGGCGCGCAAGTCCGCCTCTCCTATGGCGCGCTCGAGGCCGCCGCCAACCGCCTCGCGCGGCTGCTGCTCCACCTCGGCTGCCGGCGCGGCGACCGCATCGCGCTGCTCGCGCCGAAGAGTCCGGCGACCATCGTCGGCCTGCTCGCCACGCTGAAGGCCGGTGCGGCCTATGTACCGCTCGACCCCGCGGGCCCGGCCGAGCGGCTGGCGCGCATGCTGGAAGCGGCCGAGTGCAGCTTTATCCTCGCCGGCGGCGCGGCCACCGCCATGCTGCGCGATACGCTCGCCTGCACCGCGCCCGCCCGGCGGCCGCAGATCGGCTGGCTCGACAGCGGCGATCTTTCCGCGCCCGGCGAGCCGGCCGCCTTCGGCGTGCGCGACATCGCCGCCTTCGAAGCGTCGCTGCCGCCCGCGGCCGGCACGCCGGATGACTTGGCGCACCTCCTGTTCACCTCGGGTTCCACCGGCCAGCCGAAGGGCGTCATGATCGCCCAGCGCAGCGTGCTCGCGTTTCTCGACTGGGCCTGCGCCCATTTCGGCATCGCGCCGACCGACCGGCTCTCGCAGCACGCGCCCCTGCATTTCGATCTCTCGACTTTCGACATCTTCGGCGCGCTGACTTCGGGCGCGGAACTGCACCTGGTGCCCTCGTCGCTCGGACTGCTGCCGCACAAGCTAGCGCAGTTCATCCGCGAAGCGCGCCTGACGCAGTGGTTCTCCGTGCCCGCGGCGCTCACCCAGATGGCGCAGCTCGGCGTGCTGCGCGACGGCGACTTCCCCGACCTGCGCCGCGTGCTGTGGTGCGGCGAAGCCATGCCAACGCCGACGCTCGTGCACTGGATGCGGCGCGTGCCGCACGCGCGCTACACCAATCTCTACGGTCCGACCGAGGCGACCATCGCCAGCAGCCATTACACGGTGCCGCGCTGCCCGCGCGACGAACGCGAGCCGATTCCCATCGGCAGCGCCTGCGACGGCGAGGAGCTGATGATCCTGGACGAGGCGCTGCACTCCCTGCGGCCGGGGGTCACCGGCGAGCTCTACATCCGCGGCGTCGGGCTGAGTCCCGGCTACTGGCGCGACGCCGAGAAAACGCGCGCCGCCTTCCTGCCGTTTCCCGGCGGCGCGGGACCGCAGGATCGCGTCTACCGCACCGGCGATCTCGCCTGGCGCGACGCCGCCGGCTGCTTCCATTTTGTCGGCCGCGCCGACACCCAGATCAAGAGCCGCGGCTATCGCATCGAATTAGGCGAGATCGAGGCCGCGCTGCACACCCTGCCCGACCTCGCCGAGAGCGCCGTGGTGGCGATCCCGAGCGAGGGATTCGAGGGCTGGCTGATCTGTTGCGCCTTCGTACCCGCGCCGCCAGGCGAGCCGGCGCCCGGCCGGGTGCGCGAGGGATTGTCGAAGCTGCTGCCCGGCTACATGCTGCCGGCGCGCTGGATGCGCTGCGACGCACTGCCGCGCAACGGCAATGGCAAGGTCGACCGGCCGCGCCTGCGCACCGCGTTCCAGGACGCCGCGGTAGCGGCGGCCGAGCCGCGCGCGGCAGCGCGGGCATGACGGACGGCTTGCTCTCCGAAGCCGCCGTGCTCGAGCGGCTGCGCGCGCTGTTTGCCGAGCAATTCCACGCCGAGGTGGGTTCCGACGACAGCGACCTGCTCGCCAGCGGCTTGCTCGACTCAATGCGCCTGGTGGAGCTGCTGTTGCACATCGAGCAGGATTTCGCCGTGCGCGTGCCGATCGACGGCGTCGAGCTCGACGACCTGCGCACCTTGCGCGGTCTCGCCAAACTGATTGCCACGCGCCGCAATGAAACGCGCCACGGATCCGGAACTTAGCGGGCTGCGAGCGCTCGCCGCGGCTGACATCCCTGCGGTGGTCGCGCTGTTCGAGCGCGTCTACCCGCAGCACCGCTGGGCCGACCGCAACAGCTGCGAACGCTGCCTGCACGAGGTGCTGTTCGCCAATCCGTGGCGCGAAGCGGCGTTGCCCTCCTGGCTCGCCGAAAAAGACGGCCGCCTCACCGGCTGTATCGGCATCGTCCCGCGCCGCATGCTGCTCGGCGGCCGGCCGGTGCGCGCCGCCGTCGGCTGCCTGTTCATGGTGGATCCGGGGAGCCGCGCGAGCCTGGTCGCGCTGCAGCTCGCGCAAGCGGCGCTCGCCGGCCCGCAGGACCTGTTCATCGCCGACGGCGCCAACGACGACGCGCGCAGGCTCCTGGTGAGCGCCGGCGGGCGCGCGCCGCTCCTCTACGGACTGTACTGGACGCGGCCGCTGCGCCCCGCGCGGCACGCGCTGTCGCTGCTCGGCGATCGCCATGGCTTCGGCGCCGCGGCGCTCGCGCTGCGGCCGCTCGGCGCGGCGTTCGACGCGGTCGGCGCGCGGCTGCGCCCGAACCGATTCCATCGCGAGGCGCCGGGCATCGCCGACGAGCCGCTTTCCGCCGTCGACATGGCGTCACACCTGCGCGAGTTCCTCGGTGACAGCGAGCTGCGCCCGGTCTACGACGCGAGCTCGCTCGCCTGGCTGCTGGGGCAGGCCGCGCTCAAGACGCGCCACGGCACGCTGCGCTCGCGCAGCGTGCTCGACAGCCGGAGACGCCTGCTCGGCTGGTTTATCTACTACGTGCGCGCTGGCCACATCGGCGAAGTCCTGCAGGTCGTCGCCCGGCCGGGCTCGTTCGCGCTCGTGCTGCAACGCTTGTTCGTCGATGCGTGGCGGCAAGGCGCCAGCGCATTGCGCGGCCGCCTCGAGCCGCGTCACCTGCAGGAATTGTCCGAGCGCCGTTGCTGGATGCGCACTGAAGGCAGCTGGACCCTGGTGCACTCGAGGCACAGCGAAGTACTCACGGCTTTCGAGCGCGGCCGCGCCGACTTGAGCCGCCTGGACGGCGAGTGGTGGCTGCGCTTTATCGGCGGCTAGGCGGGCGCGCTCAACGGCGCGGGCGCCGCGTCGGACGCTTCGACGCGAAAGCCGTAGGCGCGGCAACCGGCGCTGGCCCAGGTCGCCGAGAAACCGGCGACTCGCAACAGGCCGGCCTGGCCGAAAATCCGATAGCCCATGCGCGTCACCGAATGCAGCGAGGCGAAGTTGTTGGAGGCGACACAGGAGATGAGGCCCCGCTTGCCTTCGTCGGTGAGCGCGCGCAGCGCCCGGCACATGCCGACCGCGTGCAGGCGCTTGCCGCGCCAGGCGGGCAGCGTGTAACCCTTGTACATGTAGGTCCAGCCGGCGTCGAAGTGCAGCGTGAAGTGCTCGTCGAGGGGCGCTTGCTGGCCCGTGTACCAGCCGTAGGCAGCCAGCAGCAGGCCGTCGAACAAAGCGTAGCAACGGTCGCCGCGCGCGAGCGCAATACGCAGGAATTCAGGCGGCATCTGATGGGCGTCGTCCCGCGCCAGCCGCTGCAACTCCTCGGCGTCGACGAATCGCGCCTGGAATCCGTGCGCGTCGAACAAGCCCGGGTCGCGCACGTCCTGCACCCGGACCGTCATCCCTTTCAGGATCTGGAACTGGCCAAGGTGGTCGAGCGCGCGGATCTGGACATCGTGCAGCACGGCACCCAAGCCGTCCCGCTGCAGGCGCTCGCCAACGCTGCCGATGATGTTGCGCAGTCTCAAGCGGCTCCCAGCCTACGGTGCGCACCTTGCCGCGGCCGCGGCGCGGCCATGGGCCGAACGGACTAGGTCGCCCGGCCACGGCCCGGCGCAGGCGCGTCGCTCGCCGCCCCTAGCATGGGCAGTGGGATGAAGATCTGTTTTGTCGGCCTGGACAACCTCCCCGTTCTCGCGCCGGAATACCGGCGCGAGCTGATCGGCGGTGAATCGGTGCAGCAAACATTGCTGGCGCGGGCGCTGGCGCGGCGCGGCCACGAAGTCAGCATGGTCACTGCGGACTATGGCCAGCACGACGGCGCGGTTTGGGATGGGGTCCGCGTCTACAAGGCCTATGGTTTCGACGCCGGGCTACCGGTGCTGCGTTTCCTGCACCCGCGCGCCACCGGGCTCTGGGCAGCGCTGCGCCGTGCCGACGCCGACCTCTATTACACGAGCTGCGCCGGCGCGCAGGTCGGCTTGGCGGCGATGTTCTGCGCGCGTCACCGCAGGCGCCTGGTGTTCCGCGCTGCAAGTGACGCCGATTGCGACCCGGCGCGCCTGCTGATTCGTTACGCCCGGGATCGCTGGCTGTACCGCTACGGCCTGCGCCACGCCGATGCGGTCCTGGTGCAGAGCGCCTTCCAGGCCCGCACACTCGAGCGCTGCTACGCGCTGCCGAGCCGCTATGCCGGCATGCTGGTCGAGGCGCCTGCGCCGCCGCAACGCCGTGACATCGACGTGCTGTGGGTCAGTAATATCCGCCCACTCAAGCGGCCGGATCGCGCGCTGCGGCTCGCCGATTGGCTGCCGGAAGCGGCGATCCACATGGCCGGCGGACCGCTGCGCGGCGAAGAGGCGCTGTACGAGGAGGTGGAGCGCGCCGCCAGCGCGAGGCCCAATATCACTTTTCACGGCCGCCTGCCGTACGCGGTGGCTGCGGCGCTCTACGATCGCGCGCGGCTGCTCGTCAATACCTCCGACGTCGAAGGCTTCCCGAACGCCTATCTGCAGGCCTGGATCCGCGGCGTGCCGGTGGTAACGCTGATCGACCCGGATCGCGTGATCGAGCGCGAGGGCCTCGGCATCGCCGTGCGCACGCCCGAGGGCCTGCCGGCGGCGGCGGACGCCTTGCTGCGGCAGCCGGTCGCGTGGCGCGCGGCGAGCGCGCGCTGCCGCGCGTTCATGGCGCGCGAGTATGGCGAGGAGAAGATCCTCGCACCCTATTTCGCCGCGTTCGATCAGGCGATGCGCGTAGGCGCAACCGCGGCCGGCCGCCTGCACCATGCCTGAGACGCCGTTGCTCATCACCATCGACACCGAAGGCGACGACCTCTGGTCGCGGCCGCGCGAGATCACCACGCGCAATGCCCGCTTCCTGCCGCGCTTCCAGTCGCTGTGCGAGCGCTACCGCCTCAAGCCGGTCTACCTCGCCAATTACGAGATGGCGATGAGCGATGCCTTCGTCGAATTCGCGCGCGACGTCGTCGCGCGCAACCGCGGCGAGATCGGCATGCACCTGCACGCCTGGAACTCGCCGCCACTGGTGCCGCTGACCGCGGACGACTTCCACTACCAACCTTACCTCGTCGAGTACCCGGACGCCGTGATGCGGGAGAAGATTCATGTGGTGACGCGGCTGCTCGAGGCACGCATCGGGCGCAGGATGGTGAGCCATCGCGCCGGCCGGCTGGCCCTCGACGGGCGCTACGCCGCGATGCTGCTCGAGGAGGGCTATCGCGTTGATTGCTCGGTCACACCAGGAGTCGACTGGCGCTACGCGCCAGGCGACCCGACGGGCGACGGTGGCATCGATTACCGGCGCTTTCCGAGCCGGCCCTATTACCTCGATCCGGCGGACATCGCTTCCCCCGCCCGCGGAGGGCTGCTCGAAGTGCCGGTGACGGTGCGTGCCAGCTGCCTCTACCGCCTCGCGCCTTGGGCCTACCGTATTCCAGTGCTGCGCGGCGTGCTCAACCGGCTCAGCCCGGGCTTGAGCTGGCTCGCGCCGGCGGAAAACGGCCTCGAGGGCATGCTGCGCGCGACGCGCGGCGCGCGCGGCGCAGGCGCATCCCACCTGGAATTCACCCTGCATTCCTCGGAGCTGATGCCGGGCGGCAGTCCGAGTTTTCGCAACGCGTATCAGATCGAGCGGCTATACGAGCGGCTGGAGACGCTGTTCGATGCGCTCACCGCGTGGACCGTCGGTGCGACGCTCGAAGAGTTCGCGCTGCGCGCAGACCCCGCAGGCGGCTGAGGTGATCCCGCGGTGATCCGAACTCGCGGCCACGCTGCGTTGGTCTACGGCGAGCTCTGGTTCGACGAGGAAACGCCCGACGGCGATGACGTCGACGTCCTGCTCTACCGCCGGCGGCGCTCGCCGCTCGCCGGCCATGACAACCAGGCCTACCCATCGCTGGTCACGGCGCTTGACGTCGCCGAGGACGACATCGCCGCGCGCTTCGACGAGACCTGCGGCTACCAGGTGCGGCGCGCCGCACAGCGCGATGAATTACGCCTGCAGGCAAGTGCCGATCCGGCCGGCGTGCTCGAGCGCTTTCGAAGCTTTTTCGACCGCTTCGCCGCGCAGAAGTCGCTCGCGCCGTCAGACGGCGCCTGGCTTGCCGCCGCCTGCGCGGCAGGCCAGCTGGCGCTGACCGCGGCCGAAAAAGACGGCGAGGCGCTGGTCTGGCATGCGTATCTCCTTTCGGGCAGCACCGCTTGCCTGCTGCATTCGGCCTCCTGGTTCAGGCAGGGCGACAACGCCTACCGCTCCCTGGTCGGGCGCGCCAATCGCTGGCTGCACTGGCGCTCGATGCTGTGGTTCCGCGCGGCCGGCCTGCACCGCTACGACTGGGGCGGAATGTTCGACGACGAATCGACGCCGGAGCGCGCGGGCATCAACCGCTTCAAGCGCAGCTTCGGCGGTACGCCCGAGCGGCGCTACGACTGCACGCTGCCGCACAGCGTGCGCGGGCGCATGCTGCTGCCGCTGCGCGACGCGTGGCGGCGGTTGAAGGCGAATCCCGCGCTGCGCAATGTCATTGCCTGACTCAATCCTCCGCGAGTTGCCTTACGAGAAGCCGAAGGCGCGGCTGCTCGACCTCGACGCCGCGCGCGGGCTGGCGATCTTCCTGGTGGTGCTGGGACACGTGGTCGCGCGCGACATGCCCGCCGGCAACGAGTGGTATGCGCGGCTGAAGGACACGGTCTATCTCTTCCACATGCCGCTGTTCATGGCGCTGGCCGGCATCACCTTCGCGTTCTCGCTGCCGCGCTTCGCAGCCTGGGCCGGGGTGGCGCGCTTTTCCATGAAGCGCGTCGAGCGGCTGTTCGTTCCCTACGTGGTGTTCGGCCTGCTCGTCATCCTCGGCAAGCTCTTCGCCGCGCGCTACGTCAAGGTAGACAACCTGCCGGGCGACGCCGCGCTGCTCGACCTGGTCGTGCACCCCACCCGCAGCGGCGTCACCTTCCTCTGGTTCGTCTACGTCCTGTCGATCTACCTGATGGCGGTGCCGGCGCTGTTCCAGGCGTTCGGGCGGCGGCCGATGCTGCTGCTGCTCGCCGGCGCGGCGCTGAATTTCCTCGGGCCCTGGCCCGAAGTCTTCATGCTCGACGAGGTGGTTTGGTATCTGCCGTTCTTCGCCGGCGGCATGGTGCTGTGGATGCACCGCGATGCCTGGATGCGCATGTCCACGGGCATGCTGCTGGCGACGACGGTCCTGTTCGCGGTTCTGCTCGCGATGGCGCAAGTCCAGGAAGTGCCGAAGTGGCTGGCAGGCGCGGCTTCGGTGCTGCCGGTCCTTGGCTGGATGCAGCGGCTGCCGCCGGCGCCGCTCGGCTGGTTCGCTGCGCTCGGCCAGGCGAGCCTCGCCATCTACCTCATGAACACCATCACCGTCGGCGTCGCCAAGGGGCTGATGCTCAGCCTCATGCCCTGGGACGGCGCTAATTTCCTGCTGTTCTTCCCGGTGCTGCTGGCGAGCGGCGTGGCGGTGCCGATGCTGGTGCGCAGCGTAGCGGCGCGCCGTCTTCCCGCCGTCGCCCGCTATCTCGCCTAGCGGCCGACCGACATCGCCCTAATAGCTCTTGAGAAGGATGGCGCCGCTATGGCCGCCGAGTGAGATCGCCGTGACCGGGTCGCCGGACGGCCCGCCGAGGTTGTCGTGCGTCAGCTGCCGGCAGGGCTGCGGCAGGACGATCGAAGCCACGTCGTCCGCCGTCGGATTGACCAGCACGTAGCCGAGCTCGAATTCCCGCCAGTAAACGTTGGTGCCGCCGATCGTCGCAACGCCGTAGGGAGCGAGCGCACGGCCGAGATCGATGCGATCGAACTCGTCGTACCACCAGATACGGTCGTGCGAGGCGCCGTTGCCGTAAAAATTGAAATAGGCGTTGTTGCGGAAGTCGTACTTGGCGAGCAGAAAGGAGCCCATGGCGTACCACAGCGTCTGCCAATAGGTGACCGGCTTGCCCCAGTTGTCGGTTCCCGAGCCGTCGGGCGCGAGCTGCGTGCTGCTGAAGACGGCGACCTTGGAATTCCGGATCGCGCCGATTGCATCGAGCTGCCGCTTCCAGTCCGCCTCCGGATAGAACTGGGTGGCGGCATCGCCCCAGGCGACGGCAAACGCCCCCTCCTCGCCGACCACGTCGGGAGGCGGGGCCGCGGCGTCCAAGGCACCCCAGGCGGCGGCGCCGTCCGCCTGCCGGGACCCGCCACGGTTGCACCAGAGCTTTTGTCCGAAGGCGTGCACGCCCGAGGTAATTGCGCTGGCGAAGCCGTTCATCGCGATGGACCAGGCCGCATTCGTCGCGTAGAGCGGCGGCGACGCCGAATTGCCCGCGAACGTCGCAAGCGCGAGGCAGTTATCGGCGTGCACGCCATCGGCCGCCCAGACCTGCTCGGCGAGATCCGCCTTGACCGCCTCGACCCAGTACGCCTGGTACGCGCTGCTGCCGAAATCCATCAGGTACCAGAAGCGATTCGCCGCAGGATCGGAGTAGGTGGTGTTGTAGATGCGGCTGCCTGCGGCGTCGAGCAGGAAGAGCTGCGGCTGGTTGCCGTTCAGGCTGCCCATCGAGTGCCCACGCGAGACGTCGTGGCGGCCGAGCCCGTTGAGGCTGAGCGTAGTCGCGGCATCGAGGAAATTCGGCGCCTCGGCGCCCATCTCATAGAGGTAGATCTCGACGCCCGGGTTGAGCGCCTTCAGCGCCGCCCAGGTATTGCCGCCGATATCGGCGTAGCGGAAGCGGTCGACGTCGAGGAGATCGAACTTCGCCAGGCGCGCCGCGTCGGCGTCGGTGAACGGCAAGCCGCCGCCGTAATAGGTGAGAAAGGTCGGGATGAATTTCGCCGGGCGGCCGGCGGGCGGCGAGTTGGCGATGGTGATGCTCACCGGCGCCGAGACGGCCACGTTGCCGGCCGCGTCGCGCGCCACCGCCGTGAGCGTATAGCTGCCGTTGAGCACCAGGGTGGTATCGGCGTTCACGGCGTAGGGCGCGGCTGCCTGCTCCGGGCCGAAATTGGCGCCGTTGTAGCGGAACTGCACGCCGACGACCCCGCTATCGTCACTGGCGCTGGCGGTGACGGCAAGCGTGCCCGACACCATCGCGCCGGAGGCGGGCGAGGTGATCGCGATCGTCGGCGGGGTGGTGTCGGCCGGCGCGTCGGCGGCGGCGCACAGGCTCACCGCCAGCAGCAGGAGCGCGACGGCACGGTTCATGGCGGCGCGCGGTCCTCGGCTTTCTCCCACCGCGGTACCTGGCGCCGCCCATTCACCGCCAGTTCGCGGTGCTCGCTCGCGAGGAGATCGAACAGCAGGCGGTCGCAGACGCGGCCGTCGATGACGTGGCAGCGCCGCTGCCGGCCGACATGGCGGAAGCCGAGCCGCTCGATGGTGCGGATCGACGGATTCGATTCGACCGCCCAGGTGTTAACCGCCGTCAGGCCGAGCTGGTTGAAGGCGAGGCTCATCAGCCGCGAGCTGGCGTAGGTGGAGTAGCCGCGGTTGCGGTACGACTTGTCGCCCGACACGCCCCAGAAGGTCGCGGTCCTGAAATTGGCGTCGACGCCGTTCAGGCCGACGATGCCGATCGGCGTGTCGTCGCGGTCGGAGGTGTAGATGCGCAGGAAGTGCGTCTCGCGCCGCGCCATGATGACCAGCAATTGCGCTGTCAGGATCTGCACGCCGCCGCCGAAATCGAGCCACTGGTAGTTGTCCCTTTGCGCCAGCCAGCCCGCCACCAGCTCAAAATCGCGCGGCGCGTGGATCGGCAGCAGCTTCATGTGCCGCGCGCCGCCGCGCGGCCGCGCCCGCCTGCCGCCGGCGCACGCCCGGCGGCAGGCCACAACGAGGCATAGGCTTCGAGCAGCCGCGGCGCCTCGTGGCGCCATTCGAGCTCGCGCTCGACGCGCCGGCGCCCGTAGGCGCCCATGGCGGCGCGCCGCTCGGGATCGTCCGCCAGCTCGAGGATCTTCTCGGCCAGGTCGAAGGCGTCGTTCTTGCGGGCGTAGAGCGAGGCCTCGCGCGCCGAATAGCGCCCCTCGGCGAGCTCGAACTGCACCATCGGTTTGCCGAGCGCCATGTATTCCATGATCTTGTTCATGGTGGACTTGTCGTTCATGTCGTTGGCGACGTCCGGATTGACGCAGAGGTCAGCGGTATTGAGCATCGTCAGCAGCTCGTCGTCGGGCACGCGCCCGGTGAAAGTGACGTAGTCGGCGACGCCGAGCTTGCGGGCCAGCGCCTTCATTTCCTCCAGCGCGCTGCCGCCGCCGACCAGGCCGAAATGGATGTCGCGGCAACCGAAGTAATGCACGATGTGACGCACCGCCCGCAGCAGGTAATCGATGCCTTCCTGCCGCCCCATCACGCCGACGTAGCCCACCAGGGTGCGCCGCCCGCGCTTGAGGCGCGGCTGCGGCGGCAGGATCTTCAGTCGCGCGAGGCTCGGCCCGCTGCGCACCACGAAAACGCGTTCCGGCCGCATGCGCCCACGCTCGATGGCGATGCGGCGGTAGGACAGGTTGGTGGCGATCGAGAGGTCGGCGGTGCGGAAGCTCCAGCGCTCTAGCCTGAGCAGGAGCCGGTAGAAGAAATCGCGCCGGCCGAATTTGGCCTCGTACAGCTCCGGGTTGAGATCGTGGTGGTCGAAGACGAATTTGCGTCCCAGCAGCTTGAAGCAGCCGCCGATGAGGAAGAACAGGTCGGGCGGATTGCAGGCATGGATGACGTCGAAGCCGCGCGTCAGGAACACGCGCCACGACAGCCAGAAAGACTGCGCCAGCGCCGCGGCGTATTCAAAGAAGTAACCCCAGGCGCCGGAAGCCTCGAGCGGCAGCCGGTAGCGGTAGATGTGGATGGCGTCGATCACCTCGAAGCGACGCTCGCAGCCCGGGCCGGTCGGGCAGATGATCGAGACCTGGTAGCCGGCATCGCGCAGCGCGCCGGCTTCTTGCCAGACGCGGCGGTCGAACGGCACCGGCAGGTTCTCCACCAGCATCAGGACGCGCTTCACCAGCCGATTCCTTCGTAGACGCCCGCCACGCTGCGCGAGTCGGTGATGCGCACCAGGTCGATCAGCCGCTGGCCGTCCGTCAGCCGCTTCGGCACGTCGCGGAATTCGGGCGATGAATTGCCGATGACGACGGTGGAGGCGTGCGCCAGGACCTCCTCGACGCTCGCCACCAGCAAGCGCGCGATGTGCGGCACGCGCTGCAGGATGAATTCGCGGTTGGCGCCATGCAGCGCGGCGAGGTGCACGTTGCCGTCGTAGATGCGCAGGTCGTAGCCCTTGCCGATCAGCCGCTCGGAGAGTTCCACCATCGGGCTTTCGCGCAGGTCGTCGGTGCCGGCCTTGAACGAGAGGCCGAGCAGACCGACGCGTCGGCTGCCCTGGTCGATCACCGCCTGAACGCCGCGCTCGAGCTGGCGCTCGTTGCTCGGCAGGACTGCGCCGAGGATCGGCAGCGCGACGTCGAGTGTTTTCGCCTTGTAGAGCAGCGCGCGCAGGTCCTTCGGCAGGCAGGAGCCGCCGAAGGCGAAGCCGGGCCGCAGGTAGGCCGGCGACAGGTTGAGCTTGGTGTCGCGGCAGAACAGCTCCATCACCCGGTGGCTGTCGACGTCGAGCGCCTTGCACAGCGCGCCGATCTCGTTGGCGAAGCCCACTTTGAGCGCGTGCCAGGCGTTGTCGGCGTACTTCACCATCTCGGCGGTGTCGATGTCGATGCGCGCAAGCGGCGCGGCGAGATTGGAGAACAGGCTCGCCAGCAGGTCGCCGCTGGCGCGGTTGAATTCGCCGATCACGGTCTTCGGCGGATGGAAGAAGTCATGCACCGCGCTGCCCTCGCGCAGGAATTCCGGGTTGAGGCAGACGCCGAAGTCGACGCCGGCGCGCCTGCCCGAGCGGCGCTCGAGGGTCGGGATCACCAGGTTGCGCATGGTGCCGGGCACCAGCGTGCTGCGGAACACCACCACCGGCGCGCCCGGGTGGTAGCGCAGCGCAGCGCCGATCTGCTCGCTCACGCGCCGCACGTAGCCGAGGTCGATGTCGCCGTTGGCGCGGCCCGGCGTGCCGACGCAGACCAGGAACAGGTCGCTGCGCAGGATGGCGGCGATCGCGTCCGAGGTCGCGCGCAGCCGTCCGGCCACGACCTGCGCCCGGATCATCGGCGCGAGATCGCGCTCGATCACCGGCGCCTCGCCGGCATTGATGGCGTCGACCTTGGCCGGCTCGACGTCGACGCCCGTGACTTCGTGGCCCTCGCGCGCGAGGCAGGCGGCGGTGACCGTGCCGACATAGCCGAGGCCCAGGATGGTGATCTTCATCGCTTCAGCATAGAAAGGCAGCTTGACGCGCCGTGCGCCTACCCCCGGCGCGGCGTAGTCCGAACGGCTCAACCGAGCGTGATCGTCAGCGCCGTCAACAGCGAAGCGCGGCCGTAAATGCGTCCCGCGCATACCGCCACCGTCGCCGGGGACTTCTCGTCGAAGCGCCGCGAGATCCAGCCGAGCGGCGGCGCCTCGCGCCCGGCGACCAGCTGCGGCGCCTCGAGTTCGCGCGGGCAGTCGATGCGCAGGCGCAGGCCGTCGCGCTCGACCTCCACCGTGCGCCCGTTCAGGCGCGCCGCGCAGCGCTCCGCCAGGTGCCAGTGCAGCTGCACCGCGTGCGCCGCGGCGCACTCGAGCGTGTCGCGCACCTCGATGCGCAGAGCGCGCTTGTCGAAATCGATGCGCCGGCGGTGCAGCACCGGGTCGACGAGGCGCCGGTAGCCATCGTGCGCGCCCTCGAACGAGTCGCGCTCGTCGCTCGAATCGAAACGCTCGCACCAGGCGCGGGCGTGACGCAGCCAGAGGAAGGCGCCGCCCGGCACCGACTGGTCGAGGCCGTCGACGCACACGGTGTTGTGCGCGGCGGTGCCGCGGAAGTAGTCGCGCCAGCGCCGCTCGCCGTGGTAGGCGTAGGTGCCGGGATCGACCAGGAACTCGCGGCCGTCGATGGAAAGGGTAAGGGCAAGCGCATCCGCGTGGCCGTGCGCGGCGATCGAGAGGAAGCCGAGCGGGCCGGCGTCGACCACCGCCTTTACTTCGCCGGCGGCGCCGAAATTGCGGCCGAGGACATAGTAGCCGCCGTCACGGAAGGCGCGCCGCGCGGGGCGCGCGGCGGCCGCGGGCAGCGCGTCGAAGCGCGCCTGCGCGGCGTCGCCGAGCAGCCAACGGCTCTTGTCGTCGAAGCGCCCGGCAGCGGCCTTGAAGTCGCCGCGACCGAACAGCACCGCGCCGCTCGCCAGCAGCGAGCGGTAGGGACAGAACGCCGCTTCGCGCGAGAAGCGCACCAGCACGCCGTCGTCGGCATCGCCCAGCGCCGGGACGTGGCCGCCGCGATCCATCGCCGCGGCGATGAAATCGAGCAGCGCTTCTAGCCTCTGGTCATAGACCAGGGCGAACCCCTCGCCCGCGGCGAGCGCGAACTGGCGGCACAGCAGCATCATGTCGGCCACCTCGTGCTGGTACCAGAGCGCCTGCTCGCGGTTGGTGCCGTCGGCGTTGTTCTGGCGCGCGGCCTCCGCCTCGAGGCCGCGGCGCGCAGTCGCGCGCCAGCGCGGTGAGTCCGCCCAGCAGGGCCAGGTCGTCGACGCCACGAACAAGGCCGCCAGCTCGCCGAACAGGTGGTTGTTGGCCGAGGAGTGGCGCGAGCGGTTGCGCGCAAGGAAGTGGCAGTGGCGGTAGACCGCATCGATCCAGCGGCGGCGGAAGCGCGCGCCGTCGGCGCCGGCGAGCAGCGGCGAGTGCTCGCCGCCGAACAGGTGCCAGGCGCAGGCCCAGTTGACCAGCCGGATGCCGACCTCGAGCGCGCTCGACCAGTTCGCGCCGCGCGGATAGGGACACTGCTCGATCCAGGATTCCAGCAGCAGGCGCGCGGCGAGTGCAAAACGCTTTTCCCCCGTCAAATGCCAGGCCTGCGCCAGGGTGACGAGCTCGAGGTGGCGGTTCAGCTCCCACAGGTACTTGATGTTGCCGACGCGGCGTTCGTTGCGGTAATCGATGCCCTTGCCGAACTCGAGCGGCGCCTCGACGCCGGTCTTGGGGTCGCGGTTCCAGTGCGGCGGGAAACCGAGCGCCCGGTCGCGCAGGGCGAAGATCTCCCAGCTGCCGGCGAGCACGCGCTCGGCCGCCTCGATGTAGGGCGCGGCGTCGAGCGCGCGCGGCGCTTGTGCAATCCAGCCGGGGCCGCCGCGCCCGAGTCCGACGTCGGCGGCGACATCGGCGAGCCCGATGCCGAGGCGTTCGGCGCCGCCGACCACCGCCTGGCCCACACGCCAGCAAACTTCGGCCGCGCCCATGGTGCGCAGGCGGTTGAGCTTCCAGTCGAGCGTCGCGCTCACGCGGCGTCCGCCGCGGCCAGCCGGCTCACGGGCTTCTCGGCGACCAGCGTGGGAGAAATGGTCTGCTTTTTCTTCCGCAGGCAGGGCCGCTCGACCGCGATCCAGGACAGATAGCCGACCAGGTAGGTGCCGGCCGCCACCATCCAGAGATCGACGCGCTCCGCCAGGCGCAGCTCGACGATCACGTTGACCAGCAGCCCGTGATAGATGTAGACGCCGTAGGAAATATCGTTGCCGCGCAAGATCTTCACCGCCAGGCCGGGCGCCGTAAAAGCCACCGACACCGTGACGACACCGAGCAGCATCGTCATCGGCACCAGCGCAACAGGCGCCTGCGGCAAGGCGTAATAGAGCGCGAGATAGGCCGCCAGCCACCAGACTCCCTTGCCCGCGATCCACTTCGACTGGTGAGCTTTCAGCCGCTGCAGCAGCACCCCGCTCATGAACAGGTAGAAATGCGGCAGAAACGAATAGCGGATCAGCTTCTGCAGCGTCGACTCGCCGGCCGGCCCGTCCGACGGCGTGAACGTCACGCTCGCCGCAAGGCCAATCGCCACGAAAACAACCCATGCCAGCCAGAAGCGGCTGGTCTGACTCCTGGTTTCCTGGCGGGTCAGCCAATAGAGAGCCGGCAGAACGAAGTAAAACTGCAGTTCCACCGGAATGGTCCACAGGCTGCCGTTGTAGGAGCCGACGCCGAAGCTCTTGAGGAACTCCGGGGTGTAGATCGCCCCGGCTAACTGGCTCGCGGTCCAGGCGACCGCCTGTCCGCTCGCGAAGCTGTAGCCGCACAGCGCGGCGACCACGATGGTCGACAGGATGCAGCACCACAGCCCTGGGTAGATGCGCAACACGCGATTGCGGCAGTAGCTTTTCAGGCTCGAGCTGCGCTCGTACGACAGCGAAATGAGGAAGCCGCTGATGACGAAAAAGATCGGCACGCCCGGAAACGCGTTGGCCAGCTGCATCAGCCACGGCGGCGCGGCCACGTGCAGGTGCAGCACCGAATGGCAGACCAGCACCTGCGAGGCGGCGAAGATCCGCAGCAGGTCGAAATTATTGAGCTTGAATTCCGGGTTCACCGATCAGCGCGTCCGTAATCGCCTGCGCCACTTCAATGCACCCGACCTCGATCGCGAATTCGCGCGGCGCCCGCTGCCGTACCCGCCGGCTCATCCGCACGCGCAACGCATCGTCCGCCAGCAGCCGGCAGACGCGATCGGCCAGCTCGAGAGGCGCCCTGGGCGCGATCAGGAAGCCGTCTTCGCCGTGCTTGACGAAGTCCGGAATCGCGCCCACGGCAGTGGCGATGACCGGCAGCCCCGCCGCCATCGCTTCCGGAATCACCAGCGGAAAACCCTCGGTCCACGAAGGCACCACGAGCATTTGCGAATTGGAATATGCCAGCGCCTTGTCGCGGCCTTCGAGGGAGCCCAGAAACCTGACGTGCGCCGCAATGCCGCGACGCTGCGCCTCGGCGCGGACCACCGGCTCCATCGCGTCGCTCTCGGCGACGCCGGCCAGCACGAAGCGCGCCTCGGGGTGGCGCTGGATCACCTGGGGAATCGCGTCGAACAGGTCGTAGATGCCCTTCGGGGCGGACAGCCGTCCGACGAACAGGACCGCGCGTTCGCCCGGCGCCAGCCAGGGCGCCGGCGTGCCGGCCGGCACGCTGCGGAAAAAGTCGACGTCGGCCATATTGGGAGCCCAGACCAGGTCGTCGCGTTGCCACGCCTTGCCCATCTCGCGCTGATAAGTGGGCCCGAGCACGATGACGCGGTGCGCCACGGACATCAGGAATCTGCCGATGGCGCGGCCGCGCGGCGTTGCCGTCGACGGGAAACCGGCATGCAAGGTGCCGTGATAGTGGCAGATGACCTTGGCGCCCGTCAGGCGCACGGCGAGCATCAGCACCCAATCGCGCAGGAACGACGCGCCGGCGGCGGCGTGGAGCAATGCCGCGGCGGGCCGCACCTGGATCAGCATGCGGACCAGGCGCGTGAAGTCGCGCACGACGTAGAACGGCGTGCGCCAGGTCGGATGTTCGACCGCCCAGCGCAATTGGCGCTTCGAGGTGTCCACCATGTGCAACTCGAACACGCGCGCGAGGATCGAGTGGAGCTGCATGTTCACCATGAGCTGCACGCCGCCGAGCGGCGGCGGCAACGGCCCGACCAGGAGGACGCGGGGGCGCGCCACGTCAGCCGATCCGGAACGGGAAGCGCGGCTCCAGCGTCACCACGCGGCGTTCCGCGATCGAGCGCCGGGCGGCGAGCAGCGCCTGCGCCGAGGCGAGGAAGCTTTCGCTGTAATCAAGGGCGCCGGGCGCGCCGGAGAATTGCGCCATCATCGCCGCGAGCATCGCCGGCTGGCCGCGATCGGGCCGGAAGCGGCGCATGCTGCCGCTGCGGCCGCCGCGCAGATCCAGGCGCCGGAAGCCGACGATGCGCGCCGAGCGCCCGCCGCCGAGAATGTCGACGGTTTCGCCGTCGAGGCCTTTCTGGCTGCCGCAGGTGTAGTGCACGACGCCGAGCCCGCCATTCACGAAACGCAGCGTGATCGCCCAGCTCTCCTCGCGATGGCCGGGATCGGCGGTGGCGAAAGCGCTGACCTCGACCGGCAGGCTTTGCGCCAGATGCATCGCCAGGTCGACGTAGTGGCACACATCGCCGAACAGCATGCCGCCGCCCTCGATGCCGTCCTGATACCAACTGTCGGCGGGAACGGCGGCCACGTGCACCGTGCAGCTCACCTGCCGCACTTCGACGCCCTCGAAGTGAGCCAGCGCGCGCTGCGTGAGCGGGCTGAAGCGGCGGTTATGGCCGAGCCACAGCGTAGGGCCATCCGCGCCGCGCCGGCCGAGCGCGGCGGCGATCGGCGCGAGCTCGTCTTCGGTCAGGGCCAGCGGTTTCTCGACATAGACATGCTTGCCGGCTTCGAGCGCCGCCGCGGCGTAGCGTGCATGGCTGTCGTGACGCGTCGCCACCAGGATCGCGTTGATCTCACGGTCGCGAAACAGCTCGCCGGCATCGGTGGTGGCCTTGCGAAAGCCGTAGCGCTGCGCCAACGCCTCGGCGTTGGCGCCCTTTGCGGTGCAGATGCCTTCGAGGCTGAGCCCCTGCAGCGACGGGAAATGCGGCATCAGCATCGACTTGGCGTAATTGCCGGCGCCGATCTGCCCCAGCCGCACCGTGCCGCGCGGCCGGTCGGAGCGGAAGACGAGCGTGCGCGGCTGCAGGTCGAACACGCCGGCCTCGGGCTCGGGATACTCGAAGACGATGCCGACCGCGTGACTCAGCTCACCGCGCGCGATCTTGTCGAACACCGGGATGGCGTCGGCGAACGGGAACCGGTGCGTGATCAGCCGCGGCACCGCGAGCTTGCCCTGCGCACTCAGATCGAGGAAAGCCCGCACGTTGCGGTTAGCCGTCCAGCGCACGTAGCCGATCGGGTAGTCGCTGCCGCGCGCGAAATACTCGGGCTCGTTGATGCCGGCCCCCATCGCGCGGCTGAAAAGAAACTCGATTTCCTTGCCGAACCAGGTGCGCCAGTCCAGCTCGATTGCGGTATTACCCGTGCACACCACGCGTCCCCGGTCGCGCACCAGGGCGGCAGACAGCTCGATCGGGCCGAGGTCCGCGGTCGATACGGTGAGCAGCACCGCGTCGACGCCGGCGCCGGCGCTCGCGCGCAGCACGGCCGGCAGCGCCTCGTCCCTCTGCGGCGCGCAGGCGGCCTCGGCGCCGCTCTCAAGCGCGAGCGCGCACTTGCCGGGGTCGAGGTCGATGCCAATCACGCGGCAGCCATTGGCGCGGCACAACTGCACCAGGAATTGCCCGAGCAGGCCGAGGCCGATGATCGCCACGCTTTCGCCGAGCTCGAGACGCGCCTGGCGGATGGTCTGCAGGGCGATCGCGCCGACGGCGCTCGAGCTGGCTACGTCGAGACTCACGCCGGCGGGAACGGGAGCTAGCAGATTACGCGGCACCAGGTTGTATTCGGCGTGCGTCGCATAACCCTCGCCGATGCACGCCACCCGCTCGCCGACCCGGAAATCTGCGGCCTGCGAGCCCACTGCCACCACGGTGCCGGCGCAGCTGTAGCCGAGCGTGGTCGGCGCAAGCAGCCGCTCCTGTACCTTGCGCAAGGTCGAGACGAGGCCTTGCTCGCGGAACGCATCGAGCACCTGCCGGACCTGATCGGGACGCGTTCTTGCTTTTTCCAGCAGGCTCATGCGGGCCTGCGTGACCTTCATCCGCTCGGTGCCGACGCTGACGAACGAGTAGTGGTTGCGCACCAGGACGTCGCCGGGCCCGACCGCCGGAATCGGCACCTCGCCGATGTTCAAGGCACCGCCGCGAAGGGTGTAGAGGGCCTGTTTCAAGGGTCTTCCGTCTTCCAGGAGAATCGTTGCACGCCACCCCTTCCTCTCCCGTACCGCGGCTGAGGGGAGGCCATAGTCCGTTCGGACCAGCAAGTCTCAGTGGTGGGCGGCGACGGGGCTCGGCATCATGGTTGCCGGCGCCAATGACCGCAGGGAGCGCGCGAACTCCGCCTTGACCCGGTCGACGGCTGATTCGCTGCCGTCGTCGTCCACGAACAGCCGATGCCACAGCTCCAGCGCGAGCAGCAGCCAGATCCCCTGCTCACGGTCGACCCGGCGTTGCAAATGGTCGTCGACGATCTTGCGCACCACGTCGGCGTCGTAGTAGCCGCGCCCCAGGCAGCGGTCCGAAAGCACCACGTCGTTGATCAGGCCGCGCCACGGTCCGGTGATCCAGCGGGTGAGGGGAACCGTGAATCCGACTTTGCGCCGGTAGATGGTGTCGCGCGGAAGGTAGCGTTCCGCGAGCCGTTTCAGCACGATTTTTGAGCGCAGCCCGGCGACTTTCAGCTGCGGCGGCAGGCGTGCGGCGAACTCGACCACCCGCTGGTCGAGGAAGGGCACGCGGGCCTCGATGCCGGCCGCCATGCTCATGCGGTCGCCTTTCACCAGGATGTCGTCCACCAGCCGGGTGTGCAGGTCGCAGTAGAGAAAGCGGTCGAGCGCGCTGTCGCTGTTGCAGGCAGCCGCGATGGCGTGGAAGGCCTGGGCCAGGCCGCCGTCGACGCTTTCCCTGCGCATCGCCGCGGAAAGCACCCGGGTCTGCAGATGCGTATCGAAGCCTCCGTACCACGAGGCGAAGCGGCGTGGCGGGTCGGCGATGGCGAGAATTTCCGCCATGCTGCGCAAACGCCGTCCCGCGAACGGCAGCGCACCGGCTGCGCCGCGCAACAGCGCCTGGCGCACGCCGGACGGCATCCAGTCGAGCGCCGCGGAAAACTGGTCGAACAGGTATTTGGAATAGCCGCCGAATTGCTCGTCAGCGCCTTCGCCGCACAGCATCACGCTGACGTGCTTTTTCGCCTCGCGGCACATGAAATAGGTCGGGATGCCGGGCGGCTCGCCCATCGGCTCGTCGTAAAGCCAGGCGAGCAGCGGCAGCTCCTCGGCGAAATCGCGGAAACCGACGCTGAGCTCGTGATGCTCGGTGCCGTAGCGCCGCGCCACCTGGCGGGCGTAGGCCAGCTCGCTGAATCCGGGGACGTCGAAGCCGACGGAAAAGGTCTTCACCGGCGCCGCCTCTCCTTTTTCGCGGCGCAAGGTCTCCATCAGCGCAACCACCATGCTGCTGTCGACGCCGCCGGAGAGCTGCACGCCGAGCGGCACGTCCGACATCAGCTGCTGCTCCACCGTGCGCTTGAGAAGCCGGTCGAGCTGCGACACCGCGTCCTCGAGCGCGAGCGGCTCGGGGCGGAATTGCAGGTCCCAGTAGCGCTGCGGCGCGGGCGCTACGCGGCGCCGCGCATCGATCTCCATGCTGCAACCTTCCGGCAGGCGCGAGACGCCTTCGAACATCGTGGCCGGACGGGAGACATAGCGCGTCACCAGCACCTGGGCGACGCCGGCGCGGTTGACGCGCCGGTGCCGCAATGCCGGATGTCGCAGCAGCGCTTTGATCTCGCTTGCGAACAGCAGCGCGTCGCCGTCGCACCACCAGTAGAGCGGCTTGACCCCCAGCGGGTCGCGCGCCAGCGCGAGCGTGCGCCGCGGCGCATCGTAGATCGCGAAGGCGAAGATGCCCTGCAAGCGCTGCGCTAGCTTGTGCAGCCCCCACTCCTGGTAGCCGTGCACCAGCACCTCGGTGTCGCTGCGCGTGCGGAAGCGGTAGCCGAGCGCCTCGAGCTCGGCGCGCAGTGCGAGATGGTTGTAGATCTCGCCATTGAATACGGTCCACACCGTGCCGTCCGCGCTCGCCATCGGCTGCTCGCCGGTATGCAGGTCGATGATCGCCAGGCGGCGGTGCCCCAGCCAGCACAGCCCGTCGTCGGAGCGCCATTCGCCCTCGCCGTCCGGCCCGCGGCGGCGGATCGCGGCGAGCATGTCGCGCGCCACCCCGGTCGCGAGCGGCGCGGCCTTTTCCGGGTGCAGTCTCAGATATCCCGCAATGCCGCACATCAGCGCCTGTCCTTCAGAGGTTGCACACCACGCCCTTGAACTTGCCTTGCGCGCCCCGGGCGATGCGCTCTACGCAACGAAGCTCGATCGCAACCTCCTCGCCGAGGCGTTCGCGGGCATTGGCGAGCACGGTATCGCGCTCGCGCGCGTTGAAGTCCGGCGCCGGCACCACCAGGATCTCCACCGCGTCGAGGCGGTCCTGGCGCAACTGTGCCTCGAGGATGCCGTTAACGCCTTTGAAGATGTGGTCGAGGCGGCCGACCGAGCGCCCATCGGGGAGCTTCACCGCGTCGTCGACCCGGCCCAGCACCTGCTCGACGAGCGGGAACGCCCGCCCGCAGGCGCAGCGCTCGCCCGGCGGCGCCAGGCGCACCAGGTCGCCGCAGCGGTAGCGGATCAGCGGCTGCGCGAGGTTGCCGAAGCCGGTGCCGACCAGCTCGAACAGGCCCTCGCCCGCCGGCAGCAGCTCCACGTAGGAGTAGTCCGTCAACAGGTGCAAGCGGCCCTGCTCGCAGGTGCCGATCGCCGCCACCCGCTCGAACTGGCCGTACCAGTCGTACACGCGGCAGCCGAATGCGGCGGCGATTTCGCGGCGCGCCTCCGCCGTCAGCGTCTCGGAGGAGGTGACGATGCCGCGCAGCGCCGGGGCGCGGTAGCGCCGCCCCGCATCGCGCATCCAGGCGGCGAGGAAACCGATCGAGGACGGGTAGGCCTGGATCAGCACCGGGTCGAAGCGCTCGAGTGCCGCGAGGTAGGCCGGCACGCTCGCCGCCGACAGGTGGTACGAGGAGAGCATCAGCATGTTGTCGGCGCGGTCCATCCGCCAATAGGGCGGCTCGCGCTGTGTCGCCGGAACGATCATGTCGCCGCGCAGCCAGGCGCGCCGCGCGCCGCGGTGCAGCCCGGCCCATTCGAGCTGCCGCCAGATGAACGCGTTCTCGCGCGCAATGGCCGCCAGGTCCTGGTGCAGATGCAGGGGCGAGCCGGTAGTGCCGCTGGTGCTGCCCGAAAACAGCGGGCCGCGCCGCGCGGTGGAAATCAGTTCGGCGCCGGCCGCGCGGACTTCCCGCTTGTCAAGCAGCGGCAGCTTCGCCAGGTCGCGCGGCAGCGCGAGCGATGCCGGGTTCAGTCCGAGCGCGCGGAAGCGCTCGCGGTACCAGGGCACGTCGCGCCCAGCGGTTTGCAGCAGGGCGCGCAACTGGAGCATCTGGAAGTCGAACAGCTCATCGGCCGACCACCATTGGCTGCCGGAAATCTCGGCGGCGGCGGCGGCGAAGGCGCGGCCCTCGCGCAGCGCGCTGCGCACCGAGGAATTGGCGGCGATCAGGAGCTCCTGCGCCCACACCGGGCTGCGACGATAGCCGATGGAGCCCAGCATCGGCTCAGCTAGGGGATGACGTCGAACGCATCGATCAGCACCCAGGCGTTCGTGGCGGCCGGGTTCTTGCCGGCGATCTGAATATGCAGCGTGTGAGTGGTGCGCGCGAGACCGGTCACCGCGTAATCGGTGTGCTGCGGGCCCTCGGTCAGGGCGAAGGTGTCGATGTCGGCGACCTCCACGCCGTCGAGGAATACGCGCGCCATGCCGGTCTGCGGCCCGCGCGCGCCGATCCAGCGCACGCCGGTGCCGACGAACGTGAACGTGGCTTGCGCGCCGGTGACGTTCGACTCGGCGGAAATTCCCTCGCTGTAGGCCTTGTCGCGGTTGTCCGGCGCCCAGCCGGCTGAATAAGCGATGGCCGGGTTCGTTTCCTGCACCCGGAACCCGGGTGCCGTCACTTCGAAGCCGTCGATCACGATCACGCTCGCGGACGCGGCGCCGTTCGCCAGGCCGGTCGCCTGGATGCTCAGCGTGTGCTGGGTGTCGGCGAGATTGGCGGCGACGAAGACCTCGGCCTGGATCTGCTCGGTCGCGGCGTAGGTATCGACGTCGACCGGGGCCGCGCCGTCCACCGAGACGCGGGCGATGCCGGTCTGCGGCCCGCGCGCGCCAATCCAGCTCACCTTGGTGCCATTGAAGGTCAGCGTGGCCTGCGCACCCGCGAGCTGCGACAACGTCGCCGTGCCGCCGCTGAACGGCCGGCTCGGGTCGCCCGCCATCCAGCCGGCGCTGTAGGCGATGTCGGGATCGGTTTCCTGCAGGCGCGAAGTCGCCGGCGCCGGCACGTCGAACGCATCCACCACCACCAGCGCGCCGACCGCGGCAGCGTTCATGCGGCCGGTAGCCTCGATCGTCAGCGTATGGTTACCGGCGGCAAGGCCGCTGATGCCGAACATCGAGACGCGGATTTCCTCGGTCTTGGAATAGGTGTCCACCTCGGCGACGAATACGCCGTCCACCAAAACACGCGCGATGCCGGTGCCGGTTGCACGGCCGCCCACCCAGGCGACCGACGTCCCGGTGAAGGTTAACGTAGCCTGCGCGCCCGCGGTCGCCGTCGCGGCGGCGCCGCCCGCGCTCCAGCTGCGGGCGGGGGCCGCGCTCCAGTTGGCGTCGAAGCTCACCGACGCATCGGTTTCTTCGAAGCGTTGCGCCTGCGGCGGCGGCGCGTTTGTCACTGTCACCGTCACCGGGGCGGAAGTGCGGCTGTTGCCGGCCTCGTCGCGTGCCACCGCCGTAAGCGTGTGCGATCCGTCGCTCGCGCCCGCGGTGTTCCATGACACCGCATACGGCCCAGTCATGTCTTCAGCGCCTAGATTGGCGCCGTCGAGCTTGAACTGCACGCCGACTAGGCCGACGTTGTCGGAAGCAGTGGCGCTCACGCTTACCGTTCCCGCGAGAATCGCGCCGGCTACCGGGGCGCTGATGCTGACGCTGGGCGGCGAGTTGTCCACCAGCACCGTCACCGCGGCGGAGTTGCGGGTATTGCCGGCCGCATCGCGTGCCACCGCGGTCAGCGTGTGCGAGCCGTTGCTCGCGCCGGCGGTGTTCCAGGACACCGAATAGGGCGCGGCGGTGTCCTCCGCACCGAGGGGCGCGCCATCCATCTGGAATTGCACACCCACCACGCCGACGTTGTCGGAAGCATCGGCGTTGACCGATACCGTCCCGGACACCTTTGCGCTACCGGCCGGCGCGCTGATGCTGACATTCGGCTGCGTGGTGTCGGGCGGCGGCGAGTTAGCCACCGTCACCGTTACCGGTGCCGAGGTGTAGTGCCCGCCGAAGAAGTCGCGCGCCACCGCGGTCAGCGTGTGCGAGCCATTGGCGGCGCCGCTGGTATTCCAGGTGATGGCGTAGGGCCAGCTCGTGTCCTCGGCGCCGAGGTTGGCGCCGTCGAGCTTGAACTGGACGCCGACCACCGTGGCCGCACCGAGGATGGTGACGCTCGCGCTGACCGGGATCGAGCCGCTGACCGTGGCGCCGGAATCCGGCGCCGTCATGACTACGACCAGGCTGCCGAACTGCGCGAACGCCAGCGCTGGCAGCCACGCCGAGAGGAACAGCGCGAGGCGCAGCGCGGCGCGAAGCTTACTCACGGCAGGACGTCGAAGGCGTCGATCAGGACCCAGAAGTTGGTCGACATCGGATTCTTGCCGAGGACCTCGATGCCGAGCAAATGCGTGCCGGCGGTGAGACCCGTCACGGCGTAGTCGACGTGCTGCAGGCTCTCGATCATGGCGAAGGAATCGAAGTCGTCCACCACCTGGCCGTCGAGCGTGATGCGCGCGATGCCGGTCTGCGGCCCGCGCACGCCGATCCAGCGCACACCGGTGCCGGTAAACGTGAAGGTCGCTTGCGCGCCGACTGCATTGGATTCGGCCGACGTGCCTTCGCTGTAGGCGCGGTCCTGATTGCCTTGGATCCAGCCGGCGCCGTAGGACACCGCCGGATGCGTTTGCGGTACGCGCACGCCGGTGCGCGTCACCTCGAAAGCATCCACCACGACCAGCGCGTTTTGCGCGAACAGGTTCTGCTGGCCGGTGGCTTCGACGGCAATGGTATGCGGGCCGTCGGCGAGACCGCTGGCGGTGAACAGCGCCGCCTGGATCTGCTCGCTCATCGAGAACGCGTCGACCACCGCCGCCAGCGCGCCGTCGAGATAGACGCGCGCGATGCCCGACTGCGTGCCGCGAGCGCCGATCCAGGTCACCGCGGTGCCGGAAAAGCTGAGCGTGGCGCGCGCACCCGGCGTCGCGGAGAGCAGCGCGCCGCCGGCGCTCCAGGCGCGGATGCCCATATTGGGCAGGAAGTTGTTGGTAAGGCCCGGGATGACGACATTGGCGGTGTTGTCCTGTACCCAGCCGGGCGTCGTCGCGACGTCGGAATCGGTCTCCTGCACGCGCGCCAGCGCCGCCGCGCCGGGAACATCGAAGGCGTCCACCACCACGGTGGCAGTGCCCGACTGCGGATTCCTCTGGCCGGTGACCTGGATGGTCAGCGTGTGGCTGCCGGTGGAGAGTCCGGCCGCCGTGAACACCGGCACGCGCGTTTCCTCGGTTTTGGAGAAGGTGTCGACCTCAGCCACCTGCACGCCGTCGATAAACACGAGCGCGATTCCGGTGTCTGGCCGCAGACCGCCGATCCACGTCACGGTGCTGCCGCTGAAGGCGAACGTCGCCTGCGCCCCGGCGGTGGCGGAGATCGCCGCCGTACCGCCGCTCCAGGGCCGGCTCGTGTCCTGGCTCCAGCCGGTGCTGTAGCTCGCCGCGCTTTCTTCGAATCGCGCCGCCGCTGCCGGCGCCGCAGCGCCGAATGCGGCGGAGACGAACAGCACCGCCGCGTGCGTCCGTAGCCTGATCGGTGTCATGGGTCACACTCCTACGTGGACTGGCGCTGATTGTTGCGGCGCTCTATGTCGCCTCCGCGCGGCGCCGATGATCCGGTCGGATGAGGGCCATCCTGACTACACAGCTCGCGCAAGATGCGCTCGTAGCGGTCGATCATGTTGGCCTCCGAGAACAGCAGCACGGCGGCTTCGCGCGCCCGCTCGCCCATGCGGCGGCTGACGGCGCGGTCGGCGAGGCGCGCCAGCCGGTCGACGAACGACGACGTGTCGCCGGGCGGGAACAGGTAGCCGTTGCTGCCCGGGAACACCATCTCGCCCGCGCCGCCGACCTCGGCGTGCACCACCGGCTTGCCGAGCGCCATCGCCTCGATGGCGGCGAGCGAAAACGCCTCGGTGCGGCTGCACAGGGCGGCGACGTCGCAGGCGGCCACCAACGGACGCACGTCCTGCTGCATGCCGGTGACGCGCACCGACGCCTCGATGCCGAGCGCGCGGGCCTGCGCCTGGACCGCGCCGCGCAGCGGGCCGTCGCCGATGAACAGCGCGCGCGCCGGAATGCCGCGCGCGCGCAGCAGGCCGACGGCCTCCACCAGCTGCACCGGGTTCTTCTCCGGGCGCAGCACCGCGGTGAGGCCGATCACATAGTCGGATTCGCGCCAACCGAAGGCGGCGCGCTCCGCGGGGCTGCGCGCCGCCGAAAAAGCGTCGGTGTCGACGCCGTTGTAGATCACCTCGTGGCGCCGCGACCACAGCCCGCGGCGCAGGCAATAGCGCCGCTGCGCCTCGCAGACGAAGACCAGGCAGTCCGCGCTCCAGAAGAACAGGCGATAGAGCGCCATCTGCAGCCGCTCCTTGGCGCCGAACAGCCGCGTCGAGTGATAAGTCACCATCAGCGGCCCGTGCCAGCGCGCCTTGAGTCGCGCGAGCGAGGCGTACATCAGCGCATAGGCGTTGGCGGCAATGATCGCCGAGGGCCGCAGGCGGGCGAGCAGCGCGGCGAAATCGGCAAGCGCCCGCAGGTCGAGGTAGCGCGCGGCGTCGAGACAGTGCACCGTGGCGCCGGCCGGTAGCCGAATGTGCGGCAGCAGGCCGGGCGCGCCGGCCTTGACGTAGACCGCATGGCAGTCATGGCCGCGCCCCGCCAGGCGATTCATCATCGCGACCGACAGCTTTTCGGCGCCGCCGTGCGACAGCGATCCGGTGACGAAGAGTAGCCGCGCCATGGTCCCCTTCAGCGGTCCCGGCCGATGCCGGCTGCAGCGGCCATCGCGCCATAAGCGAGCGCCACGAGCGCGGCGCCCGCCGCGACGCGAGCGAGCGGCGCTGCTTCGGCGAAATACCGGCCCACCACGCCCCAGGCGAGCAACCCCGCCACCGCGGCGAACAGCAGCAGCAGGCCGAGCGAACGCCAGTCCTGCAGCCGGCGCACGGCCATGCCGGTGTGGCGGGAAATGCGCGCGAGCGTTGCCGCCTGGTCGATGTAGATCGCCGCCACGCTGCCGAGCGCGGCGCCGGCAAGGCCGTACCGCTGCGCCGCGGCCCAGCTCAGCAGAACAGAGAGCGCCAGCACCGCCGCGCCGAGGCCGAGCATGAACGCGCCCTGGCGCAGCAACTGCATGGTGGTGGCGAGTTCGAGCGCCAGCGCGACCAGCCCGGCGATGTACACGCGCATCACCATCGCGCCGTCGAGGTAGGCCGCGGTGTAGATGACGGCGATGATGTCGTCGGCAAACACGAACGCGAAGGCGAGCAGCGGATAAACGAGCGCCGCGACCAGCACGTTGGCGCGGCGGTTGAGAGCGACCATGGCGCGCAGGTCGCCGGCCGCTTCGAGCCGGCTCATGCCCGGCAGGAAAGCCTGCATTACCGGCTGGCGCACCAGCTGCACCAGCGGCCCGAGCAGCGCGCCGACGGAGAACGAGGCGAACTGGCCAACGGTGAAGAGCGCGGCGGCCACCCATTGGTCGGCCTGCAGCCGCAGGCCGTATAGCGCGCCCGCGGCGCCGAACGGCGCCGCGTAGCTCACCTGGCTGGCAAAAACGCGCGGGCGCAACAGCGGGCCGCGCAGGCCGTGGTAGCGCGCGACGTAGCCGAGGAGCAGTGCCACCCGGAAGGCGACGAAGCCGACCAGCGCGAGCAGCACCGGCTCGAGCTGCCCCGTCAGCAGCGCGGCCAGCGAGAGCGCGATGGTGCGCAGCGCCGAGAGGCCGATCGTCGCCCTCGCCTGCCACGCCACCCGCTCCTCGGCAGTGGCAAGCAGATCGAGTGGCGAGGCGATCACCCACAGCGCGACAAATGCCGGCACTACGGCCTCATGAGCGGCGAGCGCGCGTAATTGCGCCGGCAGCCAGGGATTCCAGGCGCTGACGGCCCAGCCGGCGAGCAGCCCGGCCGCGGCGAGGAAAGTCAGCGTCTGGTTGATGTAGAGCCGCCTGGCCGCGGCATCGGAGCGCGGCAGGAAGTAGTACAGGCTGCCGGCCATCGCCTGGGTCACGAGCGCCATCGCGGTGCCGGCGGCGAGCCACAGCAGCCGGTACTGCCCGAAATCGTCGGGCGCGAGGCAGCGCACCAGTACCACCGGCAGCAGGAACTGCAGCGCGTAGTCGAAAGCGTTCGCTACGCCGAGCGACAGCGCGCGCCGCGCGAGCGGCGCGACTGCGGTGGGGGCAATCGCGCTACCGCCGTTCATGCGCCTGCCCGTACATCATGCCGATGGCGAACCATAGATAGACGTGCTCGGGCCTGGGCAGCAGGCTGCTGTCGGTGATGTTGGAGACCAGCATCGCCACCAGGGCCGCCGCCGCACCCAGGAAGAAGCCGCGCAGCGGTGCGCTCAACTCCGCATCGGCGGCCAGCGCGCGCAGCCGGCGCCACACGTGCACGAAGTAGGCGCACAGCAGCGCGAGCCCGACAATCCCCATGTCGAGCAGCGCCTGCAGGTAGGCGTTGTGCGGGTGCATGACCGGCGGCACCGTCACGCCCGCACCGCGGCGCATCGGCTCGGACCAGAGGATCGAGCCCAGGCCGTTGCCGTAGAGCGGGCTGCGCAGCGTCTCGGGCAGCAGCGGCAACCACAGATTCCTGATGCGCCCGGCGCTGACCGCGTCGGCGCCGCTGTCAAAGCCGATGCTGGCGCGCTCGAAGACGACGTCGGGCAGCAGCAACAGCCCGGCCAGCGCGAGCAGGCCGAAGAAGGCGAGCGCCCCGGCGTTGCGCCGCCATAGCACATAGAGCAGGTTGATCGCCAGGAAGGCGACGAAGGCGCCGCGCGAGAACGTCAGCATCATGGCGATGGCGACCAGGACCATCGAGGCGAGCAGCACCGCGCGCAGCGCCGGCACCGCGTACGCCGTCCAGCTGAACAGCAGCAGCGCGTAGGCCACCGCGAACAGCCGCCCCAGATCGTTGGCGTGCAGCCCAAGCGGGGAGAGGAATTCGCGCGACTCGCTGCTCGCCAGCTGATCGAGCGCGATGCCCGAACTCAGTACGAACCCGATAACCAGCGCGGCCATCACCCACACCGAGACCAGCGCCGGGACCAGCAGGCGCTCCGGCCGCGCCGAACGGGCCGTCGCCGCGGCCACCAGCAGCGCGAACAGCACCAGCGAAATCGGCTTGACCACGAAAACATTCAGGTAGCCGAGCAGCTCGAAATAGCCGTGTCCCTCCGACAGCAGCATCAGGCCCGGCGCAATCTCGCCGAGGTGCTGCGTGCCGAGGGCACCCGCCGCAAGGATCGGCGCGAGATAGAGCCAGAGCAGCGGCCGTGGCAGGAAGCGGCGCGGTCCGCCGACGGCCAGTCCCTGCAGCACGCAGGCGCCAAGCGTGCCGGCGAGCAGCAGGTTGAGCGGGTTGAGACCCATGACGCCGAGCATGACGTGCGGGAACAGAATGCTGGGGGCGAGCGGCATCAGGACGATGAGCAGCACCACGCCAATGCGAAAGTCGTGCAGGACGAACGCGCAGCCGATCAGCGTCGCGAGCAGGATGAGGGCGCTCGGACCGCCGAGCGCCACCGCGGCGCCGCCAAGCGCGCCGAGCGCCGCCAGCGCGGTGAGGAGAAGGCGATGGTCGAGTGCCGGCGCCAAGCCGCCCCGCTCAGCTGCCGCGCGCGTCGTTGAAGACCGTGCCGATGATGCGGGTTCCCGCATTGCCGAGCGAGCGCACCAGGCTCGCGGCATCGGCCAGGCGGGTGCGGTCGCGCCGCGCGAGCAGCAGCGCGCGGCCGGCATGGAAGGCGAGGCATTGCGCGTCCGCATAGGGCCGCGCCGGCGGCGTATCGAGCAGCACGACGTCGAAGTCCCGCTGCACGCTCTCGAGCAGCGCGCCGAGCGCCGGGCGCAGCAGCAGATCCTGGGGATTGGGGGGCGCCACCCCGGCCGGCAGCAGCGACAGCGGGCCGAACTCGGGCAGCGCCAGCGCCGCCTCGGGACCGGCGCGGCCCGACAGGATGGTCGACAGCCCGACGCGATCGGTGAGGTCGAAGATGCGGTGCTGGCGCGGGGCGCGCAGGTCGGCGTCGATCAGCAGCGTGCGCCGGCCCAGTTGCGCGAACAGCACGGCGAGATTGGCGGCGAGATAGCTGCGCCCATCGCCGCTCGCCGGGCTGATGACGGCGAGTAGCTTGCGGCCGGGCCCGGCGTCGGGCCAGCGCATCAGCAACTGCGCGCGCAGCGAGCGCAGCTCCTCCGTGCGCGGATGCAGCGGCTCGTAGGCGGCAACCAGCTCCGGGCTGACGCCGCCCTGGCCGGGAACCACCTGCGGAAAGCCGAACTGGCGGGCGATCGCGCCGCGCAACTCGTCGGCGTTGATCACGCCGAGCGCGAGCGCCGCCTCGCCGAAGCGCAAGCCGTTGCGGCCCTGCAGCGCGAGCACCCGCTCGATGTCGCCGTCGTCAAGCTTGCCCTCCTGCGCGAGCAGGCTGCCGAGCCGGCCGTCTTGCTGCGCGAGGACGCGTCCCGTGCCCTCGATCGGCAGGATGAGTTCCTGCGGCTTCATCGCGACGCGACCGCGCTCACCGGCCCGGGGCGCCACTCGCCGAGCGTCGCGAGCAGGGGCAGGTCGCCCGCCTCCAGCAGGACCGCCGGCGAGCGCACGCGCCGGTCGATCATCTCCATCAGCATCACGACGCCAAGGCCCAGCAGAATGCCGACCGCCAGCGCCAGCGCCAGGTTGACCGCGATACGAGGACGAAACGGCGCCGACGGCACGACCGCCGCATTGAGCACGGCGACGTTGGTCTGGTTGGCGCGGCTCTCGACGCGGCTGACGACCGAACGCTGCATGGCCGTGTCATAGGCGCGCTCCGCCGATTCCACGTTGCGCCGCAGTACCGTCGCCTCGTTGCGGTTCTCCTTGAGCCGCAGTACGCGCGCGCGCTGCGCGCCGACCGCCTTCTCGAGATTCGCCTCGCGCTGGCGGCTCTGGCCGGCGTTCGATTCGATGCCGGCGACGATCTTGCGCATCTCGGCGTCGAGCTTTTCGCGCAGGCTCTGGTTCTCGGCCTGCTGGCGCTGGTACTGCGGATGGCGGGCACCGTATTGCGTCGAAAGCTCCTGCAGTCGGGCCTCGCCGCGCAGCAGGTCGCCCTTGAGCCGCTGGATGAACGGGTTGTCGAGCACGTCGGGCAGCCGGTCCGGGTCCCCGCCCTGCTCGAGGAAGGCGCGCGCCTGCTGCGCGCGGCTGTTCCATTGCGACGTCTGCTCCTCGCCGCGCGCGGCCTGCTCGGAAAGGATGTTGAGGCGCGAGCTCTCGACATCGAAACGCTCGTCGGAGGAGACGATGCCCTGGCGCTGGTAGTACCGGGTGAGCTTCTTCTGCGCATCCTCCAGGCTGGCGCGCAGGCTTTTCAGCTGCTCGTCGAACCACGCCGCGGCGTCGCGCGTCGGCTCGACGCGCAGCTCGAGCATGGTGTCGATATAGGCCTTGGCGAAGGCGTTGGCGACGCGCGCGGCGAAGCGTGCCTCGCCCGCCGAGAAGCTCGCGTGCATGACGTTGCTTTGCGAAGTCTCGACCTTGAGGTTGCGCAGCAGGTCCGCGGCGATCCAGTCGTCGATGGTGTCGGCGCGGCCCGGCAGGCGCTCGAACTGCGCGCGCAGCGCCGGGTCCTGCGAGAGTTCGAGGTCCTGCGCCACCTTGCGCGCCACCTTCGCGCTGGTAAGGATATCCATTTGCGTCTGCAGGTAGCTCAGCCGCTCCTGCGGCAGGACGAGGGGGCGCAAGGCGCTGCTGAGGGACTGCTCGTCTTTCGCGTCCACCAGCAGCGAGACGGTCGCCTTGTAAGTGCGCGGCATCAGTACCGTGACCACGGCCGCCGCCGCCACCGCGGCGGCCAGCACCAGCAGGAAGGCGCGCAGTCGCGCGCGCAGGGCCAGCAGGAATTGCGCCAGGCTCATCGCCTCTAGAACCAGCTTTCCTGCACGTGGATCACATCGTCGGCCTGCAGCCGGTCGGTGAGCGCGGCGTTGATGCGGCGCACCTCGCCCTCCGGCGTGCGGCGGCTGATCTTCATGCCGCGCTCGGTGCCGCGCGGCGTCACGCCGCCGCCGAGCGAGAGCGCCTGCATTACCGTCATGCCGGGCTCGAGGCGATAGGCGCCGGCGCGCTGCACTTCGCCGTAGATGTAGAACACCGGTGCGCGCTGCACGAACACGATGTCGCCGTTCACCAGCTCGATGTCGCGCGTCAGGTCGCCGGTGCGATACATGTAAGGCACGTCGATGTCGAGCCGCCGCGGGCCGCCCTCGCGCTGCGTCATGACGATGACGTTGTCGTCGCCGCCCGGGCCGATACCGCCCGCCAGCGCCAGCACTTCGGTCAGCTTGGCGGCTGCGCCGTCGAGCGGATAGCGGCCCGGGCGCACCACCTGCCCCAGCACCGAAACCTGGCGGCTGCGCACGTTCACCACGCTCAGGTTGACCTGCGGCTTGAGCAGGAAATCGCCGTCGATCAGCTTGCGCGCGATGCGCGCCTCGGCCGCCGCCGGCTCCAAGCCGCGCAACTCGACCTCGCCGATCAACGGAAAACTGATGCTGCCCTGCGCCGAGATGCGCGCCTCGGTGGTGAGGTCGGGATGCTGGAACACGGTGATGCGCACCGTGTCGCCTTCGCCGAGCGCGTCGCGCGGCTCCGCGCCAGCGGCTTGCACACCGAGCGCAATGGCGCAGCACAGGAGCGCGCGGGAAATACTCATGGCGCTGATCCTCGCGCCAGCCGATGGCGCGGCGAGACTTTGTTCCGCCCCCGGCGACTGGTCCGTTCGGACCATCGTGTGCGAAGTGACTCAATCCATCGCTCATTTACGCGGACTGCGTGGACTTTGACCTCGTCCTAGCGCTACACGCTCGTCATGCTGAATCTACGTTTTGTAGTGTTTTTTCTACAGGTGAGATCCATGCAAGCACTTCCACTTCTCTTTGCCGCCCTGCTTTCCCTCGTGGTCGTTACGCCATGCGCGGCGCAGGCGCCCGCCGGCAAGACCATCCCGACCTTCCTTGTTTATTACGGCGGCGCCCCGTCGGTGGTTGCCGCGGATGAGGCGCGCCTGGCGAAATTCGACCTGATCGACATCGACCGCTTCCGCTACGCCGACATCAGCCCGAACACCTGGGCAGCGGTGAAGGCGCTCAATCCGGCGCTGCAGTTCTACCTGTACGAAATGGGCGGCGAAGCGCCGAACTACCTCGACGCGGCGGCGCCGGTGTCGCTCAACGGCCTCGGACGCTACAACGTTTCGCGCGGGCACTCGATGGGCAGCCTCAACGGCAACCATCCGGAGCTGTTCCTGCTCGATGCCGCCGGCAACCGCATCTACAACACCTGGTTCTCGAATACCGGCGCCAACCAGCTCTGGCACCTGATGGATTTTGGCAGCGCGGCCTACCAGGCCTACTGGGTCGAAGCCGTCAGGGCCGACATCGCCAACCAGCCATGGGTCACCGACGGCGTGCATGCCGACAACTGCCTGACGCTTTCCGCCGCCGGCGGCTACTCGGCAACCTCGGTCAAATATCCGACCGACACGGCCTGGACCAACGCCATGACCGCCTTCTCCGCCGCCATCGCCGCCGGGCTGCACGGCTACGGCCTGAAGCTCTGGTGCAATCGCGGTTCGACCAACTTCGCCGTCGGCGCCGGCGCCTGGCTCGCGCTCGACGCCACGGCGACGCCGCCCGACGTGGTGGGAGAAGAAGGCGCCTTCGCGGTCGCCTGGGGACCGTGGTCGACGCAGTTCTATGCCGAAGCCGACTGGAAGCGGCAGGTCGACACCATCGGCGCGATCGCCAACTCGAAAGTCGCCGTCTTCAGCCACACCGCGCTCGCCGAAGGCGGCAGCGGCACCGACAACTGGGGCCGGCCGGTCACTTACTGGCAGACGCTGTGGTACGCACTCGGCTCGTTCCTGCTCAGCAAGAACGGCACGCTGAACAACGCGTACTTCAATTTCACCGGCAACGGCGGCGCCTACGACCGCATCTGGTGGTATCCCGAGTACGAGCTGATCGACCTGGGCAAGCCGGTCGGCAATTACGCGGTTTTGGCTGCCGGCGGCATCAACGTCTACCGGCGCGAATTCGAGAAGGGTTACGTCTACGTCAACCCCACCGCCACCGACGTGGCCTCGGTGGGCATGCCGCAGGCGGTCAAGGTCCTGACCCACGACAACCTCACGCTACCGTTGAGCGACCTGCCCGACGTCAGCTCGATTTCCCTCGGCGGGCATGCCGCAGCCATCGTCCTCAAATCGACGCTGCCGAGCGCCGATACCACGCCGCCCAGCGTCCCGACCGGGCTGGCGGCGGCCGCGGCCTCGAGCACCCAGATCAATCTCACCTGGAACGCCTCGACCGACAACGTCGCTGTCACCGGCTATTACGTGTATCTGAATGATGCGCCGCTCACCACGACGATCGGAACGTCGTTCCAGCACACCGGACTCACCGCGGGGACCACCTACAACTACCGGGTGAGCGCGTTCGACGCGGTTCCCAACCACTCGGCGTGGACCGCGACGCCGGTCGCCGTGACGACCCCGTTCGCGCTACCTCCACCCGACACACAGGCGCCAACCGTTCCCGCAGGCCTTACGGGGAGCGCGGCCTCGATCACGCAGATCAACCTCGCCTGGAGCGCCGCCACCGACAACGTCGGCGTCACCGGCTACTACGTGTATCTGAATGACGCGCCGCTCACCACGACGACCGCGACGTCGTTCCAGCACGCCGGCCTCACCGCGGGGACCACCTACCGGTACCGGGTGAGCTCCTATGATGCGGCGGGCAACAATTCGGCGTGGACCCGACACGCAGGCGCCCTCCGTTCCCGCGGCCCTCACCGGAAGCGCCGCCTCAAGCACGCAGATCAACCTTGCCTGGAACGCTTCCACCGACAACGTCGGCGTAAGCGGCTACCGGGTCTACCGCGCCGGCACGCTGATCGCGACCACCGCCGCGCCCTCCTATGCCGACGCGGGGCTCGCGGCCTCGACTAGCTATAGCTATTCCGTTTCCGCTTTCGATGCCGCGGGGAACGCGTCGGCACCCTCCACCGCCCTGACGGTGCGAACCTCGGCCAAGCTGGACAACAAGGCGCCGAGCGTCCCGGGCGGCCTCAGCGCCACGCCGGCGACCAGCCGGCTGATCAATCTGAAATGGAATGCCTCGACCGACAACGTCGGCGTCAGCGGCTACAAGGTGTTCCGCGCCGGCGTGCAGATCGCCAGCGTCAGCGTGCCCGCCTATGGAGACGCCACGGTTTCACCCGCCATCCGCTATAGCTACACGGTGGCGGCTTTCGACGCCGCCGGCAATACCTCGGCGAAGTCGGCGGCGGTATCCGCCACCACGCCCGTCCTGCGCGCGCGCAGCGACTTCGATGGCGACGGCAAGTCCGACATCCTGTGGCGCAACGGCGCGACCGGCGAAGACCGCATCTGGTTCATGAACGGGGCCACCATCACGAGCAACAGCGCGCTGACCGCGGTGGCGGATCTCAACTGGAGCATCGCCGCCAGCGGCGATTTCAACGGCGACGGCAGGGCCGACGTCCTGTGGCGCAACAAGGTGACCGGCGAAAACCTGATCTTCTTCATGAACGGCGCCACGGTCCTGAGCAGCGCGTCGATCAACCCGGTGTCGGACCTCAATTGGGGCATCAGCGGCATCGGCGATTTCAACGGCGACGGCAAGGCCGACATCCTGTGGCGCAACAAGGCGACCGGCGAAAACGCCATCTTCTTCATGAACGGCGCGACCGTCCTCGGCACCACCTACATCCGGCCGATTGCCGACCTTAACTGGAGTGTTGCCGGGGTCGGCGATTTCGACGGCGACGGCAAGTCCGACATCCTGTGGCGCAACGCCGCCACCGGCGAGAACGGCATCTATTTCATGAACGGCGGCACGGTGCTCAGCGTCATTTACCTCAACCCGGTAGCGGATCTGAACTGGGCCGTTACCGGCATCGGCGACTTCGACGGCGACGGCAAGTCCGACATCCTGTGGCGCAACTCGGTGACCGGCGAAAACACGATCTACTTCATGAACGGCGCTACCGTTCTGAGCACGACCGCCATCCGGCCGATCACCGACCTCAACTGGAGCGTCGCGCAAGTCGGCGACTTCGACGGCGACGGCAAGTCCGACATCCTGTGGCGCAACGCCGCCACCGGCGAGGACGGCATCTACTTCATGAATGGCGGCGCCGTCACGGCCGTCATCTACATCGCCTCATTGCCGGTCTCCGGCTGGTTGATCGCGTTTCGCTGAGCAACGCATAGTCCGGTCGGTCCGGGCTGAAAGGCCCATGCGCGCATCGCGGGCGCGCAATCATCGCCGCTCAGTCTCGCGGGTGCATTACGTGATCATCCTTTCAAGGAGAACAACGTGCATCCACGGACCCTCAACAAGCGCTGCGGCGCATTCGCGCTTTTCGCCGCCCTGATTCTTTCGCCGGCCCTCGGCGTCGCCCAGAACGTCAGCGGACAGGCGGCGGCCGTCCAGGCCACCGTGTTCGGCCTGCTCGGCTCGACCAGCCTCGGCCTCGCCAACACCGGCACGCTGGGCAGCGTGACCGACGCGCGCCAGGCCTCCGATATCAGCGGCAACCTGATCGGCGGGCTGCTGGCGGAGGTGCCGAGCGCCACCACCATCGGCCTCGGTGACAGCGTGGCCTCGCAGGCCTCGCTCGCCAACATGGTGCTGTATATCGGCGGCAGCACCATCGGCGCCGATCTGATCATGGCCGAGGCGCTGGCCACCGGCGGCGCCGGCAGCGGAACGTCGACGCTCACCAACCTGGTGCTGAACGGCGTGCCAGTCGCGATCAGCGGCGCGCCCAATCAGGTCATCGGCATCCCGGGCGGCCAGATGATCATCAACCAGCAGAGCAGCACGCCCGGCGGCATCGTGGTGAACGCGCTGCACGTCTTCGTGGGCGGCATTGCCGACGTGGTCGTCGGTTCCGCGACTGCGGCCCTGCAATAAACCCGAAACCATCCGACAACGAATACCGACGGAGACAACGTCATGCGCATCATCAAAATGCTTCTGGCCATCGCCACCTGGTCTCTGCTGCTCGCCAGCAGCGCCGCGTTCGCCTGGCCCTGCGATTTCCTCACCGGTGGCGGCTTCATCATCCATAACGGCAACAAGGCCAACTTCGGCGTCGGCGGCGGCTGCAAGGACGGCGCGCCGACTTGGGGCCATCTCGAGTACCAGGATCACGGCACCGGGCTGAACGTGCACTGGACCAGCATCACCGCCTACCGGGAAATCGACTCGCAGGACGGCAAGCAGCCCCTCGGCGCGCGTCAGGTCTGCGGCACCGCGCGCACCAACCTGTATGGCGATGTCGATTTCGTCGTCCAGGCGCGCGATGCCGGCGAGCCGGGCACCAGCGACCAGTTCGACATCCGGTTGCGCAAATTGGGCGTGATCGTCTACGACACCACCCAGCAGTGCTTCCCGCACTACCTCGGCTCGACCGCGCCTTGCGCGCCGGGCGAGAACGGCGGCGGCAACATCCAGCTGCACAAGCCGAACCCGTCCAACACCGGGTCCTTCGGCGGCTCCTGCCCCGCGCTGTAGGCGGGCGCTAGAAGGTAAAACGTCCCGACACGGCGACTACGTTGACGACGTAGTCGCCGAGCGGGACGTTCGCGCTGCGGCTCTCGTGCAGCGCGGTGAGTTGCAGCGCCACGCTGCGCGCCGGGCGCCAGGCCAGCGCCGCCGAGGCGCCGCGCACGTGGTCGATACGCGTGGAAGAGAGGCCCAGCGCCTGGCTCGGGTCGCCAAGATACTCGCGGCGCGCGGCGTCCAGGCTGGCGGACAGCTCGAGCTTTTCCGTCAGCCGCAGCGACGGCCGCAGCGCGGCGCCCTCCACCAGCACCAGGCTCGCGCGGTTGAATTCATACGGGCTGATGTCGCGGCTGCCGACCAGCGCCAGCGAGAGCTTGCCGGCCGGCCGCCAGCGCAGCTCGGCGCGCGCCAGCAGGCCGTCGAAATCCCGCTGCGGCAACTGCTGGTAGCGGCGCTCGACCTGCTCGGCGCGCAGGCTCAGGCGCGTGGCGCCGCCGGAAGACCAGTCGGCAGACACGCCCGCGCCGATCTGGCGGTAAGCGTTGTCGACCAGCAGCGCGCCGACCGGTTGCGGCTGTGGGAAGCTGCCCTCCTCGGCGCGCAGGCTGAAGCCGATCGAATTGCCGGCACGGCTGAGATAGCTCGCGCCGGCCTCGGCGCCGGAGATCTCGGCGTCGTTCACCTGGCGCGCGGGATCGCTGTTCGACTGCTCGAGGCGGCTGACGCCGCCTTTCAAATGCCAGGACGGCGTGAGGCGCCAGTCGCCATTGGCCCAGGCCTGGCGCAGGCCGAGCCGGTCGGGTGCGGTGCCAACCACATTGGCGAACGAGGCGAGCGTCTCGCTGTCCGTATACCCCAGCTCGCCGCGCGTGCTCTCGCCGGCCTGCCATTGCCACAGTGTGCGCAGGTCGTGGCCGTCGTAATCGAGATTGGAAAAGCGCTGGTAGTGCGTGTGGCTCAGCGTGAGCGAGCCGAGGAAGCGCTGGCGGCTGAGCGGCAGGTCGAGGTTAAGGCCGGCCGAAGTCGTGAGGAGGGTGTCGGCGCGCGAGGGCGAGCCGATGACGGTCGCAGGATCGGCCTGCTTCGAAAGACGGAAGACGTTGTCGTCGTGGGTGATGCGCTCGTCGACGAACGCGCCGACCCGATCGCTCTCCTGTCCCGCGGCGGGCGCCGCCGGCAGGGCCAGCGCGGCGAGGCAGGCGAGCGCGAGCGGGCTAGGACGCCAGGCGTCGGCGCGCGATCGCACCGGCACCGATCAGGCCTGCGACGATGAGCGCCCAGTTGCCGGGCTCGGGAATGTTGGCGGGCGGCGCGCTCAGGAAGTGGGCGACAGCGCGTTCGAAGCTGAGACGCGTGGGGGGCGTCGGCGATACGGCGAACGCCGTGCCGAGCGACGCCGCCACGACCAGCAACAGGCACAGCAGCTTGAGTCGTTTCATGGGGTCTGCTCCGTGACGCTCACAGGTTGAGGATGCGCAGCGCCAGTGCCTTGCCGACGGCCTGGGTGCGGTTCTGGACGTTGAGCTTGCGCAGGATCTTCTGCACGTGGTTCTTTACCGTCAGCGGGCTGATCGTCAGGATGGTGCCGATCTCGATGTTGCTCTTGCCGACGTGGATCCAGCGCAGGATCTCGCGTTCGCGCTCGGTCAGCAGGCCCGGGCCGCGCGGCGCCGCGGCGCCGTTTTCTTCGGCCGGGCGGTCGACCTGGCTGCGCATCCAGGCGAGGTGCACGAACGGCACGATCAGCTCGACCAGCAGCTCGCGCCGCGCGCCGGCGTCGCCGCGGTCGGCGGCGAAGAAAAACAGGCTGGCCGGCTTGCCGAAGGCATCGTAAGTGCCGTGCAGCAGCACGCTCGGCGCGCCGGCGCGCCGCAACTCGCCGGCGAGCTCGCCGCCGGCGTAGGCAGCGCCCGGCGCGGCGTCGCACAGCAGCGGGCGGAAGTGGCCGCGCTCCCAGTTCTTGACCGCCTGCGGCACCAGCGAGGTATCGCGGCGGAACAGTTCCAGCAGCGGCGCCGGCTCGATACGCGCGCCGGCGAAGCAGTCGGCCTGGAACGACGACGACGGATCTGCGCACAGCGCACACACCAGCAGTTCGTGCGGCACCAGGCTCTGCAGCAGTCCCTGGGTCCAGCCGAACAGTTGCGGCCGCGAATGCACCCGCAGCGAGGCGTCGAAGTTGAGCAGGAGCGCCTCGAGGTCGAGCGGCTCGAGCAGCGCGGCGGCACCCGCCTGCCCCAATTCGTGGGCAGCGCTCATGGGCGCGCGCCGGCCGAGCGCGGTCCCGGTGCGGGCATCGAAAGAGAATTCACCGGTTTGCAGCACGTGGTTCGTATCGCGTCCTCGCCAGTCAAATGAATGGACTGCAGCCCACTATGTGACCCCCTTGTTACATAGGGATGACGCGGAATTGTTCCGGTCCGGAATTGGCTTGGGTGGGTGCAATCCATTGTTTTCTTGGCGTTATATCCTCCAGTGTCTTTTTACCTGACGCGCTTTCCGGGGAACCGCGCGGCGATGCGCGTCGCGCTAGTCCGTTAGACCTACGCCGGGATGGCCACCGGTTCATCGCCGTCAACCGGCGCCCTACTAGCCTTGGCGGCATCGTGCTTGCCGTACCGCAGATCCCGCGACGCTTCGCGGACCACCAGATCACGCCCGCCGCGCTGGCGCAGGCGCTGATCGACCCGGCCGCGATGATTGGCGCGCTGTTCGTTTGCGCCGCCGCTTTCGGCGCGCCGTTCGAGGGCGCCTACCTGATCCTCGCCCTGATCGTCTTTTCGCTCACCTTTCCCGGCACCAAGCCGAAGGGGACCAGCCCGCGCGCGCTCGCCAGCGAGATCACGCGCAGCTGGGCCGTCACCGCCGCTCTGCTGCTGCTGATCGGCTGGGCGACCCGCACCGTATCGAGTTTCGACCCGCGCGTGCTCGCGGCCTGGGTGGTGGCGGCCCCGGGCCTGCGCCTCGCGGCGCACCTCGCCATGCCCGGGCTGCTGCGGCGGGTATTCGCGGCCGAGGGCGCGCAGCGCGTTGCCGTGATCGCCGGCGCCAGCGAGCTCGGCCACTCGCTCGCCGAGCGCATCCGCGGCCAGCCACTGCTCGGCCTGCGGGTGGCGGGCTTCTTCGACGACCGCGGCGGCACGCGCGTCGGCCCGGTCGAGGCGGGCGAGATCCTCGGCACGCTCGACGAGCTCGCCGGCTACGCCAAGCGCAACCACGTCGACCAGATCTACATCACCCTACCGATGGCCTCGCAGCCGAGGATCCTCAAGCTGCTCGACGAGCTGCGCGACACTACGGCGTCGATGTATTTCGTGCCGGACATTTTTCTGTTCGACCTGATCCAGGCACGCACCGACGCCATCGGCGGCATGCCGGTGATCTCGGTCTGCGAGTCACCGTTCTCGGGGCTCGACGGCGTGGTCAAGCGGGCGAGCGACGTCGTGCTCGCCACGCTGATCCTGCTCCTGGTGGCGCCGCTGATGCTCGCCATCGCCATCGGCGTCAAATTAAGCTCGCCCGGGCCGGCGCTATTCCGCCAGCGCCGCTACGGCCTCGACGGGCGCGAGATCGTGGTCTACAAATTTCGCAGCATGACCGTGGCCGAGGACGGCGGCGTCATCCGCCAGGCGACGCGCGGCGACGTGCGCCTGACGCACTTCGGCGCCTTCCTGCGCCGCTACTCGCTCGACGAGCTGCCACAGTTCCTCAACGTGCTCCAGGGCCGCATGAGCGTGGTCGGCCCGCGCCCGCACGCCGTCGCGCACAACGAGCTGTACCGCAAGCTGATCAAGGGCTACATGATCCGTCACAAGGTTCGGCCGGGCATCACCGGCTGGGCCCAGGTCAACGGCCTGCGCGGCGAAACGCAATCGCTGGACAAGATGCAGGCGCGCATCGAGTACGACCTCGACTACCTGCGTCACTGGTCGCTGCGGCTGGATCTGTGGATCGTGCTGCGCACGATCCGGGTGGTGCTGGACGATCGGCAGGCTTACTGAGGACTGGTCGAACGGTGTAACCGGTAGCCGGTGCCGCGCACCGTTTCGATCAGGGCATCGTGGCCGCTCGGTTGCAGCGCCTGGCGCAGGCGGCGGATATGCACGTCGACCGTGCGCTCCTCGACGAACACGTGATCGCCCCACACCTCGTCGAGCAGCTGGCCGCGGCTGTAAACGCGCTCCGGGTGGGTCATGAAGAAGTGCAGCAGGCGGAATTCGGTCGCCCAGAGGTCGAGCGGCGTGCCGCCAGCCGAGATGCGATGGGCCGCCGGATCGAGCCTGAGGCCGCCGATTTCGACCACCTCGTCGGAGAGCAGCGGCGCGCGCCGCCGCATCACCGCCTTGATGCGGGCCAGCAACTCGCGGTGCGAGAACGGCTTGGTGATGTAGTCGTCGGCGCCCGCTTCCAGCCCCGTCACCTTGTCGGTCTCCATCGAGCGCCCGGTCAGCATGATGATGGGGATTTCCTTGGTGCGCCGGTCGGTGCGCAACTGGCGCAGGAAGCTCACGCCGGTGCTGTCGGGGAGGATCCAGTCGAGCAGCACCAGGTCCGGCAGGACTTCGCGCATCGCCGCCTCGGCCTGCGGCACGCTGACCGCGCGCGTCACCTGGTGCCCGGCGCGCTCCAGGCTCGCCGCGATCATGCGTTGCGTGACCAGCTCGTCCTCGACCACCAGGATCGTTCCGCCCATGGCCGGCAATGCTACGGACTTGCGCGCCGACACACTATCGCGCCGCCTTGATCTTGCTGTAGCGCGACAGCGGCGCCCTGTGGCGCCGCCCCGACAAACTCGCCGGCTAGATCAGGCGGTACTTGACCGCGTAGCGCACCAGCGCGGCATTGGTCGAGAGGCCGAGCTTCTTCAGGATGCGGGCGCGGTAGGTGCTGATGGTGCTGGGGCTGAGGAACATTTCGGTGGCGATCTCGTTGATCTGCTTGCCCGAGGCCATCAGCCACATCACGCGGTACTCGCGGTCCGACAGCGTCTCGTGCGGCGGCTTCTCGCCGCCCGGCGCGAGCTCGGAAGCGAGCTTCTCGGCGAACGCCGGACTGACGTACTTGCCCCCGCCCACCACCTTGCGGATGGCGCCGGTCAACTCCTCGCTCGCGCTCTCCTTGTTGATGTAGCCGGCGCCGCCGGCCTTGAACACCTGCCCGGCGTGCACATCCTCCGGCAGGATGCTCATCACCAGCACGGCGCGGCCGGGATGCTGGCGCTTCATTTCGCGCACCAGGTCCGCGCCGCTGCAGCCCGGCATCGAGAAGTCCAGCACGGCGACGTCCCACTCGAGGCGCCGTCCCAGATCGAGCGCGTCGTCGCCGTTGGTCGCTTCGCCGACCACCTCCATGTCGTGCTCGGAGGCGAGAATTTCCTTCAGGCCGCGCCGCACGACCGGATGATCATCGGCAATCAGGATGCGCATCACCGCTCTCCTACGCAATCAGACATGGGGAATCACCACCTTGACGCGGGTGCCCTTGCCGCGCTCGCCCGCGAAATCGATCGAGCCGCCAAACGGCAGCACGCGCTCGCGCATGCCGATCAGCCCGAGGGAATTCGGGCTGTCGAGCGCCGCGGCTTCGATGCCGCGGCCGTTGTCCTCGACCGTCAGCAGCAGGCCGCCGGGCGCCGACTGCACCGCGACGTCGATGCGGGTGGCCGCCGCGTGGCGCACGACGTTGGTCAGCAGCTCCTGGAAGATGCGGAACGCCGCCGTCGAGCGCTCGCGGTCCAGTTCCGGCGCCTGCCGCGGCAGCGACACGTTGCAGCGGATGCCGCTGCGCCGCTGGAAGTCGCCCGCCTGCCAGTCGATGGCGGCCGCGAGGCCCATGCGGTCGAGCACCTCGGGCCGCAGCCGCGCCGTGATCTCGCGCACCGACTCGATGGTGGCGTCGATCAGGCCGCAGGCCGCCTGCGCCTTCTCCTGCAGCGCGGTCTCGGCCGCCGGCAGCCGGCTCGCCATCCACATCACGTCCATCTTGATGCCGGTCAGCGCCTGGCCCAGCTCGTCGTGGATCTCGCGCGAGATGCGCGTCCATTCCTCCTCGCGCACCGCCTGCAGATGCGTCGCCAGGGCACGCAGCTTGGACTGCGATTGGCGCAACTCGCCCTCGGCGCGCTTGCGGTCGATGATCTCCTGCACCAGCTTGCCGTTCTTGCGGTGCAGGTCGACGAACACGGAAACCTTGGACTTGAGGATTTCCGGCGTCGGCGGCTTGACGATGTAATCCACCGCGCCCACCTCGTAGCCGCGCGTCACCGACGAGATGTCCTCATAGGCGCCGGTGAGGAAGATGATCGGCGTGTGGCGCGAACGATCACGCTCGCGGATCAGGCGGGCGGTTTCGAAGCCGTCCGCACCGGGCATGCGCGCGTCCATCAGGATCACCGCGAAATCCTCCTTCAGGACGTAGCGCAACGCTTCGTCGCCGGATTTCGCCGTCACTACCCGGATCGAAGGCAGGTCGCCGAGCAGGCCTTGCAGGGCCGTCAGGCTCCTGGGATCGTCGTCGACGGCCAGAACGCTCGCCATCGGCTGGCTGGTATGCATCGCTCTCCTAAAAACAGGAAGACGCGCTTTGCATTATCCCCTCATGAAAGCACTACACGGAAGCATGTCCGTCAAATTAGTAGTTCTACGTACCTCGCTGTCGCCGCACGGCTCCACGCTGTAGCCGAAATACGACAATTAGTCCGGATGGCCCATGCGCCGCCGTTACGGGGGCAGCGCTGCCGCTGTCTAAGCTGCACCGATGAAACGGCTGCTCTATGCGCTCGCAGCAGTCGCCATCGGCGCCTGGCTGGTGCTCGACGCGGGCGTGGGTGGCGACCGGACGGCGAGCGGGCGCGACGTCGAGGCTGCGGCGCGCGATTCACCGGCGCCTGCAGCGCGCATCGCACCGGCGCTGCCCGCGCGTGCGCCGCTGCCGGAAAACGTCGCCGATCCCTTCCTCGCGCCGGCGCACCAGGCGTCGCGCGCGCTTGCGGCGCGCGCCGCAACGCCGGCGGTCGTGGCACCCGTGCTGCCGTACCGCTTCGTCGGGCGCGTCTATCAGGAGGGCGCGACGCAGGTCTACGTCGCCCGCGGCACCAAGCTGTTCGCGGTGCGGCAGGGCGATGTGCTGGACGGCGAGTATCGCGTCGACGCGCTGAGCCCGAGCGAGATCGCCTTCGTCCACCTGGCCTCGGGCAGCCGCCAGGTCATGCCGCTCGGACCCCCGATCGATAGCGCGGCGCGCCCGCCCGAGTGGATCAATTCGCTGACGCTGGATCGCTCGCTCGCCGGTGGCAACGGCAAGGCGCCGTGACGCGCCGCGCCGGCTTCACGCTGCTCGAGCTGCTGGTGGTCGTCGCGATCATCGGACTGCTCGCCGGCTATGTCGCGCCGCGCTATTTCGGCCAGGTCGGCAAATCCGAGGTCGCCACCGCCAAAGCGCAGATCGACGCGCTGGAGAAGGCGCTCGATCAGTACCGCCTCGATACCGGGCGCTACCCGGCCACCGAGCTCGGCCTCGCGGCACTGGTCATCCGGCCGGCGAACGAGCCGCGCTGGAGCGGACCCTACCTGAGGAAGGACGTGCCGCTCGACCCCTGGGGCAAGCCTTACCGTTATCGCGCGCCTGGCGAGCAGGGGCGAGATTTCGACCTCGTCTCGTATGGCAAGGACGGCCAGCCCGGCGGTACCGGCGAGGACGCCGATCTCTCCAACCACTAGGACGACCCGCAGGTCATGCGCTACCGGTTGAAAGCCGTCGGCCCGGCGGGCCAAGTGGAGGCGCTCGACGTCGAGGGATTCGACGAAGCGAGCGTCGTGCGTCAGGCGAAGGAGCGCGGCTATACGGTGCTCGCGCTGCGGCCGCGCGCCTCGCTCGCCCTCGCCTGGCCAGGGGCGCGCGCGCGCTTTCCGCTGGCCGCCTTCACCCACGACCTGCTGGTGTTGCTCGACGCCGGGCTGCCGCTGGTCGAGGCGATCCAGGCGCTCGCCGAGCGCGAAAGCCGCGGCGAGGTACGCGCCCTGCTCGGGCAGATCGGCGCCGCGCTGCGCGAAGGCCAGCCGCTGTCGGCGGTCCTCAAGCGCTTTCCGCGCGCCTTTCCGCCGACCTTCGTCGCCACCGTGCAGGCCGCCGAGACCACGGGCGACGTCGCGCCGTCGCTGCAGCGCTACGCCAGCTACCAGAAACAGGCCGACGCGCTGCGCAAGCGCGTGGCGGCGGCGTCGATCTACCCGGCGTTGCTGCTCGCCGCCGGCGGCCTGGTGACGCTGTTCCTGCTGCTCTACGTGGTGCCGCGCTTCAGCGCCATCTTCGAGGAGCGCGGCACGGCGCTGCCGTTCTTTTCGCAGTTGCTGCAGGCCTGGGGCGCCTTCGTGCGCGGCCACGGCGCGCTCGCCGCCGGCCTGCTCGCCGCGGCGGCCGCCGCCGCTTTCTACGCGCTCAGCCGACCCGCGGTGCGCGCCGCGATCGAGGAGGCTCTCTGGCGGCTGCCGGCGCTCGGCGAGCGGCTCGCGGCCTACCAGCTCGCGCGCTTCTACCGCACGGTCGGCATGTTGGTGCGCAGTGGCGTGCCGCTGGTGAGCGCGCTGCAAATGGGCGGCGAGCTGCTGCGCCCCGCCATGCGCGAGCGGCTCGCCGGCGCGGTGCGCGCAATCCGCGAAGGCCGGCCGGTCGCCGCCTCGCTCGCGGCCGGCGCACTCACCACGCCGGTCGCGCTGCGCATGCTGTCGGTCGGCGAGCAGGCCGGCCGCATGGGCGAGATGATGGAGCGCGTCGCCGCCTTTCACGACGAGGAAATCGCGCGCTGGCTCGACTGGACCATGCGCCTGGTCGAGCCGCTGCTGATGGCCGCCATCGGCCTCGCCGTCGGCGCCATCGTCATCCTCATGTACATGCCGATCTTCGAGCTCGCAGGCAGCCTGCAATGAGCACGCCGCTGGCGCGCGAGGCAAGCGCCATCGACCTCGAGCTGATGCGCGAGGCGCGCAGCGCCGCGGCCGCAGGACAGCGGCGCCTGGTCGACGTGCTGGAGGAACGCCTTGCGCTGGCGCCCGAGGACTTCGTCGCCATGCTCGCCGCGTTCACCGGCATGCCGGCGCTGCTGATGGCGGAGCTGCGCACGGCGGCGCCCGCCTTCGACCTGGTGCCGTTTGCCGAGTGCGCGCAGCGCGGCTGCGTCGCGTTGCGCGGCGAGCAGGGCCTGCAGCTCGCGGTCGACGATCCGTTCTCCGCCGAGCTGGAGGCCTGGGCCGACGAGCGCATCACCGAACCCTGCCGCTGGCGCCTGGTACACCGCGGCGACCTCGCGGCCTACCTCGCCAGCCACGAAGAGTCGCTGCGCGCGCTCGACGCCGTGCGCGCCGGGGCGGCGAGCGGCGGCGAGGACCCCGCCGGCATCGAGGACCTGTCGCTGCGCGCGATCAGCGACGAGCCGAGCGAGGTGGTGCGCCTGGTGCGCTCGACGCTGCGCGATGCGCTCAAGCTCGGCGCGAGCGACGTCCACCTCGAGACCACCGGCGCGGGCCTCGCCATCAAGTTCCGCATCGACGGCATCCTGTCGCAGATCAAGCAGCTCGCCGACCGCAGCCAGGCCGAGCAGGCGATCTCGCGCGTCAAGGTGCTGGCCGAGCTCGACATCACCGAGCGGCGCGTGCCGCAGGACGGCCGCTTCAAGGCGCGCGAGCACGGCCGCGCGGTCGACATCCGCGTCTCGGTGATGCCGAGCATCCACGGCGAGGACGCGGTGCTGCGCATCCTCGACAAGCAGCTGCTCTACGAGCGCACGCAGCAGGCGCTCAGCCTGGACAGCCTCGGCTTCGAGCCGCAGGACATCGAGGCGTTGCGGCGCCTGTCGCGCCAGCCGCACGGCATGCTGCTGGTCACCGGCCCCACCGGCAGCGGCAAGACCACCACGCTGTACGCGGCGATCAGCGAGATCAACACCGGCCGCGACAAGATCGTCACCATCGAGGACCCGGTCGAGTACCAGCTCGCCGGCGTGCTGCAGATCCCGGTGAACGAGGCGAAGGGCCTCGGCTTCGCCCGCGGCCTGCGCTCCATCCTGCGCCACGATCCCGACAAGATCATGGTCGGCGAGATCCGCGATCCGGAGACCGCCAACATCGCGGTGCAATCGGCGCTCACCGGGCACCTGGTGTTCACCACGGTGCACGCCAACAACGTCTTCGACGTCATCGGCCGCTTCATGCACATGAACGTCGACCTCTACGGTTTTGTCAGCGCACTGAACGCGATCCTGGCCCAGCGCCTGGTCAGATTGATTTGTTCTATCTGTGAAGCAAAAGGCTGCCGCGAGTGCCGCGGCTCGGGCTACAAGGGACGCAAGGCGATCGCCGAACTGCTGATCCTGAACGACGAGATGCGCGAATTGATCGTGGCGCGCGCCCCCATCCGCCAGCTCAAGGAGGCCGCCCGGCGCAACGGCACGCGCTTCCTGCGCGAGGCGGCGCTCGAGGCGGTGCGGCGCGGCGACACCACTGCGCAGGAGATCGACCGTGTCACGTTTGTGGACTGAGCGCATCCGGGTCGCGTTCGCCCCGGCGGCGCTCGGCATCGTGCGCGCGCGGCGCGGCGCCGAGGCCGCCGAGGTCGTCGCCTGCGACGCGCAGGCCGGCGCCGAGGCCTGGCGCGGCGCCCTCGACGCGTTCGCGTCCGCCGCCGCAAGCTGGCTGGCGTTGCGTGCCGACGTGAGCGTGGTGCTGTCCAACCATTTCCTGCGCTATGCGCTGGTGCCGCAGGATGCGGCGCTGCGCGGCGGCGCCGAGGAGCTGGCGTTCGCGCGCCATGCCTTCGCAAAAATCCACGGCGAGCGCAGCGCCGCCTGGGACGTGCTGCTCGACCGCGAGGCGCGCGGGCCGTTGCGCGTCGCCTGCGCCATCGACGGCGAGTTGCGGCGCGGCCTGCAGGCCTGCTTCCCGCCGGGGGCGAAGGCGCGGCTCGCCTCCCTGCAGCCCTATTTGATGGCCGCGTTCAATCGTCGTCGCCGCCAGCTGGCCGCGCCCGCCGCGGCGCTGCTGCTGCTCGAGCCGGGCCGCGCCTGCCTCGCACGACTGGCGCACGGGCGCTGGACCCGCCTGCGCAACCTGCGCGGCGAGTTCGAAGCGCCGCAGACCTGGACGGCGCTGCTGGAGCGCGAACAGGCGCTCGACGGCGACGCGCCGGAGCGCGAAGTGCTGGTGCGCCCGCACGAAGACAGCGCGGACCCTTATCTCGCGATGGCCCAATGCGTCTCCTGACCCTGCGCGGCGATACGCCCCGCCCGCTCGCCCTCGACTACGCCGCGCCGCTGCAGCGCCGCCGCTGGCCCGGCGCTGCGGCGCTGGCGATCGCGCTCGCTATCGCCGCCGCCCTGGTGATCCGTTACGGCGAGGTGCAGCAGGAGCGCGCCGCGTTGCTGGCACGGCTCGACCTGCAGCAGGCCGGCACGCGCGCCGTGCGCGCGCTGCCCGCCCGCGCCGCCGGCGACGAGGCGAAGAGCATCGAAGTGGTGACCCGGCAGCTCGCCCTGCCCTGGCCGGAGATGATCGAATCGGTCGAGTCGGCCGCCAACCGCCAGGTGGCGCTGCTGGTCCTGCAGCCGGAACCGGAGCGCGGCACGCTGCGCCTGACCGCGGAGGCCGGCACGCCGCAGGCCATGCTCGACTACGTGCGCCGGCTCGGCGAGTCCGAGGCGCTCGCCGGCGCGCACCTGGTCAGCCACCAGGTGCGGCGCGAAAGCGCGGCGCGCCCGATCCAGTTCGTCGCGCAGGCCACGCTGCGAGGGCGCAAGTGAAGCGCCTCGAACGACTGCTGCAAGAGCTCGGGCCCTGGGGCATTGCGGCGATCGGCGTGCTGCTGTTCTGCCTCGCCTTCGAGGCGGGTGCGCTGCGGCCGGCCGAACAGGAGCTGACAACCCTGCGCCGCGACGCGGAGCGTCGCAGCGCCGCGCAGCCGGGTCGCGCTCGGCCGGCGTCGTCCACGGCGGACGCGTCGCGGCAGTTCTATGAACTGTTTCCGCCGCTCGAGCAGCTGCCCGACGAGCTGGAGCGCCTTTACGGCCTGGCGCGCGCCGCGGGTGTCGACCTGCCGCGCGCCGACTACCGCCTCGACGACCGCGGCGGCGCCCTCGCCGCCTATCGCGTCACGCTGCCGTTGCACGGGCCGTATCCGCGCATCCGCGCATTCGTCGGCGCCACGCTCAAGGCGATGCCGACCGCGGCCATCGATGCGCTGCTGCTCGAGCGCAAGAAGGCGAACGACGCGGAGATCGACGCCCAGTTGCGAATGACTTTGTACTTCCGCGCCCCGAGCGGGGAGGAACGCCGATGAAAACGACCGCAGCCCTGCTGGGCATTGCCGCCTGCGTCCTCGTCGCCGCCTGCGCGGGCGACCCGGCGCTCGAACGCTCGCGCGAGCTGCTCGCCGACGGGCGCGGCGATGAAGCGCTCGCCATCCTGGAGCGGGCCTCGCTCGACCATCCCGAGAATCGCGCCTATCGCGCCACCTATTACAAGGAGCGCGATCGCCTCTTCGTCCAGTGGCTCGCCCAGGCCGACGCGTTGCAGCTCTCCGGCGCGCTCGCTCCAGCCGAGGCGCTGTTCCGGCAGGTACTGCGCTACGACCCGGCCCAGGCACGCGCCAACCTCGGGCTGGGCCGCATCGAGGCGGAGAAGCGCCACCGCGAGCTGATCACGCAGGCCGAAGACCTAGTCAAGGCGCAGAAGGACGACGAGGCGCAGGCGCTGCTCGCCAGCGTGCTGGCCGAAAACCCGCGCCAGCGCGAGGCGCGCCGCCTCGCGCGCCAGATCGACGAGCGCAGCGCGAAGAGCGCCGTCGCGACGCCCAAGCTGAAAAGCCCCGTCACCAAGCCCCTGACGCTCGAGTTGCGCGATGTCGACCTGCGTACCGCGTTCGAGGTGCTGTCGCGCTCCACCAGCCTGACTTTCCTGTTCGACAAGGACGTGCGCACCGAGAATCGCACCACCGTCGTCGTGCGCGATGCGCAGGCCGAAGACGCCATCCGCATGATCCTCGCCACGCAGCAGCTCGAGTACAAGGCGGTGAACGAGACCACCGCGCTGGTGTTTCCCAATACGCAGCAGAAGCTGCGCGAATACCAGGAGCTGGTGGTGAAGAGCTTCTACGTCGCCAACGCCGACGTGCGGCAGACCGCCAACATGCTGCGCACCATCCTCAAGTCGCGCGACGTGTTCGTCGACGAGAAGGTCGGCCTGCTGGTGGTGAAGGACACGCCCAGCGCCATCCGCAATGCCGAGCGGCTGATCGCCGCCCAGGACCTGGCCGAGCCCGAGGTGATGCTCGAGGTCGAGGTGCTGGAGATCGGCGCCAACCGCCTGCTCGACCTCGGCCTGCGCTATCCGAACAGCTTTGCCGTCGGCGTGGCCGGCGGCGCCACCACGCCGCCTACGCCGGGGGTGGTCACGCTGAAGGAGTGGCGCTCGCATGACGCGGGCCTGGTGCGCTTCACCTTCACCGACCCGTTGTTCCTGCTCTCGCTGCGACAGGAGGACGGCAGCACCAACCTGCTCGCCAACCCGCGCATCCGCGTCAAGAACCGCGAGAAAGCCAGCATCCACATCGGCGACCGCGTGCCGGTGATCACCACCACGGCCGCCGCCGCCGGCACCTTCGTGTCGCAGTCGGTCAACTACCTCGACGTCGGTCTCAAGCTCGAGGTCGAGCCGCAGATCTACCTCGACGACGACGTCGGCATCAAGGTCGGCCTGGAGGTCAGCAACATCACCAACACCATCAAGAGCGACAGCGGCAACGCGCTCACCTACCAGATCGGCACGCGCACCGCCAACACGGTGCTGCGCATGCGCGACGGCGAGACCCAAATTCTCGGTGGGTTGATCAGCGACGAGGATCGGCGCAACGCGAGCCGCGTGCCCGGCCTCGGCGATCTGCCGGTGCTCGGGCGGCTGTTCTCGTCGAACAACCAGACCAAGAACAAGACCGAAGTCACCCTGCTGATCACGCCGCACATCGTGCGCAGCCTGGCGCGGCCGGACGCGCGCACGGTGGAGTTCAACGCGGGAACCGAGCCCCCGGTCGGCGTCTCGCCGCTCGGCAGCTTCGGCGCATCGGCGCCGTTCATCCCCACGCCTGCGCCATCGCCGTCCCCGGCGCCGCAAGCGCCGGCACCAACGGCGCCGGCCGCACCGGTGCAGGGTGGCACCATGGCGCCCTTCGGCGGCATGCAGCCGTCGCCTCGATGAGCATGCGGTTCACCGCCCGCGGTTTCACGCTGGTCGAGCTGGTGATCACGGTCGCCATCATCGCGCTGCTCGCCACGGCTGCCCTGCCCGCGGCCGATCTCGCCTCGCGCCGCGTCAAGGAACAGGAGCTGACTCGCGCGCTGCGCCAGGTGCGCGACGCCATCGACGCGTACAAGCAGGCCGCCGACGAGGGCCGCATCGCGAAGAACGTCGGCGAATCCGGCTATCCGAAACGGCTCGAGGACCTGGTCGCCGGCGTCGACGACCGCAAAAGCACGCGCCGCGAGAAGATCTATTTCCTGCGGCGCATCCCGCGCGACCCGTTCAACGCCGAGGCGGAGCTCGCGCCGCCGGCCACCTGGGGCAAGCGCAGCTACGCCAGCCCGCCCGACGACCCCAAGGAGGGCGACGACGTCTTCGACGTGTATTCGCTGTCCGGCGCGACCGGCCTCAACGGCCGGCCCTACCGAGAATGGTGAAGCGCGCCGGATTCACGCTGATCGAGCTGATGGTGGTGCTCGCCATCATCGCCACCCTGCTGACTATTGCCGCGCCGCGCTACCTGGGCAGCCTCGACCGGTCGAAGGAAGCGGTGCTCAAGGAGGACCTGTTCCAGGTACGCGATGCCATCGCCAAGTACCACGGCGACAAGGGCCGCTATCCCGAGTCGCTGGAAACGCTGGCCGCCGAGCGCTATCTGCGCAAGGTGCCGGTGGATCCGCTCACCGACAGCAGCCTGACCTGGCTGACGGTCGCGCCGGTGGAGCCGGAGCAAAGCGGCGTCTACGACCTGAGGAGCGGCGCGCCCGGACGAGCCAGCGACGGCACTGCGTACGCCGACTGGTAGCCATGGTGCGGCGCAGGCAATCGCACGGCTTCACCTACCTGATGGTGCTGTTCGCCGTCGCATTCCTGGGGCTTGGATTGATGCTCGCCGGCGAAACCTGGCGCACGGCGGTCCAGCGCGAGCGCGAGGCGCAACTGCTCTATGTCGGCAACCAGTACCGCAAGGCGATCCAGCGCTATTACCAGAGCGGGCCGTCCCAGTATCCGCGCTCGCTCGCCGACCTGCTGAAGGATGGGCGGCAGGCGGGCGTCGCGCGCTACCTGCGCCGGCTCTATCCGGACCCGGTGACCGGCTCCGACCGCTGGGGCCTCGTGAGGACGCCAGCGGGCGAAATCATGGGGGTCTACAGCTTGTCGTCCGCAGTGCCCTTCAAGACCTTGGGCTTCGCCGAGGGCAACGACTTCGCTGACGCCAAGACCTACGCCGACTGGAAGTTCGTCTACCAGCCGCGCTAGCGGCCGCGGGTCAGCTCGAAGGCCACCATCGGTACCAGCGCCAGCGCGACGATGCTGCCGCTTCCGGCGTAATACCCGATCAGCCCGAAGATGCCCAAGGACATCGCGGCCATCACCAGGCGGACGACGCCAATCATGTGCCGCGTGGCGAAGTCGAGCGCGACATCGCCGATACGCGACGGAATTTCCCGGTACTGCCCCCAAGCCCGATAGACCGTTTCCATGTTCCCTCTCCAGTAAGTGCGGCACGTTCGATCACCGCGCATCCAGATTAGGTGTCGCATTTGACAGACAGATAGACCGGACTACCCCGGCACATAGTCCGGTCGGACTAGACATCGGGTTAGCCGTTTAATCCCCGGGGGCTAGGCTTGGAGTGCGGTCTCGATAGATCCCCCGCCTTCCCCCAGAAGGCGTTTTTAGAGCCGCCCGCCCGGACAGGACACACTCCTCCCCAGTGTCTTCCGGGCTTTTTTTGCGAACTGCGGGAAGTGCTTACTACCGCGACGCGACCGTTGCTGGCCGGCGCGGCGCCGCACTGCGCGTCGCCCCGGCCGGCGCCAGACGCGCCAGGTACCAGTCGACGGTGCGCTGGAGACCTTGCTGGACGGACCAATCGGGCCGGTAGCCCAGCAAGCGCTGCGCCTTGCCAATATCGGCCTGCGAGCGGCGGATGTCGCCGTCGCGGAAGGCTCGATACTGCGGCTTGAAGCCACGCAAGCGGGGCAGGCGCGCCTCGAGCCCGGCGCGGATCAGCTCGAACAGCTGGTTGAGCGTGGTGCGCTCATTCAGCCCGACGTTGTAGCTCTGGTTGACGGCCGCGGGCGCTTCGACTGCCGCGGCGAGCAGGTTCGCCTGGACGACGTCGCTGACGTAGCAGAAATCCCGCACCGTCTCGCCGTCGCCGTTGATGTAGACCGGCTCGCCGCGGATCATGGCGCAGATCCAGGCCGGGATCACCGCGGCGTAGGCGCCGGCGGGATCCTGGCGCGGGCCGAAGATATTGAAGTAGCGCAGGCCGACCGCGGCGAGCCCGTAGCAGCGCGCGAAAGTCCCCGCATACAGCTCGTTGACGTACTTGGTCAGAGCATAGGGCGAGAGCGGCTGCCCGACCACCGACTCGCCCTTGAGGGGCGCCGGATCGTCGCCGTAGGCAGCGCTGGAACTGGCGTAGACGATGCGCCGCACGCCGGCCGCGTGCGCCGATACCAGCAGGTTGACGAATCCAGTGACGTTGCTCGCGTGCGCATGGAGCGGCTCCGCGATCGATGCCGGCACGCTGCCGAGCGCGGCCTGGTGCAGCAGGAACTCGGCCCCGCCGCAGGCTTCACGGCAGGTCTCGGGCGAGCGGATGTCACCCCGGATGAAGCGGAAGCGCCGCCACTGCCGGGCGGTGACCGCTGCCTCGACCTGCGCGAGGTTGCCGGGATTGCCGGTGGAAAGATTGTCGAGTCCGACGACCCGCTGTTCGAGTTGCAGCAGGCCTTCGACCAGGTGCGAGCCGATGAATCCCGCCGCCCCGGTCACCAGCCAAGTGCGCGGGGTGCTGCCGATCTGCTGCCGGATCTGGTCGTATCGCGCCATGCGGGGCCACTCGCCGCGATTGTCCCGGCGCTGCTATGCAGCGATCGGACTACCCGGATAGTCCGAATGGACTGCGGGCTACGGCATGCTCAGAAGCGCACGCCCACTTTCATGCCGTAGGTCATGGCGGGGCCCGTGCGATCGCCTTCGAAGGCCAGATTGACGAGCCCGAAATTCATGTTGATCCCGGCAAAAGCCTTGTACAGGCCGAAGGACTCCTTCGACAGCGCCGCGTTGCCCGAAGGCGTGCCGGACACCCACACGCGGCCGACGCCGGCGTAGGGCGTGAAGAAGGCGAAGCCCTTCGACACGGAGAGGTCGAGGCCCTTGGTGTCGAAATCCAAGTTGCTGACGCCGGCGAGCCGCGTGTAGCTGCCGCGCAATCCGACCGCCGGCAGCGCCGCGTTGCCTGCAATCAGCGCGTAGCGCAGCTCGCCGCCCCACATGCGGATGTCGGTGCCAGGCACGGCCGCATACATGGCGCCGACGTCGATGTCGAAGGGCAGCCCCTTGTTCACGCGCAGCGTCGGCACGACCAGGTTGCTGTGGTCGCCCGCGCCGGCCTTGGACAACACCGCGCCGTTCTTCAGTTGGGTGACCGTCACGGCGAGGCCGACGTCGAACCCGGTGACGCCGAGCGGCGCCGCGGGCGTCAGCGGCTTGTACGAAAGCGCCGCGCCGAGATCCTCGGTGAGCTGGCGGAATTCGCCCTGCGTAGTGAGGTTACCGACGTTGACGTCACCGGCGACGGCGGACAGTGATACCAGCGAAGCGGCGAGGCAGAGAAGAAGACGTTTCATGGGCGGGGACTCGGCGGTTGGGATGTTGGTCGGGGCGGCGAGATTTGAACTCGCGACCACCTGCACCCCATGCAGGTACGCTACCAGGCTGCGCTACGCCCCGAGGGGGGTGATTTTACCCTTGAAGCTGGTCTAAAACGGCGCGTAATTCGCGCTTGATCGCGCTGACATCGACGCCCGGCGTGCCGGCGTGGCGCTCGCGCGCCGGCGCTTCGGCCTTGTCCTCATTGTTCGCGGCGTTGTCCAGGCGATTGCGCGCGCCGCTGATGGTGAAGCCTTCTTCGTACAGCAGCTCGCGGATGCGGCGGATCAGCAGCACTTCGTGGTGCTGGTAGTAGCGGCGGTTGCCGCGCCGCTTGACCGGCTTCAACTGCGTGAATTCCTGCTCCCAGTAACGCAGCACGTGCGGCTTGACCCCGCACAGCTCGCTCACTTCACCGATGGTGAAGTAGCGCTTGGCGGGAATCGGGGGAAGTTCAGCTTTCCTGCGGTTTTCCATGGCGTGCCTTCTCAACCATGGCTTTCAGCTTCTGGCTGGCGTGGAAGGTCACCACGCGCCGCGCGCTGATCGGGATTTCCTCGCCAGTCTTGGGATTGCGCCCGGGACGCTGCGGCTTGTCGCGCAACTGGAAGTTGCCGAAGCCCGATAGCTTGACGCTTTCGCCGCGCTCAAGGGCGCCGCGGATCTCCTCGAAGAAGGCCTCGACCATATCCTTGGCCTCGCGCTTATTCAGGCCGACCTTCTCGAAAAGCAGATCGGCCAGTTCGGCCTTCGTCAACGTCATCGCCCGCTCCCTGAAACCCTGAATTCCCTTTTATGTACGGAGAGTTGCGGAAAACCTGCTCCCCAGCAGGTCCACCAGCTCATCGCGGGCAGCATCTGCCTCCGCATCCGTGAGGGTCCGTTCAGTATCTTGCATAACTACCCGGAACGCAAGGCTTTTTCGGCCTTGAGGCAGGCTGGGGCCCTGGTAGAGGTCGAAAAGTCGTACCTCCCGGACAATCGGCGGCTTTTCGGCCCGCATGGCGGCCAAAAGGGCCTCGGCCGGCACCTTGGAATCGACCAGCAATGCCATGTCGCGCACCACCTGGGGAAACCGGGAAGGCGGGGTAGGAGCCGGCAGCGGGACGCTCTCGAGTGGCTCCGCGTCGAGCTCGAAAACCACGGTCGGTTGCGGCAGCTCTGCCTTGCGCTGCCACTGGGGATGCAGCTCGCCCAGCCAGCCCGCAGGGCGGCCATCGAGCAGCACGCGCGCCGAGCGCCCGGGGTGGAAAGCCGGGTGCGCGGCGGCTTCGAAGCGCGGCACGAGCGGCGCGCACAGGGCTTCGACATCGGCTTTGACGTCGTAGAAGTCGACCGCGCGCAGCGGCAGGCCCCACTGTTCGTCCAGCGCCGCGCCGAAGGCCGCGGCGCCGACACGCATCGGCTGGCGCACGCCTTTCACGGCGAGCGGTCCCGCTGCGGCGCCAGGATCGCGCAGGAACACCCGGCCGACCTCGAAGACGCGGATGCGGGGCAGTCGTCGAGAATTATTCTTTTTTACGACGTCAATTAAAGAACCAATCAAGGTTGTACGCATCACCGATTGCTGGCTGGCAATCGGGTTCAGCAGCCGGATCGGATTCGATGCGCCGGCGAAATCCGCCTCCCACGCCGGATCGGCGAAGCTGAAGTTGATCACCTCGTGGTAGTCGGCCGCCGCCAGCCGCTCGCGCAGGGCGTGCAGCGGACGGCGCGTCTCGGGCTCGCGCAGCAGGGTCGCGGCGACGCGCGGCGGATGCGCGCGGATGCGCTCGAAGCCGTGGATGCGCGCCACTTCCTCGATCAGGTCTTCCTCGATGGCGATGTCGAAGCGATAAGAAGGCGGGTTGACGACGAAGGACCCGGCTTTTTTCCTGACGTCGAAATTCAACTTCGAAAAGACCGCCGCAATCTCTTTCTCCGAAACTGCAATGCCGATGATCTTCCCGGCCCGCGCGGTGCGCATCGTCACCGGCTTGCGCTTCGGCAGGCGTGCCCGCTTGTCGGCGGTGGGGCCGGCCTCGCCGCCGCAGATGTCGAGGATCAGGCGCGTGGCGCGCTCGATGCCGTCGACATTGTTGGCGAAATCGACGCCGCGCTCGAAGCGGTGCGCGGCATCGCTCGAGAAGCCGTAGCGGCGCGCGCGGCCCGCGATGGCGTCCGGATGGAAAAAGGCCGACTCGAGAAACACCTGCTGCGTCCGCTCGTCGGCCTTGGTGCTCTCCCCGCCCATGATGCCGGCGAGGCCGATGACGCCGGAGTCGTCGGTGATGCAGAGCACCTGCGGGTCGACTTCGACGTTCTGCCCGTTGAGCAACAGGACTTTCTCGCCCTTGCGGCCCCAGCGCACGTCAATCGGCCCGCGCAGCTTGTCGAGGTCGTAGACGTGCAGCGGCCGGCCGAGCTCGAGCATGACGTAGTTGGTGACATCGACCAGCGCCGAAATCGAGCGCTGGCCGGCGCGCTCCAGGCGCTCGCGCATCCAGGCGGGCGTTTTTGCCGAAGCATTCACGCCACGGATGACGCGTCCGGCGAAACGGCCACAGCCGTCGGCGCTGGAAATCTTGAACGGATGAATTGCTTTGTTTAGAGCAGAAACAGAACGTATAGAAGGAGACTTCAGTTTCGTCCCGGTCAACGCCGACACCTCCCGCGCCACGCCCAGGATCGACAGGCAGTCGGCCCGGTTCGGTGTCAGCTTGAAGGTGAAGACGTGGTCGTCGAGCTCGAGCAGCCCGGAATGGTCGTCCGACAGGCCGAGCTCGAGCGCCGAGCAGAGCATGCCTTCGCTCTCGACGCCCCGGATCGAGGCGCGCTTGACCTCCAGGCCCGGAAGCTTCGCGCCGATGGTGGCAAGCGGCACGATCATGCCTTTGCGCACGTTCGGCGCGCCGCACACCACGCGGTATTGGCGCTCGCCGGCGCGCACCGTGCATACGGTGAGCTTGTCGGCATTCGGATGGCGCTCGACCGACAACACCTCGGCGGCGACTACGCCGGCGATCGCCGGCAACGCCACGTCATAGGTCTCGACCTCCACGCCGGCCATGGTCAGCTTGTCGGCAAGCAGCCGCCCCGCCACGCGCGGATTGCACAGCGTGCGCAGCCAGCTCTCGGGAATGATCATGGAAAATTCGTCACGAAAACTGTTCGAGGAAGCGCAGGTCGCCGTCGAAGAACAGGCGCAGGTCCCCGATGCCGTGGCGCAGCATGGTGAGGCGCTCGAGACCCGAACCGAAGGCGAAGCCGATGAATTTCTCCGCATCGAGGCCGAAATTCCTCACCACCTTGGGATGGACCTGGCCCGCGCCCGAGATCTCGAGCCAGCGGCCGTTCAACTTCATGTCGATTTCAGCCGACGGCTCGGTGAAGGGAAAGTAGGAAGGCCGGAAGCGCACTTCGAGCTTTTCGTCCTCGAAGAAGCGCTGCAGGAACTCGGTGTAGACGCCCTTGAGGTCGGCGAAGCTGATGTCCACGTCGATCCACAGGCCCTCGACCTGATGGAACATCGGCGAGTGCGTGGCGTCGGAATCCACGCGATAGGTGCGCCCCGGCGCGATCACCTTGATCGGCGGCTTGTGGCTACGCGCGTAGCGCAGCTGCATCGGGCTGGTGTGGGTGCGCAGCAGCAGCGGCAGGCCGTGCTCGTCCTTGAGGTCGACGTAGAACGTGTCCTGCATCGAGCGCGCCGGGTGGTTCTCGGGGTTATTGAGCGCGGTGAAGTTGTACCAGTCGGTCTCGATCTCCGGGCCGTCGGCCACCTCGAAGCCGATCGAGCGCCAGATGGCCTCGATCCTCTGCCAGGTGCGGATCACCGGGTGCACGCTGCCGCGGCCGCGGCCGCGCGCGGGTAACGTGACATCGAGCGCCTCCTCGGCGAGCCGCGCTGCGAGCTTCGCGTCGGCGAGCTCGGCACGGCGCGCTTCGAGCGCCGCCTCTATGCGTTGCTTGGCGTCGTTGAAGGCCGCGCCGGCGGCCTTGCGGCTCTCAGCGGGAAGGCCGCCGATCGACTTCTGGTGGGCGGACAGCTCGCCACGATAGACCGCTTTCGCGTTTTCCAGCGACGCAGCGTCGCGCGCCGCGCCAAAGGCGGCGAGCGCGCGGGAGACGATGCTGCTCAGGTCCTCCAAACGGAGCCCGCAATCAGTGCGCCAGGCTGGCTTTGACCTGGCTCGCGATTTTCGAGAACGCCGGCTTGTCGCGCACCGCAAGATCGGCCAGCACCTTGCGGTCGATCTCGATCTGGGCGCGCTTCAGCCCCGCCATGAAGCTCGAGTAGGTCATGCCGAGCTCGCGCACCGCGGCGTTGATGCGCGCGATCCACAGCGCGCGGAAGGTGCGCTTGCGGTTGCGGCGATCGCGGTAGGCGTACTGCCCCGCCTTCATCACCGCCTGCTTGGCGACGCGGTAGACGTTGCCGCGGCGGCCGCGGAAGCCCTTGGCCTGCCGCAGGACCTTCTTGTGGCGCGCGCGCGCCGTTACGCCTCGTTTGACTCTGGGCATGTCGCGCTCCTAGGACGAGTAAGGCAGCATGGAGCGGATGGCGCGCTGGTTGGTGCGGTCGACCGCGCTGGTGCGCCGCATCTGCCGCTTCCGCTTGGTGGTCTTCTTGGTGAGGATGTGCCGCCGGTAGGCGCCGCCGCGCTTGATGCTGCCGCTGCCGCGCACGCGGAAACGCTTGGCCGCGCCCCGCTTGGATTTCATCTTGGGCATGAAAACTCCTTCGCTGCTCTTTTCACATGACGCCGGGCGACCCGCTACGCGGATTCTTGAAGCCACGGCTATCACTTCTAAAGCCTGCTATGCAGCGGCAGGCTTGGGTGCTGCGAGCTTCTTTTCCGCCTTCGGCTCGGCCTTGGGCTTCGCCCTTTCCTTCACCAGCACCTTCTTCTTCGGCGCCAGCACCATCACCATCTGCCGGCCCTCGAGCTTGGGAAACTGCTCGACCAGGCCGATCGCATCCAGGTCCTTCTTCACCCGCTCCAGCAACCGCTCGCCGAACTCCTTGTGCGCCATCTCCCGGCCGCGGAAGCGCAACGTCACTTTCGCCTTGTCGCCTTCCTCGAGGAACTGGGTCAGCTTGCCGAGCTTGATCTTGTAGTCGCCCTCGTCGGTGCCGGGCCGGAACTTGATCTCCTTGACCTGGATCTGCTTCTGCTTGAGCTTCGCCTCATGCGCCTTCTTCTGCTCGCGGTAGCGGAACTTGCCGTAGTCCATCAGTTTGCAGACCGGGGGCACCGCCAGCGGTGCGATTTCCACCAGGTCCACGTTCTGCTCCTCGGCCAGCTTCAGGGCATCGACCACCGTCTTGATGCCCAGTTGATCACCGTTTTCCGCCACTAGGCGCACCTCCGGGGCGGTGATCTCCCGGTTGATGCGCTGCGATCTCTCGAGTGCGATGAGTGAAAACCTCCTCTGACCGTTGAAAAAAACAGCCGTGCTATCGCGCTTTGGCCTCGCTCTGGAGGCGCGCGGTGAAGGCATCGAGGGTCATCGCCCCGAGGTCCTCGCCGCTGCGCGTGCGCACGGCTACCGTTCCAGCCTGCATCTCCTTGTCCCCGACCACTAATTGGTAGGGCAGCTTCTGCAAGCTATGTTCCCGAATTTTATAAGAAATTTTCTCATTTCGCAAATCAGAAACGGCGCGAAAACCGCTCTGGAAAAGCGAAATTCTGACGCGCTCCGCGTAGTCCGCCTGGCGCTCGGTGATGGAGAGCACCGCGAGCTGCACCGGCGCGAGCCACAGCGGGAAGGCCCCCGCGTGGTGCTCGATCAGGATGCCGAGAAAGCGCTCCATCGAGCCGACGATGGCGCGGTGGAGCATGACCGGCGTGTGGCGCGTGTTGTCGTCGCCGACGTACTCCGCGCCGAGGCGCCCGGGCATGCTGAAGTCGACCTGCATGGTGCCGCACTGCCAGACGCGGCCGATGCCGTCCTTGAGCGAGTACTCGATCTTTGGCCCGTAGAACGCACCCTCGCCCGGGGACAGCTGGAAGGCAAGTTTTGATTTTTCCAAGGCGGCAAGCAGAGCTTTTTCTGCCTTGTCCCACGCCGCGTCGGAGCCAATACGAGCCTTGGGGCGCGTTGCGATCTTGTAGATGATTTCGGCAAAGCCGAATTCCCGATACACCTTCTGCAGCAGTGCGGTAAACGCGACGCACTCGTCCAGGATCTGGTCTTCGGTGCAGAAAATGTGGCCGTCGTCCTGCACGAAGCCGCGCACGCGCATCAGACCGTGCAGCGCGCCGCTCGGCTCGTTGCGATGGCAGGAGCCGAATTCGCCGTAGCGCAGCGGCAGGTCGCGGTAACTGCGGATGCCCTTGTTGTAGATCAGGATGTGGCCCGGGCAGTTCATCGGCTTGACCGCGTAGTCGCGGTTTTCCGACGAAGTGGTGAACATGTTGTCCTTGAAGTTCTCCCAGTGCCCGGTCTTCTCCCAGATGCTGCGGTCGAGAATCTGCGGGGCGCGCACCTCGTGGTAGCCGTTGTCGCGGTAGACGCGGCGCATGTACTGCTCGACCTGCTGCCACAGCGCCCAGCCCTTGGGATGCCAGAACACCAGGCCCGGCGCCTCCTCCTGCATGTGGAAGAGGTCGAGCTGGGTGCCGAGGCGCCGGTGGTCGCGCTTCTCGGCCTCCTCGAGCATCTTCAGGTAGGCGTCCTGGTCCTCCCGCTTCGCCCAGGCGGTGCCGTAAATGCGCTGGAGCATCTCGTTCTTCGAATCGCCGCGCCAGTAGGCGCCGGCGACACGCATCAGCTTGAACACCTTGAGCTTGCCGGTGGACGGCACGTGCGGGCCGCGGCACAGGTCGACCCAGTTGCCTTGGCCGTAGAGCGAAATCGGCTCGTTGGCCGGGATCGAGGCGATGATTTCTGCCTTGTACTTCTCGCCAATCGACTTGAAAAACCCCACCGCCTCGTCGCGGGACATGACTTTTCGTTCGACCGGAAGATCGCGCCTGGCGATATCGAGCATTTTTTGTTCTATTAAATTCAAATCATCAGGCGTGAAGGGCCGCTTGAACGAAAAGTCGTAGTAAAAGCCGTTTTCGATCACGGGGCCAATGGTCACTTGCGCCTCGGGATGGAGCTCCTTCACCGCCTGCGCCAAAAGGTGCGCGGTCGAATGGCGCAGCAGCTCGTTGGCGGCCGGGTCCTTGTCGGTGACGATAGTGACGTCGGCGTCGGCTTCGACGCGGTGGCTCAGGTCGACCAGCTTGCCGTCGACACGGCCGGCGAGCGCGGCGCGCGCCAAGCCCGCGCCGATGGACTGGGCGATTTCAGCGACGGATACGGGCCCGGGGAAGGTTTTCTTCGAGCCGTCGGGGAGACGGATGACGGGCATTAAGGAAGGCGCATTGCTGTGTCAATATTATCGCATGCGAATTCCGCTCACCCTCGCGCTCAGCCCCTATGACCACACGCGGGATCTGCGCCCCCGCGGCATCGATCTCAACCTGCTCGAGCTGCCGATCGAGGAGATCTTCTACCGCTTCACGCGCTTCCGGGAATTCGAGGGCTCCGAGATGTCGGCGGCCAAGACCGTCGCACTACTGGCGGGGGAAAAGCCGGACATCATCGCGCTGCCGGTATTCGTCTCCCGCGTGTTCCGCCATTCGTCGATCTACGTCGCCAAGGGCGCCGGCATCCGCCGCCCCACGGACCTCGAAGGCCGCCGCGTCGGCGTTCCCGAGTGGTCGCAGACCGCCGGCATCTACGCGCGCGGCATGCTGGCCCACGAGTACGGCGTCGACCTGAAATCGATCGACTGGCGCCAGGCGGGGGTGCGCGAGCCGGGGCGCGTCGAGAAAGTCAGCCTGCAGTTACCGCAAGGATTGCGCGTGACGCCGGTCCCTGAAAAGAGTCTTTCAGCGATGATCAAAAATGGAGAGCTCGATGCGGTCATCTCGGCGCGCGAGGTGCCCGGCGAGCGGCTGTTCCCCGATTATCGCGCGGCCGAAGCGGAGTATTTCCGCAAGACACGCATCTTTCCCATCATGCATATGGTGGTGCTGCGGCGCGAGGTCTACGAGCGCAACCGCTGGATCGCCATGAACCTGTTCCAGGCGTTTCATGCAGCGAAGGAACGCAGCCTGGAGCGGCTGCGCGAGATCGGCCTGTCCCACGTTCCCCTGCCCTGGCTGCCCGAAACCACGCGCGCCTGGCGCGAGGCGATGGGAGAGGATTTCTGGCCCTACGGCATCGAGCCGAACCGGCCGACGCTGGAAGCCTTCCTGCAGTACGCCTACGAGCAGGGCGTCTGCCGGCGCCATCTTGCGCCCGAGGAACTCTTCGCCCCCGAGACGCTGGAGAGCTTCAAGATCTAGTCGGCTTTGACGCCGACTTCGCGGATGACCTTGCCGTATTTCTCGAAGTCGCGCCGGATCAGCGCGGTGAATTCCTCCGGCGTGGTGATGAGCGGCTCGAGGCTGCCGGCGCCAGCGAGTTTTTCCCGCACTTCGGCGTTTTTCAGAATGCTATTTATTTCAGAGCGTAATTTCAAAAGCACTTCGTCCGGCATGCCCACGGGCCCGAACAGGCCGAGCCAGATGGAGTTGTCGAAGCCCGGGTAGAACTCGCCGATGGTCGGCAGATCAGGGAACGCGAACGAGCGCTTCGCGCCCGCCACCGCCAGCGCGCGCAGGCGCCCGGCCTTGATCTGCGGCGCGGTGGACGTGCCGGCAAACATCGCCGCCACCTCGCCCGACATCGTCGCCGTCGTGGCGGGCGCGCCGCCGCGGTAGGGCACGTGCACGAGGTCGATGCCGGCGCGGCGCTTCAGCATCTCCATGGTGAGCTGGTGCTGGCTGCCGTTGCCGCCGGAAGCGTAGGCAAGCGGCGGATTGGCTTTGCGCGCGTACTCGATGAATTCGGGGAAGCTCTTCACCGGCAGCGCCGGATTCACCGACAGCACGAACTGGTTGGACACCAGGCTCGCCACCGGCGTGAGGTCCTTCAGCGTGTCGAGCGGCATCGACTGGTACAGATGCGGGTTGATCGCTACCAAGCTGTCGGCGGCAAGGATCAGCGTGTAGCCGTCGGGCGCGGCGCGCGCCACCTCGGCGGCGGCGGTATTGCCGTTCGCTCCCGGCCGGTTCTCGATCACCACCGGCTGGCCGAGTCCTTCCGCAAGCCGCTGCCCGATAATGCGCGCGGTGATGTCGGGCGCGCCGCCCGGCGGGATGGTGACCACGATCTTGACCGGGCGCGCGGGATATTGCGCCTGGGCAGCTGTCGCGGCCACGGCCGCGAGGAGGAAAAAGATCGCTCGGAGCAGCATGTGTTTGGTAGGCGCGATTGGACTCGAACCAACGACCCCCACCATGTCAAGGTGGTGCTCTAACCAGCTGAGCTACGCGCCTAAGGGGCCGGATTTTATACTAGCGCCATGGACCTGATCCTGTGGCGGCACGCTGATGCCGAAGACGGCAAGCCCGACCTCGAGCGCGCGCTGACGCCCAAGGGACACAAGCAGGCGGCGGCCGTCGCCAAATGGCTGCGCAAGCGCCTGCCCGAGGACTACGCGCTGGTTTCGAGCCCCGCGGTACGGGCGCGGCAGACCGCCGAAGCCCTGCAGCGAAGCATTCGCATCGAGAAGCAGCTCGCGCCGGGCGCATCGGTGGAGGCGATTCTCAAAACCGCGGGCAACCGCGGCACCGTGGTGCTGGTCGGGCACCAGCCGGACCTGGGAAATGCGCTCGCCTACCTGCTGACGGGGCATGCGGCCGACTGGCGCTTGCAGAAGGGCGCGCTGTGGTGGCTCGCCGACGAGCCGCCCATCGTGCGTGCGGTGGTGTCACCGGACCTGCTTTAACACCGAGACTTTTTTCTCCGACAGCCCGCTCACCGCGAGCTTCATGCCGACCGATTTCCACTGAGCGGTCTCGGCCTCGAGCGCGTCGCTCGACAGCGGATTCTCGTCGAGCCAGGACTGCGGCAGGTCGACGGCGAAGCCGCCGCTGTCGGCGGCGACGCGCAGGAACGGCAGGCCCGAGTCGGTGCGCCGGCGCAGGATCAGCGAGGCGATCCGCAGCGCGAACACCAGCTTCCAGTCGGCGGACTCGAGGCCCGCGTCCTCGATTTTCGAGAGCTTGCCGCGGTGCGCGAGCACCAGGCGCGCAAGGCGCGCCTGCTCCATGCGCGAAAAACCCGGCATGTCGGCGTTCGACAGGACGTAGGCCGAATGCTTGTGGTACTGGGCGTGCGCGATCGACAGGCCGATCTCCGCCAGGCGAGCCGCCCACTCCAACACCGGCCGGTCGGAGTCCTCCTCGCGGTCCGCCCCCGGCGAAAGGCCATCATAGATTTTCATGGACAAATTCCTGATTCGATCCGCCTGCGCGGCATCGACGTGATAGCGCCGCATGAATTCGCCGACCGTCGCCTCGCGCATGTCGCGGTGGTCGACGCGCCCCAGCAGGTCGTAGAGCACGCCGTGGCGCAGCGCGCCCTCCGAGACGCGCATTTTTTCGATGTCGAGCTCCTCGAGTACGGCGCCGAGGATCGCCACGCCGCCCGGCAGCACCGGCGCGCGGTTGGGCCGCAGCCCGGCGATGCGGTCGGGGTCCGCCTCTTCGCTCTTGATCAGCAACGCCCGTAACTCCTCCAGGCCGTCGCGGGTAATGCCCTCCTCCGCGAAGCCGTTCTCGCGCAGGATGTTCTCGATCGAGCGCGCGGTGCCCGAGGAACCCACCGCCTCGTCCCAGCCGGCGGCGCGGTATTCGCGCACCATGCCGGCGAGCTCCTGGCGCGCCGCGAGCTCGGCGGCCTTCATGCGCGGCTTGTCGATCCTGCCGCCGGGAAAATGCCGCAGGCTGTAGCTGACGCAGCCCATGTACAGCGACTCGGTGAGCTGCGGCACGAGGCCGGTGCCGATGATCAGCTCGGTCGAGCCGCCGCCGACATCCACCACCAGGCGCCGCGCATTTTTCTCGCGGTCCGCCACCGGCAATGCGTGCGCCACCCCGAGGTAGATCAGGCGCGCTTCCTCACGGCCCGAAATGATCTCGATCGGAAAACCCAGCACCTGGCGCGCCTCGCGCAGGAATTGCGGCGAGTTCTTCGCCACGCGCAGTGCGTTGGTGCCGACCACGCGCACCGCGGTACGCGGGAAACCGCGCAGCCGCTCGGCGAACTTGGCGAGCGTCTCGAGCGCCCTTGCCTGCGTGGCGCGGTCGATGCGCTTGTCGGCGGTCAGGCCCGCGCCCAGGCGCACCACCTCGCGCACCGCGTCGAGCGGATAGATCTGGTCGTCCACCACGCGGCCGACCTGCAGGTGGAAGCTATTGGAACCGAGGTCGACGGCGGCGAGCGTGTCGCGGCGCGGCATTGCGCAAACCGTACCACGATTCAAGCGATTGAACCGCCGTGCTCAGGTAACGCCTGAGGCATTTTTGCCGGTAACAAAACGGTAACCCTGCGGCAGCCGATTCGCGGGAAAATAGCGCCGGAGCACCTCCCCAATGGAAATCGAAGCCACCCCGGGTAACCTTAGCGCCGAGGGGGTTGTTTCGTCCGCGCCGTCCGAGGCCCCGCCCGCGGTGCAGCCGGCGCCGGTCGCAGCGCCCGCGCCGCGCAAGGCGCCGCTGCCGGCGCAGTTCCTCAACCGCGAGCTGGGTTTTCTGGCGTTCAACCGGCGCGTGCTGGCACAGGCGGCCGACGAGTCGGTGCCGCCGCTCGAGCGGCTGCGCTTCATCACCATCGTGTCGTCCAACCTGGACGAATTCTTCGAGATCCGCGTGGCCGGCCTCAAGGAGCAGATCAAGCTGGAACTGCCCGAGCCCGGCCCCGACGGCCGCCCGCCGCAGGAGGTGTTCGAGGCGGTGAGCGCGGAGGCGCACGCGCTGGTGGCGGAGCAGTACCGGCTGCTGAACGACGTCGTGCTGCCGGCGCTCGCCGCCCAGGGCGTGACTTTCCCGGCGCGCGAGAAATGGACCGCCGCGCAGCGCCAGTGGATCCGCGACTACTTCTTCCGCGAGCTGTTGCCGGTGCTGACGCCGATCGGCCTCGATCCGGCGCACCCTTTCCCGCGCGTGTTCAACAAGAGCCTCAACCTCGCCGTCGAGCTCGAGGGACGCGACGCTTTCGGGCGCAATTCCGGCACCGCCATCGTGCAGGCGCCGCGCGCGCTGCCGCGCGTCATCCGCCTGCCGAAGGAGATCGCCGGCGCCGACTACGCCTTCGTCTTCCTCTCCTCGATCCTGCACGCCCACGTCGGCGAGCTGTTCACCGGCATGAACGTCAAGGGCTGCTACCAGTTCCGCGTCACGCGCAATTCGGATCTGTTCGTCGACGAGGAAGAGATCAAGAACCTGCACACCGCGCTGCAAGGCGAACTGTTCCACCGCCACTTCGGCGACGCGGTGCGCCTCGAGGTGGCCGACAACTGCTCCGAGCGCATGGTGGAATTCCTGCTGCAGCAGTTCGGGCTGCAGCCGGTCGACCTGTATCGCGTCGAGGGCCCGGTCAACCTCTACCGCATGCGTGCCGTGCCCGACCGCGTCGACCGCCCGGATCTCAAATACCCGGCTTTCCAGCCCGGCCTGCCGGCCGCGCTGGAAAAAGACGACCTGTTCGATGCCCTCAAGAAACAGGACGTGCTGCTGCACCATCCCTACCAGTCCTTCCTGCCGGTGATCGACTTCATCCGCACCACGGCGAACGACCCGAACGTCATCGCCATCAAGCAGAGCGTCTACCGCACCGGCACCGATTCCGAGCTGATGGAGATCCTGGTCGACGCGGCGCGCAAGGGCAAGGAAGTCACCGTGGTGGTCGAGCTGATGGCGAGATTCGACGAGGAGGCGAATCTCAATTGGGCCGCCAAGCTCGAGGAAGTCGGCGCGCACGTGGTCTACGGCGTGGTCGGCCACAAAACGCACGCCAAGATGGCGCTGGTGGTGCGCCGCGAGGATTCGAATCAGACCAAGGTCCTGAAGCGCTACGTCCACCTCTCGACGGGCAACTACCATCCGCGCACCGCGCGCCACTACACCGATTTCGGCCTGATGACCGCCAACGAGGAAATCTGCGCCGACGTCAACGAGATCTTCAAGCAACTCACCGGCCTCGGCCGCGCCGGGCGCATGAAGCACGTCTGGCAGTCGCCCTTCACCCTGCACAAGCGCGTGATCGCCGCCATCCGCAACGAGGCGGCGCTCGCCGCCGAGGGCAAGGAAGGCCGCATCGTCGCCAAGATGAACTCGCTGCTCGAGCCGCAGATCATCGAGGCGCTCTATGCCGCCTCGGCGGCCGGCGTCAAGATCGACCTCATCGTGCGCGGCGTCTGCGCGCTCAAGCCCGGCATCGCCGGCCTGTCGGAGAACATCCGCGTGCGCTCGATCGTCGGCCGTTTCCTCGAGCACTCGCGCATCTTCTACTTCGGCAACGGCGGCGCCGAGGACGTCTACCTGTCGAGCGCCGACTGGATGGACCGCAATTTCTTCCGCCGCATCGAGCTGTGCTTCCCGGTGCTCGACCCGGCGCTGAAAAAACGCGTGATGCGCGAGGGCCTGCAGCCCTACCTGGATGACAACTGCCAGGCCTGGGACATGGCGGCCGACGGCAGCTACGCGCAGCCCGTGCCGCGCCGCGGCAAGCGCCGCTCGGCGCAGGACGAGCTGCTGTTCTCGCTATCCGCGCCGTCTTAGCGGCGCCAGCCCGCTACTGCCGGAAGGCGTAGAAGCTCATCCAGAGCTTGACCTCGTCACCGATCGCCGTCGGCAGGCCGTACTTCATGCCGAAGTCGGAGCGCTTGAAGCTGCCGGAGGCGTTGCCGCCGCACTGGTAGCGCTTGCCCTGCGTGCGCATGTCGGGCCCGCACTTCCAGCGTTCCAGGTTGAGCGAGATCGGCTTGGTGACGCCGAGCAGCGTCAGATTGCCCTCGATGGACTGCGGCTCGTCGCCCTTGAACACCACCCGGGTCGACTTGAAGGTCATGCTGGGGAATTCCTGCGCGTTGAAGAAGTCGGCGTTCTTCAGGTGCTCGTCGCGCGTGCGCGGCCGCCCGGCGCGATCGGTGTCGCCGGTGCTGACGTCGGCGGTCTTGATCTCGATCTCGAGGGCGCCGCTCTTCGCCGCGCGGTCGATGCTGAACTTGCCGGTGGCGCGGTCGAAGCGCCCGCGCATGGTGGCGAAGCCCAGGTGGTCCACCTCGAAGTAAGGCACGGTGTGGAACGGGTCGATGACGTAGTTTTCCGCCTGCGCCATCGCGGCGAGCGGCGCCGCCAGAACGGCGGCGGCAATGATCTTCTTCATGCTTTCCCTCCTCTAAGGGTTCAGGGCCAGGCAAGAAAGCAGGCGAGCCCTGCGACTGCGAAGCCGTACGCGGAGAATATCACCGCCTGCAGCCAGACTGGCGCGCGCTCGGGGCCGGGCAGGCGCACCGCCAGCGGCACCAGCGCGAACACCAGCAGCGCGGTCCAGGGCAACTTGGCGAGCACCATGGCGCCGCAGGCGACGAGTCCGCCGATCAGCATCGCCGGCAGGGTGAACGTGCCGCCGGCGAAGAAGCGGCGTCCCAGCAGCATCTGCGGCAGCAGGAAGGCGCCGGCCCCGGCGCCGAGAGCGATGCCGTAGGAGCCGTAGGCCACCGAGGCGGAAAGAATCGCCGCCACTCCCACGCCGACCCCGAGCGCGAGCGCCGCGGCGCCGGCGCGCACGGCGTCCTGCGCCAGCGCGACCAGCGAGAAGCCCACCAGGAAGGCGCAGGCCACCACCGCGGCGGTGCCGAGGATCCAGGCCTCCGCAGGCGCCCGCTGCGCCAGCACCGGCTCGACCACCCACAGCGCTCCCGCCCCGGCCGCAAGGGCCAGCACGATCGCGCCGAAGCGCGTCGGCTTGAAGCCAAAATCCACCAGGATGCCGACGAGCGGCGCCGCCATCGCCAGCAGCACGATCTTGCGCGTGGCGTTGAGCGGACTGAACTGGATGCCGGAAACGAGCTGTACGGCGACGAGAAAGGCCGCCGCAGCGGCGAGCCCGCCGAGCCTGAGCGGCTGCAGCAGCAGCGCGGCGAGCAGGCCGGCGACGAACGGCGCCACCCCCGCCTGCACTGCCGGATTCGAAAGGAGTTCGTCCATCAGCCCCGCCCCACCCGTATCACGCCCTTGAGCTGGCGCACCAGCGCGAGCGCGCGCTTGAGCTGCGCCGCATCCGCCACGTCGAAAGTGAAGCGCATGAAGGCGAGCTCGTCCCGGCTCTGCGTACGCACCGCCGTGACGTTGATGTTCTCGCGCGCCAGCGCGTCGCCGATGTCGCGCAGCAGCCCGCGCCGGTCGCCGGCAGTGACCGCCATTTCCGTCGGGTAGCGGCCCGCGCTCGCCGCGCTGCCCTTCTGCCACCCGGCGTCGATCATGCGTTCCGGGTAGCGCTCGGCGATGCGCTTGAGGCTGGCGCAGTCCTCACGATGCACCGTGACCCCCTTGCCGCGCGTGACGAATCCGCGCACGGCATCCGGCGGCACCGGCTTGCAGCAGCGCGCGAGCTGCGTCATCAGGCTGTCCATGCCGACGATCAGCGGGCCAGGGCGTGAGCCCGGTCTGCCTTTTTTCTTTTTGACCTCGATTTCATTTGCTACCGGTGCAACACCCTTCAACTCACGCAAGGCCAGCTGCAGCTGACGCAAATTGACCTCGTTGCGCGCCACCGCGGCGAACAGCTCGTCGGGCGCCTTGAAGCCGAGCCGCGTCGCGAGCGATTCCAGGCTGACGGCGGCGGCCTGTTCCCTTTTCAGCGTTTTTTCGACCGCGGCGCGCCCGGCGGCCACCGTTTCGGCGAGCGCCTTGGCATTGAACCACTGGCGGATCTTGCCGCGAGCGCGCGAGCTGCGCACGAAGCCGCGCTCGGCATTGAGCCAGTCGCGCGACGGGCCGCCGCTCTTCGCCGCGACGATCTCGACGCGCTGGCCGCTGGCGAGCGGCGTGTCGAGCGTCACCATGCGGCCGTCGACGCGCGCGCCGCGGCAGCGATGACCGAGGTCGGTGTGCAGCGTGTAGGCGAAATCGATCGGCGTCGCGCCCGCCGGCAAATCGACCACCCGGCCCTGCGGCGTGAGCACGTAGATCGTCTCCTCGAGCTGCGGCCGCTGTACCGGCACCTCGTCGCGCCAGGCGAGCAATTGCCGCAGCCAGGCCACCTTCTCGGCGAAGGCGGTCTCGGCGCGCGTGGTGCGCCCGCCTTCCTTGTAGCGCCAGTGCGCGGCGACGCCGAGCTCGGCCTGCCGGTGCATTGCCGCGGTGCGGATCTGCACCTCGAGCGTCTTGCCGCCGGGGCCGATGGCCGCGGTGTGCAGCGACTGGTAGAGATTGCCCTTGGGCCGCGAGATGTAGTCGTCGAATTCCTTCGGGATCGGCTGCCACAGGTTGTGCACCACGCCGAGCGCGGCGTAGCAGTCCTTGACCTCGGGCACGATCACGCGCAGCGCCCGCACGTCGTAGAGCTGCGAAAAGTCGAGTCCCTTGCTGCGCATCTTGTTCCAGATGGAATAGATGTGCTTCGGGCGCCCGGTGATTTCAGCCGCCACGTCCATCAGCTTCAATTCGTGGCCGAGCGTGGCGATCGCCTTGGCGATGTATTGCTCCCGCTCGGCGCGGCGCTCGTCGAGCATGCCGGCGATCTTCTGGTACAGCTCCGGCTCGAGAAAGCGGAACGACAGGTCCTCCAGCTCCCATTTGAGCTGGAACACGCCCAGGCGGTTGGCCAGCGGCGCGTAGATGTCCAGGGTTTCCCTTGAAAAAGAAATCCTGTCTGCAGAAGCGTTTTTGGCGAAAAACCTCAACGTCTGCGTCCGACTCGCCAAGCGGATCAGCACCACGCGCACGTCCTCGACCATGCCGAGCACCATCTTGCGCAGTACCTCGTTTTGCTCGCGCGGCGTGCTGCGCGTGGCAACGCGCAGCTGGTAGAGCCGCTCGACGCCGTCGGCGAGCGCGGCGATCTCCGCGCCGAATTCCTCGCCCAGCCGGTCGAGGCCGCCCAGGTGCTTGGGCGCGGCGAACAGCACCCCGGCAGCGCGCCCCGGCGCGTCCAGGCCGATGGCGGCGAGGTTCGCGGCCAGGCCGAGCGCGTGCGCCCAGATCGGCTCCCCGGTCGACAGCGTCTGCCTCGCGTACAGCGGCTCGGCGAACGCGAGCGCGCGCGCGACCAGCGCCCGGTCGGCGGCGACGAGCCCGGCGGCGATCGGCTCGACGGCAGCCGCGGCGCTCGAAGGAAGCAACTGGACGACGGTGACCATCCTGTATTTTACGGTTATGGGCTGGCTAACCAACTGGCGCCGCAGGCGCGTGCTGAAGAAGCACGTAATGGACGAAGCGCTATGGGTTTCCGCGACGAGGGGGTTTCCCTTCATTCCCGAGGGCGAAAAGATCCGCAATCTCGTCCTGCTGTTCCTCGCCGAGAAGCAATTCAGCGGCACGCATGGTTTCGAGGTTACCGACCGCATGCGGGTGGCGATCGCGGCGCAGGCCTGCGTGCCGATCCTCGAGCTCGGCATCGACTGGTACGCGGGCTGGACCGGGATCGTCGTCTACCCGGGAGACTTCCGCGTGCGCCGGACGGAAGTCGACGAGGCGGGCGTACTGCACGAATGGGACGACGAGCTCGCCGGCGAGGCAATGCCGGGCGGGCCGGTAGTGCTGTCCTGGGACGCCGCCGCGCACGACGTCGAGATCAACGTCGTGATCCACGAATTCGCCCACAAGCTCGACATGCTGAACGGCGCCGCCGACGGCATGCCGCCGCTGCACACCGGCATGGACCGCCGGGCGTGGCAGGCGGCGTTCGACGCGGCCTACCGGGGCTTCTGCGACGCCGTCGACCGCGAACAGGACACCTGGCTCGACCCGTATGCCGCGGAGGACCCGTCGGAGTTCTTCGCCGTGCTGAGCGAGAAATTCTTCACCGACGCCGGGGAAACGCAGCGGCATTACCCCGATGTTTACGACCAGCTGCGGCTTTTTTACCGGCAGGATCCTGCTTAGACGACGATCGACCAGCCCTCGGCGGGCGCTTCGCATTCGACCTTGGAGCCGAGCTTGGCGAGCGCCGCGCGCATGTCGTCGAGCTTGCGATCGATGTCGTCGTCGGTCTGGTCGGGATCGTGATGAAACAGGTGCAGGCGCTTGACGTTGGCGCGCGCCGCCAGGTCGGCCACCTGGCTCACCGCCGAATGCCCCCAGTCCATCTTCGCGGGGTACTCCGCGTCGCGGTAGGTGGTATCCGTGATCAGCACATCGGCGTCCTTGACGAAGGCCGCGAGGTGCTCGACGTAGCGCGCGTTGTGGCGCGAGGTGCCGGGCGGATAGAGCTCATTGTCGGTGATATAGCAGACGTTGCGGCCGCGCGCCGTCAGGCGGTAACCGAGGCAGTTGCCCGGGTGGCTCATCAGCATGCTGTCGATCCGCACCGGCCCGAAATGCAGCGCCTCCTCGCGCAGGTCGCGGAACACGATGCGCGCGCCGAACTCGCGCACCGTCACCGGGAAGTAGACGCTGTCCATCTGCGCGCTGATGGCGCGGTCGATGGTGAGGTCGCCCTGGTAGGGGCCGTAGATCTCGATCTGGTTGCCGCGCACGTAGAGCGGCGCGAAGAACGGGATGGTGTTGATGTGGTCCCAGTGCGTGTGCGTGATGAAGATGCGCGCCGAAAAGCGCTGGGCGCCGCGCTTCATGATGTGGTCGGAGAGCCGCTTGATGCCCGAGCCGCAATCGAAAATGATCAGCGGCTCGCCGCCGACATCGACGCTGACGCAGGGCGTGTTGCCGCCATAGCGCGTGTACTCCGGCCCCGGCGTCGGCAGCGTGCCGTGCACGCCCCAGTACTCGACGGTCAGCCGGCTCGACAGGATCACGCTGATGGTCTCGAGCAGCGTGCCGCGCTCGATCGGCTTGGTGATGTAGCCGTCGGCGCCGAGCTCCTTGGCGCGCCGGCGGTCGAACTCGTAGGCCTTGGCCGAGAGCACGATGATCTTCATGTGCTCGAGCTCCGGGCGCCGGCGCAGCTCGCGCACCAGCTCGAAGCCGTCCATCTCCGGCATCAGCAGGTCGGTAAGCACGCAGTCGGGGCGCGTCACCGGGATCTGCTTCATCGCCTGCAGGCTGGAAGGCGAGGCCTCGACGCGGTGGCCGGCGTCCTCCAGCACCTTGGTCAGCAGCGCCAGGACATCGGGATCGTCGTCAACGAGGTAGAACTTCATCGGGTGCAGCCGATTGTAGCTGCGATTCAACCGCTAAACGGCGGCGAGCAGGTTGCGGGTCCTTTCCAGCGCGGCGCGGGCACGCTCGAACGGCGGCATCGGCCGCGCCATCGGGATCTCCAGGCTGATGGGCAGATCGGCGGGGAGCGCGCGCAGCAGCCCGCGCAGATCGAGCGCGCCTTCGCCCGGCAATAGGCGGTCGCTGCGCGCCTGCCGCATGATTTCCTGCATGTCCGCCGGCACGCCGGGATGGGCATCGCAAAGCTGCATATAGCGCAGCCGCGCCTTCGGCACCGCTTGCAGGTCTGCGGGCCGGTTATTCGCCCGGAAGAAGTGAATGGCATCGACGAGCAGCGCTCCATTCGCGCGCGCGGCGCCGTCAATCACGCGCATGGCGCGCGCCACGTCCCAGGCATCCACCCAGGGCATCGGCTCGAGGTTGGCCGCCAGGCCGTAGCCGCCCGCGAGATCGCACAGCTGGCCGAAGCGCTGCGTCAGGCGCGCCACGTCCGGGTCGGCGCCGTGCACCAGGATGTCGCTCGCGCGCAGGCGCGCCGCCAGCGCGAGAACCGGTTCGAACGCCGCGACATCGGTATGCGGGGCGAGGCGGAACACCTCGACGTCGAGCACCCGGATGCCGGAGTCGGCGAGGCGCCGCTCGAGATCGGCAGCGTCCACGGCGTGCAGGAACGGTTGCCCGGCCACCGGCACCAGGCGCAGCCCGACGTGGCTGTACCCGGCGCCCTCGGCGACGCGGATCTGCTCGGCGTGCGGCAACTCGAGGACGGTCAGCGCGGCAAGGCCGATGTTTCTCAAGCGACGCTGTTCCGGAAATGCGCCTCCACGCGCGCCGCATCGCGACGCCTCGGTTCTCGGCATTAGCGACATGGCGAGATCAATTTAACAGCCTCGCCAATTCGAGGCAATGGCATGGCCGGCGCCGGGTATATTTGGTACAAATGCTGCTGCCATGAGCGTCGCGGTCTACAACAAGCTGACCTCCAGCCGCACGCGCTTCGTGCGGGTGGACGAGCTTTGCCGGGTGGCGATCAAGGAAGGCCATCTCCCGGATCCGGCACTCGACGAAAAGCGCCCGCTCAAGGAGAAGGAAGGGCTCGAGCGCGCGCAGGGCGAATTCCTCGCGCAGATCCTCGCCGACCCTGAATGCGGCTTGCATCTCTGTCACTCGATGCTGCTGCCGGTCGCTTCTGCTTCACAACAAATGCTGTTTCGGGAGAAAGGCGAAATCAGTTTCCCGGGCGCGACCCTGCGGCGCGAGGGCAAGGCCGCGGTCATCACCATGAGCAACCCGCCATTCCTCAATGCCGAGGACGAGGCGACGCTGCCGGGCTTCGAGACCGCGGTGGACCTCGCTTTGCTCGATCCGCGCACCGAGGTCTGCGTGCTGCGCGGCGGCACGGTGACCCATCCGAAGTACGCCGGCCGGCGCCTGTTCGGCGCCGGCATCAACCTCACCCACCTCTACCAGGGAAAGATCCGTTTCCTCTGGTACATGATTCGCGACCTCGGCCTGGTCAACAAGTTCTACCGGGGCCTGGCGAAGGAAAATGCCGGCCCGGAGGTCGAATCGACGGAAAAGCTCTGGATCGCCGCGGTCGACGGCTTCGCCATCGGCGGGCACTGCCAGATCCTGCTGACCATGGACTACACGGTGGCGGCGCGCGACGCCTACCTCACGCTGCCGGCGCGCAAGGAAGGCATCATCCCCGGCGCCGCCGACCTGCGCCTGCCGCGCTTCGTCGGCGACCGCATGGCGCGCCAGGCGGTGATGGCCGAGCGGCGCTTCGAATGCGACAGCGCGGAAGGCCGCTTGATCTGCGACGAAACGGTCGAGCCGGAACGGATGAATCAGAAAATATCTGAAATTGTTGAAAGGCTGACCGGCTCCGGTGTCGTAAGCGCCGCCGGCAACCGGCGCGCGTTTCGCGCCGGGCAGGAGCCGCTCGACATGTTCCGCCGCTACATGGCAGTCTATGCGCGCGAGCAGGCGCACTGCCACCTGAGTCCCGCCCTGGTCGCCAACCTCGAGAAAAACTGGAAGGTGAAATGAAGATCCTGGTCCTGCACGGCCCCAACCTCAACCTGTTCGGCCGCCGCGAGCCGCACATCTACGGCACGATGACGCTCGACCAGATCAACGCCAAGCTGAAGGCGCTGGCGAAGGACCTCAAGGTCACGCTCGCCATCCTGCAGTCGAACCACGAGGGCGCGCTGATCGACTTCTTCCACCAGCATATCGACAGCGCGGCCGGCGCGATTCTCAACCCGGGCGGGCTGACGCAGTACAGCGTCTCGCTGCACGACTGCATCAAGGCCATGCCCTTCCCGGTGATCGAGGTGCACATGTCCAACATCGCCGCGCGCGAGGCCTGGCGCCACCACTCGATCATCTCGCCCGCCGCCAAGGGCACCGTGCAGGGCATGGGCTGGCGCTCCTATACCGCCGGCCTGCGCCTCGCGGTGCGCACGGCGCAGGACGCTAAAAGGAAGAAATGACCGTGCGCCGCTCCAGACGCCGGCTGTAGAGCGACATCGCAAAACAGAAAACGAAGTACACCAGCGCCGCGAACAGGTAGGCCGTCACGGCGGAGCCCGCCCACGCCGGGTCGTTCAGCGAGACCTTGATCGTCGACAGCAGATCGAACAGTCCGATGATCAGCACCAGCGACGTGTCCTTGAAGAAGCCGATGAAGGTATTGACCAGCGCCGGGACGGAAATTCGCAGCGCCTGGGGAAGAATGATGAAAAGCGTTTTTTGAAAAAAATTCAACCCCAGAGCGTCGGCCATCTCGTACTGTCCCTTCGGGATTCCCTGCAGCCCGCCGCGCACTACCTCGGCGAGATAGGCCGCGGCAAACAGGATCAGCGCGAGCTGCGCGCGCAGCAGCTTGTCGACGGTTACGCCCGCCGGCAGGAACAGCGGCAGCATCACCGAAGCCATGAACAGCAGCGAGATCAGTGGCACGCCGCGCACCAGCTCGATGTAGCCGACGCACAGCGCGCGGATCGCCGGCAGGTCCGAGCGACGCCCGAGCGCGAGCAGGATGGCGAGCGGGAAGGCGAACGCCAGGCCGAAGGTGGTGAGCAGGAGTGTCAGGATCAGCCCGCCCCAGCGCTCGTTCTCCACGTAGGGCAGGCCGAACACGCCGCCCCACATCAACACGGAAATGAGGACAAGGCCGAGCAGCCAGAGAATGGCAAGCCAGGGCTTCCAGAAGAAACGAATTCCACTCAGGAACCAGAGGCCCAACAGCATCGCCGTCGCCGTCGCCGGCCGCCAGTGCTGCTCGAAGGGATAGGTGCCGAACAGGATCAGGCGATGCTTCTCGGCGATGAAGCCCCAGCAGGCGCCTTTTGCCGCGCGGCAGGCGACTGGATCGGGGCGCCAGACGGCATGCAGAACGGCCCATTCGAAAAACGGATAGGCCATCCACAGAAACAACAGCGCGAGAACGACCGTCAATAACCGGTTGATCATCGCAGGGCAATCCGCGCGTTGTACCAGTTCATCAACGCAGAAATCGACAGGCTGATCGTCAGGTAGACCGCCATGATCACGGCGATGCCCTCGATCGCCTGGCCGGTCTGGTTGATGGTGGTGTTGGCGATCGACACCAGGTCCGGGTAGCCGATGGCGACCGCGAGCGAACTGTTCTTGGTCAGGTTGAGATACTGGCTGGTAAGCGGCGGCACGATGACGCGCAACGCGAGCGGCAGCAGCACCAGGCGGGTCGCCTGGGCGCGCGTCAGGCCGATTGCCTGCGCCGCCTCGACCTGCGTGCGGTCTACCGCCAGGATGCCGGCGCGCACGATCTCGGCGATGAAGGACGCGGTGTAGACGGCCAGGCCAACCAGCAGCGCGGCGAACTCGGGCGCCAGCGCTGCGCCGCCGGTGAAATTGAAGCCGTCGAGCGCCGGCACCGAGGTCAGCGTCGGAAAAAAGACGCCGCGATTGGAGAGGAACACCCCGGGCAGCGGCTGCAGTGCCTCGCGCGGGCCGGGCAGCGACTCGGTGATTAGGGCGTACCAGAAGAAGAGCTGCACCAGCAGCGGCACGTTGCGGATGAATTCGACATAACTTGCCGCAAGATTTTTCAGCAGCAGGTTTTTCGATAGCCGGCAAAGACCGATCAGTGCCCCCAACCCGGTCGCAACGACAATGCCGATCAGCGACACCATCAGGGTGTTGCTCAGGCCCACCGCGAGCGCCCTGAGGTAGCTGTCGGCGGCGCCGTAGTGCAGGAAAAACGATTGGCCGATCTCGAATCCGGCTTCGCGCCCGAGGAAGCCGAACCCGCTGGCGATGCGCCGCTCCGCCAGGCTGGCCGAGGCGTTCGCAATGAGAAACCAGGCGAGCGCGACGGCGGCGGCGAGCGCCGCGCCCTGATAGGCTAGCCGCCTCACTTTCCTGGAATCGAGCGCCATGGCCCGCAAGCTTACCCGGCAGGACCTCCGCGACGCCGCCGAGAAGTACAAGAACTGGGGCAAGTGGGGGCCGCACGACGAGATCGGCACCCTCAATTACACGCAGCCCGAGGACATCGTCGCCGCCGCGCGCCTGGTGCGCAAAGGCAAGGTCATCTCCCTCGCGCTGAATTTCGACAACCACGGCCCGCAAGGCGCGAAGAGCAAGTACCCGGCGCTTGGGCGCATCAACCCGCTGCATACCATGCTGCGCACCGGCACCGACGCTTACTCCGGCGTGCTCGACCACCGCGGCATCCGTGCCGCCGACGACATGGTGGTGATGCCGCTGCAGTGCGGCACCCAATGGGACGGACTCGGCCACGTGTTCTACGAAAACAACATGTGGAACGGCTACGACTGCCGCGAAGTGACCTCGGCCGGCGCGCAGAAGTGCGGCATCGAGAAGACCAAGAGCCGCATGGTCGGGCGCGGCGTGTTCCTCGACGTGCCGCGGGCATTGGGCATGGAAATATTGCCCGATGGGTATGCAATTTCATCTTCTGACTTGGACAAAACAGCTTCTTTTCAACAAGTGGAAGTCCGCCGCGGCGACTTTGTCGTCGTGCGGACTGGGCAGATGGAGGCCAAGCTCGCCGCCGGCAGCTGGGACGGCTATCCCGGCGGCGACGCGCCGGGCTTCTCCTTCGAGACCCTCGCCTGGGTGCAGCGCACCCAGCTCGCCGCGCTGGCGAGCGACACCTGGGGCTGCGAGGTGCGGCCCAACGAGTCGGAGGCCGGCATCAACCAGCCCTGGCACTGGATTACCATCCCCATCATGGGCATGACCATGGGCGAGATCTTCTACGTCAAGGACCTCGCCGAGGATTGCGCCGCCGACAAAGTCTACGAATTTCTTTTCGTCGCCCCTGCCATTCCGATCACCGGTGCAGTCGGATCTCCAACGAATCCTTTGGCCATCAAATGAAAAAAATCATTTCGATGCTGGCGCTGCTTTTCAGCGCCACGGCCATGGCACAGCCCTACCCGTCGAAAACCATCCGCATCATGGTGGCCTTCCCGCCGGGCGGGCCGGTCGACATCATCGCGCGCGTTCTCGCGCCGAAGATGAGCGAACTCCTCGGCCAATCCATCGTGGTGGAGAACCGCGTCGGCGCCAGCGGCAACCTCGCCACCCAGGAGCTGGCGAAGGCGACCGCCGACGGCTACACCCTGCTCGCACACTCGTCGGCCTACGCGGTCAATCCGGCGCTGTTCTCGAACGCCGGTTATGACCCGAACCGCGACATCACGCCGATTGCCATCGTCGCGCAGCAGGCCAACATCGTCATCGTCAACGCATCGTTCCCGGCCAATACGCTGGAAGAGCTGCGCCAGCAGGTGACGACACGCAAGCTCGCCTTCGCCTCGCCCGGATCCGGCACCACGCCGCACCTCACCGCCGAGAACCTGTTCCACGTGCGCTGGAAGGCCGACATCACCCACGTGCCGTTCAAGGGCGCAGGTCCCGCGGTGCCGGCACTGCTCTCCGGCGAGCCGCCGATCGGCTGCATGGCGGGCTCGGGCCCGATGTCGAATATCAAAGCCGGCCGCCTGCGGGCGCTCGCGGTCTCCTCGGCCCGCCGCCTGCCGCAACTTCCGGACGTGCCGACGCTCGGCGAGCTCGGCTATTCGGGCATGGAGGACTACACCTGGGTCGGGATTTTCGTGCCGGCGGCGACGCCGCGCGAAATCGCCGAGAAACTCAATGACGCCATCCTGAAGACGGTGCAGACCCCGGAAGTGAAGCAGCGCCTCGAGGCCGTCGCCTTTGAGACGACGGTGCAGCCGCTGCGCGAGACTGCGGACTACCTGCGCGCCGAGCTCGCCAAGTGGTCCAGGGTCGTAAAAGAAACCGGCGCTAGGCCGGACTGAGGCGCCGTACCTCGCCCGACAGGGTCTCGCCGCCGACCGTCGCGTAGAGGTGGCCGTCGGTGAGGGAGAGGTCCAGGGTCACGCGCCGGTCGAGGCGCTTCACCAATCCCGCGATCAGCTCGCGGTCGAGGGCGAAGAGCTCGAGGCTCTCGGCACGGTGGATCCGCTCGCCGTCGAGCTGCTTCAGCAGTTGCGCCGGATTCTTGTGGGTGTAGACCGCCACGCGCGGCGCCGATTTGGCCGCCTTGTGCAGCCGCGCGGCGTCCGGGGAGCCGACCTCGATCCAGGCTTTGAGCACCCCGGTCAGGTCGCGCACCGCGAGCGGCGGTTGGTCTGGGTCGGACAATCCGCCGCGCGAGAAAGCGATGCCCTCGGTGTACTCCAGGCAGTAGGCAAGCACGCGGGCGACCATGTACTCGTCGGCCTCCGAAGGGTGCCGCGCCAGCTTGAGCTCGAGCGTCTCGTAGACGCCGCGATCGACGTCGCTGAGGTGGACCGTGAAGTGATGGACGGTGGCGGTCAGCGCCACCGTCAGGCGGGGGTTTCCGGATCCTTGGGCGGCACGGGCGCGGGCGCCGGGTTCTCCAGCGCCTGCTTGGCGGCCTTGGCCTCGTCCTTGCGCCGCTGCTTTTCTTCCTTCTTCTGCGCCTTGGCGAGCTCGCGCTGGCGTTTTTGGAAGGAGTAGTTGGGTTTGACCATGGGTTTCCTTTTTGACGAATTTGCTCAGCGGATCGGCGGCACGTACATCAGGCCGCCCTGGTTCCAGAGGCGGTTCAAGCCGCGCTCGAAGCCGAGGGGCTTGAGGTTGGCATCGAAGCTCTCGGCGTAATTGCCGACCTGCTTGACGATATTAACCGCCCAGCGGTTATCGAGCCCGAGCAGCTTGCCGATGTCGCCGCTGGCGCCGACGAAGCGCTGGATGGAGGGATTGACGTTGTTTTCCTGACCCTGAATGTTAGTTGAATTCAGGCCGAGTTCCTCGGCCTCGATCATCGCAAACAGCGACCACTTCACGATGTCGAACCAGCGGTCGTCGCCGTGGCGCACCGCCGGGCCGAGCGGCTCCTTGGAGATGATCTCGGGCAGGATCAGGTGCTCGTCGGGCTTCGGCATGCGCGTGGCGCGCAGCGCGATCAGCCCGGAATGGTCGGTCGTGAAGACGTCGCAGCGCCCGGCGAGGTAGGCGTTGATCACCTCTTCCAGCTTTTCGATCACCACCGGCTTGAAGCTCATGCGGTTGGCGCGGAAGTAATCGGCAAGGTTGAGCTCGGTGGTGGTGCCCGGCTGCACGCACACCGTGGCACCCTTGAGCTGTTTCGCGCTCTTCACCTTGAGCTTCTTCGGCACCATGAAGCCCTGGCCGTCGTAGTAGTTCACGCCGACGAAGTTGAGCCCGAGGCTGGTGTCGCGGCTCAGCGTCCAGGTGGTATTGCGCGACAGGATGTCGATCTCGCCCGACTGCAGCGCCGTAAAGCGCTGCTGCGCGGTGAGCGGTGTATAGCGCACCTTGGCTGCGTCGCCCAGCACCGCGGCGGCAACCGCACGGCAGACGTCGACGTCGATGCCGCGCCACACGCCTTTCGTATCGGGCTGCGAAAAGCCGGCGAGGCCGGTATTCACGCCGCACTGCACGAAGCCCTTGGCGCGAACCGCTTCCAGCGTGGACTGCGCGCTCGCCACCGAGGGCAGAAACGCGATGAAGATGAATAGAAGAACTTTCATGGGGTCTCCCCTTGCAGCAGGAATTCGCGCACCACTGCGATCTGGTCGGCTTGCATCAGGGTCGGCGCGTGACCGACGCCTTTGATCTCCACCACGCGCGCCTTCGGCCCGCGCCGCGCCATCGCCGCCGCGGTTTCGCGGCTGATGAGGTCGGAGAGCTCGCCGCGCAGCAAAAGCGTCGGGCATTTCACGGCGTCGTAGATCGCCCACAAGTCGGTGTCTCCCGGCGGCATGTCGGTGCGGAACGGCTCGGCGATCTTCGGGTCGTAGTGCGCACGGAAGCTGCCGTCCTCGTGCTTGCGCACCCAGGTGTCGGTCAGGAAGCGCCACTGCGCATCGCTGTGCGGCCCGAAGGTGGTGGACACCGCGCGTACGTATTCCTCGGCCTTCTCGATCGACGCGAAGGCCGGCGCCTTGCCGAGGTAGCTGCCGATGCGCTCGAGCGACACGCGCGAGATCACCGGCCCGGCGTCGTTCAGCACCAGGCGCGAGATCGGCGCGCTTTTCTGCGCGGCGAGCGCCATGCCGATCAGCGCGCCCATCGAGGTGCCGACCCAGCCGACCGCCTCGACCTCGAGGCGCGCGATCAGCGTCACCATGTCGGCGGCGTACTGCGGCACGGCGTAGAGCTTGCCCTCGGGCAAGCGATCGGAGTCGCCGCGCCCGGCGACGTCGGGGCAGACGACGCGGAACTGCCCGCACAGCGCCCGCGCCAGCTCGTCGAAGTCGCGGCCGGTGCGCGCCAGGCCGTGCACGCACAGCACCACGTTGCGGTTGCGCGGGTCGCCCCACTCCCGATAGGCCATGCGATGCAGGCCGTGGGTCGAAGCGCACAGCACCGAGCGGCGCCGCGGCTCGACCGCCGCGCGCTCCTCAGCCATCGCGTTGCAAGCGCCCGGCCTCGATGAGCGCGCTGCCGCGCGAGCCATCGTGGTCCCAGCTCGCCTCAATGCGCAATTCGGGGAAGTCGGCCGAGGCCTGGACCAGGTCCGGGAACGGGATGCCCGTCTTGGGCGTGAAGCGGTACTCGAGCAAGCCTTCGCCGTGGTGCTCGGTGTAGTCCTCGGCGTCGGGATCGCGCACCATCAGCCAGCGCAGCCGCTCGCGGAAGTCCGCGAGCCGGCCCGCGCCGCTGACGCGCACGACTGCCGTGAACACTCCGTCAGGCGTCGTACTTGAAGGAGAGCGACAGCCGGGCGCGGAACTGCACCACCTTGCCGTTCTCGACCTTGACGTCGAGCTTGGTGACTTCCGCGATGCGCAGGTCGCGCAGCGATTTCGACGCGGTCTTCACTGCGGTGCGCGCCGCATCCTCCCAGGAATTGCTGCTGGTGCCGATGACATCCGTGACGCGGTAGACAGCACTGCCGCCTTTCTTCGCCATGGCTCGATCCTCTCCTCTGGTCGCGGGGAAATCCGCCGGATCATTGTAGCCAATACCTGCCACGCAGGGCACGTTCGCCCGTCAGGGAAACAGAATCCTTGTCCAGCAAAATGCTGACTGCACCATCCTGATCAGTGCGCACCACACGCACGCCCGCTGCGCGATAGCGTTCCAGCACCTCGGCGTTCGGGTGGCCGAAGCGGCTGCGGTGACCCACCGGCACGATCGCCCAGCGCGGCGCCACGGCGGCGATGAATGGCGCCGTCGAGGAAGTGCGGCTGCCGTGGTGCGGGACCAGAAGTATGTCTGCCTTGGGGTTCCTTTCGATCAATTCCCGTTCTGCAGCGCGTTCAATATCTCCCGTCAGCAGCATGGAGCCCCCTGCGGTGGACACGCGCAGAACGCAGCTCGCGTCGTTGCGCCGCGCCGCGGGCGCTGCGGGGTGCAGGAACTCGAAGCGCACGCCGTCCCACTGCCAGGATTCGCCGGCGGCGCAGCGCCGTGGCGCGCCGGCCAGCGCGTTGAGCGAATGGCCGGGCGCGAGCGACGAGGCGAGCGCATCCACCTCGACGCTCTCGAGCACCGACACCGCCCCGCCCATGTGGTCCATGTCCTCGTGGCTGATCACCATCAGGTCGAGCCGCGGCACGCCGGCGCCGGCGAGCGCCGGCAGGATCACGCGCGAGCCGCCGTCGGCCTCCGCGCCCCAGGCGGGGCCGGCATCGTAGAGCGTCGCGCGCGAGGCGGTGCGCACCAGTACCGCAAGCCCTTGGCCGACATCGAAAGTGGTGATCCAGGCCTCGCCCGCAGCCGGCGCCGGCGGTGCGATAGCGAATGCCGGCGCCATCAGTGCCAGGCCGCAGGCGCGCCACGGCACGCCGCGCGGCGCGAGCATCCATGCCGCGCCGGCGAGCGCGGCCACGACGGTCCACGGCGCCGGCGCGTGCTGCGTCCAAAGCGCGCCCGGCAGCGCCGCGCACCATTCGAGAAACTGCAGCAGGCACTCGACCAGCCATGCGCTCACTTGTAGAAGACTGTCCACCGGAAGCACGGCTGCCAGGAGCGCGAGGGGCGTCACCACTACAGAGACCACCGGAATTGCCACGGCGTTGGCGAGCGGCCCGGCAACTGAGACCTGGCCGAAGAGCAGCAGCACCGCAGGAGCAAGACCGACGGTGATGGCCCACTGCACGCGTCCCCATTGCGCGAGCTTCGATTCCGGCATGCTCCAGCCGGCCGCGACGTAGAAGATCAGCAGCACCGCGCCGAAGGACAGCCACAGCCCCGGCGAGAGCGGCGCCCAGGGATCGGCCAGCACCACGGCGCCGAGCGCGAGCGCGAGCGTGCGCCACGGCGAGGCGATGCGCCCCGCCCACAGCGCCGCCGCCACCACGCTCACCATCCAGAACGTGCGCTGCGCCGGCACGCCGAAGCCGGCGAGCAGCGTATAGCCGAGCGCACCGGCGATCGCCGCAAGCGCTGCGGCCTTGCGCGCCGGCAAGCGCAGTACGAGCCAGGGCACGCGGCGCCAGAGCGCCGCCACCATCCAGGCGAGCAGGCCCGACACCAGCGTGACATGCAGGCCCGAGATGCTCATCAGGTGGGTGACGCCGGTGCGGCTGAAGAGGCGCCACTCCTCGGCCGAGATGGCGCGCTGATCGCCCACGGCGAGCGCGGCCAGCACGCCGCCTGCCGGCGTCGGCCCGAGCACAGCAAGGAATCGGTCACGCACCGCTTCTCTGGCCTGTTCGATTCGATCAAAAAAATTATCTCTTGGTAAAAATTTCCTTTGCTCCCCTCGATTCCTCACATAGCCGGTGGCGCCGATGCCGCGCTCGAGCAGCCAGGCCTCGTAGTCGAAGCCGTGGGGATTTACCAGGCCGTGCGGCCGGCGCAGGCGCACCGTCAGAAGCCAGCGCTCGCCGGGATGCACGCTGACGGCGGGCCCGCCGGGCGCCTCTTCGCCCCATCCGCCCGCATACCAGCTGAGGAGCAGTTTTTTCGGCAGCCGTTCGCCGGCCGCCGACTCGACCTCGAACTCGAAGCGCTGGCTGCGCTCGCCGAGCGCCGGCAGGCTCGACACCACGCCGACCACCGCGAGGTCCCGTCCCTCCAGCTCCGGCGCGAGCCAGTCGGCCATGCGCCAGTGCGCGCAGGCGCCGGCCCAAAGGAATCCCATCGCGAGAGCAATAGGCAGCAGAAGCTTTTTTTGAAAAAAAGCAATTCCTGGAAGGACCAACAGCAGCCATCCCCAGCCTGCCGCCGGCAGCGCAGCCTGCGTCTGCAGCAGGGCTGCGCCGCAGGCGAAGGCCAATGCCGCGAGACTCATCTAGAATGCAACGCGCCTCTTCGCTCCCCGCTGACCGTGCCCCGCCGGTTCTTCCGCAAGTACCTTCCCGACGCCGAGGCGGTGCGTTCGAACCGGCTGTTCGCCCGGCTGACCTGGCTGCACCACCCCAATCTCTGGCACCTGAACCGCCGCTCGGTATCGCGCGCGGTCGGCATCGGGCTGTTCGCCGGGCTGGTGCCGGGGCCGCTGCAGATGATCACCGCGGTGCTGCTTGCCGTGCCGCTGCGCGCCAATGTGCCGGTGGCGATGGCGATGACCTTCTACACCAACCCGCTCACCATCGTGCCGCTGTACCTGGTGGCCTTCGCCTACGGCAAATTCATCCTGCTGGAAGAGCACCAGGCGGTGGAAATTCAGCCTTTCCAGATGGACTGGTCGAACCTTGCCGAGTCGACGGTCGCCGCTTTCCATTGGTGTCTCACCCTCGGCAAACCACTCGCGGTCGGGCTGGTGGCGCTGGCCGTGACGCTCGGCATCGTCGGCACGCTGGCAACGCGCTTCGCCTGGCGCCTCTACGTCATCCTGGCATGGAAAAAGCGCGCCGCTAGCCGCCGAGCAGCGCGTCCTTGAGGCCCGGCTGCTCGGGCTTGTCGCCGATCCAGATGCGCAGCACCGCGCGGTAGAACGCCGCGCCGGGAATCGGCGCGCCTTTCGGGATGCCGTCGACCGCGAGCCGCGTGCCGCTCGCGGGCAGGTAGTCGATGTCGAACACCGTGCCGGTGGGCACGCGCGGTATCGAGAGCAGCAGGGCGCGGAACTCCTCGATGCCGCCGCGCGCCGCGGCAAGCTCGGCCGGGGGATTGTTCTTCTGCATCACCCCGACCAAGGCCTCGGTCATCTGCTTCGCGCTCACGTCGCGCAGCATGACGATGCGCACGCGCTTGGCGCCCGCCTGCGCCAGCACCGACTCGTCGGTGTGCCGGCGCTCCGGCAGGTAGAGGCCGATGACATAGATCTCGAAGCGCAGGCGGCTGCGCAGGCCTGCGCCATTGAGCACCAGCTCGGCGCCGTCGGGCCCCAGCCGCAGCCACTCGGGCAAACGCGTGTGGCCGATGTCGAGTGATCGCGCCGCGGACGGCGCTAGCAGCGCGGCGACCAGCAGAACCCCCGCGGCGACGCGGCGCATCCGCCTCAGGCCGCGCGCAGCAGCCCGTCGCGCAGCTCGAGCACGCGCGCGGCGCGTGCCGCGAGCCCGGCGTCGTGCGTCACGATGACGAAAGCGGTGCCGCGCGAGGCGGCGAGGCGCAGCATCACCTCGAACACCTCGTCGGCGGTGTGCGAATCGAGGTTGCCGGTCGGCTCGTCGGCCAGCACGCAGGCCGGCTCGGTGACCAGCGCGCGCGCGAAGGCGCAGCGCTGGCGTTCGCCGCCCGACAGTTCGCCCGGCTGGTGCTCAAGGCGCGCGCCCAGCCCGACATCGGCAAGTACGCTCTTCGCCTTATCAAAAGCCAATGACTTATCGGTGCGGCGAATGAGAAGCGGCATGGCAACATTCTCAATTGCCGTGAATTCGTGCAGCAGGTGGTGAAACTGGTAGACGAAGCCGAGCGTGCGGTTCCTCACCAGGCCGCGCTCGGCCTCGCCCATGCCGGCGAAAGGCCGGCCCTGCACGAACACCTCGCCGCCGGTCGGCGCGTCGAGCCCGCCGAGCAGGTGCAGCAGCGTCGACTTGCCCGAGCCCGAGCGGCCCATGATGGCAACACGCTCTCCCGCCTCGATCTCCAGATCCACGCCTTCGAGAACCGAGACCGGCTGCGGGCCCTGATAGGTTTTTTTCAATGAAGTACAAGTCAGTATTTTTTTATTCATAGCGCAGCGCCTCTGCCGGATTGACGCGGGAGGCGCTCCAGCTCGGGTAAAGCGTGGCGAAAAATGAAAGAACCAGCGCCATCGCCGAGACGGCGATGACGTCCCCCGCCTGCAGGTCCGAGGGCAGGTCGGGAATCAGATACACGTCCTTCGACAGGAACTTGATGTGGAAGGCGCTCTCGATCGCCGGCACGATGACGTCGATGTTGAGCGCGGTGACGATGCCGAGCGCGATGCCGATCGCGGTTCCCGCCACGCCGATCACCATGCCCTGCACGACGAAGATCTGCATCACCGCGGCGGGCGCGGCGCCGAGCGTGCGCAGGATGGCGATATCGGCCTGCTTGTCGGTGACCGCCACCACCAGGGTGGAAACGATGTTGATCGCCGCCACCAGGATGATGAGCGCCAGGATCACGAACATGACGCGCTTCTCGATCTCGACCGCGCGGAAGAAGTTGGCGTGGCTGCGCGTCCAGTCGGTGGCGAAGACGTCGGGCGGCATCTGCTCGAGCAGCTCGCGCGCCACGCCGCGCGCGGCGAAGATGTCGTCGAGCTTGACGCGCACGCCGCTCACCGCGCTGCCCATCTGGTAGAGCGTCTGCGCGTCGCGCAGGTGGATCAGCGCAAGCGCCGAATCGGCGTCGACGATGCCGGCCTCGAACACGCCCACCACCGTGAATTGCTTGAGGCGCGGGATCACCCCGGCGGGCGTCACCAGCCCCTGCGGCGCGATCACCGCCACCTTGTCGCCCTTCAGCAGGCCGAGCGAGCGCGCGAGGTCCACGCCCAGCACCACGCCGAATTCGCCCGGGCGCAGGTCGGCGAGCGAGCCGCTGCGCATCAGGCGCCCGAGGTCGGCGACCTTGTTCTCGTCTTCCGGCAGCACGCCACGCACGATGGCGCCACGCACCGTCTGGCCGACGGAGAGCATGGCCTGCGCGTTGACGTAGGGCGCCGCCGCGCGCACGCGCGGATGCTTCGCGGCGAGCGCGGCGATCGGCGTCCAGTCGGCCAGGCGGCCGTCGGCGCCGGTCAGTTGCACGTGCGAGGCGACGCCGAGGATGCGCTCGCGCACCTCTTTCTGGAAGCCGTTCATCACCGACAGGACGACGATCAGCGCCCACACGCCGACCGCGATGCCGATCATCGAGACCAGCGAATTGACGCCGATGAAGCGGTTGCGCCGCCGCGCGCGCGTGTAGCGCAGGCCGACGAGGATCTCGTATCTCAAGGTCGGGCGAGAATACTACAATCACCTGCGTGGACGCCGACTCACCGAAGTTACTAAAAAGATTGATCCTTGAAACACGGATTGCCCATCTGGCAACGCTGCGCGGCGGCGCGCCGATGGCCTCGATGACCTTGTACCTGCCCTCCGCCAAGTTCGACGCTTTTTACGTTCACGTCAGCCGCCTCGCCTGGCACACGCAGGACATGCAGCAGGACGGCCGCGTGGCGCTGTCGATCGCCGAAACGGACGATGGCCGCGCCGATCCGTTCACGTTGATGCGGGTGACGATTCGGGGTTCTGCAGTTCAGATTCAAAATGGTCCCAAGGACGCATGGCTGTCCCGTTTCCCCGAGCAGGCAATCAATTTCACGCTGGCGGACTTCTCGTTCTGGGAGATCGCGCCGCGCGATGCGCGCTTCGTCGCCGGCTTCGGCCGCATTCACAATCTTTCCGCGGCGGAGCTGCAGCGCGCGGCCGCCTGAGCGCCGGCGCTACTTCGGCGCAACCAGCTCGTAGCCTTTCTTGCGCATGCACTCCCGCGCCAGGCGCCCTTCGCGCATATAGCGCTCGCCGTAGGGGTCGGCGAAGGGACCGGTGGGGTAAACATTGAAGCGGCGCCCCGAGCTGTCCTGCAGGATCGCCGGGCCCATGGTCGGATAGGGCTGGGGCACGGCGTTCGCGTCGCGGTACGCCGTTTCCTCGCATTCGCGCAGGTCGGTCCGCGCCTGCTCGTCAGCCGTGTCTTTTCTCCCCCACTGTCCCTCGGCGCAGCCGGCCGCCGCGAGAAGGAGGAGCGTCGCCAGCATCGGTCTCATCTGCCGTCAGCCCTCTAGAATCACCGGATGTTCACGGTATACGGCATGGCGGACTCAGGCAACAGCTACAAGGTGCGGCTCGCGCTCGAGCAGCTTGCGCTGCCCTACCAATGGGTCGAGGTGGACACGAACAAGGGCGAGACGCGCACGCCGGAGTTCCTGGCGAAAAACCCGAACGGCAAGGTCCCGGCGCTGCTGCTCGAGGACGGCGCCTGCCTGCCGGAGTCGAACGCCATCCTGCATTACCTCGCCGAGGATACGCCGCTGCTGCCGCCGGACCGCTTCGGCCGCGCGCGGGTGCTGCAGTGGATGTTCTTCGAGCAGTACAGCCACGAGCCCTACGTCGCGGTGGCGCGCTCGATCCTGCGCTACCTGCCGCCGGACTCGCCGCGCCGCGCCGAGCTGCCGCGCCTGCAAGAGCGCGGCCGGCATGCGCTGGGCGTGATGGAGAAGCATCTGGCGAAGGAGACCTGGTTTGTCGCCGGGCGCTACACCATCGCGGACATCGCGCTGTTTGCCTATACGCATCGCGCTGCTGAAGGTGGCTTTGATTTGAAAACGTATCCTGCAATTCAGAACTGGATCAATCGCGTTTCATCCCAACCACGTTTTGTCGCCATGCCGGCCTGACTTTTACTATGGTGTTGTTTCTCAAGGGCCTCGCGTTCGGCTTCGTCCTTGCCGCGACCGTCGGGCCGATGTGGGTGCTGTGCCTGCGGCGCACGCTCGCCTTCGGCGCCACCGCCGGCCTCGCCTCCGGCCTCGGCATCGCCGTCGCCGACGGCCTCTACGGCGCGGTGGCTGCCTTTGGCCTCACGGCGGTCTCCGGGTTTCTTCTCGGATATTCGTTCTGGATTGGAACGGTCGGCGCGGTGTTTTTGGTCTACCTGGGAATCAAGGCGCTGCTGGCGCGACCCGAAAATGTTGAAACAGAAACCCGCAGCCAAACCCTTCCCGCGGCATTCCTGTCCACGCTCGGTCTGACGCTTGCGAATCCGCCTACCATCCTCGCCTTTGCCGCAATCTTTGCCGGATTAGGCCTCACTTCGAGCAAGGACTACGTCGGCGCCGCGCTCGTCACGCTGGGCGTGTTCCTGGGCTCCCTGTCCTGGTGGATCGTCCTCGCCTCGGCTGCCGGCTCGCTCCGCGAAAGGCTCGGGCCACACCTGATGCGCAGCATCAACCTCGTCTCCGGCATTACGATCCTCGCCTTCGCCGGCTGGCAGATTTTCGAACTCCTGCGGTAGCATACTGGACATATATCCATGAGAACCCTCCTCGCTTTCCTGCTCTGCGTCTCGATGCAGGCGCTGGCGCAGTACCCGACAAAGGCCGTCAGGGTCGTGATTCCGTTCCCCCCCGGCGGCGCGACCGACATCATCGGGCGCGTGATTGCGCAGAAGATGTCGGAGCGCTGGAAGCAGCCGGTGGTGGTGGAGAACCGGCCGGGCGCCGGCGGCACCATCGGCTCGGACCTGGTGGCGAAGAGCGCGCCCGACGGCTACACGCTGCTGATCGCCACCAACAGCACGCACGCGGTGGCCGCGGTGCTGGGACATCCGCCCTATGATCCGGCGAAGGATTTCACGCCGATTTCCCTGCTCGCCTACAGCCCGAACGTGCTGGTGGTCGGCGCGGATTCCGGCATCGGCTCGTTGCGCGAGCTGATTGCCGCGGCCAAGGCCAGCCCGGGAAAGCTCAGCTATGCCTCCAGCGGCAACGGCACCATCATTCACCTCACCGGCGAGCTATTCAGGACCATGGCCGGCCTCGACCTGCTGCACGTGCCCTACAAGGGAACGCAACTCGCCGTGCCCGATGTCGCCGCCGGCCGGGTCACGATGATCTTCGACAACATCGTCAGCGCGCAGCCGCACCTGAAGGCGGGCACCGTCAAGGCACTTGCCGTGACCACCCTCGCCCACTCTGCGCTCGCCCCGGAGCTGCCGACCATGGCGGAGGCCGGGCTGCCCGGCTTCGAGTCGAGCGCATGGTTCGCCCTGTTCGGCCCGGCCGGACTGCCGCGCGAAGTGCAGTCGCGTGCTCACGCGGCGGCTCTCGCCGCCGTCACGTCGGCCGATTCGCGCGCGCGGCTGATCGCCGCCGGCGCCGACCCGCTGGGCGCGGGCGCCGACCAGCTTGCCAAGGTGATCCGCACCGACATCGAAAAGTGGGGGCGGGTAGTCAAGGCCGGCAACATCAAGGCCGAGTAACCCGATGCACCTGCGGAGCCCGTGGGACCTGAGCGAGGCGCCGCTCGCCGTCGTCGACATCGAGACCACCGGCGGGCATCCCGCGCACGACCGCATCACCGAGGTGGCGGTGCTCGAGGTGGACGGCTTCGAGGTCAGGCGCGAGTGGTCGAGCCTGGTGAACCCCGGCCGCTCGATTCCCGGCCCGATCCAGGCGCTTACCGGCATCACCCAGGAGATGGTCGAGGGCGCGCCGCGCTTCGAAGCCATCGCCGCCGCGCTGCACGAGCGGCTCGCCGGGCGCATTTTCGTCGCCCACAACGCCCGCTTCGACTACGGCTTCCTGCGCCACGAGTTCGAGCGCGCCGGCCTGCCTTTTCGCGCCAAAACGCTGTGCACGGTGAAGCTGTCGCGCCGCCTGTACCGCGACGCCGCGGGACACAGCCTCGACGCGCTGATCGCGCGCCACGGCATCCGCTGCGCGGCGCGCCACCGCGCGCTCGGCGACGCCGAAGCCGCCTGGCAGTTCCTGCGCATCGCCGCCAGCGAGCACGGCGACGAGGTGCTGTCGGTGGCGGCGCGCCAGGTGGCGAAGGAGCCGCGCCTGCCGGCGCACCTCGACCGCGCCATGGTGGACGCCGTGCCCGAGGCGGCCGGCGTCTATTTCTTCTACGGCGACGCGGCGGCGCCGCTCTACATCGGCAAGAGCCGCTCGATGCGCGCGCGCGTGCTCTCCCATTTCACCGACCCGAAGCCCTGGGTGTCGCAGCTGCGGCGCATCGAATGGCGGCGCACCGCGGGCGAGCTCGGCGCGCTGCTGCTCGAGGCGCGCCTGGTGAAGGAGCTGCGCCCGCTCTTCAACCGGCGGCTGCGCAAGCCCGCGGCGCTGTGCGGCTTCGTCTTCGACGGCCGGCGGCTCGAGATCGTCGAGGTGGAAGGCATCGGCGCCGACGCCCTGCATTGCCTGCGCGGCCTGTTCCGCTCGCGCCGCGCGGCGCTCGAAGCGCTGCATGCGATTGCCGACGAGGAGCGGCTCTGCCTGCGCGCGCTCGGCTTCGAGCGCGCCGGCCAGGGGCCCTGCTTTCGCTGCCAGATCGGCCGCTGCGCCGGCGTCTGCGACAGGCGCGAGGGCGTGTTGCAGCATCAGGCCCGCGTTGCCGCGGCGCTCGCGCGCCTCGAGGCGCCGCACTGGCCCTACCGCGGCGCGGTGGGCATCGTCGAGCGCGATGCGGAGGATGCACGGGACGCCGAATTCACCGAGATTCATCTGGTGGACCGCTGGTGCTACCTCGGCGCCGCGCGTTCGGAAGCCGAGCTCGCCGAGCTGGCCGAGGCGCGCCGCGAGCCGCGCTTCGATTTCGATAACTACCGCATCCTTTCGGGCCATCTGCGCAAGCGCGGCGTGCGCCTGGTGCAACTGGGCGCCTGATGCACTGCGAGCTGGTGGTGCCGGGGCTGCTTGCCGCGAAGACGCCTGGCCGCTTTCCGTCGATCGAATTGCTGCTCGCCCGCAGCCGCCGCCGGAACGAGACGGCCCTTCCCTTCGAGTCCTGGTTGTTGAGATCATTCCAGTCCACGAGCGAAAACATCCCCGCCGGCGCGCTCACCGTGCTCGCCGCGGGCCGCGAGCCGGGCGCGGCGTCCTGGGTGCGCGCCGACCCGGTGCACCTGCGCGTGATGCGCGATCACCTGGCTGTTCTCCCGCCCGAAGGGCTGGAAATCTCCCGCAAGGAAGCCGACGCGCTGTGCGACGCGCTCAACCGCCATTTTGCCGGCAGCTTCGTGATCGAGGCCGTCGAGCCGCGGCGCTGGTGCGCGCGCTTGTCGAAGGAGCTCGCTGTCGGCAACGCTCCCGCGCTCGAATCCGCCGGGCGCGAGATGGCCCAGCCCCGCGACAGCGGTCCGCTGCTGACCGAGATCCAGATGCTGCTCCACGCGCACCCCGTCAACGCGGCGCGCGAAGCGCGCGGCGAACCGGTGCTGAACAGCCTGTGGCTGTGGGGCGCCGGACGCGCGGCCGGCGGCGCTTCACCCTGGAATGCCGTGCTCTCCGCCGAGCCGCTCGCCCGCGGCCTCGCGCGCCTCGCGGGTGCGCGCCATGCTCCGCTGCCCGCCGCCGCGGCCTGGCTCGAGCGCGCGCCGGAGGTCGGACGCGTCCTGGTGGTGCTCGATGCGCTGCGCGCGCCGGCAGCGTTAGAGGACTTTGCCGCCTATGGAGAGAATCTGCATGCGTTGGAGGCGACGTGGTTCGCGCCGCTCCTCGCCGCGCTGCGCTCGGGCCGCGCCGGCATGCTGACGGTGCACGTGCCTGACAGCGCCGCATCCTTCGAGACCGTGCGCGGCGATCTGCGGCGCTTCTGGCGCCGGCCGCACCCGCTCGAGAGCCTGGCTTGAAGATCGTCGAGCGCAGCTTCGCCGAGGCCGACCGCCGGGCGCTGGTCGACGCCGGACTGCACCCGGTCCTAGCCCGCGTCTACGCCGGGCGCCGCATCCACTCGGCGGCGGAACTGAAGTACGACCCGTCCGGGCTGCTGGCGCCGGAATTACTGAAGGGCATCGAGGACGCGGCACGGCTTCTCGCCGCGGCAATACGGGCGGAGAAACGCCTGCTGATCGTCGCCGACTACGACGCCGACGGCGCCACGGCCTGCGCGGTGGGCATGCGGGCACTGCGCGGCATGATGGGAAATTCGGGCGCTTGCGTCGACTACTTGGTGCCCGACCGCTTCAAGCTCGGCTACGGCCTGACGCCCGAGCTGGTCGATATCGCGGCCGAATCGAAGCCCGACCTGCTGATCACCGTCGACAACGGCATTGCCAGCGTCGAGGGCGTGGCGCGCGCCCGCGCGCGCGGCATCGGCACGCTGATCACCGACCACCACCTGCCCGGGCCGGTGCTGCCCGCGGCCGACTGCATCGTCAACCCGAACCAGCCGGGCTGCACGTTTCCGTCGAAGGCATTGGCGGGCGTCGGCGTGATGTTCTATCTGATGCTGGCGCTTCGAAAAGAAATCCGGAAAGAAAGGGCCGTTGACTTCAACCTCGGTTCTCTGACCGACCTGGTGGCGCTCGGCACCGTCGCCGACGTCGTGCCGCTCGACGCCAATAACCGCAACCTCGTCGCGCAGGGGCTCAAACGCATCCGCGCCGGACGCGCGCAGCCGGGCCTCGCCGCGCTGCTGCGTGCGGCCGGACGCGAACCGGCGCGCGCCTCGGCGTTCGACTTCGGCTTCGTCGCCGGGCCGCGCCTCAACGCCGCCGGGCGCCTCGCCGACATGGGCCTCGGCATCGAGTGCCTGGTGACCGACGACGAGGCGCGCGCCGCCAACTGCGCCCAGCAACTCGACCGCCTGAATCGTGAACGGCGCAAGATCGAAGCAGGCATGCTGGAACAGGCCATGCGTGCCCTGGATTCCGTTTCTTCTCACAGTGGTTCTGTTTTTTTCATGAAAGACTGGCATGAAGGCGTGGTGGGCATCCTCGCCTCGCGCCTCAAGGATCGGCTGCACCGGCCGGTGGTGTGCTTCGCGCGCGCGCAGGACGGGCAAATGCTGAAGGGCTCCGGGCGCTCGGTGACCGGCTTCCATCTGCGCGACTGCCTGGACCTGGTCTCGAAGCGTGCGCCCGGCGTGATCGTGCGGTTCGGCGGCCACGCGGCTGCCGCTGGCCTGACCATCGCCGAGTGCGGCTACGAGCGCTTCGCCGAGGAATTCGAGCGCACGGTGGAGGAGTTGCTGCCACCGGAGGCGCGCGCGCAGCGCGTCGAGACCGACGGCAGCCTGGAAGCGGCGCACCGCACGCTGCAGGTGGCGGAATTGCTCGACGGCGGCATCTGGGGCCAGGGCTTTCCGCCGCCGCTGTTCTGCGATAATTTCGCCGTCGAAAGCCAGCGCGTGGTCGGCGAAAAGCATCTCAAGCTCAGGCTCCTGAAGGACGGCCGCCGGATCGAGGCGATGCGCTTCGGCTCGGCCGAGCCGCTCGCCTCGAGCGTGCGCGCCGCCTACCGGCTGGCGGTGAACGATTTCAACGGCGTAAAGTCCGTGCAGCTCACTCTGGAGCACTTCGAATGACCCGATTTCTCCTGATTGGTCTCCTGTTCGCGGGACAGGCATTCGCGGAGGACCTGAAACCGGTCAAGGACGCCGGTCCGTACGTCCCCTCGCCGCAAAGCGTGGTTTCGGACATGCTGCGCTACGCCGACGTCACCGACAAGGATTTCCTCATCGACCTCGGCTCGGGCGACGGCCGCATCGTGCTGACCGCGGCCAAGGTGTTCGGCGCGCGCGGCTTCGGCGTCGAGATCAAGGACGACCTGGTGAAGAAGTCGAACGAGGCCGCGCTCAAGGAAGGCCTCGCCGACCGCGTCAAGTTCATGAAGCAGGACCTGTTCAAGACCGACATGTCGCAGGCCACCGTCATCACCATGTACCTGCTGCCCGACACGGTGAACCTGCTGAAGGACAAGTTCCTCAACGAGCTGCGCCCCGGCACGCGCATCGTGTCGCACGACTACCCGCTCACCGGCTGGATCCCCGAGAAGTACGTGCAGATGGACCTCGAGGCCAAGGTCGAGATCAGCGGCGTCACCACCACGCTCATCTACCTCTACGTCGTACCCGCCAAGGTGCAGGGGCGCTGGACCGCGACCATGCCGGCGGCGGTGAGCCGCCAGCCCGCCTCGCTCAACCTGCGCCAGCAGCTGACGCGCATCTCCGGCAGCCTGCGCCTCGATGGCCAGGACGTGCCGCTGGAGGAAGCGACGCTGCGCGGCGACAAGATCAGCTTCCGCCTCTCCGGCCGGCGCGGCGAGTTCACCGGCCAGGTGAAGGGTAAGAGCATCGAGGGCACGGTGGATGGCAAGGCGCCGTGGAGCGCGTCGCTCGGGGGATGAAGCTTCGTTTTTCAATCGGGAAAATAACTTTGGACGCGGAGCTGGCTGATACGCCGACGTCCAAGGCCATCATCGCGAAAGTCCCCTTCGAGTCCACCGCCCAGACCTGGGGCGACGAGGTCTACTTCTCAACCCCGGTCAGCGCGAAGCGCGAGCCCGGCGCGCAGCAGGTAGTCGAGGCCGGCACAGTGTGCTTCTGGTGCGAAGGCGACTCGATCGCCCTGCCCTTCGGCCGTACGCCGATCTCCACCGACCACCGGCCAAAGCTGGCCAATCCCTGCAATGTGCTTGGCACGATGAAAGATTTCGCTCTCCTGAAGAACGTCCGGACCGGCGACAAGATCCGTGTGGAGAAAGCCTGATGCAGAGGAAGCGCGTCACCTCCTCGAAGCTGCGCACGGTCGGCTACGACGAGGCCACCAAGACGCTGGAAGTCGAAATGTCCAACGGGCAGGTCTACCAGTACGTCGGCGTCTACCCCGAGGTCTACCGCCGCTTCATGGCGGCGCCCAACCCGACGGCGTTCTTCGACGACAAGATCGAAGAGGAATACACGCCGAAAGCCGTAAAATAGCGCCCGCATGGAAGCCGAACAGCTCAATCAACTGGCCGCGACGCTCACCGACCTGGAAAAACGGTCGCAGGAGCTGCGGAGGTATCTTTGACTTCGACGCCAAGCAAGGTCGCCTCGACGCGCTGAACCGCGAGCTGGAAGACCCGAAGCTGTGGGAAAACCAGCAACGCGCGCAATCCCTCGGCAAGGAAAAGAAGCAGCTCGAAGGCATCGTCGGCACGCTCAAGCGCGTCAGCGGCGGGCTGGCGGACGCGGCCGGGCTGTTCCAGCTCGCCCGCTCGGAGAACGATGCGGCGACGCTGGATGCGGTTTTTGCCGATATTGAAAAAATCCAGAAAGAAGTCGGCGCGCTGGAGTTTCGCCGCATGTTTCACAACCCGCTCGACCCCAACAACTGCTTCATGGACATCCAGGCCGGCGCCGGCGGCACCGAGGCGCAGGACTGGGCCGCGATGCTGCTGCGCATGTACCTCAAGTACTGCGACAAGAAGGGCTTCAACGCCGAGATCCTGGAGCAGTCCGACGGCGAGGTGGCGGGCATCAAGAGCGCCACGCTCAAGATCACCGGCGACTACGCCTACGGCAGCCTGCGCACGGAGAACGGCGTGCACCGGCTGGTGCGCAAGAGCCCGTTCGACGCCAACGCGCGGCGCCATACCTCGTTCGCCAATGTCTTCGTCTATCCCGAGGTCGACGACTCGATCGAGGTCGACATCAACCCCGCCGACCTGCGTGTCGACGTCTACCGCGCCTCGGGCGCCGGCGGCCAGCACGTCAACAAGACCGAGTCGGCGGTGCGCATCACCCACATCCCGAGCGGCATCGTGGTGCAAAGCCAGAACGACCGCTCGCAGCACCGCAACCGCGCCGAGTGCATGGCGATGCTCAAGTCGCGCCTCTACGAGCTCGAGCTGCGCAAGCGCACCGCGGAGCACACCAAGCTCGAGGCGAACAAGACCGATATCGAGTGGGGCCACCAGATCCGCTCGTACGTGCTCGACCAGTCGCGCATCAAGGACCTGCGCACCGGGGTGGAGAAAGGCGCCACCCAGACGGTGCTCGACGGCGACCTCGACGATTTCATCACTGCCAGCCTGAAACAGGGAGTCTAGCCATGCGCACCCTAGTCGCCGCAATGCTGTTTGGATTCGTCGCAGTTGCAGCCGCCCAGCCGGTCGCACCGGTGCTCGAGCAGGCGCGCGCCCAGAAGGCACCGCTGCTCGACACGCTGAAGAGCCTGGTGTCGATCGAATCCGGCAGCCGCGACCTCGAGGGGCTCGAGCGCTCGGCGCAGCTCGTCGCCGCGCGCCTGCGCGCCCTGGGCGGCGAGGTCGAGCTGGTCGACGCCTTCGACGTCTACAAGATGGAGGACACGCCGGAAAAAATCGGCCGCATGGTGCGTGCCAGCTTCCGCGGCAGGGGCAGCAAGAAGATCATGCTGATCGCCCACATGGACACGGTGTATCAGCGCGGCATGCTGGAGAAGCAGCCCTTCCGCGTCGACGGCGACCGCGCCTATGGCCTGGGCATTTCCGACTGCAAGCAGGGCATTGCGACCATCCTGCATGCCGTCGCAATGCTGCAGGAGCTTAAATTCCGCGACTACGGCGTGCTGACGGTACTCATCAACGCCGACGAGGAGATCAGCTCGCCCGGCTCGCGCGCGCTGCTCACGCGCCTGGGCGCCGAGCACGACGCCACGCTCTCGTTCGAATCCTCGCTCGCGTCGTCGGACAAGCTGGCGCTCGCCACCGCCGGCATCGCCTCGGCCAACCTCAAGGTGCACGGCAAGGCCTCGCACGCCGGCGCCGCGCCGGAGCTCGGCGTCAACGCCATTTACGAGCTCTCGCACCAGATGCTGCAAACCCGCGACCTGTCCGACCCGGCCACTGGGCAGAAGCTCAACTGGACGGTGTCGCGCGGCGGCGGTACCCGCAACGTGATCCCGGCGCTCGCGGAGGCGACCGCCGACGTGCGCGTGCTGCGAGTCGCCGACTACGACCGCATCGAGGCGCAATTGCGCGAGCGGCTGAAGAAACAGCTGCTGCCCGAAGCGAGGGTCGAGCTGAATTTCGAGCGACGCCGGCCGCCGCTCGAGTCCTGGGCCGCCGCCGCCGCGCTGGGCAAGCACGCGCAACACGTCTACCAGGAGCTCGGCCTCGAGCTGGTGGTCGACGCGGTGGCCGAGGGTGGCGGCACCGACGCGGCGTTCGCCGCACTGAAGACGAAGAACGCGGTGGTCGAGCGCTTCGGCCTGCGCGGCTTCGGCGCGCATTCGAACAGCGACGAGTACGTGCTAGTCTCCAGCATCGAACCGCGCCTGTACCTGGCCGCGAGGCTGATCATGGACCTCGCCCGCGACCGCGTGCGATAAGAATGGAAGACGAAAACAAGCTGGTCGAGGAGCGCCGCGAGAAGCTCAAGGCCCTGCGCGCCAAGGGCGTCGCCTACCCCAACGATTTCAGGAAGAAGGATTTTGCCTCTCAACTGATCAGTGCTCACGGGGGGAAGGCGAAAGAACAACTCGAAAAGGAAAAGCCTTCCGCCATCGTCGCGGGCCGCATGGTGCTCAAGCGCGTCATGGGCAAGGCGAGCTTCGCCACGGTGCAGGACGGCTCGGGCCGCATCCAGGCCTACATCACGCAGGATGTCGCCGGCTACGACGACTTCAAGCACTGGGATCTCGGCGACATCGTCGGCGTGGAGGGCCAGCTTTTCAGGACGATGAAGGGCGAGCTCACGGTGCATGCCCGGAAAATGGTCCTATTGGTCAAGGCGCTCAGGCCGTTGCCGGAGAAATTTCACGGCCTCGCCGACCAGGAGATGCGCTACCGCCAGCGCTACGTCGACCTCATCGTCAATCCGGACGTCAGGGATCTGTTTTTGCGACGTTCAAGCATCATCGAATCGATGCGGGAAATTCTGAAAAGCGAAAACTACCTGGAAGTCGAAACGCCGATGATGCAGCCGATCCCCGGCGGCGCCGTGGCGCGGCCGTTCAAGACGCACCACAACGCGCTCGACCTGGAGCTCTTCCTGCGCATCGCGCCGGAGCTCTACCTCAAGCGCCTGGTGGTCGGCGGCCTCGAGCGCGTATTCGAGATCAACCGCAACTTCCGCAACGAGGGCATCTCGACCCGCCACAATCCCGAGTTCACCATGCTCGAGTGGTACTGCGCCTACCAGGACTGGCGCTACATGATGGACCTGACCGAAAAGCTGGTGCAGGCGGCGGCAGGCAAGCCGGAACTTGTTTATCAAGGGACAAAGATTCAAATCGGAAAACCGTTCATGCGCCTGTCCATCGCCGACGCCATCCGCCAGCAGGGCGTCCAAGGGGATCTGCGCGATCGGGCTTTTCTCTCGAAAAAATTGAACGAATTGAAGATCGACCATAAAAAGCCCCAGGGCTGGGGCGCGCTGCAACTGCTGCTGTTCGAGGCGCTGGCCGAGAAGCACCTGGTGCAGCCGACCTTCGTCACCGAATTCCCCGCCGAGGTTTCGCCGCTCGCCCGCAAGTCCGACCAGGACCCGGAAGTGGCCGACCGCTTCGAGCTGTTCATCGACGCCAAGGAGATCGCCAACGGCTTCTCCGAGCTGAACGACCCGGAGGACCAGGCGGCGCGCTTCCGCGAGCAGGCCAAGGCCAAGGAAGCGGGCGACCAGGAGGCGATGTACTACGACGCCGACTACATCCGGGCGCTCGAGTACGGCCTGCCGCCCACCGCCGGCGCGGGCCTCGGCGTCGACCGGCTGGTGATGCTGCTCACCGACAGCCCGAGCATCCGCGACGTGATCCTGTTCCCGCAGATGCGGCCGGAAGCCTAGTTACACCCTGTAACAATCGCTATATAAACGGCGGGAGCCTTCCCGCCCCGGCGCGGTCCAAGCAGGGAAGGAGATCGACGCCATGCATTCGAATCGCCTCCATCCACTGCTCGTCACCGCTGCCGTTGCGGTAATCCTCTTTTCGGCCGTCGGCGTGGCCGCCGTGACCGGCCTGCTGCCGCTTTCGAAAGGCTCGTCCGACGCCGTTGCACCCGCCAAAGATGCGATGACGCAGGCTGAACCAGCTGCCGTGCCCGCTGCGCCGGAACCCGTCGCCGAACCGAAGGCCGCCGCGCGACGCAAGCCGCAGAAGCTCGCGCAAGCGCCACAGCCTGTCGCGCCGCCGCCACCCGCACCGCAAGCACAGGTGCCGCAGCCCGGTACCACTGGCGTGGTCGAGTCGGTACGCGAAGTCGCCGTGCCCGGCGAAGCCAAGGGCGGCGGCGCCGTCACCGGCGGCATTCTGGGCGGCCTGCTCGGCAGCCAGTTCGGCAGCGGCGGCGGCCGCAAATTGCTGACGGTGCTCGGCGCCGCGGGCGGCGCGGTCGCCGGCCACAATATCGAGAAGGACGCGACCGCCACGAAGCGCTGGGAGATCAGCGTGCGCCTGGACGACGGCTCGACCAAGACCCTGTCGAGCGACGTGCAGCCGGTGTGGCACGCCGGCGACCGCGTGCGCTACCTCGACGGCCGGTTGCAGCCCGCCTAAAGCCGCAGTGCCGCGAGACCCAGCAGCACCACGCCGGTGGCGAGCAGCCGCCGGCGCGTCAATTTCTCCTTCAGGAACAGGGCGCCTATGAAGGCGGCGAAGACGACCGATGTCTCGCGCAGCACGGCCACCAGCGCGACCGGCGCGCGCGTCATCGCCCAGAGCGCGATGGCGTAGGCGCCGGTGGTGAGCACCGCGCCGATCAGCAGGCGCGGCCAGTTGCCTGCCAGGTAGCGCGGCACCGCCGCGCCGCGCCGCAGGCCGGCCCAGGCGTAGATGGCGAGCGCGTTGGCAACGAAGAACCACATGGTGTAGGCCACCGGGCTTTCGGAGGCACGCGCGCCCTTGGCATCGATCAGCGTATAGGCGGCGATCACCACGGCGTTGCCCAGGGCAAAGAGGGTGGCGCGCCGATCGGCCTTGCCGGCGGCGAAGGCGATGATGCCGGCGCATACCAGGGCAATGCCCGCCGTGGCGAACACGCCCAGCGCCTCGCCGAATACCGCCGCCCCGGCGAGCGCCACGATCACCGGGCCGCCGCCGCGCATGATGGGATAGGCGTAGGACAGGTCGCCCCAGCGGTAGGCGCCGGCGAGGAACACGAAGTACAGGATGTGCACCGCCGCCGAGGCGGCGAGCCAGGGCCAGGAGGCGCGCGCCGGAAACGGCAGCCAGACGGCCACCAGCAGGCCGACCAGTCCCGCGCCGACCGAGATCGCCACCGTGTCGAGCTGCTTGTCGGCCGCTCCCTTGAGGAGCGCGTTCCAGCCGGCGTGCAGCAGCGCCGCCCCGAGCACCGCCAGCGTGATGGGCAGCGTCAGTTCCATTTCCGGGCGAGTGTAGTGGAAATGCGACCTGACAAATGATTGCTCAAGCGGGCCAGAACTCACCGACAATACGCCCGCGATCATGGTGTCCGAGAACGAAACGCTGCGCTGGCCCACCAACCTCGACCGGGCCGGCATCGAGCAGCGCCTGGTCCAGGTCCGTACCTACGCCGAGTCCCACGGCATGGCGGAGCTGGCCGCCCGCTTCGCCTACCTCGACAACATGTCCTCCAAGCAGCTCGGCACCGCGGTGGTGGCCTCTCTCACTGCCCTTCAGGAACTGCCCGAGCATCGCGCCATCACCATGCAGCTGGAGATGGTCGCGATGAACCTGAAGAACCTCAAGTAAGTCTCTCGAAGATGGCGGCGATGCCCTGTCCGCCGCCGATGCACATGGTGACCAGCGCGTAGCGCTTCTGCGTGCGCTCGAGCTCGTAGAGCGCCTTGACCGTCAGGATGCAGCCGGTGGCGCCGATCGGGTGGCCGAGCGCTACCGCGCCGCCGTTGGGATTCACCTTCGCCGGATCGAGCCCGAGGTCCTTGGTCACCGCCATCGCCTGCACGGCGAAGGCCTCGTTCGACTCCACCACGTCCATGTCGGCGGGCTTGAGGCCGGATTTTTCGAACACGCGCTTCACCGCCGGGATCGGCCCCAGGCCCATCAGCTGCGGCTCGACGCCTGCGTGCGCGTAGGCGACAAGCCGCGCCATCGGCTTGAGTTTATTTTTCTCTGCAAAAGAAGAAGAAGTCAAAACAATCGCGGCGCCGGCGTCGTTGAGGCCCGAGGCGTTGCCGGCGGTCACGCTGCCGTCTTTCTTGAATACGGCCTTGAGCCTCGCCATGTCGGCCGCGCTGACATCCTTGCGTACATGCTCATCGGTCACGAATTGCTCGACGCCCTTGCGCGTCTTCAGCTCGATCGGAATGATTTGCTTTTCGAAGAATTTATTTTCAATCGCCTTGGCGGCCCGCCGATGTGATTCAACCGAAAAAGCATCCTGCTGCTCGCGCGTGAAGCCGTACTTGGCGGCGATGTTCTCGGCGGTCACGCCCATGTGGCCATTGCCAAAGGGGTCGTGCAGCGCACCAGTCATGGCATCGACCGCCGCGGCGTCGCCCATGCGCTGGCCCCAGCGGCCAGCAGGCAGGAAATAGGCGGCGCGGCTCATGCTCTCGGCACCGCCGGCCACCGCCACGTCGCAATCGCCGAGCATCAGGTGCTGGCTCGCCGAGACGATGGCCTGCAGCCCCGAGCCACACAGCCGGTTCACGGTCAGCGCCGGCGTGCCAACCGGGATGCCCGCGTCGACCGCAGCCACACGCGACAGGTACATGTCCCTCGCCTCGCCGTGGATCACGCTGCCCATGACGACGTGGCCGACCGTCGCCGGGTCGATTTTTGCCCGGGCGACGGCTTCCTTGATGGCGATGGCGCCGAGTTTCGTCGCCGGGAAATCCTTCAGGGCCATGCCGTAGTCGCCGATGGCGGTGCGGGCTCCGGAAACGACGACCACCTGGTTGCTCATTGCAGCCTCCCGTGCAAATCGTGCGCGCTGGCGCGCTGGATCAGGACCTCGGCAAACTCGCCCGGCTTGCCGCCCTTGAAGCTGACCACGCCATCGATCTCCGGCGCATCGGCAGTCGAGCGGCCGACGCCGGGCGCGTCGACAATCACCCGGATTGTCTTTCCGATTTTGCGCTGCAGGCGATTCGCGCTGATCTTTTCCTGCACTTTCATGAATTTCTCTTTTCTGACGGCCTTGACGTCATCCGGCACATGCCCGGGCAAGGCGTTCGCCGCCGCCCCGTCGACCGGCGAATACTCGAAGCAGCCAACGCGATCGAGCTGGGCTGCGTCGAGAAAATCCAGCATTTCCTGAAATTCTGCTTCGGATTCGCCGGGGAAGCCGACAATAAAGGTGCTGCGCACGGCGATCTCGGGGCAGATCTGTCTCCAGCTTTCCAGCCGTTGCAGGACTTTCTCGGCGCTCGCGGGCCGCTTCATCAGCTTCAGGATCCGCGGGCTCGCATGCTGGAACGGCACGTCGAGATAGGGAAGGATTTTTCCCTCGGCCATCAGGGGAATGACGTCATCGACGTGCGGATACGGGTAAACGTAATGCAGCCGGACCCAGACGCCGAGCCTGCCGAGCTCTTCGCACAGGTCTTGCATGCGGGTTTTCACGGGCCGACCTTTTGAAAAGCCGGTCCTGTATTTCACATCCACCCCGTAGGCGCTGGTGTCCTGCGAGATGACGAGCAGCTCCTTGACGCCCGCCTTCACCAGGTTCTCGGCTTCCTGCATCACTTCACCGATCGGCCGCGACACCAGGTCGCCGCGCATCGAGGGAATGATGCAAAACGTGCAGCGGTGGTTGCAGCCTTCCGATATTTTCAGATAGGCGTAATGCGGCGGGGTAAGCTTTACCCCGATCAAATCCGTATAGGGGTCATGCGGCTTGGGCAGGTGCGCGTGGACTGCGGTCATGACCGCCGGGGTGTCATGCGGGCCCGTGATCGCGAGGACCTTCGGATGTGCGTTCCTGATGACGTCCTGTTTGACACCGAGGCAACCCGTGACGATCACCTTGCCGTTCTCCGCCAGCGCCTCGCCGATGGCGTCGAGCGATTCCTGCACCGCGGCGTCGATGAAGCCGCAGGTGTTGACGATCACCAGGTCGGCGCCGGCGTGCGTCGGCGCCGCGGCATAACCCTCGGCGCGCAGTTGCGTGAGGATGCGCTCGCTGTCGACGAGCGCCTTGGGACAGCCCAGCGAAACGAAGCCGATCCTAGGGCTTGTCGGGGTCGTTCTTGTTCTGGCTGCCAGCGGGGAAACCGGGGAAGTTCATGCCGGTGAACATGGTGCGCGCCTGGTTCTGCACCTGGTCCTGGAACTGCGCCAGCATCTTCTGGCTCTGCTCCATGTAGGCCTTCATCATGCTCTGCATCGCCGGCCCCTGCAGGCTCATGAATTGCGTCCACATCTCCTGCGGCGCGCGCGAGTTGTCGCCGTAGACGCGGCTCGCCTGCTCCTGCAGCGCCTTCTGCATCTGCTGGAAGGCGTCGACGTTCTTCTCCAGGTAGGAGCCCATGAAGCCCTGCATGGCGCTGCCGTAGGAGCGGATCATCTGCGACAGCAGGTCGGAGGAAAACATCGGCACGCTGCCCGACTCCTCCTCGAGGATGATCTGCAGCAGGATCGCGCGCGTCAGGTCGTCGCCGCTCTTGGCGTCGACCACCTGGAACTCCTCCTGCTTCAGCACCATCTGCTTGACGTCGGCGAGCGTGATGTAGCTCGACGTCTTGGTGTCGTAGAGACGGCGGTTCGGGTACTTCTTGATCAGGCGCAGGGGGTTGTCCATCTTCGCTTCGGGGTTGGCAGCCATGCAGTTTACTCCTTAATACATGTGCTGGCCGCCGTTGATGGAGATGTTGGCTCCCGTCACGAAGGCCGCTTCATCCGAGCAGAGGTAAATGATCAATCCCGCCACCTCGTCGGGCTTGCCCAGGCGCCCGGTCGGGATCTGCGGCAGGATTTTGGAATCGAGAATTTCCTTCGGTATCGCGGTGACCATCTTGGTGCCGATGTAGCCCGGCGAGATGGTGTTGATGGTCACGCCCTTGCGCGCCACCTCCAGCGCCAGCGCCTTGGTGAAGCCGTGGATGCCGGCCTTGGCCGCCGAGTAATTGGTCTGGCCGAAGGCGCCCTTCTGGCCGTTGACCGAGGAGACGTTGATCACGCGCCCCCAGGCGCGCTCCACCATGCCGTCCATCACCTGCTTGGTCATGTTGAAGCAGGAATCGAGGTTGGTGCGCATCACCGCGTCCCAGTCACCCTTGGTCATCTTCTTGAACGTCATGTCGCGCGTGATGCCGGCGTTGTTCACCAGGATGTCGATCGGGCCGCAGTCGGCGTGGATCGCCGCGCACTGGCGCGCGCAGGCGTCGTAGTCGACGACGTCCACCGGATAGGCGGAGAACGAATAATTGCGCGCCTTCATCTCCTCCAGCCACGACTTGTACTTGGTGTTCGACGGCGAATAGGTCACCACCACGCGGTAGCCCGCGTCCGCCATCTTGGTGCTGATCGTCTCGCCCAGACCGCCCATGCCGCCGGTCACCACGGCGATTTTCTTGGTCGCCATTCGCCTCCTCCCGCCCTTTTTCCCTCGAAAGGGGAAAAAGTCTACATCATGTGCATGCCGCCGTTGACCGAGATGTTGGCGCCGGTGATGTAGCCCGCCTCCTCGGAGACGAGGAACGCCACTACCGCGGCGACTTCCTCCGGTTTCGCCAGCCGCCCCATCGGGATCGAGGCGATGATCTGGTCGCGCACTTCCTTGCGGATCGCCATCACCAGCTCGGTCTCGACATAGCCGGGCGACACCGTATTGACGGTGACGCCCTTCTTCACCACTTCCTGCGCCAGCGCCTTGGAAAATCCCGCCATGCCGGCCTTGGCGGCGGAATAGTTGGTCTGGCCGAACTGGCCCTTGATGGCATTCACCGAGGAGATGTTGACCACGCGGCCCCAGCCGCGCTCGCTCATGCCGTCGATGACCTGGCGCGTGACGTTGAACACGCTGTTCAGGTTGGTGTTGATCACCGCCATCCAGTCGTTTTCCGTCATGCGCTTGAACACGGCGTCGCGCGTGATGCCGGCGTTGTTGATCAGGATGTCGACCGGGCCGACCACCGAATGCACGTGGTAGAACATCTCGGCGCAGCTGTCGAACGCCGCGACGTCGCCCTCGGCGGCGTGCACGCGCAGCCCGTCGCGGCGCATCGCTTCCAGCCATGCGGCCTTTTTCTCGTAGCCGGGCAGGCAGCCCGCCACCACCGTGTGGCCCGCCGCGCCGAGGCGCCGGCAGATCGCCGTGCCGATGCCGCCCATGCCGCCGGAGACGAAAGCGATGCGCGTCGCCGCCTTCCGCTCCGTCGTCCCGGCGCTTTTCTGTTTTTCGATCACCGCGCTCATCGTTCCACCGCCAGCGCCACGCCCATGCCGCCGCCGATGCACAGCGACGCCAGGCCCTTCCTGGCGTCGCGCTTCTGCATTTCATGCAGCAGCGTGACCAGGATGCGGCAGCCCGAGGCGCCGATCGGATGGCCGAGCGCGATCGCGCCGCCGTTGACGTTGACCTTTTTCGTATCCCAGCCCATCTGGCGGTTCACCGCGATCGCCTGCGCGGCGAAGGCTTCGTTGATCTCCAGCAGGTCGAGGTCCTTAGGCTCCCAGCCGGCGCGGGCGAGGCAACGCTTGGAGGCCGGCACCGGCCCCATCCCCATGTACTTCGGATCGACCCCGGCGGAAGCGAAGGCCTTGATGCGCGCGATCGGCTTCAAACCCAACTCCTTGACCTTTTTTGTGGAGGCAAGAACAACGGCAGCGGCGCCGTCATTGATTCCCGACGCGTTGCCCGCCGTGACCGTGCCGTTCTTGTCGAAGGCGGGCTTGAGGCCCTGCATCGCCTCGAGCGTCGTGCCATGGCGCGGAAACTCGTCGTCGGCGAACATCACCGGTCCCTTGCGCGAGGCGATCTCGACGGTGACGATCTCGTCCTTGAAGCGGCCCGCCTTCTGCGCCGCTTCGGTCTTGTTCTGGCTCGCCACCGCGAACGCGTCCTGCTCGTCGCGTGTCACGGCGTATTCCTTGGCCACGTTTTCCGCCGTCACGCCCATGTGGTACTGGTTGTAGACGTCCCACAGGCCGTCGATGATCATGGTGTCGACCAGCTTGGCGTCGCCCATGCGAAAGCCGTCGCGCGAGCCCATCAGCGCGTGCGGCGAGAGGCTCATCGATTCCTGCCCGCCGGCCACCACGATATCGGCGTCGCCGTGGGCGATCGATTGCGCGCCAAGCATCGCCGCCTTGAGGCCGGAGCCGCACACCTTGTTGATGGTCATGGCCGGGATCATGTCGGGCAATCCCGCCTTGATCGCCGCCTGGCGCGCCGGGTTCTGCCCGCTGCCCGCGGCCAGCACCTGGCCGAAGATCACTTCCGAGACCTGCTCGGGGGCGACGCCGGCCCGCTCGAGTACCCTGCGGATCACCAGCGCGCCGAGCTCCTGGGCGGGCGTCTTCGCGAGCGTGCCGCCGAACTTGCCGATCGGGGTGCGCACCGCTCCGACGATGAAAATATCTTCCATGACTTTCTCCTAGTGGATTCGTTCTTTGACGTAGCGGCCGGGCGCCGCTTCGATGGCTGCGTACCGGCGATTGCCAGGCGTTGAAGGCGCGTCGCGCTCTGCGCCAGCGTGCTGCGCGAGCCAGTCGGCCCACACCGGCCACCAGCTGCCGCGGTGTTCAGTCGCTTTTTCAAGCCAATCATCCCCTGAGGAAAAAGAGTCCTGATTGACCCAGAAACTGCGCTTATTCTTGGAAGCAGGATTCACCACGCCGGCAATGTGCCCGCTCGCGCCGAGCACGAAGGTCTTGCTGCGCGAGCCGACCAGGCCCAGTGTCCGGTAGGCCGAGCGCCAGGGCACGATGTGGTCCTCGCGCGTGGCAAGCACGAACACCGGCGCCTCGATGCTGCCGAGGTCGACCGGCGCGCCGCAGTTCACCAGCGCGCCGGGCTCGCGCAGCCGGTTTTCGAGATAGGTGTGGCGCAGGTAGTAGCAGTACATCGGTCCCGGCAGGTTGGTGCTGTCCGCATTCCAGTAGAGGATGTCGAAGGCGCCGGGCGCCTCGCCGAGCAGGTAGTTGTTGACCACGTAGGGCCAGATCAGGTCGTTGGCGCGCAGGCTGGAAAAGACGAAGGCGAGGTCGGAGCCGGGAAAGATGCCGGCGCGGCCGATGGCGGCCTCGCGCGCGGCGACCGAGGCCTCGTCGACGAACAAGCCGATGGCGCCGGTGTCGGAGAAGTCGAGCATGGTCGCGAGGAATGTCGCGCTGGAGACAAAAGAATGATTGCGGTGTGAAAGTACCGCCAGCGCCGCGCCGAGCAGCGTGCCGCCGACGCAGAAGCCGAGGGCGTTTACGCGGTCGGCACCGGTAATCTCCCGCGAAATTTCCAATGCTTTGAGGACCCCCTCTTCGAGGTAATCGTCCCAGCCGAGATGGCCCTGCTCCGCGCCGACATTGCGCCAGGAGACCATGAACACGGTGTGCCCGCGCTCGACCGCATAGCGCGCGAAGGAATTCTCCGGCTGCAGGTCGAGGACGTAGAACTTGTTAATGCAAGGCGGCACGATCACCAGCGGCCGCGACGCGACGCGCGGCGTCGAGGGCCGGTACTGGATCAACTGGATCAGATCGTTCTCGTACACGACCTCGCCCGGCGTGACGCCGAGATTGCGGCCGAGCTCGAAAGCCGATTCGTCCGATTGGCTGAGGCGGCCTTTCTGCGCGTCGCCGAGCAGGTTGGCGAGGCCGCGCGTCAGGCTTTCGCCCTGCGTCTCGAGCGCCTGGCGCAACGCCGCCGGGTTGGTGGCGGCGAAATTCGCCGGCGACATGGCGTCGATCCACTGGCGCGCCGCGAAGCGCGCGCGCTCCTTCTCCGCCGGCGCGAGCTCGGCGCTCTCCAGCAGCGCCTCGACGTGGCGCGAGGCGAGCAGGTAGGACTGCCGCAGGTAGTCGAAGTAGGGGTTGTCGCTCCATTCGCGCGAGGAAAAGCGCCGGTCCGCGACCGCGGGCTCGACCACGGAAGTCTTGTCTCCGGCGAGCATCGCCGCCCAGAGCCTCGCTTGCGTTTCGGCGTAGGCCGCGTGCAACTCGGCGTAGCGCTGCGAGGTGCGCTGCAGGTCTGGTGCGGCCGCCATCAGGCGCATCCATCCCTGGGTGACGTCGTTACCAGCCCGGGTGATTGCGGCCAGCAGTTGCTCGGGGGTGTTTTGTTGCATCGCGCGCGATTTTGCGCCGCACAACACACGCCGTCAATTGCGTATTAACGTATTGGTTCTACAGGAATTTTATCTAGTGCCGGAGCAGCGTCCCGGTCATCCAGATCGTCCCGATGCCGAGTGCGATCAGGAGCGCCTGGAAGCCCGTGTCGCGCAGCTCCGGCCGGCGGTGCAGGCCCGGGATCAGGTCGGCCACCGCGATGTAGATCATGCTCGCCGCGACCACGCCGAGCAGCGTCTGCTCCCAGCGCGCCACGGCCTGCAGCGCGAAGTAGCCGAGCAGGCCGCCGACCAGCGTCGCCATCGACGAGAGCAGGTTCAACGCCAGCGCCCGGCCGCGCGAGTAGCCCGAGTGCAGCAGGATGAGGAAGTCGCCCACCTCCTGCGGGATCTCGTGCGCAATGATGGCGACGGCGGCAATTACGCCGAGCTCGACGCTCTGCAGGAACGCGGCCGCGATCAGCAGCCCGTCGACGAAGTTGTGCACCGTGTCGCCCACCACGATCAGCAAGCCGCTGCGGCCGTGGTCGTGCGGCTGAGCGTGCTGGTCGTGCACCTCGCAATTCTCCGTATGGCAGTGGCGCCACAGCAGCAGCTTTTCCAGCACGAAGAAACCGAAGATGCCCGCCAGGATGGCCGAGGCAGCCTCGCGCGGGTCGCCCTTCTCGAACGCGTGGGGGATGATCTCGAGGAACGCGGCGCCGAGCAGCGCGCCGATGGCGTAGGACACCAGCATCGGCAACCAGGACGCGCGCAGGTAAAGCGAGAACGCGGCGAGCATCACGGAAAGCGCGCCGCCGGCAAAGCTCGCGGCGAGGATCCAGCCGAGGGTCGCGGTCATGGGGGTGGGGATTCTACGTGAGCCAGATGGCCGCGGCCATGCGCCGCGCGTCGCGGTCGCGCCGGAAAGAAAAGAAGCGCTCCTGGTCGGTATAGGTGCAGAAGGAGCCGCCAAACAGGTTCCGCATCCCCGCCGCCAGCAAGCGCTGGCGCGCCACCGCGTAGAGATCGAGGTTCCAGTGCCCGGCGCGCGTGACGGCAAAGGCGTACTCGTGCCCCGCGTAGGCCGCCCGCACGTCCTCGCCCACCTCATATACCCGCGGCCCGATCGCCGGCCCGAGCCAGGCCATCAGATGCTGCGGCGAGACGCGCATCGCCTTGATCGTGTTCTCGAGCACGCCAGCGGCAAGCCCGCGCCACCCGGCATGGGCGATGCCGACCACCGAACCGTCGTCGTCCGCAAACAGCACCGGCATGCAGTCGGCGATCTTCACCGCGCACACGACGCCATGGACGCGAGTGAAGGATGCATCTGCTTTTTCATGGGGAGACGCTTTTTCTGCTTGCAGCACCCGGTTGCCATGAACCTGGATCATCCAGACCGGCTCCAAAGGCAATCGCGCCCGAAGTGCGGTGCCGCCCCTGTCGCCCTCGGCACGCGTGGTGACGAGCGCGCGCACGCCCGGCGGGGCCGGCCAGTCAGGCTCGATCATCGTGGCGCAGCTGGCCGACCAGCTTCTTCATGTCGCGCGGCAGGGCCGATTTCCAGGTCAACACCTGATTGGTCGTCGGGTGAACCAAAGACAATTCCGCGGCGTGCAACGCCTGGCGCGGGAACGACAGGCCGTGGCGCGTGCCGCGGCGGTACACGGTGTCACCGACCAGCGGGTGGCGGATATGCTGGAAGTGCACCCGGATCTGGTGCGTGCGCCCGGTCTCAAGGCGGCATTCCACCAGCGCCGCATACCCGTAGCGCTCGAGCACGCGGTAGTTGGTCCGCGCCTGCTTGCCGCGATGCGAGACCGCCATGCGCACGCGCGAGCGCGTGTCGCGGCCCACCGGCGCGTCGATGACGCCGCTCGCCGGCGGGTCGCCCTGCACCACCGCGAGGTAGATGCGGCGCACGCTGCGCTCCTCCAGCTGGCGCACCAGGCTCAGCTGGGCCTCGACCGTCTTCGCTACCACCAGCAAGCCACTGGTGTCCTTGTCGAGGCGATGCACGATGCCGGCGCGCGGCACGCCAGCGAGCGCCGGCGAGTGCGCCAGCAGCGCGTTGAGGAGCGTGCGGTCGGGCACGCCGGCGCCGGGATGCACCACCAAGCCGGCCGGCTTGTCGATGACGATCAGCGCCGCGTCCTCGAATACCACCTTGAGCGGCATGCGCTGCGCCTGCGGCACGTCGCGCGGCGGCGGCGGCGGCTGCAGCGTGATCCGCTCCCCGCCGGTGACCGGCTTGCGCGAATGACCCTGCGCGCCATCGACGCGGATGTGGCCGGACACGAGCCAGGCTTGCAGCAAGGTGCGCGAGTACTGCGGGAAAAGCCGCGCCAACGCCTGGTCGAGGCGCCGCCCGCCCATCGCCGCCGGCACCATGGCCTCCATCGGCGCACCGAAGCCCGCGTCCCAGTCGGCGTTATAATTTTTGCGAACCATGCGCCCAAGTCTACTTGCTGCCGCCGCTTGCATCGTCGTCGCCGTTTTCGCGTCGGCGCTGGGAGGCTGCGCCTCGATCAAGGCCGACGACGAGACCATCGGCTGGTCGGCGCAGAAGCTCTACGGCGAGGCGAAGGACGCGATCAGCAACAAGGACTACCAGAAGGCCGTCAAGTTCCTCGAGAAGCTCGAGGCGCGCTATCCCTACGGGCGCTACGCGCAGCAGGCGCAGCTGGAAATCGCTTTCGCCAACTGGAAGGACGGCGAGCGCGCCTCCGCCATCGCCGCCGCCGACCGCTTCATCAAGCTCTATCCCAACCACCCCAACGTCGACTACGCCTGGTATCTCAAGGGGCTGATCAACTTCCACAACAACCAGGAAGCGCTGATGTCCTGGTTCACCACGCCGGACATGTCCGACCGCGACCCGAAGGGCACGCGCGAGGCCTTCGCCGCCCTCAAGGAGCTGATCACGCGCTTCCCGCAATCGAAGTATGCCGAGGACGCGACGGCGCGCATGCGCTACCTGGTGAACGCGCTGGCGGGCTACGAAGTGCATGTCGCGCGCTACTACATGAAGCGTGGCGCCTACGTCGCCGCGGCGAACCGCGCGCAGTTCGCGATCCAGAGCTACCCGCAGGCGCCGGCGATCGAGGAGGCCGTGCTGATCCTGGCGAAGGCCTACGACGCGCTTGAGATGCCCGAGCTGCGCGACGGCGCCGACCGGGTGATGCGGACCAATTTCCCGGACAGCAAGTACCTCCAGGACGGCAAGGTCAGGGGCGCGCCCTGGTGGCGGATCTGGGATCCGGACTGGTAAAGAACGCCTGGACGTCCGCCAGCTCGCGCGTGCGGGTCATCGGCGGCAGGCTGGCGATGATGCGCCGGCCGTAGGGCCGCGACAGCAGGCGCGGATCGCACAGCATCAGCACGCCGCGGTCGGTTTCGTCGCGGATCAGCCGGCCCGCGCCCTGCTTGAGCTGCAGCACTGCCTGCGGCAGCTGCAGCTCGGTGAACGGATTGCCGCCGCCGGCGCGCAGCGCCTCGATGCGCGCGGCGAGCACCGGGTCGTCGGGCGGCGCGAAAGGCAGCTTGTCGATCACCACGAGGGAGAGCGCCTCGCCGCGCACATCCACCCCTTCCCAGAATGACGCCGCCCCGAGCAGCACGGCGTTGCCGAGGCTGCGAAAGCGCGACAGCAGCTCGCTGCGCGAGCCGGTGCCCTGCACCAGCAGCGGAAAGGCGATGCGCTCGCGCAGCAGCTCGTGCGCGCGGCGCAGCGCGCGCAGCGTGGTGAAGAGCAGGAAGGCGCGCCCGCCGCTCGCTTCGATCGCCGGCAGCGCGCTCTCGATCACCGCTTCGGTGAACGCGGGGTCGTTCGGATCGGGCGGCAGGCCGCGCGGCAGGTAAAGCAACGCCTGGCGCGCGAAGTCGAACGGGCTCGCCCAGCGGCGCGTCTCGGCCTGCGGCAGGCCGAGCTCGCGGGTGAAGTGCGCGAAGTCCTCGCCTACGGCCAGCGTCGCCGAAGTGAAGATCCAGGCGCGCGGATGGTCCTCCATCTGGCGCTGGAACAGCTCCGCCGGCGAGAGCGGCGTCACATGCAGCTGCACCGCGTGGCCGAACACCTCGACCCAGCGAACCTCCTTGATCGCGTCCGTTTCCCCCAGTAGCGATAGCAGCGCAGCTGCCTCGCGCGCACGGCGCGCGCAGGAGGCGAGGCCCTCGCCTCGCTCGGCCTGCTCTTGCAGCGGCTGTTCCAGCGCGCGCAGGGCTTGCAGCAGGCTCTGCAAGGCATCGTTGAATTTGGGCAGGGCCACGGCCTGGGACCAGGCCATGCGCGCCGGGGCGTCGCCGAAAGCAAGGCGCAGGTCGCGCGCCGCCTTCTCGGCGGCGCCGGCCAGCGCGTCGAGCTCGGGCGAGGCGCCGCCGGCCGCGCGCAGCTCGAGGCGCGCATCGCGCGCGAGCTCGATCAGCTGGCTCGACGACAGGGTCTGGCCGAAGAACAGGCGCGCCGTGTCGGGCAGCTGGTGCGCCTCGTCGAAGATCAGCGTATTGCAGGCCGGCAGCAATTCGGCCACGCCTTCGTCGCGCAGCACGACGTCGGCGAAGAACAGGTGGTGATTGATCACCACCACGTCGGCGGCGAGCGCGTTGCGCCGCGCCCGCATCACGAAGCAGTCGCTGTAGTCGGGGCAGCCCTGGCCGAGGCAGTTGTCGCGCGTCGAGGTGGCGTGCACCCAGACCGCGGCGTCTTCGGGCACGTCGGCAAGATCGGCGCGGTCGCCGCTGGTGGTGCGCGCGGCAAAGCGCTCGATGCGCGCAAGCTGGCCGGCCTCGGCGCGCGAGGCGAGGCGCGCCTCGCCGGTGGCCTGCTTCAGGCGATAGAGGCAGACGTAGTTCGAGCGACCCTTGAGCAGCGCGAGGCTCGCGCCCGAACCGAGGGCGCCGCGCACCGCCGGCAGGTCGCGGTCGAACAGCTGGTCCTGCAGCGTTTTTGTGCCCGTCGATACGATGACCTTGCCGCCGGCGTCGAGAGCCGGGACGAGATAGGCGAAGGTCTTGCCGGTGCCGGTGCCGGCCTCCGCGACCAGCACGCCGTTCTTCTCGATGGCGGCGCCGATCGCCTGCGCCATCTCGAGCTGCTGGGCGCGCCGCGTGAATCCGCGGACGGCAGCCGCCAGCGGCCCGTCCACGGCGAAAAAACGCTCCAGCCGCTTCAGCGCCCCAGCTCCTCGACCTTGAGCCAGATGCGCCGGGAGCCGGAAGCAGCGGAGCGATCCGAGGAGAGGATGCCCCGCTCGTCGCGCGTCGCGTTGGCGGCGGCGCCGCCCAGCTCGAGCCATTCGCCGAGGCGTCCGCTGACGCTGGTGAAGAGGCGCTGGAATTGGTCGCCGCGCTCCTGCTGCTGCGCGATATCGACGGTGACCGTGTCGCCCGACACTCGCGGCGTCACCTCGAAGCCGCTGGCGCGCTCCCGCAGCGGGTCCGAGCGCCCGGTGGCGATGAAGCCACGCCCGCCCTCCAGCAGCATCAGGCGCTGGTCGACGCGTTCCTCGGCACGGCGGCTCCCCTCCGCCGCGCGAATCTCGACGTTGGAGCCGCGGTTTGTGACCGTGCCGCTCGCGCCGATCTCGCGCCGCGATGCGTCGAGCGCGTCATCGAAGCGCACCAGGATCTGCAGCCGCCGCGCCGGGCGGTCGATGGTCTCGAGCACGCGCTTCAACTCGGCGACATTCGCCGGGCTGGCGCGCACGAAAAGCTGGTTGGCGCTCGAGCTCAGCGTGCCGCCGGGCTCGAGCAACGGCCGCAGCACGGGCAGCACATGCTCGGCGGTGGCATGGCGCAACGGGATGATCTCGAGGGCGTACTGCGCGAGCGCGGCCAGCGTCCAGAAGGCGAAAACAAGAAAGACGAAAAAGCGCACCGGCGAATACTAACCCCCATCGCCTAGTCCTCCAGGCCGTAGACCGCGCGCACATCCAGGCTGAATTCCCGGCCGCGCAGCATCTCGGGCACCGGCACCGCGCGCGCCGCCTGCCGGAACATCTCCAGCGCCTGCTGGTCGAGCACGGCGTGCCCCGAGCCGCGCCGCAGGCCGACTTGCGCCGCGCCGCCAGCATCGACCGCCACGCCGACCACGACATCGCCGGTCCAGTTGTTCTCGCGCGCTGCCTCGGGGTAACGCTTGAAGCGGCCGGCCGCGCCGAGCAGTTGCACGCGGTAATGGTTGATCGTCGTCGGATCTGCCGGCGCGATCGCCACCGCAGCTGCCGGGGATGACTCCAGTACCGGTGCTGGAGTCGCAACCGGCAGGGATTTTGTTTCGACAGCTTTTTCAACTGCGTCCGAGGGTTTCGCCTTCGGCGAGCGTTTTGCCACCACATTTGCCGCAGCAGGCGTTTCCTGCGGCGCTGCCACCGGCGCGAGCTCGACGAGATGCGCGGCGATCGGCTCGGGCGCAACGATTTCCCGATTGGAGAAGTCCTTGGTAAGCGAAAAGCCGAACAAGGCTGCCGCGTGCAGCGCGAGCGAGGCGAGGAGCGCCCGCTCTAGGCCGGTTGCAGCGCCCGCCATACTTTCTCCGGGGTCAGCGGCATCTCGAGGTGCGCGATGCCGAAGCCGCGCAAGGCGTCGAGCACGGCGTGCACCACCGCCGGCACCGAGCCGATGGTGCCGAGCTCGCCGCAGCCCTTCACCCCGAGCAGGTTGGTGGTGCAGGGAATGCTCTCGTCGAATTCGGCGCGCACCGGCGGCAGCTGGTCGGCGCGCGGCGCGCAGTAGTCCATCAGCGAGCCGGTGACGAGTTGCCCGCTCTCCGGGTCGTAAACCACCTGCTCCCACAGCGCCTGACCGGCACCCTGCGCCACGCCGCCGTGGATCTGGCCCTCGACGATGGCGCGGTTGATGATGCGGCCGATGTCGTCGCAGCTCGACACGGCGACGAGCTCCACGGCTCCGGTTTCCGCATCGACCTCCACTTCGCATACCTGCGCGCCATTCGGCCACGAGGGCGTGGACGGGGTTTGCGTGTCCGATACCCGGATCACGCGCCCGGGCTGGCGCGCCGCCAGCTCGCCCAAGCCGATCGAGCGGTCGGTGCCGGCAATGCGGAAGCGGCCGTCGCGGTATTCGATGTCCGGCGTCGCGGCTTCGAGCGCTTCTGCCGCGAGTTCCTTGCTTTTCAAAATAAATTTGTGCGATGAAGAAACAACAGCCGAGCCGCCGACAAACGCCGAGCGCGAGCCTACGCTGCCCACGCCGTTCGCCAGATCGGTATCGCCTTGCACGATCTTGATCTTTTCGACATCGACACCTAAGACTTCTTTTATTAACTGCGTATACGTTGTTTCCAGTCCCTGGCCCATGGCCTGCGTGCCGGAAAACACCGTCACCTGGCCGTCGGCGTCCACCTGGATGTCCACCGTCTCGGTGGGCAGCGCGCCGGTCCACTCGAGGTAAACGGACAAGCCGCGGCCACGCAGCTTTCCTTTGAGTTTCGAGCTCTCTTTTCTTTTTTCGAAATCCTTCCAGTTCGCCTGCTCGAGCACGTTGTCCATCATGCGAGCGAAATTGCCGCTGTCGTAGGTCTCGCCGACGTGGGTGCGGTAGGGCAGGTCCCCCGGCGCGAGCAGGTTCCTCCGCCGCAGCTCGACCGGGTCCATGTCCAGCTCGCGCGCCGCCGTCTCGATCAGGCGCTCCATCAGGTAGTTGCCCTCGGGGCGGCCGGCGCCGCGATAGGCGCCGGTGGCCATGGTGTTGGTCAGCACCGCCTTGCAGCGGTAGTCCACCACCGGCACGCGATAGACCGAGGTGACGACCTTGGCCACCATGGCGAGCGGGATCATGGCGGAGGAGCCCACCGGTACCGCGCCGATATTGGCCAGCATCTCCATGCGCAGCGCCAGGATGCGGCCCTCGCCGTCGAGGGCGAGGGAGCCCCTGTAGTGCTGGTCGCGCCCCATGTGGGCGGCGAGGAATTCCTCGCTACGGTCGGCGCGCCATTTCACCGGCCGGCCGAGCTTGCGCGCCGCGTGGCAGACCAGCGCGTCCTCGGGCGGCAGCCCGGTCTTCATGCCGAAGCCGCCGCCGATGTCGCCGTTGACCACGCGGTAATCCAGCGGCTTGCCGCCGAGCACGGCAGCGAGCAGCTCGCGCGCCGCGGTCGGCGTCTGGTTCTGCGTGTAGAGCGAGAGGCGCCCGTTCTCCGGCACGCCGATGGCGCAGCGCGGCTCGAGCGCCATGGCGTTGAGACGCTGGTTGTCGAACTCGACGGAAACGACGTACTTTGCATTCCTGAATGCTTCGTCGGTTTTCGCCGCGTCGCCGTAAGCCGTCTCGGCCGCCACATTCCCCGGCGCCTGCGGCCAGAGCTGCGGCGCTCCCGCCTCCATGGCCTGTCGCGGCCCGACCACGCAGGGAAGATCTTCATATTCAATGGCAACCATTTCTGCGGCGTCCTGCGCCAATATTCTCGTCTCGGCAACAACCACCACGACCGGCTGGCCGACGTAGAACACCTTCTCCTCGGCGAGCGGCGTACGCGGCGGCGCGGCCATCGGCGAGCCGTCGGCACGCTTGAAGAGCGGCGGATACGGAATGTGCTTCACCCCGCCGGCGCGCAGGTCGGCCATGGTCCAGGCCGCGATTACGCCTGGAGAGGTTCTTACCGAAGATAAATCAACGGCCTTGATCTTCGCGTGCGCATGAGGTGACCTGACCAGCACCATCCACGCCTGCCCCGGAAACTCCCGGTCGTCGCTATACCGACCCTTGCCGACCAGCAGGCGGTCGTCCTCGAGGCGCTTCTGGGTGCGCGAAGCGCCGAAATGCGCGGCAGACGGATCGAATTGGACCTGCGGGGCGGGCGCATTCATCGCGGGGAAGCGCAATGTTATCAATTCAGGACAAACGGCAAACTCGGGTGCCTAATAACGATGGAGAATTGCTTAGACGCAGAGGAGGATACCCATGCCCAGCCGCGACGAATATGTCAAACAATGGAAGTCGCAACTAGACCAGTGGAATACCCAGATGACGGCGTGGGAGTCGGCCGCCCGTCAGGCCTCGACCAGCGCCAGGAGCGAGCTCGAAAAGCAGATGGGCATCATGCGCAGCCGCCTCGACGACGTGGTGTTCCGCATGGAACTGGTGAAAGGCGCCTCGACCGACGCCTGGCAGGAGATCGCGAACGCCGCGGACGAGGCGCGTAAGACCATGCACGACGCGGTCGAGAAAGCCCGTACGCGCTTCAAGGACCTCTAGTCCCCGGCGCCCCGCGCGAGCATGGCTGTCATCTGGTCGAAAGGAACCGGCCGGCTGAACAGGTAGCCCTGCATCTCGTCGCAGCGTAGCAAGCGCAGCATCCTCGCTTGCTCTTCCGTTTCCACGCCTTCTGCGACCACCTTGAGCCTGAGGGAGTGCGCCAGGGAAATCATCGTCCGTACCAGGGTCATGGTATCCGCGTCGTCCAGCATGGAGATGATGAACGATCGGTCGATCTTGAGGGTCTCCACCGGCAGCCTGGCGAGGTAGCCGAGCGATGAATAGCCCGTGCCGAAGTCGTCGATCGCGATCCTCACGCCCAGCCCGCGCACCGCGTTGAGCTTGTCGATGTTGGCCTGGACATCCTGCATCAGCAGGCTTTCCGTGATCTCGAGATCGATCCCGGTCGGCGCGACGCCGTCGATGATGGCCTGCTCCACCACCGGTACGAAGTCGCGCTGCCGCAGCTGGATCTGCGACACATTCACGGCTACCCGGGGCGCCTTCAGCTTTTGCTCCACCCAGGCGCGATGATCGATCGCCGCGCGCGTCAGCGCCCACGAGCCGACCGGCAGAATCAGCCCGGTCTCCTCGAGCAGGGGAATGAAGCGCCCCGGGGGCACCAGGCCGAGCTCGGGGCTTTGCCAGCGGATCAGCGCCTCGACGCCGACGATGCCGCGATGGTCCAGATCCACCTTGGGCTGGTAGTGCAGAACGAACTCGTTCTTCTCGATCGCCTGGCGCAGCTTGTTTTCCAGCGCGAGCTTCTCCGCGACGCGCTCGGTCATTTCCCGCGCGTAGAACAGATAGCGCTCCCCGATTGCCTTGGCCTTCTTGAGAGCCGCCTCGGCGTTACGCAGCAGGGTGTCGACGTCCGCGCCGTCATTGGGAAACAGCGCGATGCCGATTCGGGCTGCAGTCCGCAACTCCATGCCGGTGACGGTAAAAGGGGAGCCGAACATCTCGGCCAATCGCTTCTCGGTGTGCCGGGCGAGCCCCTCTTCGGTCGTCACTTCGGGCACCACGATCGAGAAGTGATCTGCGCCGATGCGCGCGAACCAACTGGTGGCATGCGCGCCTTGCTTCATGCGGCTCGCAACCTGCCCCAACAGCGCATCCCCAGCCGGGCGGCCAAGGGTGTCGTTGATGGTTTTGAAGCGCTCGATGTCCAGAATCTGCAGCGCGACCTTCTCGTTTTCCCGCGCCGCGTCTTCCAGCTGAAGCTTGAGCCGTTCGTGGAACTGCGAGCGATTGGGAAGCCCCGTGAGGGGGTCGTAGTAGGAGAGGTAGTCGAGCCTTTCCGCTTTTTCGATGTGATCGAGCGCGAACGAGACGTCGCCCGCGAGGTCGGTGAGCAGACGCATTTCCTGATCGTCGAAAAACTCCACATCCGCGGCGTACAAGGCGAGCGCCCCGACGGCCTCGTCGTTGACCATCAGGGGAAAGACAGCGAGAGAATTGATGCCGCGCTCGTCCAATTCCTTGCGCATCAGTCTCTGTGGATCGCTTTTTACGTTATTCGAGACCACGGCGATCTTGGAACGAATCGCGCGCCCCGCGAGACCGTGTCCACCCGGCGTATTCTCGAGCACGGCCATGGGAGCGGCATCAAAAAAGCCCCGCACGTCTCCAGCCCAGGCCACCGGCTTCACCAGGGAGCCCTCTTGATCGACGATGCCGATCCAGGCCATGACAAAGCGCCCCGCCTCGACCGCGATGCGGCAGGATTCCTGAAATAGCTCCTGCCTGTCGCTAATGCGAACGATCGCCGCATTGATGCCGCTCAGGACCGCGTGCACGCGATTCAGCCGCCTGACCTGCTCGTCCACCCGCTTGCGCTCGGTGATGTTGCGGCCAATCGTGACGATCAGCGCTCCCTCCCCGGTGTGCAACGCCCGGCTATGAATCTCGGCCCACCCCTTGGTGCCATCGCTTTGGACAAAGGGGCTCTCGTGAATCACGCCCCGCACGCCGGCGGCGATCACCTCGTCATACCCGCGGCTGAGCAGCTCGCGACCGATGGGGAGGACGTCCTGCGGGCCCATCTGCAGCAGCCGGTCGCGGCTGTAGCCGAGCCGCTGGCAGGCCGTATCGTTGAGGTAGACGAAGCGCATGGCCGCAGGATCGGTCAGGTACATCGAGTCGGGCGAGACGTCCATTGCCATGCGGAATCGCTGCAGTTCGTGCTCCGCACGCTTGCGCTCGGTAATGTCGGTAATGACGGCCACGCTTTCGACCAGCCGCCCCTGTTCATCGAAGCGCGGGCTTGGCGCGATGATGGTGTCGATCTTTCCCCCGTCCTTGCGTAGCCACGCAATCTCAAACCGCTGCCGTTCGCCCTTCAGCCTTCCCGTCATCTGCTGCCGCAGTATTTTCCGGTTTTGCTCGTCGAATAGTGAAGCCGCCGGCTTGCCGAGCAGTTCATGGGATTCGTAGCCGAGCATTTCGCAGGCCCGCCTGTTCATGAACGTGATCGTCCCGTTCTCGTCTTGAACGCCGAGCCCTTCGTTCATGGTGTCCACCAGCGTGCGGTACTTCACCTCGCTTTCCCGCAATGCCTGCTCCGCGTCACGCTTGGCCGCCTGCTCGCGCGCCTGCAGCAGCGCGCGCTCGACCGCAGAGGGCAGGCGAATCAGATTCGTCTTCAGGACATAGTCGGTCGCGCCGTCCTTGAGCGCGCGAATTGCGTGGTCTTCGCCGAGCGTTCCCGAAACGAAGATGAAGGGGATATACGGCGCCACCTCGCGAGCGATCGCCAGCGCAGTGAGGCCGTCGAAATTCGGCATGGAAAAGTCCGACAGGATGATGTGCGGCCGGAACGCGGCGAGTTCGCGGATCAGGTCTTCCCTGCAATCGACGACACGATGCTCGATCGCCAATCCGGCGCGCGAGAGTTCCCGCACTTCCAGCTCTACGTCGACGAGCTTGTCTTCGACAAACAGGATCCGAATGCGGTCTGGCTGGACCACGATCGGAGCGTCAGGGAGAATTGAATGAAAGCATTCAACTTGAACTCTAGTCGTGAAGCCCTGCGGATGCGGTCGCCTACAGCCGACAAATCGTGTCAGAGTTTTCCTGACACCGCCTGCGCCGTTGCTATTCGATCGGATTGTCACCCTTCCGGAGCCGGCGTCTTGGGCACATAATCTTCGCGGCTAGACAGCTCGCCAGCGACAAGGACTATGTCGGCTCTTGATACTTTCCGGTGGCACAACCCGCCCGTGCTGGTGAACTATGGGGTGGCTGCTCTGTCGGTGACTTTCGCGCTATTCATCGCGCGGTGGCTGCAAATCCAGTTCGGTTATGAGCCTTTAGTCCCGTTTCTGTTCGCCATTGCGTTCGGCGCCTGGTTTGGAGGAGTCAGGCCGGGCCTGTTTGCCGTCGCGCTCTCCATTCTGGCTTTTCAATACTACGTCATCAGTCCCGTTGATCTGTCATCTGCGGAAAAGGAGATGCAGCTGCCGCGCCTGCTTTTTGCGGCGCTGACGGGCGTCTTGGTCCTGTGGTTGAGCACGGCGCAAAGAAAGGCAATGGAGGCGCTGCGGGAGAGCGAGCAGCGCTACCTTTCGCTGTTCGAAAACATGGCGGAAGGTGTCGCATACCTTCGGATGCTGTTCGAGGACGGTCAGCCGCGCGACGCCCTCTATCTTGAAGTGAATCCGGCGTGGCACAAGTTGACCGGCTTGACGAATGTCGTCGGGCGGAAAGCGTCCGAACTCACGCCAGACGCTCGCAAGTTCGACGCGGATTTTATCGAGCGATCCGGCAGGGTGGCCATCACCGGCCAGCCGGAGCGATTTGAAATCTACTCCGCAGCCCTGAAGAAGTGGCTTTCCGTCTCGGCGTATTGTCCGGGGAAGGAACACATCATCGTGGTGCTCGACGATATTTCCGAGCGCAAGCGCGCAGAACACCACCTTCGGCTTGTAATTGACACGATTCCCACGATGGCCTGGAGCCTCCTGCCCGACGGCACCGTTGATTTCGTCAATCAGCGCTGGATGGAGTACACGGGACTCTCCTTGACGGAAGCTCTTGCAAACGCAAACCGCGTCGTTCATCCCGAAGATCTCGCGGAGATCCTGGAGAAGTGGCGGGTCGATATGGCTGCCGGGAGACCTTGTGAGTATGAGATGCGCTTGCGCCGCGCCGACGGGGAATATCGCTGGTTCCTGGTCCGCACCGTGCCGCTGAGCGATGAGCGGGGAAAAGTCGTCAAGTGGTACGGAACCAGCACCGACATCGAGGACCGGAAGCGCGCCGGGGACGCGTTGCGCGATTCCGGCGTGCAGCTCCAGGCGCTGTCGCGGCGGCTGGTCGAGCTGCAGGAGTCCGAGCGCAAGGACCTCGCGCGCGAGCTGCATGACCGCGTCGGCCAGAACCTGACCGCCCTGAAAATCAATCTCGACATCCTGCAGCCCGTGCTCGCCTCGCAGGAAAACGAAGAGATCGTCGCAAGGGTCGCCGATTCGGCGGCGCTGCTCGAGTCGACGATGGATACGATCGAGAACGTCATGTCCGAACTGCGGCCGCCAATGCTCGACCACCACGGACTCGCGTCGGCCCTGCACTGGCACGCGAGAAATTTCTCCAAGCGCACCGGCATCGCGGTCGCGGTGCGCGGTAGCGACCCGGCCGTGCGGCCGGCTCCCCAGGTCGAAATCGCGCTCTTCCGCATTGCGCAGGAGGCGCTCAATAACGTCGCAAAACACGCCGGCGCGCGGCGCGTCGACATTGCGCTCGATCAGGCGAACGGCGAATGCGTGATGTCCGTGGAAGACGACGGCATCGGCTTCAGCACCACGGACGGCGCGGACAAGCAGCAGCCGGGTCTTGGCATGGTGACGATGAGGGAACGGTCGCAGGCGGTCGGCGGACGCTTCGAGGTTCGGGCGCTGCCCGAGCGCGGGACGCAGCTCATCGTGCGGGTTCCGTACTGACATGGCGATCCGGGTTCTCATCGCCGACGATCACGCCGTCGTGGCCGAAGGGCTGCGCAAATTGGTGGAGGCGCAGGCCGATATGCAGGTCGTTGCCCTGGTCGGGGATGGTCGCGAAGCCGTGCGCCGCGCCATTGAGGACGGTCCGGACGTGGTCCTCATGGACATCGCCATGCCGACGCTGAACGGCAGCGAGGCGACGCGGATCATCCGGCAGCGCTGCCCCCGCACCCGCGTCATAGTGCTCTCGGCGTACTCGGACCCGATTCATGTGTACCGCGCGCTGCAGGCGGGGGCCGCAGGCTATGTCGCCAAGAGATCCGTCGCCAAGGAAGTGGTCGACGCGATCAGGAAGGCGCACGAAGGCAAGCTCTATCTCAGCGGGCACCTGACCGAAGGCGTACTCGACCACGTGGTCCACAAAGATGCCTCGGACGACCCGCTCCTGCGCCTCAGCTCACGCGAGCGACAGGTCCTGCAGATGCTCGCCGAGGGGCACTCGGTCGCCGATATTTCCAAGGCGCTTTCGCTGTCACCGAAGACCGTGGAAACCTACCGCGCCCGCATGATGCAGAAACTCGGCATTGGCGACCTGGCGAGCCTCGTCAGGTTCGCGATCCAGCAGGGCGTGACACCGCTGGAATAGTGGCGGAGAGAGAGGGATTCGAACCCCCGGTACCCAATGGGTACAACAGATTTCGAGTCTGCCGCATTAGACCGCTCTGCCATCTCTCCGCGGCAGGGAAATTCTATCAGGGGCGGCTGAGCTTCTCGACGCCGCCCATGTAGGAATGCAGCGCCGCGGGAACGTTCACCGAACCGTCGGCGTTCTGGAAATTCTCGAGGATCGCGACCAGCGTGCGGCCGACGGCGAGCGCCGAGCCGTTCAGCGTGTGCACCGGCTCGGCCTTGCCCTTGTCGTTGCGAAAGCGCGCCTGCATGCGGCGCGCCTGGAAGGCTTCGAAATTGGAGCAGGATGAAATCTCGCGATAGGCGTTCTGGCCGGGGAGCCAGACCTCCAGGTCGTAGGTCTTGGCCGCGGAAAATCCGGTGTCGCCCGTGCAGAGCGTGACCACCCGATAAGGAAGCTCCAGCCGCTTCAGGATCGCTTCGGCGTGCCGGGTCAGTTCTTCGTGCCCCTCGTAGGACTTCGCCGGATGGACGACCTGCACCAGCTCCACCTTGTCGAACTGGTGATTGCGGATCATGCCGCGGGTGTCCTTGCCGGCGGCCCCCGCCTCGGAGCGGAAGCACGGCGAGTGGCAGACGTATTTCAGCGGCAGTTTCTCGAGCGGGACGATCTCGTCGCGCACGAAATTGGTCACCGGGTACTCGGCCGTCGGGATCAGGTACAGGTCCCGCCCCTCGATCTTGAACAGATCGCCCTTGAATTTCGACAGGCTGGAGACGCCGTCCGCGCAGGCGCCGCTCACCAGGTACGGAACATAGACCTCGGTGTAGCCATGTTCCTGCGTGTGCACATCGAGCATGAATTGCGTCAGAGCCCGGTGCAGGCGCGCGATCCCGCCCTTCATCACCGCGAACCGTGCGCCCGCGATCTTCGCCGCGGTATCGAAATCGATGCCCTGCAATCCCGCGCCGAGATCGACGTGGTCCTTGCTCGCAAAGCCGAATCTGGGCGGCGTGCCCCAGCGGCGCTGCTCGGCGTTCTGGTCCGAGGAATCGCCGACTGGAACGCTTTCGTGCGGGATATTGGGAATCAGCGAAACAAATTCGCGCTGCTGCGCCTGAATTTCTTCATTCTCAACTTCCAATTTCTTCAGCTTGTCGCCGAACTCGGCGACTTCGGCCATGATCTTGTCGACGAGTTTCTGGTCTTTTTTTGCTTTCGCATTCCCGATCTGCTTGGACAGCGAATTGCGCTGGGATTGGTAGCCTTCCGTGGCCGTCTGAATTGATTTCCTTTTCTCTTCCAATTTCCGGAAAGCCGTAGCGTCGAGCTCGTAGCCGCGCGTTTTCAGGCGGCGCGCGACGGCATCGGCGTCCGTTCGGAGGAGGTGAATGTCGATCATTTCCGGCTTCGCAGTTCTTTCAGCTTCGCCCTGATCCGTTCCTCGAGGCCGCGCTCGGTCGGCTGGTACCACTCGACCGCGGGCATGCCCTCGGGGAAATAGGTCTCGCCCGCGGCGAAGGCGTCGGGCTCGTCGTGCGCGTAGCGGTAGCCCTTGCCGTAGCCCAGGTCCTTCATCAGCCGCGTCGGCGCGTTGCGCAGGTGCATCGGCACCGGCCGCGTGCCGTCGCGCGAGACGAATTCGCGCGCCGCATTATAGGCGGCGTAGACGGCGTTCGATTTCGCCGCCACCGCCATGTACAGCACCGCCTCGGCGAGGGCGAGTTCGCCTTCGGGGCTGCCGAGGCGCTCGTAGGTGGCGCAGGCGTTGAGCGCCACTTCCAGCGCGCGCGGATCGGCCAGGCCGATGTCCTCGACCGCCATGCGCACCACGCGCCGGCCGACGTACAGCGGGTCGGCGCCGCCGTCGAGCATGCGCACCATCCAGTAGAGCGCCGCGTCGGGATCCGAGCCGCGCACCGACTTGTGCAGCGCCGAGATCTGGTCGTAGAACTGCTCGCCGCCCTTGTCGAAGCGGCGCAGGTTCTGCGCCAGCGTGCGCTCGACCAGATCGCCGTCGATGCTCTTCGCGCCGCTGTTGACCAGGATCTCCACGGCGTTGAGCAGGCGGCGCGCGTCGCCGTCAGCGAAACCGATCAGGCGGCTGGCGGCCTTGTCGTCAACCTGAATTCCGGTTTTCTTCAACAGGAATTCAAGATCCTTCTCTTTCAAAGGTTCCAGAACGTAAACCGTGGCCCTGGAGAGCAACGCGCTGTTGACCTCGAAGGAAGGATTTTCCGTGGTGGCGCCGACGAAGGTGACCAGGCCCTTCTCGACAAAGGGCAGGAAGGCATCCTGCTGCGCCTTGTTGAAGCGGTGCACTTCGTCGACGAACAGGATCGTCGGCCGCCCGGAGCGTGCCAGCTCGGCCTCCGCCGCCAGCACCGCGTCGCGGATGTCCTTGACGCCGGAGAACACCGCCGACAGCGCGATGAATTCCGCATCGAAGGTCCTGGCCATCAGCCGCGCGATGGTGGTCTTGCCCGAGCCCGGCGGGCCCCACAGGATCATCGAATGCGGCTTGCCCGACTCGAAAGCGAGGCGCAGCGACCGTCCGGCGCCGAGCAGATGCTCCTGGCCTACGACCTCGTCGATCGACCGCGGGCGGAGCGCTTCCGCGAGTGGTTTTTCTGGTTCTCGTTTGAATAAATCATTCACTACTTGTCGCCCAGGACGTCGGCGCCTTTCGGCGGATCGAAGCGGAACTCGGCGGCATCCACCTTGGGATTGCGCACCAGGTTCGTGAAGCGCATGCGCGTCACCTGGCCGAAGTGATCGGTGAGCTCCATCGCCGCCAGGCCGTCGGCGCTGAAGCCCATGCGCACCTTGGCGAATCCCGCCTCGGCCTCGCGCGGCTTCGCGTCCATCCACTCGAGCCCGTCCTTCTTGCCGGCATCGGATAGCTCGAACGATGCCTCGATGCCGGTGCCGCCGGCGAGCAGCGCCGCCGGCGTCGCGCCGAGCGCGCGCGCCACCTTGCGCACCGTCACCTGGTTCAACTGCCGGTCGTAGATCCAGACGCGCTGGCCGTCGCCGACGATCACCTGGTCGGCGGGCTTGTCGTAGATCCAGCGGAAACGTCCCGGGCGCTGGAACACAAAGCTGCCCTTGGTGTCCTGCACCAGACGGCCGTCGCGGTCGTAGACCTTCTGCTCGAAGCCGGCGCGCGCCGATTGCGTGCCGTTGAGAAAAGCCTGGTAATGCTCCAGGCTCGATGCCAGGGAATTTCCGGAAAAAAACATCATTGTGAAAAACAAGAACCGCATCTACTCCGCCTTGGCGGGAACCAGGACTTCGCGGTTGCCGTTGGACTGCATGGCGGAGACCATGCCGGCGCGCTCCATGTCCTCGATCAGGCGCGCGGCGCGGTTGTAGCCGATGCGCAGGTGGCGCTGCACCAGGGAAATCGACGGCCGCCGCGTGCGCAGCACGATCTCGACCGCCTGGTCGTAGAGCGGATCCTTCTCGCCGGCCGGCATGCCGTCCTCGCCGCCGGGCGCATCCTCGGGGGTGGCGGGCTGCAGCACGTCCTCCAGGTACTCGGGCTTGGCGAGCGTCTTCAGGTGCTCGACCACCTTGTGCACCTCGTGGTCGGCGACGAAGGCGCCGTGCACCCGCATCGGCAGGCCGGTGCCGGGCGGCAGGTAGAGCATGTCGCCCGCGCCGAGCAGCGTCTCCGCGCCCGACTGGTCGAGGATGGTGCGTGAATCGACCTTGGAGGAGACCTGGAAGGCGATGCGCGAGGGGATGTTGGCCTTGATCAGGCCGGTAATGACGTCGACCGACGGGCGCTGGGTGGCGAGGATCAGGTGGATGCCGGCGGCGCGCGCCTTGCCGGCGAGGCGCGTGATCAGCTCCTCGACCCGCTTGCCGACCACCAGCATCAGGTCGGCCAGCTCGTCGATGATCACTACCACGTGCGGCAGCGACTTGACCGGCTGCGGGTCGCCCGAATCGATGGTGAAGGGATCTTCCAGCTTGCTGCCATGCTTCTCGGCCTCGGCGATCTTGTGGTTGAACCCCGACAGGTTGCGCACGCCGAGCCAGTTCATCAGCTTGTAGCGCCGGTCCATCTCGCCCACGCACCAGGTGAGCGCATTGACCGCCTGCTTCATGTCCACCACTACCGGCGCGAGCAGGTGCGGGATGTCCTTGTAGACCGAGAGCTCGAGCATTTTCGGATCGATCATGATCAGGCGGATATGCCGCGGCTCGGACTTGTAGAGCAGCGACAGGATCATGGCGTTCAACGCCACCGACTTGCCCGAGCCGGTGGTGCCGGCCACCAGCAGGTGCGGCATTTTCTGCAGATCCGCGACCACCGCGTTGCCGCCGATGTCCTTGCCAAGCGCAATGGCGAGCGGCGAATGCAGCGCATGGTAGGCCTCGGAGCCGAGGATCTCCGTCAGGCGCACGATCTGCCGGTGCGGGTTCGGGATCTCGAGGCCCATGCAGGACTTGCCGGGGATGGTTTCCACCACGCGGATCGAGACCACCGACAGTGCGCGCGCCAGGTCCTTTACCAGGTTGACGATCTGGCTGCCCTTGACGCCGACCGCCGGCTCGATCTCGTAGCGCGTGATCACCGGCCCGGGATAGGCCGCCAGCACCTTGACGGCGACGCCGAAGTCCGAGAGCTTCTTCTCGATCAGCCGCGAGGTGAATTCGAGCGTCTCGGGGGTCACCAGCTCGCCGTCGGCCTTGGCCTCGTCGAGCAGCTTGAGCGGCGGCAGCGGCGTGTCGGGCAGCTCGTCGAACAGCGGCGCCTGTTTCTCCTTCTGCACGCGCGCGGATTTCTTGATCTCCACCACCTGCGGCTCGATGCGCAGCGGCGGGTGCTCTTCCTCGCGTTTTTTCTCCGTCTCGACCACGAAATCGCGCTCTTCGCGCGCCACTTCGCCGATCTTGCGGTCGCGCCGGCGCTCCCACGCGCCGCGCCCGAGCGCGTACGCCGATTCGAGCAGGAAGCCGGTGAATTCCGAAATGCGCAGCCACGAGATGCCGGTGAACAGGCTGAAGCCGACGGCGACCAGCGTCAGCAGCGCAAGCGTGGCGCCGGTGAAGCCGACCGCGCCCGACAGGCGGCCACCGAGCGCGTTGCCAAGCATGCCGCCAGGCGCGAGCGGCAGCTCGGCCGGCAGGCTGTGCAGGCGCAGGAACTCGAGCGACGCGCTGGCAATGAGCAGCAGCGCGAACCCGCCCAGGGCAAGGCCCAGCGGGCGCACCCCGATCAGCGAGCTGCCGTCCAGGCGCCGGTAACCCCAGACCACGATGTAGGCGCATAGCGCCACCCACCAGTAAGCCGACAGGCCGAAGAGGTACAGCAGCAGGTCCGAGATCCAGGCGCCGACGGCGCCGCCGGCGTTGCGCGTCGCCTCGCCGGTGGCGCTATGCGACCAGCCGGGGTCGCCGCGGTGAAACGTCGCGAAGATGAGAAGCAGGTAGAGCGCCAGCCCGACCAGCAGGAGCCACTTGGCTTCGCGCACCAGGCCCGCGAGCTTCGCGGGAAGGGGTGCCGTATTTTTTTCTGCTGCGCCCATCTCGGGAATGGGCCGGATTCTACCCCTGCCGCCTCAGTCCGGCAGCAGGATGGTGTCGCGCAGCACGATGGCCGAGCCGCGCATCTCGATAAAGCCGCCGGTCTGCAGGTCCTTCATCACCCGGCTCACCATCTCACGCGAGGCGCCGATCATCTTGGCGATGTCCTGCTTCGGCAGGCGCTTGGTGACGATCTTCTCGCCGTTGACCGTCTCGGCCATGTCGAGCAGCAGGCGCGCCACGCGACCGTAGACATCGAGCAGCGCCAGGCTGCCGATCTTGCGGTCGGCTTCGCGCAAGCGCCGCACCAGGTTGCGCATAACCTCCTGCGCCATCTCGAAATTTTCCGCCAGGCACTTCTTGAAGTCGCGCTTGGCGAGCGACAGCAGCTCGCAAGCCTCGATGGACACCACGCTCGCCGAGCGCGGCTCGTCGTCGATCAGGCCCATCTCGCCGAAGAACTCGCCGGGTCCGATGATGCTGAGGATCACTTCCTTGCCGTCAGCGTCGCCCATCATCACCTTGAGGCGGCCGGAAAGGACGATATAGAGCGAATCGGTGGCATCGCCCGCGCCCATGACGACTGTCGAGCGCGGCGTGCTGCGACGGGTCACCGCCATCGCCAGCAGGCGCAGTTGCTCGTCGGGAAATGACGCAAACAACGGCACCGCTTTCAGCACCGCGGTAGAGACCGTAGCCACCATGGGGAAATGGTAGCAGAAGTGCCCCGCTATAATGCGCGGCTGGTTTCGCATTGTGATCGCAAGAAATTCCCGATGCCCACGCGCCACGTCCGCCTTCTCATCCTCGGTTCCGGCCCGGCCGGCTACAGCGCCGCGGTCTACGCTGCGCGCGCCAATCTGCGGCCGGTGCTGGTCGCCGGTCTCGCGCAGGGCGGCCAGCTGATGACCACTACCGACGTCGACAACTGGCCGGCCGATGCCGACGGCGTGCAGGGGCCCGACCTGATGCAGCGCTTCCAGAGGCATGCCGAGCGCTTCGAGACCGAGGTGCTGAGCGACCACATCCACACCGCGCGCCTGGCGCAGAAGCCGTTGGTGCTCGAGGGCGACGCCGCCACCTATACCTGCGACGCACTGATCATCGCCACCGGCGCCTCGGCGCGCTATCTCGGCCTGCCCTCGGAGCAGAAGCTGATGGGCAAGGGCGTTTCGGCCTGCGCCACCTGCGACGGCTTCTTCTACAAGGGGCAGGACGTGGTGGTGGTCGGCGGCGGCAACACCGCGGTGGAAGAGGCGCTGTTCCTCGCCAACCTCTGCCGCAAGGTCACGTTGATCCATCGCCGCGAAAAATTCCGCGCCGAGAAGATCATGCAGGACAAGCTGATGAAGCGCGTGGCGGAAGGCAAGATCGCACTGGAGCTCGATGCCGTGGTTGACGAGGTGTTGGGAGACGCGACCGGCGTGACGGGGGTGAGAGTTTTGCAGTTGAAGAAAAATCTCAAAAAAGAGATTGCCGTGAAAGGCTTCTTCGTCGCCATCGGCCACACACCCAACACCGGCCTGTTTGCCGGCCAGCTGGCGATGGAGAACGGCTACCTCGTGACGCGCGGCGGGCGCGAGGGCCAATCCACCGCCACCAGCGTGCCCGGCGTATTCGCGGCAGGCGATGTACAGGATCACGTCTACCGGCAGGCGGTCACCAGCGCCGGCAGCGGCTGCATGGCGGCGCTCGACGCGGAGAAATTCCTCGATGGGCTCGCCGCCTGAAGACCGCGACGCGTTTCGCCGCGCCCTCGCGGGCGTAAAGCCGCTCTCGAGGAAAAAAAAGGTCGAGCTGCGCCCGCCCGCCCCGGCGCCCTATCCGCGCCAGACCCGGCTGGACGAAAAGGCCGTGCTCGCAGAGTCGCTCGGCCCGATAGCGCCGGACGATGCGATCGACTCCGGAAATGAACTGGCATTTCTGAGAAATGGTTACCCCAAAGACGTTCTGCGCAAGCTGCGCCGCGGCCACTGGGTGATCGAGGACGAGCTCGACCTGCACGGCCTGAATCGCCATGACGCTTTGGCTTTCACCGAAGACTTCTTGGGAAACGCCATAAAGCGGGGGCTGCGTTGCCTGCGCATCGTCCACGGCAAGGGGCATGGTTCGCCCAACCGTGAACCGGTATTGAAGGCTTTACTGCGACGTTGGCTGCCACAGCGCGCGGAGATCGTCGCCTTTGCCCAGGCTCCTAATGCCCAAGGCGGCGGCGGCGCGCTGCTGGTGCTGCTGAAGCGCTAGACGGCGGCTTCGTTCTGCTCGCCGGTGCGGATGCGCACCACGTGCTCGACGGTGGTGACGAAGATCTTGCCGTCGCCGATCTTGCCGGTGCGCGCCGACTTGACGATGGCGTCGATGGCGCCTTCGACCTGGTTATCGGGCACCACCACCTCGATCTTCACCTTGGGCAGGAAGTCGACCACGTACTCGGCGCCGCGGTAGAGCTCGGTGTGGCCCTTCTGGCGGCCGAAGCCCTTGACCTCGGTGACGGTAAGGCCGGTGACACCGACTTCCGACAGCGCCTCGCGCACCTCGTCCAGCTTGAACGGCTTCACGATGGCTTCGATCTTCTTCATCCGGGCTTCCTCCCACGGTGGTGTGGTCATTGTATCTTAGGCCCCTTGGAAAGCGTACGGGTCGTCGATTCCCTCGCCGGCGTGGATCCGCAGGAGTGGAACGCGCTCGCGGGAGAACAGCCCTGCGTGCGCCACGAGTTCCTGTCCGCGCTGATTGAGACCGGCTGCGCCGCGGCGCGCAGCGGCTGGCTGCCGCAGATTCTGCTGCTGCGCCGCGCCGGCGCGCTCGCCGGCGCAATGCCGCTGTTCGTCAAGTCCCACTCCTACGGCGAATACGTATTCGACTGGGCCTGGGCGGACGCGTACCAGCGCCACGGCCTCGAGTACTACCCCAAGCTCCTGGCGGCGATTCCGTTCACGCCGGTGAGCGGCCGGCGCCTGCTGGCGCCGCGCGATGAAGATCGCCAGGCGCTGGCGGCCGCGGCCCTCGACCTGTCGAAGGAGTTTTCATCACTGCATGTTCTATTTTCCAGTAAGGAGGAAGCCGAGCTGTTGGCCGGGCACGGCATGATGCTCAGGCGCACGGTGCAGTTCCACTGGAAGAACGAAGGCTACGCCGACTTCGACGCCTTCCTCGCGCGCATGACCCACGCCAGGCGCAAGAACATCCGGCAGGAGCGGCGCCGCGTGCGCGAGGCCGGCGTCAGCTTTCGCTGGCTCGAAGGCGAGGCAATCGAGCGCCGGCACTGGGAGTTTTTCGACCGCTGCTACCGCGGCACCTACGCCGCGCACCACTCGAGCCCCTATCTGAGCCTCGAGTTCTTCCTGCGCCTGGGCGCGACGCTGCCGGGCAATGTCGTCCTGGTGCTGGCCGAGAAGCAGGGCGGGCCGATTGCCAGCGCGCTGTTCCTGCGCGACGCCGCCTCGCTCTACGGCCGCTACTGGGGCGCCATCGGCCATCTGCCGCTGCTGCATTTCGAGTGCTGCTACTACCAGGCGATCGACTACGCCATCGCGCGCGGCCTGCAGGCCTTCGAAGGCGGCGCGCAGGGCGAGCACAAGATCTTCCGCGGCCTGCTGCCGGTCGAGGCGCACTCGGCGCACTGGCTGGCGGATGCGCGCTTTGCGCGTGCGGTGGAGAGTTTTCTCGAGCGCGAGGGCGCGGGCGTGGCGCGCTACGTCGACGAGCTGTGCGAACATTCCCCGTTCAAGGACCAAGGAGGCTGAATGCGGCTCAAGGGCAAGGTGGCGATCGTGACGGGCGGCGGCTCGGGCTTCGGCGCAGGCATTGCGCGGCGCTTCGCGCAGGAGGGCGCGCAGGTCGTCGTCAACGACCTCAATCCTTCGGGAGAAAAAATTGCAAAAGAAATCGGCGGGCGTTTCGTGCGGGGCGACGTCACGCAGGGCGCCGACTGGGCGCGCCTGGTGCGCGAGGCAGGACCGCAGCTCGACGTCGTCGTCAACAACGCCGGCTGGACCCACCGCAACAAGCCTTACCTCGAGGTCACCGAAGCGGAGTTCGACAAGGTCTATGCCGTCAACGTGAAGAGCATCTACCTCTCGGCGATGCACGCCGTGCCGGTATTCCGCAAGCGCGGCGGCGGCTGCTTCGTCAACATCGCCTCCACCGCGGGCGTGCGCCCGCGGCCCGGGCTCACGGTCTACAACAGCACCAAGGGCGCCGTGATCAACATGTCGAAGTCGATGGCTGCGGAATTCGGCCCCGACAAGATCCGCGTCAACTGCGTCAACCCGGTGTTCAGCCCTGACACCGCGCTATCGGCCGAGTTCGCTGGCGGCGCGGTGACCGAGGAAGCCAAGCAGAAATTCCTGGCGACGATTCCCCTGGGACGCTTCTCGACGCCGCTCGATATCGCCAACGCCTGCCTTTATCTCGCTTCCGACGAGGCGTCGATGGTGAGCGGCGTGTGTATCGAGGTGGACGGCGCGCGCTGCGTGTAACGGACTAAGCGCGCTTCAATCCGCCGAGCAGGGCTGCGACCTGGGGTTGCTTGCGCTTGGACTGCGGGGAGGCTTCGGGCTTCTGTGCCGGGGCCGGAGGGGCGCCACCGGGTTCGTAGGGCTTGGAGAAGATCGGGTCTGACGCAGCTCTCTGCATTCGTTCCTGCTGTTGCTGCGGCTGCCTCGGCGTTCGTTCCGGTTGCGGCTGCGCCGGCATTCGCTCCTGCCGCGGCGATGCTCGGTGCTCCCGCTGTCGCTCCTGCGAGCGCTCCCGCTCCGGCCCACGCTCGCGGCGCCCGGACTGCGGCTGCCCCCGCCCGCTCATCATGCCGGCGACGCTGGTGCCGCCGGGCTGGAAGCCGGGCACCAGCGCGCGCTCGATTTTCTTCTTGATCAGGCGCTCGATCGCCGCCATCGCCTCCGTGTCCTCGGGCGAAACCAGCGAGATCGCCTCGCCCGTCAGCCCGGCGCGGCCGGTGCGGCCGATGCGGTGCACGTAGTCCTCGGGGGAGTGCGGCACATCGAAGTTGATCACCTGCGGCAGGCCCTCGATGTCGAGGCCGCGCGAGGCAACGTCGGTCGCCACCAGCACGGCGATCTTGCCGGCCTTGAAGTCGTCGAGCGCCGCCTCGCGCTCGGCCTGGGTCTTGTCGCCGTGGATGGCGTTGCACTGGATGTGGTCCTTGCGCAGCTGGTGCGCGAGGCGGTTGGCGCCGATGCGCGTGCCGGTGAACACCAGCACCTGCTTCAGGCCGCGGGTCTGGATCAGGTAGGACAGCAGCTCGCGCTTCTTCTCGCGCGCCACCGGATGCACCACGTGCGTCACCAGGTCGGCGGCCGCATTGCGCGCGGCAATCTGGATCTCCGCCGGGTTGGTGAGCAGCGACTTGGCGAGATTGCGGATCTCATCGGGGAAGGTGGCGGAAAACAGCAGGTTCTGCCGCTGCTTCGGCAGCAGCGCGATGATGCGCTTGATGTCGGGCAGGAAGCCCATGTCGAGCATGCGGTCGGCCTCGTCCAGCACCAGCACCGAGACCTGATTGAACATCACCGTCTTGTTCTGCACGTGGTCGAGCAGCCGCCCCGGCGTGGCCACCAGGATTTCGACGCCCTTGCGCAGCTCGGCGATCTGGGCGTTCATGTCGACGCCGCCATAGACCACGGTGCTGCGCAACGGCAGATGCTTGGCGTAGCCCTTGAAGCTCTCGGCGACCTGCACCGCGAGCTCGCGCGTCGGCGTGAGGATCAGCGCGCGCACCGGATGGCGCGCGGGCGAGGCCGAGGCGCTGGCCGCGGGCGCGAGGCGCTGCAGGATCGGCAGCGCGAATGCCGCGGTTTTCCCGGTGCCGGTTTGCGCGCCGGCCATGAGGTCACGCCCGGCGAGTACGACCGGAATGGCCTGCTCCTGGACGGGAGTCGGCTTGTCGTATCCGAGATCGGAAACCGCCGCGATCAGCGGCGGGATCAGGCCTAGTTGTTCAAAAGCTGAAGGGATAATGTTGAATTATAAGTCAATTCAGCGTGCGTGCCGCGCGCTCATTGCTTTCTTGCGGCTCGGTGCCGGGCAGCTTGAGCTCCATATCCCAGTCGCTCGACTTCACCGCCGCCTGCAGCAGGCGGCACACCGAGTGCAGCAGCACGGAATCGAACGACAGGGTCACGCCCTGACCCTCGGATGGATGCAGTGCCACGATCGGCTGGCCGTTGCGGTCGTGGCCGGTCTGGATGCGCGCCAGCAGCAGCGGCGAGTCGCCCAGCGGACGCGCGCTCTCGCCCGCGTCGTAGGGCTTGGAGAAGTCCGCCTTCGACACCGCCGTCTCGTGCTCGAGGCCGAGCAGCGCCTTGCGCGCCTCGGGATTGGCCTGGCTGCGGATGCGCGGACTCGCTTCCTCGGCGAGCTTCACCAGCAGCGGCCACAGCAGCTTGACGAAACGCCGCGTCAGGGCGAGGCGCAACTCCATCGCCTCGCTGGTCGCCACCAGCATCACCAGCCGGTCCTGCTCGGCGTCGTACTCGACCTTCAGCTGGTGCAGGCGCATGAACCAATACTATATGCGCAGGCGCCGCAGCAGCGCGGTGGTCGAGCGCTCGTGCTCGAAGGGAATCGAAACCACGCGCCCGCCGCGTGCCAGCACGCCGGCCGCGCCGGCGATGCGTTCCACCGGCCAGTCGCCGCCCTTGGCGAGCACCTCCGGGCGGCAGGCGGCGATCAGCGCCTCGGGCGTGTCCTCGTCGAACCAGGTGACCGCGCTCACCGACTCGAGCGCCGCCACCACCGCCAGACGGTCGGCGAGCGCGTTGACCGGGCGTGCGCCCTCCTTGCCCAGGCGGCGCGTGGAAGCGTCGGTATTGAGCGCAACCAGCAGCGCCGCGCCCAGTGCGCGCGCCCGCGCGAGATAGGTCACATGTCCGCGGTGCAGGAGGTCGAACACGCCGTTGGTGAATACCAGCGGCCGCGCGCTGCGCCCTAGCCAGGTCGCGAGCGCGGCCGGATCCTGGATCTTGGACTCGTAGTCCGGCGGCGCGGACTTCACCGCCTAGGTGGCCGGTGGTTTCTGCGGGGCAACCTGCATCTTTGCCGGGGCGGGACAGACCTCGTCACCCGACTTGCAGTACTCGAAAATCTTCACCACCTTGCGCACGCCGGCCACGGTGCGCGCCAGCTCCACTGCGTCGTTCGCCTCCTGCTCGGTGACGATGCCGAGCAGGTAGACGACGCCGTTCTCGGTGACCACCTTGACGTGCACCGCGCTGAACTTGCCGGCGTCGATGAAGCTCGCCTTGACCTTCGAGGTGAGATAGGAATCGTTGGTGCGCGCGCCGAGCGAGGAGATGCCGGCGATCTCCAGCTCGTTCGACACGCCGCGCACCCCGGGCACGGCGCGCGCGATCTTCTCGATGTCCTCCTTGGTCTTGGCATCCGGCACCTCGCCGGTCAGCAGCAGGTTGTGGTTGTAGGAGGTGCTGTTGACGTGCACCTGGTCGGAATAGCGCTCGCCGATGCGATTGCCGGCGCGCAGCTCGATGCCTTCGTCGTCGATCTGCACGCCGGTGCGGCGGCGGTCCTCGATGGTGGTGGCGGCCATCCCTCCGGCTGCGCCGATCAGCACCGGCACGCAGCCGGCAAGCAATGCGGCGGCGGCCAGCAGCGAGGACAGCAGAAGAAACGCGATTTTCATGGTTTGGCTCCGAACAGCTGGAAATCGATCGCATCGCACAGGCAATGCAGGACCAGGAGATGGACCTCCTGCACCCGCGCGGTGCTCTGGTGCGGCACGCTGATGAGAATGTCGTCGGCGCGCAGCAGCGGCGCGATGCGCCCGCCGCCGCCGCCGGTCAGAGCCACCACGCGCATGCCGAGCTCGTGCGCCGCACCGACCGCCTCGATCACGTTGGCCGAGTTGCCGCTGGTGGAGATGGCGAGCAGCACATCGCCGCCCCGCCCGAGCGCGCGCAGCTGCTTGGAAAACACCTGCGTGAAGTCGAAGTCGTTGGCGATCGAGGTGAGCGTCGAGCTGTCGGTGGTGAGCGCTAGGGCGGCAAGCGGCGGGCGCTCGACCTCGAAGCGGTTGACCAGCTCGGCGGCAAAGTGCTGCGCGTCGGCCGCCGAGCCGCCGTTGCCGCAGGCGAGCACCTTGGCGCCGCCGCGCAGCGCGTCGGCCAGAAGCAGCCCCGCGCGCGCCACCGGCTCGGCCAGAACCTTCGCCGCGGTGAGCTTGAGCTGGGCGCTTTCGGCGAAATGCGTCGCGACGCGGCCCAACAGCAAGGAATCGGCCTTTCCCATGCGGGCCGATTCTACAGGCTACTCGCTAAAGGCGTTGCGGATCCAGCGCACGGATGCGGGAATTCCCTCGATGAGCAATACGTCAAAGCGGCAATCGGCCTCTGGCCGGCGGGCCAGGTAGAGGCGCGCGGCGGCTAGCAGCCGCGAGCGCTTGGCGGCGGTGATGCTTTCGGCGGCGCCGCCGAATCCGCCGCTCGCGCGCATGCGCACTTCGGCGAACACCAGCGTGCCGCCCTCCTCGGCGATCAGGTCGATCTCGCCGAGCCGGCAGCGCCAGTTGCGCTCGATGACGCGCAGGCCCGCGGCCGCAAACAGCTTGGCGCACAGGTCTTCGGCTATCGCGCCGGACGGGTTCATGGCAGGCTTAACGCTCCCGGACCGGATTGAGTTGACCAGCCATGAGCAGCGGCACGCTATACGTCGTCGCAACCCCCATCGGCAATCTCGACGACGCCAGCCCGCGCTCGCTCGAGGTGCTGCGCGGCGCGGCGCTGGTCGCCTGCGAGGACACGCGCACCAGCCAGGCTTTGTTCGCGCGCTTTGGCATCGCCGCGAAGGCGGTCGCCCTGCACGAGCACAACGAGCGCCAGGCGGCGGCCGGGCTGCTCGAGGTGCTGCGCGAGGGCGGCGACGTCGCCCTGATCAGCGACGCCGGCACGCCGGCGCTTTCCGATCCCGGCGCCCACCTGGTTGCCGAGGCGCACAAGTCCGGCATCCGCGTGAGCCCGGTGCCCGGGCCGAGCGCCGCCGTCGCGGCCTATTCCGCCTCCGGCTTTGCCGAGAGCCGTTTCCTGTTCGCCGGTTTCCTGCCCGCCGCCGGCGCCGCGCGGCGCAAGGCGATCGCTGCGCTCCACCTCGCCTATCCGGTGGTGATCTATGAAGCGCCGCATCGCATCGCGGCGACGCTGGCCGACCTCGCCACCGCCTTCGGCCCGGCGCGCGAGCTGGCGATCGCGCGCGAGCTGACCAAGAAATTCGAGGAAGTGGCGCGCCTGACGCTCGGCACCGCCCCGGCCTGGCTCGCCGGGCGGCCGCATCGCGGCCAGGGCGAGTTTGTCCTCGTGCTCGCCGCCGGCGCGCCGGCGGGCGCCGACCTGGCGCTGGCCGAGCGGGCGCTGGAAGTGCTGCTGGAGGCGCTGCCGCCGAGCGCGGCGGCCAGGGCGGCGGCGCGCATCACCGGCGCACCGAGGGCCGCGCTCTATCGCAAGGCGCTGGAGAGCCGCAAGCCGCCCCGCCGAGCCAAGTAGAATCCCGACGCGATGGACCGGCTGACCCTGAAGCGCCCGGACGACGCGCACCTGCACCTGCGCGACGGCGCGGCCATGCAGGCGGTGCTCGCCGACAGCGCGCGGCGCTTCGCCCGCGCCATCATCATGCCCAACCTGCAGCCGCCGGTACGCACCACCTACCAGGCGCTCGACTACCGCGAACGCATCCTCGGCGCGCTGCCCGACGATGCGCAGTTCGATCCGCTGATGACGCTGTTTCTCACCGACGACACGCCGCCCGAGGAGATCGCGCGCGCCAAGCTGTCGGGACGGGTGGCCGGCGTCAAGCTTTATCCGGCGGGCGCAACCACGCATTCCGACGCCGGCGTCACGCGCCTGTCGCGCTGCTTCCACACGCTGGAGAAGATGGAGGAGCTCGGCCTGCCGCTGCTGGTGCACGGCGAATCGACCGAACCGCATATCGATGTGTTCGACCGCGAGCCGGCATTCATCGAGGAAGTCCTCGGCCCGACGCTCGAGCGCTTCACCGGCCTGAAGGTGGTGCTGGAGCACATCACCACGCGCGAGGCGGTGCAGTACGTCGAGGTCACCGGGGCGAACGTCGCCGCCACCATCACCGCGCACCACCTGCTGATGAACCGCAATGCGCTGTTCATGGGCGGCATCCGCCCGCACCACTATTGCCTGCCGGTGCTCAAGCGCGAGGAGCATCGCGAGGCGCTGGTGCAGGCCGCCACCTCCGGCAATCCCAAGTTCTTCCTCGGCACCGACAGCGCGCCGCATGCCCGCTCGGCCAAGGAGGCCGCCTGCGGCTGCGCCGGCATCTACACTGCGCACGCCGCGCTCGAGCTCTACGCGGTAGCCTTCGAGGAGGCCGGCGCACTCGACAAGCTCGAGGCCTTCGCCAGCGAGTTCGCCGCTTCGTTCTACGGCCTGCCGCCCAATGAAGGAACGGTGACACTGGTGCGGGAAGAGTGGAAAGTGCCCGATCGGCTGGCCTTCGGCGGCGGCGAGCTCGTGCCGCTGCGGGCTGGCGAATCCATTCCCTGGAAGCTGCTCTAACCCACCTTGTCTTCGATGCCGTCCGGCCCTGGCTTGCGGTCGGGCGCACGCTCGAGGGACTGAATGCCGCCGCCGAGCAGCGGGGCCTGAAAACCGAAAGCGGCCGCCTCCTGCGCTTTGTCCCGCCGGCGAGCGTCGACCGGTACTACGAGGTGAGCGTCTACGAGACCGGCTGCGTAGCGACGCGCGTCGACAGCCTGCACGACTGGTTCAACGCCCTCGCCTGGCTCGCGTTCCCGCGCACCAAGGCGCGCATCAACGCCATGCACGCGGCCGAAATCCCGCGAGAGCGGGAAAAAAGCGGCGGCCGGCGCGGGCGGCTGCGCGACCTGCTGACGATCCTTGACGAAGGCGGCGCGCTGGTCGCCTGCGACGATGCGGAGCTGGTCGCGCTGCTGCGCGGCTTGCGCTGGAGCGAGCTGTTCTGGGAGCGCCGCGCGCGGGTGCTGCAGTCGATGCGGTTCCTGGTGTTCGGTCATGCCGTGCTCGAGCAGGCACTCGAGCCGCGACCCGGCATCACCTGCAAGGTGCTGTTCGTCAATCCGGGCCTCGACCCCGACGCGCAGGCTGCCGCCTGGCTGCAAGCGCTGCCCCTGGGCGCCTCCCCCCGCGAGCTCGCACCGCTGCCCGTCTTCGGCTACCCCGGCTGGCTGCCCGGAAGCGCGCAGGCGGAGTTCTATGACGATACCCGGGTGTTCAGGGGGCCCGCGGGCGTAAAATGACGCTGGGAGTCGGCCAGGCAGCCGCTGCGGCGCAAGCCGCAGAGGAAAGTCCGGGCTCCGCAGAGCGGGATGCAGGGTAACTCCCTGGCACGGCGACGTGACGAAGAGGGCCACAGAGACGAGTCCTCGGCCTCAAAACCGAGGGGTGAAACGCGGCAACCTCCATCCGGAGCAACACCAAATAGGCAAGCAAGGCGCGGCAACGCGCTGACGGGCCGGCTCGGCCAAGCTTGCGGGTAGGTGGCTTGAGCCCGGGGGTAACCCCGGGCCTAGAGGAATGGCTGCCGGCTCCGTCGGGACCTCCCGGCGGGGGCCACAGAACCCGGCTTAACGGCCGTCTCCCGCTGTTTTATTCCCGTGCGCCTATTCCTTGCGTCCGGACCGCCCTAGCGGAATAATCGGCCGCTCAGGGGGAAAGGGCGGACGGCTAGAGGGGCCGGCCGCAGCGCGATGCAAAACCGTCTTAACCAGAACGACGTCACCAACCGGATCAACGTCGAGGACTCGACGCAGGTGCGCGACGCCGTGCTCGCCATCTACGCCGCGCGCTATCCGAGCGCGAACTTCGCGCCGCTGGCGCAGGCCTTCGGCGACCTGCAGGCGCTGTTCAGCGGCCGCATGCCCGGCTACCTCCCCTGCGACACGCTGTACCACGACATCCGCCATACGCTGGACATGACGTTGGCGATGGCGCGGCTGGTCGACGGCCACGACCGCGCCTGCGCCAGCACCGACCGCCTCGGCCCGCGGCGCGCTGCGCTGGGGGTGCTGGTGGCGCTGTTCCACGATTCGGGCTACCTGAAGCGCGTCTCGGAAGCGAACGTCGAGAACGGCGCCATCTTCACCAAGGTCCACGTCAGCCGCAGCGCCGACTTCCTCGCGACTTACCTGCCGAAAATCGGCTTTGGCGCCGAGGCGCCGGTCGCCTCCCAGTTGGTGCACTACACCGGCTACGAGATGGAGATCGAAAACATCCCGGTCGCGGACCTGCGCGACCGCCTGGTCGGCTGCATGGTGGGTACCGCCGACCTGATCGGCCAGATGTCCGACCGCATGTATCTGGAAAAGGTGCGGCAGTTCCTCTACCAGGAGTTCGTCTGGGGCAAGATCGCGCGCGAGCAGCTGCCCGATGGCAAGGAGATCGTGCGCTACGTGTCGGCCGACGACCTGATCATCAAGACGCCGGGTTTCTACGAGTACGTCGCGCGCACGCGCATCGACAAGAAGCTCGACGGCGCGGACCGCTACGCCGAGTCGCATTTCGGCGGCCCGAATCTTTACCAGTCGGCCATCGACTGCAACATGGATTTCCTGCGCGAAACCATCGAGACGGCCGACTTCAACCGTCTGCGGCGCGCCTGCTATTCGTTGTCCGCCAGCCCCGCCCGCGCGGCGTAGTGTGGCGTATGTCACGTTTCAAATGAAAATCGGGTCGGCAGCGGGGCATCCGCCCTTGTTGCGCGGAAGCGACCGTGGCAAAACCTTCTCATGATGTCCTTGGGGAGGACTCCTAGGCAGGACGTGGCGCCGGCGCTGTTCCGCCTGCTCGCCGACAGCGCCGTGTCGCGCGCCGCCCTGGGCGCCTGCGGTTTCCCGGTGGCGCTGGTCGACGCCCGGGACAAGGGCCGGTCGTTCAGCTACGTCAATCCGGCCTTCGAAAGGTTCTTCGGCTATCGCACCGACGAGGTGGTCGGCAAGCCGGCGATCACGCTGCTTTTCCCGCAGGACCAGAATGCCGCGCAGATGTTCGCCGAGGCCCCGGCGCGCGTCGAGATGAGCGCGCGGCGCAAGGACGCGTCGGCAGCCAAGGTCGAGCTGACCATCGGCATGGTGCACGACGCCGAAGGCGCGCTGTCGCACTGGGTCCTTGCCTTTGCCGACCGCAGCGAAATCGAGCGCCTGCGCGAGGAACTGCGGGTGCTGCGTTCGCTCGCCTCGGTTCCCTAGGCGACGAGCTTCCCCGCTAGGAGGAAAGGCGTTGCGTTAGCCAGCGCGCCGTTCTCAGCAGCCGCGCATCGAAGCCGCGCCGGCCGACGAGCTGCACGCCGAGCGGCAGTCCGTTCTCCCCTTTCATCAGCGGCAGCGAGATCGCCGGCATTCCCAATAGCGTCCAGGGCGTGCAGAACACGGGGTCGCCCGTGGCGCCGAGCCCCTTGGGCGCGGTGCCCAGCGCCGCCGGCGTGAGGATGGCGTCGTAGCGTTCCATGAACATTTCGTCGAGGCTGTCGACGACAGCCGGCACCGCGCGCAACGCGCGCTGGTAGTCGACGGCGCGAACTTCGCGGCCACGCTCGATCTGCGCGCGCAACTGCGGGCTGAGCCGGTCGCGTCCAGTCTGCCATTCGCGCTCGAAGTTGGCCGCCATCTCGGCTTCCAGGATGATCTTGTGGCAGTCCCAAACCGTGGTCGCCGAGGGCACCAGCTCGACCTCCTCCAGCCGCTCGCCGAGCGCCTCGGCCAGTTCGGCGAAGGCTTCCTTGGCGTCCGCGTCAACGCGCGCCCAGTGCGGTGTCTTGACGAAGGCGAGCATCGGCTCGATCGGCGGCTCCTCGGCCAGTGTCTGGAGAAACGGCACGCGTGCACGCGGCCGCGTGTCGGGATCGCCTTCGTGGTAGCCCGCGACCGTTTCAGCTAGCAGCGCGATGTCTTCCAGCGTGCGTGCGAACAGCCCGACGTGGTCGAGCGTGCGCGAGAGCAGCAGGATGCCGGTGCGCGGCACCAGCCCGTGCGTCGGCTTGAACGCGTACACGCCGCAGAACGCGCCCGGCCGGATGGTCGAGCCGGCGGTCTGGCTGCCGAGCGCAAGCGGCACCATGCCCGCCGCCACCGCGGCGGCCGAGCCGCTCGACGAGCCGCCCGGCGTGTGCTCGGGGTTGTGCGGATTGCGCGTCTTGCCGGGGGAGAAATAGGCGCACTCGGTGGTGACCGTCTTCCCGAGCATGACCGCACCGGCGGCGCGCAGGCTGCGCACTACTGCCGCGTCGTCGCGCGGCGCGCGGCCCTGGTGCAGGGCGCAGCCGTTCTCGGTCGGCATGTCCGCGGTGTCGATGATGTCCTTCAGGCCGACCGGAACGCCGTGCAGGGGGCCGATCGCCTCGCCGGAGCGCTTTCTATCGTCCGCGGCGCGCGCCTGCTCGAGCGCGTGCTCCTCGTCGAGAAATGTCCAGGCCTGCACTTTCGGCTCGAGCGCGCGGATGCGCTCGAGGCAACTCTGGACCAGCTCTGTGGAAGTCAGAACGCCATCGCGGATCCGCTGCGCCGCCCCGCCGGCGGACAGCAGCGACGGCTCCTCACCGGGCATACAGCATCTGGGGCAGCCACAGCCCGATCTGCGGGAAGATGTAGAGCAGCGCCAGCGCGACCAGCTGGATCCCCATGAACGGCATCATCCCGGCGAAGATCTGATTCAGCGTCACGTGCGGTGGCGACACGCCCTTCAGATAGAACGCCGCCATCGCGACCGGCGGCGAGAGGAACGCGGTCTGCAGGTTGAGCGCCACCAGCAGCCCGAAGAACAGCGGATCGATGTTGAAGTGCGGCAGCAGCGGCAGGAAGATCGGCATGAAGATGATGATGATCTCGGTCCACTCGAGCGGCCAGCCGAGGATGAAGATGATGAACTGCGCCAGGATCATGAACTGCACCGGCGTCATGTCGAGCGACAGCACCCATTTCTCGATCAGCTCCTGGCCGCCGAGGAGGGCAAACGCCGCCGAGAAGATGCCGGAGCCGACGAACAGCCAGCACACCATGGCGCTCGTTTTGGCCGTGAGGAACGATGATTCCTTGAGGATGGTGCCGAGGTCCCTGACCGTGCCCCAGATCACCGTTGCCTGGTTGCTGCCCGGCGCGCTCGGGGCGCGCAGGCGAGCGGTGTAGCGGTAGGCCGCGGCAAGCAGGAAACCGCCAAATCCGCCCACCGCCGCCGCTTCGCTCGGCGTCGCAAGACCGAACACGATCGACCCCAGCACCATGAGAATCAGGATGGCCAGCGGGAAGAACGAGGTGAGCAGCATCTTATAAATCTCGAGCCGCTCCCAGGTCCAAAGCCAGTAGATGAGGGCGATCAGAAGAACGCCGACGGCCAGCGTGATCCAGAACCAGAGCGGCGCGGGCAGGCGCGCTTCGGCGGGCGCGGCCGCCTTGACGGACACTTTGGCCTGCGCGCCTGGCTGCGGGGTTTCCGGCTTGGCCGTTTCCTTCTTTGCCTCTTCCGCGGGCGGCTCTTCCGCGCCGATCAGGCCGCTCGACTGCTCCGCCTCGCTGGCGTCGGCCGCGATCGCGCCGCCCGCCTCGATCAGGCCCGCGGTATCGGTCTTCACTTCCGGCGCGGTCGCAACCTGAAAGGTGACGCCGAGCAAGAAAAGGATGAAAAGCGCCGGCGACAGCGTGACGACCAGTTGGCCGAGCACCGTACGCTTCTCCACCCCCACGGCAGCGGCGCGCCCGCTAAAAGCGCGCGAAAGACCCGCCAACGCGTTGCCGCTGTACTGCCGCAGCGATTGCGCGAAACCCGGCAGCGCCACGCGCCGCTCGCTCGCCTGCAAAGGCGGCATCAGCTCGGGCCGCCATTTCGCCAGCACGATGACGTAGCCGATGTAAAGCCCGGCGAGCATGAAACCGGGCAGGAACGCGCCGGCATAGAGCTGCACCACCGACACGCCCGCGACGGCACCGTAGACGATCAGCAACACCGAAGGCGGAATCAGAATTCCAAGGCACCCGCCCGCGGTGATCGCACCCGCGGAAACCTTGACGTTATAGCCCGCCTTGAGCATGGCCGGGAAGGCGAGCAGGCCCATCAGCGTCACGACCGCGCCGACGATGCCGGTTGCCGTGGCGAAAATCGCGCAGGTGACGATGGTGGCGACCGCAAGCGCCCCCGGCACCCGCGCCAGGGCGAGGTGCAGGCTCTTGAACAGCTTGTCGATCAGCTGTGCGCGCTCGACCAAGTAGCCCATGAACAGGAACAGCGGGATGGCGATCAGCACGTCGTTCGACATTACCCCGTAGGTACGCTGCACGAAAAGATCCAGCACCTGCCGGTTGGCGAGCGCGGGGTTCACGCTGCGGTAGGCGAGCCAAGCGAAAAATACGCCCATGCCCATGAGGGTGAAGGCGGTGGGGAAGCCCATCATGATTCCCACCACGATCAGGGACAGCATCATCAGGCCGAGGTGGCCGTTGGTGAGATGGCCCCAGGGCATCAGCAGCAGCGTCGGCAGCACAATGAGGGCGATCAGCGAGAAGCCGAACCACAGTTCCTTGCGCAATTTCATTTGCGTTCCTGCTTCACGACGTACTGGTCGAGCTTCTCGATGTCCTCGTCCTTCACGTGCAGCTCTTCCTTCAGCTTGTCGACGTCGACTTCCACCACGTCTTCCTCGCGCGACGGCCAGGCGCCCTGCTTGAGGCAGATGACGCAGCGGATGATCTCGACGATGCCCTGCACCAGCACGAAAGCGCCGGCGAGCGGAATCACCGTCTTGAAGGGATAGACCGGCGGGCCCTCCGAAGTGATGTTCGAATGCTCGTTGATCGACCAGGACTCCGCGGCGTAGGTGTAGCCGGCCCACACCAGCGCGATGACACCGGGGATGAAGAACACGATGTAGAGCGTGAGGTCGACCGCGGCCTGCGCCCGCGGCGAGAAGAAGCCGTAGATCACGTCGCCGCGCACGTGCCCGTTCTTGGCCAGCGTGTAGGCACCCGCCATCATGAACAGCGTGCCGTAAAACATGATCATCACGTCGAACGCCCACGCGCGCGGATTGTCGAGCGCGTAGCGCGAGAACACTTCCCAGGACACGTGCAGCGTGAGCGCAATGATGAAGAACGAAAACGCCTGGCCCACCCAGGTGCTGATGCGGTCGACAAACAGCAGGAGTTTTTGCATCGGGATGAAATTGTACCGGCTAAAAAAAACACCATCCGGTGTCGCCGGATGGTGTTGCGTCAGTCAGGCTTGCGTCAGGCTTTCTTGGCCGCGGGTTTCTTGCCGAAGTAGTGGTTGTAGGCCATGCGGCGGTTGACGTTGGTATCGAGATCCCAGCGCACCGCGCGCTCGGCGAACACCCGCTGCGACTTCTCGATCTCGACCCACATCGCGTTGTCGGCGCGCTTTTTCGCCGCCGCATCGTAGGTCTCGAGCTGTTTCGCCAGAATCGTGTCCGGCGTCTTGTAGAAGCGCACCTTGTCCTTGGTCTGCAGCTCGATGTAGTCCTTCGAGTAGCGGTCCACGGCCTTCCACGACATGTCCTGCGACGCGGCTTCCACCGCGTTATCGATGATCGCCCTCATCTTGGCCGGCAGCGAGTCGTACTTGGTCTTGTTGAACATGATCTCGAACTGCTCGGCATTCTGGTGGTAGCTCTGCAGCATGCACACCTTGGAGACGTCGGGGAAGCCGAGCAGCCGGTCGGAGGTCGCGTTATTGAACTCGGCCGCATCCAGCAAGCCGCGGTCCATCGCCGGCACGATCTCGCCGCCCGGCAGCGCGTTCACTGCGGCGCCCATGCCGGTGAACACGTCGATCGATACCCCGACGGTGCGGTATTTCATGCCCTTGAAGTCGTCCACCTTCGTGATCGGCTTCTTGAACCAGCCGAGCGGCTGGGTCGGCATCGGGCCGTACGGAAACGAGACCACGTTGGCGCCGATCGACGCATAGAGCTTGTTGAGCAGTTCCTTGCCGCCGCCGTACTTGTGCCAGGACAGCAGCATGTTCGCGTCCATGCCGAACGCGGGACCCGAGCCCCAGAGCGCGAGCGCGTTCTGCTTGCCATAGTGGTAGACGAGCACGCCGTGGCCGCCGTCGAGCGTGCCCTTGGTCACCGCATCGAGCAGGCCGAAAGCGGGCACCACGGCGCCGGCCGGCAGCACCTCGATGCGCAGGTCGCCGCCGGTCATGTCGTTCACTTTCTTGGCGAAGTCGTTGGCGTATTCGTGGAAAATATCCTTCGCCGGCCAGGTGCTCTGCCAGCGCATGCTGATCGGGCCCTGGGCCTTGACGATCGCGGGAAACGCGAGGGTCGCGGCACCGGTCGCAGCGGCGGCGCCGGTCAGGAATTTACGGCGCGATGCCGTGGACTTGTCGTTCTGAATGCTCATCTTGTGCCTCCTCCTAGGAAGTTTGTGCTGGCCAGGGGTGTGGGCCCCGGGCGAAATAGCCCGACGATTCTAACCCCCGCTTCGCGCCCGCCGCAAGGCGGCTTCACGATGCGGGACGGGAATAAACCGTGGTCCGCGGCTGTCCTGCCCGGCAAATCGCCGCGCCACCCCAGCCTATAATCGCCGGAGGGGAAAATCGTGGATCCATCCGCGTCGATCGAGCTGGCCAAGCACGTTTTGCTGTCGTGCGGCATCGTGCTCGGCGCCGGCATCCTCTCGGCATTCCTCGCGCAGAAGCTGAACATCCCCGACGTCGCGGTGTTTCTCGTCGTCGGCATCCTGCTGGGTCCCGAGGCGCTCCGGCTCATCGACATCCGGGCCGATTCCGCGCTCAACCAGATCATCCTGATCTTCGGCTCCTGCTACATCCTGTTCGACGGCGGCGCCTCCCTTCGCTTCAAGGTGCTCAAGGAGGTCTGGATCACGATCACCGTGCTGGCGACTTTGGGCGTCCTGATCACGGCAGTCATCACGGCGGCAGCCGCCTATTGGATCCTGCAGGTGCCATGGGTCGTTGCCTGCTTGCTGGGCGCAGCCATTGCCTCGACTGATCCGGCGACGCTGGTGCCGATCTTCCGCCAGATCCGGATCAAGGACCGCGTCGCCCAGACCGTGATGAGCGAATCGGCGTTCAACGACGCCACCGGCGCCATCGCCACTTTCGCGGTGCTGGCCATCGCTACCGGCGCCGGCGAATTCTCGGCGGGCCGGGCGCTGCTCGATCTCGTGCTGCAGGCGGGCGTCGGCATCCTCGCCGGTGCGCTGCTCGGCTACCTGGCGGCGCTGCTGATCGCGCACGAGAAGTACAACTTCCTTTCGGAATACGCGCCGGTGGTGACGATCATGGCCGTGATCGGCGCCTACCTGGGCGCCGACAACCTGCAGGCGAGCGGATTCATGGCGGTATTCGTGTTCGGCATGGTGCTGGGCAACAAGGACAGCTTCGGCTTTCGACACGCGCAGGGCGAGGCGGCGAAGCTCGACGATTACGTCGCTACTACCGCGTTCCTGATGCGCATGTTCATCTTCATCCTGCTGGGCGCGCAGGTCGACTTCAGCCTGATGAACCGTTATCTGGCCGGCGGTATCGCGGTGATCGTCATCTTCATGCTGGTCGCGCGGCCGGTCACGGTGTTCGCCTGCGCCTGGCCCGATCGCCGCGCGAAGTGGAGCCTGCGCGAAATGCTCTTCATGTGCTGGACGCGCGAGACCGGCGTGATCCCGGCCGCGCTGGCCGGGCTGCTGGTCGGCATGCAGGCGCCCGGTGCGCAGCTGATCGCGTCGATCACCTTCGTTGCCATCCTGATGACCATCCTGATTCAGGCCACCACCACCAAATGGCTGGCGCGCCGCCTCGGGCTGCTGGTCAGAGAATAGGTCGGCTACATTTCAGACAGCGGCACGTGGCGTGCCGCCTCGATGTCCTTGGTCTGCATGACCGCAACCAGCTTTGCCAGCTCGCGATGCATGACCGACAGGCGCGCCGGCGGCAGGTCGGAAAGCGCCTGCTGCAGCACGCCGATGCGCGGCTGCGGCGCGCGGCGCAGCACCTTGAGCCCCTGCAGCGTGACGTACAGCGCCACGGTGCGCTGGTCGCGTCCGGCGCGGCGGCGCCTCACCAATCCGAGGCCCACCAGGCGGCGCAGCAGGTTGCTGGCGGTGGACTGGTGGATGGCGAGACCGCGCGCCAACTCGCCGACCTTGAGGCCGGGCTTGCCGGCCACCTCTGACAGCGCCCAGAGCTGCGCGCCGCTGATGCCGGCACGGCGCTCGACGCTCTGGTAGTGGCGCCGGATCGACTTGAAAACGATGCGGAATTGCTCGAGGACCTCGAGCATGGGGGGCTTTTTCATGCGCTGCGCAAAAAGTCGACGCGGTGACAGATATGTTTGCCCAAATATAGATCGCGCGCTAGTATCCCCCTGCCCCGTAGTCCCAGATCAACGAGGAGGAAACAATGAAAATCCATCCGGCACTGACCTGCGTTACGGCACTCGCCGTCGCGGCGTTGCTCGCTTCCTGCGGCACCACCAAGCCCGCCGCCACCGCGCCCGACCAGCCTGCGGCGCAAGCCGCCCCGCAAGCGGTACAGCCGGCCCAACCGACCGCGGTGGCGCCGACCGGCGCCAAGATGCACCCGCTCGACGATCCGAACAGCGCGCTGTCCAAGCGCAGCGTGTTTTACGAATTCGACAAGTCCGACATTACGCCGCAATACCGCTCACTGGTCGAGGCACACGCACGCTATCTGCGTGACAACCCGAACGCGCGCGTCACCGTCGAGGGCAATTGCGACGAGCGCGGCAGCCGCGAATACAACGTGGCGCTCGGCCAGCGGCGCTCCGAGGGCGTGAAGAAGGCCATGCAGCTGCTCGGCGCCCGCGACCAGCAGATCGAGGCGGTGAGCTTCGGCGAAGAGAAGCCCAAGGCCGCCGGCCACGACGAAGCGGCGTGGTCGCAGAACCGCCGCAGCGACATCACCTACACGCGCCGACCCTAGCGTTCAGGCGCGGCCGGCCCAGCGCTCGCTCGCCGCGCGCACCACGTCGGCGAGCGCGCCGCCCTTGGCGTGGTGCGCGCGCAGCCAGTCGGACTCCGACTCGCCACGACGCACGCCGCCGGCAAGGTCCGCCACCGCCTCGGCGCATTCCAGCCGGCGCGCGTGCGGCATCACCGTGGCGACGCTATCGAGGATATCCTCGCCGATTTTTTTCCGGCGCCGCTGCCAGGGGTCGACCATCTCGCCGCGGCAGCCGTAGCGGCAGGCTTCGAAGCGGTTGAAGCTGTTCACCCGGTAGACCTCGGGCGAGGGCTGCTGCGGCCGCTCGGCGAGGTAATAGCCGGCCAGCGCCTGCGCGTAGGCAGCAAGCAACGCGGCGCGGCCGGCACTGAGCGGCGTGTCGAACACGCGGATCTCGACGGTGCCGTACTCGGGCTTGGGCCGGATGTCCCAGTAGAAATCCTTCATGCTCTGCACCACGCCGTAGTCGCGCATGGTGCCGAAATATTCGAGAAACGCGCTCCAGTCGGGCACGAACGGCATGTGGCCAGCGAGCGGGAAAGCGCTCACCGCAGTCAGGCGCGAAGACTGGAATGAGGTGTCCTCGCCCTGGTAGTAGGGCGAGGCCGCCGATAGCGCGATGAAGTGCGGCACGTGGCGGGTCAGCATGTGCACCAGGTAGACGGCGGCGTCGCCGTCCGGGCAGCCGACGTGCACGTGCTCGCCGAACACGGTGAACTGCTTGGCGAGGTAGCCGTAGCGCTCGAGCACGGCGGCGAAGCGCTCGTTGCGGAATATGCGCCGGTCGGTCCAGTCGTGGAACGGGTGCGAGCCGCCGCCCGAGACCAGCAGGTTGAGCACTCCGGCCTCGGTCACCACCGCCTCGGCCAGCGTCTCGAGCTCGGCACGCAGGCTGGCGTAGCGCTGGTGCACCCCGCTGTTGAGCTCGATCATGCTCTGCGTGATCTCGGGCTTCACGGCGCCCGGCAGCTTGCGCTTTTCCAGGCGCGCCAGCAGGTCGCCTGCCTCGTGCGCCAGGTCGTGGTCGTGCTTGCGCACCAGCTGCAACTCGAGCTCGACGCCCAGGCTCGCGCCCGCCGATGGCTTGAAGTCGAGCTCGCTCATCTGGTTTTCTCCGCGCCCGCTTCGCCGGCAAGTCGCAGCGCCGCCTGCGTGGCGAGCGGTCCGATCAGCTCGAGGATCGCGGCAGCGGACATCACCACGGTCGCAAGCTCCATGCCGAAGGACGGAAACAGCACCGCGGTGTCCCACACCATGATGACGGCGAGTCCCGACATCGGCAGCAGCGAAAGCGACAGCAGGCCGCCGCCGCCCGGGCGCAGGCCGGAGAGGCGCCCCAACACGAGGATCGCCGCCGCCTTGCCGAGAAAGCGCAGCACGATGAACGCCACTGCCGCCAGCGCCGCGGGCCCGATCAGGCCGAAGTCCAGGCTCGCACCGGTAATCACGAACAGCACCACGAACAGCAGCTGGCCGGCATAGCCGAACTGCAGCGGCACCAGCACGTGGTCGCGGTCGAGGTTGCGCGCCAGCATGCCGAGCGTCAGCAGCGCCACCACCACCGTCACCTCGGCCGCGCGCGCGAGGCCCACCACCAGCACGATGGTCGCCACCAGCAGCACGAATTGCCGGTCCTCGCGCTTGCCGACCCAGCGCGCGAGGGCCAGCATCGTCCGGCTGGCGAGGTAGCCGAGCAGCGCGGCGCCGAACAGCAGGTAGGCCGGATGCAGAATCGCGGTGCGCCAGTCGGCGCGGTACTCCAGGTGCAGCAGCGGCAGCAGCAGCATCAACGCGACGAAGGCGGCGGCGCAATTCACCGCGGTGAACAGCAGCATGCGCTCGGTGATCTGGCCCGAGGCGCGCAGCTCGTGCGCCACCAGGATGACGACGGCCGGCGAGGTCGCGGTCCCCACCGCGGCGGCGCAGCCGGCCAGCAGCGGCGAGAAACCGAACCACAGCAGGCCGGCGTAGATGGCGAAGAAGGCGCCCAGGCTCTCGCCGAGCGCGGCAACGAACAGCCAGCGGTTGCGCGCGAACCATTCGGCATCCAGGCGCGCGCCGAGTTCGAACATCACCAGGCCGAGCGCCAGGTCGACGATCACGCGCGTTTCGTCGAGCAGCGGTGCGCGCACCAGGCCGAACCCCTCGGGGCCGAAGGCGATGCCGCTCAGGACGTAACCGGTGATGCGCGGCAGCGAGAGCCAGCGGTTGGCCACCTCGCCGCCCACCAGGCCGGCGATCAGCAGCGCGCCGAAGGCGACCAGCTCGCCCAGATCCGGCGGCCAAAGTGGCAGGAACCACAACAGGTCCTGCATGGCGATCTCCCCGGGGGGGCCGGCCGAGCACGACTTTTGATTCTTGGGGCCGGCGGTCCCCTGTTGGACCGCGCGTGAGCGCGGCGGTTCCGTTGCGTTATGCGTCAGAGCTTGAGCGCGGCCAGCACCTCGTCGAGCATTTTTTTCGCGTCGCCGAACAGCATGCGATTGTTGTCCTTGTAGAAGAGCGGATTATCGACGCCGGCGTAGCCCGAGGCCATGCTGCGCTTCATCACGATCGAGGTTTTCGCCTTCCACACCTCGAGCACCGGCATGCCGGCGATCGGGCTCGCCGGATCCTCCTGCGCGGCCGGGTTCACGATGTCGTTGGCGCCGATCACCATCGCCACGTCGGTGTCGGGAAAATCGGCGTTGATTTCGTCCATCTCCATCACGATGTCGTAGGGCACCCTGGCTTCCGCGAGCAGCACGTTCATGTGCCCCGGCATGCGCCCGGCCACCGGATGGATGCCGAAGCGCACGTTGACGCCCCTCTCCCGCAGCAGGCGGGTGATCTCGTACACCGCGTGCTGCGCCTGCGCCACCGCCATGCCGTAGCCCGGAACGATGATCACGTTTTTCGCCTCGCGCAGCAGGCCTGCGGTGTCCGGCGCGTTGATCGACACTACCTCGCCCGCGGGCTGGCCGCCCGCACCCGGCGCGCCCGCCGCCGGCGCGGCGCTGCCGGCGGTGCCGAAGCCGCCCGCGATCACGCTGACAAAATTCCGGTTCATGGCGCGGCACATGATGTAGGAGAGAATCGCGCCGGAGGAACCCACCAGCGCGCCGGTGACGATCAGCAGGTCGTTCGACAGCATGAAGCCGGTCGCCGCCGCCGCCCAGCCCGAGTAGCTGTTCAGCATCGATACCACCACGGGCATGTCGGCGCCGCCGATCGCCATCACCATGTGGATGCCGAACAGCAGCGCGATCGCCGTCATGATCGGGAGCGGCTGCAGGCCAGCGTCGATCGCGTGCGTCTGGATGAACCAGCCGCCGCACCAGATCACGCCCAGCAACCCGAGGAGGTTGATCCAGTGACGCGCCGGCAGCAGCATCGGCTTGCCGCTGATCCTGGCCGACAATTTGCCGAAAGCGGTGAGCGAACCCGAGAACGTCACCGCGCCGATCAGGACGCCAATGTAGATCTCGAGCTCGTGGATGGTCTTCTCGGCGCCCTGGAAGCCGGCGCTTGCGGCCGGATCGATGTAGTTGGCGTAACCCACCAGCACGGCGGCGAGGCCGACCAGGCTGTGCATCAGCGCCACCAGTTCGGGCATCTGCGTCATCTTCACAAAGCGCGCGGCGTAGACGCCGATCGCCGCGCCGACCGCCATGGCGCCGATGATCCAGGGATAGCCCGCCTTGGTGACCTGCGGCCCCAGCACCGTGGCCAGCACCGCGATCGTCATGCCGATCATGCCGTAGAGATTGCCGCGGCGGGAACTCTCCGGACTGGACAACCCCCCCAGGCTGAGGATGAAGAGAATCGCCGCGCCGAGGTACGAGGCGGTGAGCAGGGTTGCCGACATTATTTGCGGAACATCTGCAGCATGCGCTGCGTGACCGCGAAGCCGCCGAACATGTTGATCGCCACCAGCGCGATGCTGACCACGGCGAGGCCGATGATCCACATCGTCGGTCTTTCCAGAGAATTATTTATTGGAGGAGCCACTTGGACCAGCGCGCCGATGGCGATGATGCTGCTGATGGCGTTGGTGACGCTCATCAGCGGCGTGTGCAGCGCTGGCGTCACGTTCCAGATCACCATGTAGCCGACGAAGCAGGCGAGCACGAACACGGTGAAATGGCCGAGGAACGCGGCCGGCGCATTAGCGCCGATGAACCAGAACAGGATGGCCGCGGCAAGAAAGACCATTGCAGTAGTCCGTGCCGATGCCGGTCCGCTCGTCTCCCCGTGTTTTGGAGGTGGTGGTTTTGACGCCACAAGTTTCGGCGGCGCGGCCGAAAGCTTTGGCGGTGGCGGCGGCCAGGTGATGGCGCCGTCCTTGATCACGGTGGTGCCGCGGATCACTTCGTCGTCCATGTTGACGTTGAACCGGCCGTCCTTGCTCTTACACAGCTCCTCGGCGAGGCGCAGCAGGTTCGTCGCGTAGAGCGTGCTCGACTGCCGGGCGAGGCGGCTCGGCAGGTCGGTGTAGCCGATGAGGGTCACGCCATGGCGCACCACGACCTGGCCGGGCGAAGTCAGCTCGCAGTTGCCGCCCTGCTCCGCGGCAAGATCGACGATCACGCTGCCGGGCTTCATCGAGCGCACCATCTCGGCGCTGATCAGCCGCGGCGCGGGCTTGCCCGGGATCAGGGCGGTGGTGATGATCACGTCGACATCCTTTGCCTGCTTGGCGAAGACCGCGGCTTGCGCCTTCTGGAAGCCATCGCTCATCACCTTGGCGTAGCCGCCGGTGCCGCTGCCCTCCTCGACGTAGTCGACGCCGACGTACTCGCCGCCGAGCGACTTGATCTGGTCGGCCACCTCGGGCCGCGTGTCATTGGCGCGCACGATGGCGCCGAGGCCGGCGGCGGCGCCGATCGCCGCGAGGCCCGCCACGCCCGCTCCGATGATGAACACCTTGGCCGGCGGCACTTTGCCCGCGGCGGTGATCTGGCCGGTGAAGAAGCGGCCGAAATGGTGCGCTGCTTCGATCACCGCGCGATAGCCGGCGATATTGGCCATCGACGAGAGCGCGTCGAGCTTCTGCGCGCGCGAGATGCGCGGCACGCTGTCCATGGCGAGTACCGTGGCTTTGCGCGCCGCGAGGCTTTGCATCAACTCCGGGTTCTGCGCCGGCCAGAGGAAGCTGACCAGTACCTGGCCTTCGCGCATGTGCGCCACTTCGGCTGGGCTCGGCGCACGCACCTTGAAAATGATGTCGGCGGTTCCCCAGACACCAGGGGAGACTTCTGCGCCGGCTGCACGGTAAACCTCGTCGGAAAAGTTGGCCGCGTCGCCCGCGCCAGGTTCGACCACCACCCGGAAGCCCAGCTTGACGAGCTTTTCCACCACCTCGGGAACCGTGGCGACGCGCTTCTCGCCCGCGGCGGTCTCGCGCGGCACGCCGATAATCTGAGACATGGAGCTCCTGCTTGGGAAGGTGTGCCGATTTTAGCCGAACGATCTAGGCGGCTCGACTCTCCGGGTAGGCCCCGCCGTCGAGAAACTGCAGGCGGGCGAGGCTGGCGTACAGCCCGCCCTGCCGCATGAGCTCCACGTGCGTGCCCTGCGCGACGATGGCGCCGCGCTCCATCACCACGATGCGCTCGGCGTGGCGCACGGTGGCGAGGCGGTGCGCGATGGCGAGCGTGGTGCGTCCCTGTTCCAGCGCCTCGAGCGCCTGCTGCACGGCGAGCTCGCTCGCCGCGTCGAGCGAGCTGGTCGCCTCGTCGAGCAGTAGGATCGGCCGGTCGGCGAGCAGCGCCCGCGCAATCGACAGGCGCTGGCGCTGCCCGCCCGACAGCGTCACGCCGCGCTCGCCGAGCGGCGTGTCGACACCGTGCGGCAGGCGTTCAATGAATTCCAGCGCGTGGGCGCGCTCGCAGGCGGCGAGCGCCTCCTCGCGGCTCGCCGTCGGCCGGCCGTAGCGCACGTTGTCGAGCACGCTGGCGGCAAAGATCACCGGGTCCTGCGGCACCACGGCGACCAGGCGCCGCGCCGCCTGCGGGTCGAGGTCGCGCACGTCCACGCTGTCGATGCGGATGCGCCCCTGCTGCGGGTCGTAGAAGCGCAGCAGCAACGCGAACAGCGTCGACTTGCCGGCGCCGGAAGGCCCCACCAGCGCCAGGCGCTCGCCCGGCGCCACCCGCAGGCTGAAACTCTCGAGCGCGGGCGTGCCCGGCCGGCTGGGGTAGGCGAAGCCGACGCGTTCGAATTCCACCGTCGGCGCAGGCGTGCGCGGCGCGAGTGCCGGAACCACCGGCGCGACGATCGCCGGCCGAGTTTCGAGGAGCTCCATCAGGCGCTCGGTTGCGCCCGCAGCGCGCTGCAATTCGCCCCAGATCTCGGACACGGTGCCGGCACCGGTCGCGACGACCGAGGCATAGAAGACGAACGCCGAGAGCTCGCCCGCGGTCATCCGGCCGGCGAGCACGTCATGGCCGCCGACCCAGAGGATTACCCCGACCGCGCTGAAGGCGATCAGCATCACCGACGAGATCAGCCAGGCCTTCTGCCGCACGCGCTCGACGCCGACGCGGTAGGCGGACTCGGCGTGCTGCGCGAACGCCGCGCGGTCCGCCGCCTCGTGCGCGTAGGCCTGCACCGTGCGGATTTCATGCACCGCCTCGTCGACGTAGGCCGAGACATCGGCCACCCGGTCCTGGCTGTCGCGCGACAGCCGCCGCACGCGCGCGCCGAGCAGCAGGATCGGCACCAGCGTCGCCGGCACGCCGAGCAGGATGAACAGCGCCAGCTTCCAGCTGGTGACGAACAGCATCACCGCCGCGCCGGCCATCATCAGGAGGTTGCGCACGAACATCGACAGGCCGAAGCCGATCACCGCCTGCAGCTGCGCGCTGTCGTTGGTCAGGCGCGAGATCACGCCGCCGGTGCGCTCGGCCTCGAAGAACGACGCATCGAGGCCGAGGATGTGGTCGAACACCGCGCGGCGCAGATCCGTGACCACGCGCTCGCCGGTACTCATCATCAGGTAGAAGCGGAACCAGGTGGCGGTGGCGAGCGTCGCGGCAACCGCGATCAGGCCGGCGAGCGCCTGGTCGAGCAGGCGCGGCTCGCCGCTGCCGAAGCCGGCGTCGATCACCAGCTTCAGCCCCTGGCCGAGCGCCAGTACGCAGCCGGCGGCGGCGGCGAGCGCCACCGCGGCCGCCGCGATGCGCCAGCGGTAGGGCAGCAGGAAGCGCGCGAGGCGCATGAGCGAACGAGTGCGCGCCTTCAGCGGCCGCTCATCTGCCATAAAAGGCGTACTGATTGTGGCCGGCCTGCTTGGCGCGGTGCAGGGCGGCGCCGGCATTGCGCAGCAGCGCCTCGCCGTCGCCGGCGTCCGCCGGGAAGAGCGAGATGCCGACGCTGACGGCGAGCGCCACCGGGCGCCCCTGCGCCGGGATTTCTTCGGCCATGGTGCGCAGCAGGCGCTCCGCCACCAGGCGGCAGCCGGCCTCGGCCTGCAGGTCGCAGAGCACCAGCGCGAATTCGTCGGCGCCGTGGCGGGCGACGGTATCGGCCTTGCGCACGCAGCGCGCGAGGCGTGCCGCCACCTCGCGCAGCACGGCGTCGCCCACGGCGTGCCCGCGCTCGTCGTTCACCTGCTTGAAGTTGTCGAGGTCCATCAGCACCACCGCCAGCTGTCGCGTACGGCGGCGCGCGAGGTGCAGCAGCTGCTGCAGGCGGTCGTCGAGCAGGCGCCGGTTGGGCAGCCCGGTCAGCGCGTCGTGGAAGGCGTCGATCTGCGCGGCAACCGCTTGCTCATCCACCGCTCAGGCAGCTTTCTCGACTTCCACCAGGCAATCGTAGAACGTCGCCGCGCCGCCGAGGTCCGCGGTGCGCTGCGAGGTCAGGTCATTGGCGTTCTTGCGGTCGGCGGCGAACTTGCGCCACCACACCGACAGCGCCACCACCACGCCACGGCGCGGCTTGCCATTGACGCGCGCCACGGCGCCGAACGAGCCACGGTCGTTGAACACGCGCACGCGGTCGCCGTCGCGGATGCCGCGCGCCACCGCATCGTCGGCGTGCAGCTCGAGCTCGGCTGGCCGGTCGCCATCGCGAAAGCGCGGCAGGTTGGCAAAGCTCGAGTTGAGGAAGTTGCGCCGCGGCGGCGAAAGGAAACTGAGCGGATACTTGCGCGCCAGGCCGGGGTTGCTCGCGGCCGACTCCGCCGGCGGGTTGTAGAAAGGCAATGGGTCGATGCCCTGCTTCTCAAGCGCAGCACTGTAGAGCTCGCACTTGCCCGACGGCGTCGGGAAACCGCCCTGCGCGAACGGCGCGAAGTTCTGCGGTACCGAAAGCCGCTGCCAGCCCTGCTGCTTGAGCGTGTCCCAGTCGACGCCGGCGAGATTGCGGTGTCCCGAGCCAATCGCCTGTCGCGCCACTGCGTCGTCGCTATCGCGGAAGCAGGCCTCGTCGAAGCCCATGCGCGCGGCCAGGCGCCGGAACACCTCGATGTTGGGCAGCGACTCGCCGACCGGCTTGATGGCGGCGTTGTTCGCCAGCACGTAGAGGTGGCCGTAAGACTTGTGAATGTCGTCGTGCTCGAGCTGCGTGGTCGCCGGCAGCACGATGTCGGCGTAATCGGCAGTGTCGGTGAGGAAGGAATCCATCACCACCGTGAACAGGTCCTCGCGCGCGAAGCCGGCGATCACTTTGCTCGAATCCGGGCATACTGCGACCGGATTGTTGTTGTAGACGACGGTCGCCTTCACCGGCGGCGAGGCGGCGGTGAGCGCGTCGCCGAGCGCGGAATGGTTGATGCTGCGCGGGCGTTTGGCCGGCATCAGGTCGGGACGTTCGAGCGCCGCCTGGTCGAATCCGTAAAAGTCCGCCGTAGTGAGCACGATGCCCCCCGCCGCTTCGCGCCACGCACCGACCAGCGCCGGCAGGCAGGCGATCGTGCGCGCCGCGATGCCGCCGCCGGCGTGGCGCTGCATGCCGTAGTTCAGGCGGATGCCCGCCGGGCGCGTGCGGCCGTAGTCGCGCGCGAGCTGCACCACCTCCTCGGTCTTCAAGCCGCAGATCTGCGCGACGCGAGCCGGAGAATAGTCCTGGAGTATTCTCTTTTTGAGAAGCTCAAAGCCCAGCGTATAGCGCGCAATGTAGTCGTGGTCGACCAGGTCTTCGGCGATCAGCACATGCATCATGCCGAGCGCCAGCGCCGCGTCGGTGCCCGGCAGCAGCGCGATGTGCTGCGAGCACTTCTCCGCCGTCAGGCTGCGATAGGGATCGATGGCGACGAGCTTGGCGCCGCGGCGCTTCGCCTCCTGCGCGCGCGACCAGAAGTGCAGGTTGGAAACGATGGGGTTCGAGCCCCAGATCAGGATCAGCTTCGAGTCGACGAAGCGCTCGGGATCCATGCCGACGCTGCCGCCGAGCGTCGCCTTGAGGCCCGCCTTGCCGGCCGAGGAGCAAAGCGTGCGCTCCAGCTGCGAGGCGCCGAGGCGGTTGAAGAAGCGCCGGTCCATCGAGCTGTACTGCAGCATGCCCATGGTGCCGGCATAGCTGCAGGGCAGGATCATCTGCGGGTCCTCGGCCGCGATCGCCTTCAGCCGGGCCGCGATCTCGTCGAGCGCCTCGTCCCAGGAAATGCGACGGAAGCGGCCCTCGCCCTTCTTTCCGATTCGTTTCTGGGGATAGAGAACCCGGTCCGGCGAGTAGGTGCGCTCGAGGTAGTACGCCACCTTGGTGCACAGCGTGCCCTCGGTGAAAGGCATCGAGGGGTCGCCCTGGATCTTCACCGCCACGCCGTCCTCGACGGTGACCAGCATGCCGCAGGTGTCGGGGCAGTCGTGCGGGCAGGCGGCGCGGACGACCTGAGTGCTCATGCGCTCATTTTACGCCGCAGGGCCTCGTCGAGCAGTTCGATCCAGTGGCGCACCGGGGCAGTGCTGGCGCCCTGCAGATGCGCGAGGCAGCCGATATTGGCGGTGGCGATGAATTGAGGGCTATCCTCGTGCAGTGCGGCCAGCTTGCGCTGGCGCAGCTCGGCCGAAATTTCCGGCTGCAGCAGGGAATACGTGCCGGCCGAGCCGCAGCACAAGTGCGGGTCACGCACCGCGGTGAGCGAAAAACCCGCGCTTTTCAGGAGGGCCTCCACTTTCCCGTTCAACTGCTGGCCGTGCTGCAGCGAGCACGGCGATTGGAACGCCACGCGGCCAAGGTTCTCGTTGCCTCGGGAATTCTTCAATTCGATGATTTCGGCAAGGTCCTTCGTCATCGACGCGATGCGTTTCGCCTTTTCCGCGTACTGCGGATCGCCGGCCAGCAGGTGGTCGTACTCCTTCACCGTTACGCCGCAGCCGCTGGCCGTCATCACGATGGCCTCGATCTCGCCGCGTTCGATGGCGGGCCACCAGGCGTCGATCAGCGCGCGCATGTCGTCGCGGCCCTCGTCCTGGCGGTTGAGGTGGAAGCGGATGCCGCCGCAACATCCGGCGCGGGGCGCTTCGACCAGCGAGACGCCCTGGCGGTCGAGCACGCGCGCGGCGGCGGCGTTGATGGACGGCGCGAGCGCCGGTTGCACGCAGCCCGCCAACACCAGCATGCGGCGCGCGTGGCGCGGCGCCGGCCACGCGCCGGGATCGCTTTTCGCAGGGATTTTCTGTTTCAGGTTTTGCGGAAGGCAGGCCTTGAAGAATCGTCCGATCGATAGAAGGGTGCCGAACAAAGCCGTGCGGGGCAGCACGAACGACAGCACGGCCCGGATGACCCGATCCACCCGGGGACGCGTGGTTCGCTCCTCCACGATCGCGCGGCCGATGTCCGCCAGACGCCCGTACTGCACGCCCGACGGACAGGTGGTCTCGCAGGCGCGGCAGGTCAGGCAGCGGTCGAGGTGCAGGCGCGTGCGCCCGGTGACCGGCGCACCCTCGAGCACGCGCTTGATCAGGTAGATGCGCCCGCGCGGGCTGTCGAGGTCGTCGCCCAGCACCTGGTAGGTCGGGCAGGTGGCAGTGCAGAAGCCGCAGTGCACGCATTTACGCAGGATGGACTCCGCCTCGCGTCCCTCGGGACGCTCGCGGATGAAATCGGCGAGGCTGGTCTGCATGCGACCGCTATACTTTTTCCATGAAGACGCTCGCCTGGCTGATCGTCATCGGCGCCCTCGGCGGCATCGGCTATTACCTGTGGCGCCTGCGCCTGGGCTGGCTCGAGCGCCAGCGAACCGCGGAGCAGCGATTGTCGAGCCTGGTCGTCGCGGCCCAGGCGCCGGCCGCAGCCGCGCCGGCACCCAAAGCCGATGTTGTCGGAATTGCCGCTCAACAATCATTGTTCGAATCAGCGTCCAAGGCCGCGGAAGCCGGCGAGCCGGCGCTCTCGATACAGATCTACGCCAGATTGCTTTCACGTTTCCCGGCAAGCGCGTTTGCAGTCCAGGCGCGCGCCGCGGTCGAAGCGCAGAAGAAGAAGCTCTCGCCACCCTAGAAGTCCGCATACATCCGGCCGGGATTGAAAATGCCGGCGGGATCAAAAGCCTGCTTCAGCGCCTGGTGCAGGCGCAGCTTCACCGGATCGAGTGGCGTAAACGCACCCGCGCCCTTCTCGGCGGCCCGAAACAGCGTGGCATGGCCGCCGGCGCGACTTGCCGCCGAGCGTACCTCGGTCGCCGTCGCGCCGGTCTTGAGCCAGCGCAGCCCCCCGCCCCATTCGATCAGCTGGCGTCCGGCAAGCGCTAGTGGCGCCGCAGTCGAAGGCAGCGCAATGCGCCACAAAGGCTCCGCACCGGCGAAAAAAGAATCGGCGTGATCGCGCAGTGCGGCCCACAGCGCGGCGTCGCCCGGCTCGCCGCCGATGCGGCTCGCGGCGGCGCGCACCGCGGGTGCCGCGCCCGACAGGCGCACCGCGAGCGCGCCGTCCTTCCATGCCGTGGCGGACACGGGCAGCGGCTGCCCCGCCCAGCCGGCCATTGTCTCGAGCGCGCGCGCCTCGGGCAGCGCGAAGCGCAGCGTCGCTTCCGCGGGCGGCCGCGGCAGCACCTTGAGCGATGCCTCGACGATCAGGCCGAGCGTGCCGAGCGACCCGGCGAGCAGCCGCGAGATGTCGTAGCCGGCGACGTTCTTCATCACCTGGCCGCCGAAGGTCAGCAGCTGGCCGCGGCCGTCGACGATCCTGGCGCCCAGCACATAGTCGCGCAGCGCGCCGGCGCTCGAGCGTCGCGGCCCCGAGAGCCCGGCGGCGATGCAGCCGCCCAGCGTCGCCTGGTCGTCGAAATGCGGGGGTTCGAAGGGGAAGAATTGGTTTTTAGCCAGAAGAACAGATTCCAGTTCTTTCAATTTCGTCCCGCAACGCGCCGTCACCACCAGCTCGGTCGGCTCGTAGCTGACGATGCCGGCATGGCCGCGCGTGTCGAGCAGCTCGCCGCGCGGCGCGTTGCCGTAGAAGTCCTTGCTGCCGCCGCCGCGCAGGCGCAGCGGCATGCGCCGCTGCGCGGCCTGCCGAATTTTTTCCTGAAAAAGGTCGATCAAAACCGCGGCAGTTCCGGGTGCGGCAGGCGGCCGCCCCTGACATGCATGCGCCCGTGCTCGGCGCAGCGCGCGAGCGTCGGCACCGCCTTGCCGGGATTGAGCAGGCCGGCCGGGTCGAAAGCGCGCTTCACGGCGTGAAACAGCTCCAGCTCGTCCGGCCGGAATTGCACGCACATCTGGTTGATCTTCTCCACCCCCACGCCGTGCTCGCCGGTGATGGTGCCGCCGACCTCGATGCATTTCTGCAGCACTTCGCCGGCGAACTGCTCCGTGCGGTGCAGCTCGTCGGCGTTGTTGGCGTCGAACAGGATGAGCGGATGCAGATTGCCGTCGCCGGCGTGGAAGACGTTCGGGCAGCGCAGGCCGTATTTGCGCTCCAGCTCGGCGATGAAGCGCAGCACCTCGCCGACGCGCTTGCGCGGAATGGTGCCGTCCATGCAGTAATAGTCGGGCGAGATGCGGCCGACCGCCGGAAAGGCGGCTTTACGCCCCGACCAGAAGCGCAGCCGCTCGGCCTCGTCGCGCGAGACGGCGAGCCGAGACGCTCCCGCGCCCTGCAGCATCGCCTTCATGCGCGCGATCTCGTCTTCCACCTCTTCGATGGTTCCGTCCGATTCGCACAGCAGGATGGCGGCCGCCTCGAGGTCATAGCCCGCGCCGACGTACTCCTCCACCGCGCGCGTCGCCGGGCGGTCCATCATCTCCAGCCCGGCCGGAATGATGCCGGCGCCGATGACCGCGGCCACCGCGTCGCCCGCTTTCTGCACGTCGTCGAAGGACGCCATGATGACGCGCGCGCACTGCGGCTTCGGCAGCAGCTTCACCGTCACCTCGGTGACCACCGCCAGCATGCCCTCGGAACCGATGGCGAGTGCGAGCAGGTCGTAGCCCGGCGCGTCCGGCGCCTCCGAGCCGAATTCGACCGGCGCGCCGGCCATGGTGTAGCCGCGCAGGCGCAGCACGTTGTGCACCGTCAGCCCGTATTTCAGGCAATGCACGCCGCCGGAGTTCTCCGCCACGTTGCCGCCGATGCTGCAGGCGATCTGGCTGGACGGATCGGGGGCGTAGTAGAGGCCGTGCGGCGCGGCGACGTCGGAGATGGCGAGATTGCGCACGCCCGGCTGCACTACCGCGATGCAGGCACGCGGATCGACGCGCAGCACGCGCATGAATTTCGCCATCGACAGCAGCACGCCCGCGCCGGGCGGCAGCGCGCCGCCCGAGAGTCCGGTGCCCGCGCCGCGCGGCACGACGGGAATTTCAAGGGAGGAGCAGGTCTCGAGCACGCGCCGCACCTGCTCGTCGGTCTCGGGCAGCGCGACGATCATCGGCAGCTCGCGGTAGGCGGTGAGGCCGTCGCATTCGTAGGGCCGGGTGTCTTCTTCCTCGACGAGCACCGCGCGTTCCGGCAGGAACGTGCGCAGCGCCGCCGCTACCTGCCGCCGCCTTTCAGGTAGGGCTGCGCCCACTTCAGGCCTTCGACCGTGTCACCCCGAGGATTGTATTCGCAACCGATCCAGCCGGAATAACCCAGGCGGTCGACATGGCGCAGCAGAAAATCGAAATTGATTTCGCCGGTGCCGGGCTCGTTGCGCCCGGGCACGTCGGCGATCTGCAGGTGGCCGATGCGCGGCAGCAAGCGCTCAAGCGTCAGCGCGAGATTGCCCTCCATGATCTGCATGTGGAACAGGTCGTACTGGATGAGCGCGTTGCCGGCGCCGACCTCGTCGAGCACCTGCGCCGCCTGCTGGCTTGAGCGCAGGAAGCAGTTCGCCACGGTGCGCTCGCTGAGCGGCTCGATCAGCAGCCGCATGCCGGCAGCGCGCAGCCGCTCCGACGCGTACTTGAGATTGGCAATGTACGCGGCGTGGTAGGCGGCGCGCTCGGCGCCCGGCGGCACCACGCCGGCCATCAGGTGCAGGCTGGCGCAGCCGGCCGCGCGCGCATAGTCGATCGCCCGCTCCAGGTCATCGCGAAATTGCCGCTCGCGGCCGGGCAGGCAGGCGGTGCCGCGCTCGCCGCGCGACGCGTCGCCCGCCGGCATGTTGTGCAACACCACCGCCAGCCCGGCGTCGCGCGCCGCGCGCGCGATGTCCTCGGGCCGCCACTCGTAGGGATACTGGTATTCGACGGCGCGGAAGCCGGCGCGAGCGGCGGCGGCGAAGCGCTCGAGGAAATCGACTTCGACGAACAGCGTGGATAGATTGGCGGCGAGCTTGGGCATTATGCGAGCATAGCCCGAAGCACATGGATGCCGCAGCCATCCCCTGGTGGATCTGGCCGATCGCGCTGTTCGCGGTGAGCTTTGCCATCGGCATCGTGGCGGTGCTGGCGGGCGTCGGCGGCGGCGTGCTGTTCGTGCCGATCGTCGGCAGCTTTTTTCCGTTCCACCTCGATTTCGTGCGCGGCGCGGGATTGCTGTTCGCGCTCGCCGGCACGCTGGCGGCCGGGCCGCTGCTCCTGCGCAACCGCATGGCGAGCCTGCGGCTGGTGATCCCGCTCGCCTTGGCCGGCTCGGTGGCTTCGTTCGCCGGTGCGCTGGTGGGCCTTTCGCTGCGCACCGACGTGCTGCAGACGGCCCTTGGCGTGACGGTGGTCGCCATCGCGCTCCTCATCTGGCGCTCGCGCGACGCCTATGGCTCGGGCGCGCTGGCCGCGGACGCGCTCGGGGCCGCGCTGCACATGCGCGGGGAGTTCCACGACCGGGCCGAAGGCCTGCGCATCGACTGGCGCACTCACCGCACGCTCGCCGGCTTCGCCGCCTTTGCTGCCATCGGCTTCCTCGGCGGCGTTTTCGGCCTGGGCGCGGGCTTCGCCAACGTCCCGGCGCTCAATCTGCTGATGGCCGCGCCGCTCAAGGTGGCCATCGGCTCAAGCGGGCTGATCATTTCGGTCATCAACAGCTCGGCGTCCTGGGTCTACATCCTGCACGGCGCGCTGTTGCCGATGCTCGCCGTGCCGGCGATCCTAGGCGTGATGCTGGGCTCGCGCATCGGCGCGCGGCTGCTGTCGGAGACGCCCGCGGCGATCGTGCGGCGCCTGGTGATCGCGGTGCTGCTCATCGCGGGGCTGCGCGCCCTTGCCCGCGGGCTGGGACTATGGACCTGAAGCGCGACGAAAACGAGGCCGCGGCGCAGCGCATCTACGCGCGCTGGCTCGACATCAGCACGCGCGTCGCGTTTGCGGTCTCCCTGGCGGCGTTTCTGGCCTACGCGACGGGCGCGCTGGCGCCCTTCGTCCCGCTCGAGGCGCTGCCCGCGCTCTGGGGGCTGCCGGTGGACGAGTTTCTGCGCCGCACCGGAGCGCCCTCCGGCTGGGGCTGGCTCGAGCTCGCCGCGCGCGGCGATTACCTCAATCTCGCCTGCATCGCCCTGCTGCCCCTGGTCACCGCGCTGTGCTACCTGCGCCTGCTGCCGGCCCTGCTCGGCCGCCACGAGCGGCTGCTGGCAGCGATTGCCGCAGTGCAGGTGCTGGTGCTGGCCGCCGCCGCGTCCGGTTTTTTCGTCCGCGGTTGACGCGTGCTAGACTTTTTTCGCTGCAAACCCGCTTAACCAAGAGGGGAACACCATGGGTGCGATATTCCAGTCGCTCGGCCGCACGGTAACCGCAGGCGTCGTCATCCTCGTCGTCATCGCCCTGATCGCCGGCACGCACGGCAAGATGATGGAGCACGCCTGGTGGGCGTTCTTCTTCCGCTGGCTGCACGTGCTCTCGGGCGTGATGTGGATCGGGCTGCTGTGGTACTTCAATTTCGTGCAGACGCCGTCGATGCCCAAGATCCCGGACGAGCAGAAGCCGGCCATCAGCAAGGTGATCGCGCCGACGGCGCTGTTCTGGTTCCGCTGGGCCGCGATGGCGACCCTGGTCACGGGCCTGATCCTCGCTTGGATGAACGGCTACATCGGCAAGGCGCTCGCCTTCTCCAGCAAGGACCACTACGCCATCGGCCTCGGCATGTGGATTGCCGTCATCATGTGGTTCAACGTCTGGTTCATCATCTGGCCCAACCAGAAGAAGGCGCTCGGCATCGTGCAGGTGAGCCCGGAAGACAAGGCCGCCGCGGCCAAGATGGCCGGCATGACCTCGCGCATCAACACCATGCTGTCGATCCCCATGCTGTTCTGCATGGTGGCGCAGCAAAACGGCGGGCTGTAGCGCGTGCGGCGCGGGGCGCTTTGGCTGCTGGGCAGCCTCGCGGCAATCGGCGCGCTTGCCGCGCTCGCCGCGTTCGCTGACCAGGCCTGGCTCGACGGTCACCCGCGCGTCGCCGATGCGCTCGGTGCTTCGCGGCTCGCGCTGTGCTGGTGCTGGATCGTTCCGGCCTGGAAGTCACTGCGCGATGCGCAGCCCCGCCTGTGGGCCCACGCCGGCCGCGGTGCGCTGGCCGCCGCGCTGCTGCTGGTAGTGCTGACCTAGGCGCTGCCTCAGCGTCGCCCGGTCGCCCGCTCAAGCCCGCCGATGCGTAGGCCCGGCTTGACGCCATGTTGCGCGAACCAGCCGCGGTTCATTTCGAGCGCGTAGCGGGCAGGCCGTGCCGCGCAGTGGGATTGCTCGCTATGCGGCTGCATGTCCGCAATGTTGATCACCGCGCCGGCCTCGTCGAGAAATGCCACCGACAGCGGGATGAGGGTGTTCTTCATCCACATGCAATGCGTGGTGGTCTCGTCGAAGATGAACAGCATGCCGGCATTGGCCGGCATTACCGGGCGGTGCATCAGACCGGTCATGCGGCTCGCCATGTCCGCGGCCACCTCGGCCCGGATGGCGTGCATCCCGGCGCTCAGTGGCACCACCGGCAGCGGCTGTGCGCGCGCCGCGGGTAACGCCAGCAGCAGCGCCAGGACCAGAAATGAAAAAGGCAGGGTCGCCCCTGCCTTCCAGTGGAACATGAGACGACTTACTTCTTGTCGCCTTTCTTCATCTCGTCTTTCTTCTTGCCGTCTTTCTTCTTGCCTTCGCCCTTCTTCTTTTCCATCTTCTTTTCCATCTTCTTCTCGTCCTTCTTCATCTGCGCGCCAGCGTGCGACGCGGCGAAGGCGGAAGCGCTTACCGCCGCGAACATCGCGGCAACGATCACGGAAACCAGCTTGTTCATCTCTCTCTCCTAGTTAGTGTTCGAACACGGGCGACGCAACGGATCCAGCGCTCCCGGGCGAGCAACGCGCGACCCGGGGCGACGGTTGACCGGCAATGCCCTTGCCTCTCTGTGGACCGATCCACCGCGCGGATTCTAGACAATCGCCCCAATCCTGCACCTGCTGTATGTTAACCTGTTGTTTTTAAACGACAGTCCATGGATTTTCGACTCGTCGCGGTGATTCTGGGAGTCGTACTGCCGATCGGCCTGCCGGTCGCCGCGCCTTTTCTGCCGCAACACGACGGTCAGGTTCTCGAGCGCCTGCCGGCGCGGCGAGACGACCCGGCGATGGCCGAACTGCGCCAGTTGCGCGAGCGGCTCGCCGCGGCGCCCGGCAATGCCGAGGCCGCCGCCGCGCTCGCGCAGCGCTATTTCGAGCTGGCGAGCGCCGATGGCGACCCGCGATACGTCGGCTACGCCGAGGCGGCCCTGCGTCCCTGGAAGGACGGCGACGCGCCCGCGGAAGTGGCCTTTGCGCGCGCCCTGGTGCGGCAATACCGCCACGACTTTGCCGGCGCCCTGGCCGATCTCGAAAGAACGCTCGCGCTCGATCCGGAACACGTCGAGGCGCGCGCCTGGCGTGCCGCCATCTTCATGGTCCAGGCGGACTATCCCGCCGCGGCGCGGGAATGTGTCGCGCTCGACGGCCGCGCTTCGGAGCTGCTGGCAACGGGCTGCGCCGCCTACGTCGAGGCGACGACCGGCGACGCGCGCGGTGCCTACCGGCGCCTGGCGGAAGCACTGCGACGCGCTACGGCCGCCGGGCCTTACGCCCGGCTCTGGACGCTCACGCGCCTCGCCGAGATGGCCACCCGGCTCAGCGATGACGCAGGCGCCGAGCGCCACTTCCGCGACGCTCTCGCGCTGGGCATCACCGACAATTTCGTGCTGGCGGCCTACGCCGACTTCCTGCTCGCTCACCGGCGCGCCGCGGAAGTCGTCGCGCTGCTCAAGGACTGGGAACGCTCGGACACGCTGCTGCTTCGGCTGGCGCTCGCCGAGCAATCCCTTGGGCTGCCGGCGGCGGCGCGCCATTCGCAGGCGCTCGGCGAGCGATTTGCCGCGGCCGCCCTGCGGGGCGAGAAGCTGCATCTGGCGGAGGAGGCCCGCTACCTCCTCGACCTGAAGAAAGATCCCGCGGCCGCGCTGGCCGCGGCCGCGGAGAACTGGAAATCCCAGCGTGAGCCGCGTGATGCGCTGGTGCTGCTGGAGGCGGCCGCGGCGGCGCGCGCGCCCGCCGCCGCAGCGCCGGCGCTGCGCTGGCTCGACGCCACGCGCTTCGAAGACGAGCACCTGCGCAGTGTTGCGGCACGGCTGAAATGAGACTCCTGGCACTGTTCCTTATGGTGGCCGCGACGGCGGCGCAGGCGCACAAGCCGAGCGACAGCTACCTCGCGCTGCAGGTCGAGGCCGACCGCATCGACGGCCAATGGGATATCGCGCTGCGCGACCTGGAGTACGCCCTTGGCCTGGACGCCAATGGCGATGGCGCCATCACCTGGGGCGAGCTGCGCGCCAAGCAAGGCGAGATCGCGGCTTACGCGTTCGCCCGCTTCGCGCTCAGCGCCGACAGCCAGCCGTGCCCGCTGACTCCCTCCGGAATGCTGGTCGACGAGCACACCGACGGCGCTTATGCCGTCCTGCGCTTCGCGGCCGCGTGCGCCCGTCCCTCGCCCCGGGAGATCGAGGTCGAATACACGCTGTTCGCCGATCTCGATCCGACCCATCGCGGCCTGTTGCGCGCGCAACTCGCCAGCGGAACCGTCACCGGCGTGCTCGGCCCGGACCGGCCGCGACTGCTGCTGCAAACCACCGGCCGCTCGCTCCTCGCGCAGTTTCTCGACTACGCACGCGAGGGGGTGTGGCACATCTGGATCGGCTTCGATCACATTTTGTTCCTGCTTTCCCTGCTGCTGCCCTCGGTGCTCGTCGCGGCCGGCCGCAGCTGGCAGCCCGCCACGCGCTTCAGGGAGGCGTTCTGGGACGTCCTCAAGGTAGCGACGTCCTTTACGGTCGCGCACTCCATCACCTTGTCGCTCGCTGCGCTCTCCGTCGTGCAGCTCCCCTCGCGGCTGGTGGAGTCCTGCATCGCCCTTTCGGTGGTGCTCGCAGCGCTGAACAACATCCGGCCGCTGGTGCATGGGCGGCGCTGGGCGGTGGCATTCGGCTTCGGCCTTATTCACGGCTTCGGTTTTGCCAGCGTCCTCGCCGACCTCGGCCTGCCGCGCGATGCGCTGCTGCTGGCGCTGGTCGGGTTCAACCTCGGCGTGGAAGTCGGCCAGCTGGCCATCGTTGCCGTTTTCCTGCCGGCGGCTTTTGCGCTGCGCAAGACCGCTTTCTACCGGCGCTTCGTGCTGGTGGGAGGATCCGCGGCGATCGTGGCCATCGCGACGCTTTGGCTGGTGGAACGCGCCTTCAACCTGAAGCTCGGTCTACTATAATCGCCGTCTTTCCCCCCCGATTGCCGATGACCCAACGACTCGATTTGCTAAAGGTCGCCCAGGAGGAGCAGAACGGCGACTTGTTCAAGCTGCTCGACCGCATCTACCGGCGCTCGAAAATCCAGCCGCGCGGCTACACCGACGCGGTGATCTGGGAGGGCGGCAGCGCCGCGGGCGGCGTCAAGCCGGTGGCGCATGCATTCACCGACATGTTCGCCCTCAACGGCACCCTGATGGCGCTGGACGTTCTCGGCGTGCCGTTCCTCGGCGTGCCGATGATGGCTCAGTTCCGCCACGACACCAAGCTCGTGTCCCTCGACTGGTTCGGCAAGCTCGAGTACACGGCGCTCAAGTGGTCGACCGCCGGCGATTTTCTGGTCAACGAGAATGGCAAGAAGGTCGTGGTCAACGGCAAGTCGGCCAACGCCCCGCTGCGCACCGCGGCCGGGGTGTACTGCAACGTACGGCCCTACGGCACGATCACCAGCGTGCGCTTCATGCCGGGCCTGCCTTATTCGCAGGACAAGAAGAAGTTCAGCGTCGATCGCGCCACCGGCAACATCCATTCGGAGATGAACACGCCCGGCGTGCGCATGGCCTACGCCGCGCGCCTGTTTCTCAAGATGGTCCATGAAACGGGCCAGGTCGGCCGCGTCGCCACCAAGCCGACCCAGGCGCAGGAGGACGCCATCAACGCCGGCATCATCCGCTGGCTGCTGAAAGGCACCAAGTTCGAGCTGAAGCGCCGCTACGCCGTCGACGCCTATGAGGAGCACAAGGAGCGCATCGACGCCATCGTCGCGCTGCTGCCGAAGGACTTCAAGGCCGGCATGGAGAACTGGGGCGGCGAAATCTCGGAGCACATCGCCGACACCAACTTCGGCCTGCTGTTGCACGACATGGTCCAGCAGAAATGGGTCATCGTGTATGCCACCGACCTCGACGGCGACCGGCTGACCGACCTGATGGCCGATGCGCCCGACTTCCTGCGCGCCTGGGGCCAGAAGGTGGCCGACCACGTCAAGCCCGGCATGGACATGAACAAGATTTGGAGCGAGATGGGCTTCACGATGAAGAACGGCAAGGACATGACCAGCGTCATGTACCGCGTGGTGGGCGCGCCGATCTTCGAGCAGACGCTCGGCTCCGCCGACGCCATGCTGCTCCGCTTGCTCGCGGGCGACGAGACCGAAGGCGGCACCAAGCAGCCCTATGACCCGCGTATCCACTTCGTCCTCATCAGCGAGGCCTATCAGGCGGCCAACCCGGGAAATCAGGAATTAGCGAAGTGGTTGGAGGCGCAGCTCGCCACCTTCGACAGAATTTACGGCGGCAAGCGTCCCCGCTACCTCGACGGCTACAACAAGCTGAAGGACGCAATCAAGCCCTGGGGCTCGGCTTAAGTCGCACGCAAATAAAAAGGCCGCCCGCAGGCGGCCTTTTAATTTCGGTCGGTGCGGTTCAGCCCTGCTTCTGGATGTTCGAAGCCTGCTTGCCCTTTGGACCTTGCACCACGTCGAAGCTGACTTTCTGACCTTCTTTGAGGGTCTTGAAGCCGGACATGTTGATCGCCGAAAAATGCGCGAACAAGTCCTCGCTGCCGTCGTCGGGCGTGATGAAGCCGTACCCCTTAGCGTCGTTGAACCACTTGACCGTGCCTGTCGCCATGCTCTCTCCCTGATGTGTTGATTGAGCCACCGGGCTTGCGTCGTAGACGCTCCTTGTTACCCGAATGCCTGGAACTCCACGACCCCGCCGCCCCCTATGGCGTAACAGACAGCCTGAATCCAAACACAGCCCGCCTTTTACGCGCCCCGCCCGGTGGCGTCAAGGGGCCGGCGCCGCGCGCAACATCGTGATAAAGCACCGTATTCCGCCTCCTTGGCGCGTTGCGCGCCCCCCCTACATTGATTAGGATAGCCCGCAGGCAGGGCGGCATGGCGCAGCATAAAGACGACACCATACTCGAGGCGCAGCGCAGCAAGCTGAAGCCTCCTCCGATGTTCAAGGTCATGCTGCTGAACGACGACTACACGCCGATGGAGTTCGTGGTCCTCGTGCTGCAGAAGTTCTTCGGCATGACGCGGGAGCGGGCCACCCAGGTAATGCTCAAGGTGCACCGGGAAGGCATCGGCGTGTGTGGGGTCTATCCCCGGGACGTCGCCACCACCAAGGTGCAGCAGGTTGCGGCATACTCCCGAAAGCATCAGCATCCGTTACAGTGCGTGATGGAGGAGACGTAGCCGACCGTGAAAGGCAAGGCATGATCGCCCAGGAACTCGAAGTCAGCCTGCACATGGCGTTCGTCGAGGCGCGCCAGAAGCGCCACGAGTTCATCACGGTCGAGCATCTGCTGCTCGCGCTGCTCGACAACCCGACGGCCGCCGAGGTGCTGCGCGCCTGCGGCGCCAACCTGGACGAGCTGCGCAAGCAACTCACGCAACATATCGCCGAGCAGACGCCGCGCATCGCCGCCGACCGCGAAGTCGATACCCAGCCAACGCTCGGCTTCCAGCGCGTCATCCAGCGCGCCATCCTGCACGTGCAGTCTTCGGGCAAGAAGGAGGTCACCGGCGCCAACGTGCTGGTGGCGATCTTCGGCGAGAAGGACTCGCACGCGGTGTACTTCCTGCAGCAGCAGGGCGTCGCGCGCCTCGACGTGGTGAACTACATCTCGCACGGCATCACCAAGACGCCGCAGGCCCACCAGGGCAAGGGCGAGCAGGAGGCCGGCGAGGAAACCCAGGCCGAGACCTCCAACAGCCCGCTCGACAACTACACGCAGAACCTCAACGCGCTGGCGCTCGCCGGCAAGATCGACCCGCTGATCGGCCGCGACCGGGAACTCGAGCGCGTGGTGCAGACGCTGTGCCGGCGGCGCAAGAACAACCCGCTGCTGGTGGGCGAGGCGGGTGTCGGCAAGACCGCCATTGCCGAGGGCCTCGCGCGCCGTATCGTCGAGGGCAACGTGCCCGACCTGCTCGCCAAGTGCACCGTGTTCGCGCTCGACATGGGCGCGCTGCTCGCCGGTACCAAGTACCGCGGCGACTTCGAGCAGCGCCTGAAGGCGGTGCTCAAGCAACTGGTCGACAATCCCAGCGCCATCCTGTTCATCGACGAGATTCATACGGTGATCGGCGCCGGCGCGGCTTCCGGCGGCACGCTGGACGCCTCCAACCTGCTCAAGCCGGTGCTGTCGACCGGCCAGCTCAAGTGCATCGGCGCCACCACCTACAACGAGTACCGCGGCGTGTTCGAGAAGGACCACGCGCTGTCGCGGCGCTTCCAAAAAATCGACGTGGTCGAGCCCTCGGTGGACGAAACAGTGGAAATCCTCAAGGGACTCAAGTCGCGCTTCGAGGCGCACCACAGCGTCAAGTACACCGCCAACGCGCTCACCACGGCAGCCGAGCTCTCGGCGCGCTACATCAACGACCGGCATCTGCCCGACAAGGCTATCGACGTCATCGACGAAGCCGGGGCGGCGCAGCGCATCGCGCCCAAGGCCAAGCAGAAGAAGATCATCGGCAAATCCGAGATCGAGGAGATCATCGCCAAGATCGCGCGCATCCCGCCGCGCAGCGTCTCGACCGACGACCGCAGCGCGCTGGCGAACCTCGACCGCGACCTGAAGGCCGTGGTGTTCGGCCAGGACCAGGCGATCGACGCGCTCGCCGCGGCGATCAAGATGGCGCGCTCGGGCCTCGGCAATCCGCAGAAGCCGATCGGCAATTTCCTGTTCAGCGGCCCGACCGGCGTCGGCAAGACCGAGGTCGCGCGCCAGCTCGCTTACTGCATGGGCATCGAGCTGATCCGCTTCGACATGTCCGAGTACATGGAACGCCACGCCGTCAGCCGGCTGATCGGCGCGCCGCCGGGCTATGTCGGCTTCGAGCAGGGTGGCCTGCTGACCGAGGCCATCACCAAGAAGCCCTACTCGGTGCTGCTGCTCGACGAGATCGAGAAGGCGCACCCGGACATTTTCAACATCCTGCTGCAAGTGATGGACCACGGCACGCTGACCGACAACAACGGCAGGAAAGCCGACTTCCGCAATGTCTGCATCGTCATGACGACAAACGCCGGCGCCGAGTCGCTCGCCAAGAACAGCATGGGCTTCACGATCGGCAAGCAGGCCGGCGACGAGATGGAGTCGATCAAGCGCATGTTCACGCCGGAATTCCGCAACCGGCTCGACGCCATGATCTCGTTCAAGGCACTCGACCCCGCCACCGTCATGCGCGTGGTGGAGAAATTCCTGATGCAGCTCGACGAGCAGCTGGCCGAGAAGAAGGTCGAGGCGAGCTTCTCGCCGCGGCTGAAGGAGCACCTGGCGCTGAAGGGCTTCGACCCGCTGATGGGCGCGCGCCCGATGTCGCGCCTGATCCAGGACACCATCCGCCGCGCGCTGGCCGACGAGCTGCTGTTCGGCCGGCTGCAGCACGGCGGCAAGGTCGCGATCGACCTCGGCGACGACGAGAAGATCCGGCTGAAATTCGAGGAAGAGCCCGCGGCCGTCGCCTGAGCGGGTCCGCCGAGAGGAGGTTTGGATGATGCTCCGCCTGCTTTTCGCGGCCGTGCTCGCCTGCGCCATGCCGCTCGCCGGCGCGCAGGACAGCAGCAGCCGCAACCTCGCCGCGACCTGCGCCATCTGTCACGGTACCGGCGGCCAGGCCGCGACCAAGGACCTCGCCACGCTTGCCGGCATGCCGCGCGACCACCTGGCGTCGCAGTTGCGCGACTTCCGCGACGGCAAGCGCCCTGCCACCGTAATGCACCAGATCGCCAAGGGCTATACCGACGCGCAGATCGAGCAGCTGGCGGCCTGGTTCGCCGCGCTGAAGCGCTGAGGAGCCCGGCATGAACGCGTTCAAGCGGCGCGCTTTCCTGAAATTCTCGGCGTCGGCAGCGGCCTTGTCGGCAGGCGGCTGCGCAAGCACGCTTCGCTCGCGCGGCCGTGTGGTGGTGCTCGGCGGCGGCTTCGGCGGCGCCACGGCGGCCAAGTACCTGCGCCTGTGGGACCCGTCGATCGAGGTGGTGCTGGTCGAGCGGGAGCCGGAATTCGTTTCCTGCCCGATTTCCAACCTGGTGTTGGCGGGATTCACCGGCATGCAGGACATCAGCCGGGGCTACGGCGCGCTACGCCGCTACGGCGTGCAGGTAGTGCAGGACGAAGCGCTCGCGGTGGACGCCGCGAAGAGGACCGTCCGCCTGGCGCGCGGTGGAGAGATTTCCTACGACCGGCTGGTCCTGTCCCCCGGCGTCGATTTCATTTTCAGCGAGCTGCAAGGCTACGAGGGCGCGATGCAGGCCGGCCGGGTGCTGCATGCCTGGAAGGCGGGTGGGCAGACCGTGGCGCTGCGCCGCAGCCTCGAGCAGATGCCCGATGGCGGCGTGGTTGCCATCTCGATTCCGCTCGCGCCCTTCCGCTGCCCGCCCGGGCCGTACGAGCGCGCGAGCGTGATCGCCGCCTATTTCAAGCAGGCCAAGCCGCGCGCCAAGGTGCTGGTGCTGGACGCGAATCCCGACCTGGTATCGAAAGCAAGCCTGTTCAAGACGGCGTGGAAGGATCTCTACGCCGGCATCATCGAGTATCGCCCGAACTCGCGCGCCATCGGCGTCGACGGCGCCACGCGCACCGTCAAGCTCGAGCTCGACGACGTGAAAGCCGACGTGCTGAATGTGCTGCCGCCGCAGCGCGCGGGTGACATCGCGGTCAAGGCCGGCCTGCTGACCAGCAACAACCGCTGGTGCGACGTCGACTGGCGCACCATGGAGTCGAAGGCGGTCAAGGGCATCCACGTGCTGGGCGACGCCACGCTCTCTGCGCCGGCGATGCCCAAGTCGGCCAGCATGGCGAACAACCACGCCAAGATCGCAGCGGCTGCGATCGTCGACCTGCTCAACGGCCGCGAGCCGACGCCATTCAAGATCCTCAATACCTGCTACAGCTTCGTCTCGCGCGACGAAGCAATCCGCGTCTCCTCGGTGCACGAGTGGGAGCCGGGCCAGGGCACGCTGATCGCGGTCAAGGGCTCGGGTGGCGTCTCCGCCGCGCGCAGCGCGGCGGAGGGCACCTACGCCTGGAACTGGGCAAAAACAATCTGGGCCGACGCGCTGAGTTGACGCTCAGCGCCCGGTAGAGCCGAAGCCGCCAGCGCCGCGCGCGCTGGCGGCGAAGTCCTCCACCACTTCGAATTCGACCTGCGCCACCGGCACCACCACCAGCTGCGCGATGCGGTCGAGCGGCTGGATGGTGAAGGCCAACTGGCCGCGATTCCACACCGACACCATCAGCGGCCCCTGGTAATCCGAGTCGATCAGGCCGACCAGGTTGCCGAGCACGATGCCGTTCTTCGCACCGAGGCCCGAGCGCGGCAGGACCACCGCAGCGTAGCCCGGATCGCCCAGGTGAATGGCGATGCCGGAGGGCACCAGCTGGCTGTCGCCCGGGCGCAGCGTAAGTTCCTTGTCGATACAGGCTCGCAGGTCCAGGCCCGCGGCGCCGGCGCTGGCGTAGCGCGGCAGCATGCTGCGGATCCTCTCGTCGAGGATCTTGACTTGCAGCTTTCTCATTTTTTGGACGGCAGCCGGTCGGCGACGTGCTGCAGCAGCTTGCGCGCGAGCTCGAGCTTCGCCCCGTGACCGAGCGGATGCTCGCCCTGCGCGTCGAATAGCGTGATGGTGTTGTCCTCGCGGCCCATCGTCTCCTGCGCCAGATTGGCGGCGATAAGCGGCACCTTCTTCTTCGCCAGCTTCGCCTTGGCGTTCGCGGCCAGGTTCTCGCTCTCGGCGGCAAAGCCGACGCAATACGGCGGCCTGGGCAGCGCCGCCACCCAGGCGAGGATGTCCGGATTCTCTTCGAGCTCCAGGCGCGGCGCCCCGTTGCTCTTCTTGATTTTCCTGGCCGACGGATTTTTCACCCGGTAGTCGGCGACGGCGGCGACCGCAATGAAGACGTCGGCGCCCTTCGCATCCTTTTTCACCGCGTCGAACATTTCGCGGGCGGTGCGCACGTCCACGCGCTTCACGCCCGCCGGCGTGACGAGCGACACCGGCCCGCTCACCAGCGTGACGTCGGCGCCGGCCTCGACGGCCGCGCGCGCCACGGCGTAGCCCATCTTTCCCGAACTGGTGTTGGTCAAGACGCGAACCGGGTCAATCGGCTCTTCGGTCGGCCCGGCGGTGACGAGAACCCTTTTCCCCTCGAGTCGCTTCGGCTGAAAAAAAAACTGCAGATCGGCGAGGATGTCGGCAGGCTCGGTCATGCGGCCCATCCCCATCTCGCCGCAGGCCTGGCCGCCCGAGGCCGGGCCGACGATGGTTACGCCATCGGTGCGCAATGTCTCCGCGTTTCTCATCGTCGCGGCGTTCTGCCACATCTCTACGTTCATCGCCGGCGCCACCACCAGCGGGCAGCGCCGCGCCACGCACAGCGTGGAAAGCAGATCGTCGGCGCGGCCGTGGGCGAGCTTGGCCATGAAGTCGGCCGAAGCCGGCGCCACCAGGATCAGGTCGCGGTCACGGGACAGCTCGATATGCCCCATCGCGTCGGGCACGCGGGAATCCCAAAGGTCGCTCCACACCGGCTGGCCGGAAAGCGCCTGCATCGTCGCCGTGCCGATGAAGTGCGTCGCGGCTTCCGTCATGACGACGCGCACGTCCGCACCGCCTTTGACCAATAGCCGCGCCAACTCGGCCGCTTTGTAGGCGGCGATGCCGCCGCTCAGCCCCAGCAGAATCTTCTTTCCCGTCAAGGTCATCGCTTCGCCTGCCCGCCCGTTAAGGGGATGAGGATTCTAAGGGAAAGGCCGGGCGATGGCGATTTCGGACTGGCTGCCCGCCGAGCGCCCGCGCGAGCGGCTGCTGGCAAGCGGGCCCGGGGCGTTGAGCGACGCGGAACTGCTGGCGGTGATGTTGCGCACCGGCGTGCGCGGCAAGAGCGCCGTGGACCTCGGTCGCGACCTGCTCGAACGCTGCGGCGGCGTCGCCGGGCTGTTCGGCACCGCCCTGCCGGGGATCAAGGGCCTCGGTCCCGCGAAACGCGCGCAGCTCGAGGCGGCCATCGAACTCGCGCGCCGCTCGATCGCGCAGGGCCTGAAGGAGTCGCCTGCGCTGACTTCGCCCGGCGCCGTGCGCGACTACCTGCGCCTCGCGCTCGGCCGGCGCCCGCACGAGGTGTTCGTCTGCCTGTGGCTCGACGCGCAGCACCGGGTGACGGCCGTCGAAGAGGCGTTCCGCGGCACCCTGACGCAGACCAGCGTCTACCCGCGCGAGATCGTCAAATCGGCCTTGGCGGCCAACGCGGCGGCGGTGATCTTCGCGCACAACCACCCGTCGGGCGTCGCGCAGCCGAGCCGGGCCGACGAGCTCCTGACCCGCAGCCTGAAGGAAGCGCTGGCGCTGGTGGACGTCAAGGTGCTCGATCACTTCATCGTCGCCGGCAACCAGACCCTCTCCTTCGCCGAGCGCGGGCTGCTATAATCCGCGCCTTCCGAAGTTTCCGGAGTCCGCCATGTCCCGCGTTTGTCAGGTCACCGGCAAGAAGCCGATGAAAGGTCATCTGGTTTCGCACGCCAACAACAAGACCATCCGCACGTTCGAGCCCAACCTGCACTACCGGCGTTTCTGGGTCGAGACGCAGAACCGCTGGGTGCGGCTGCGCGTGTCCACCGCCGGCCTGCGCCGCATCGACAAGCTCGGCGTCGAAGCCGTGCTGGCGGAAATCAAGGCCAGAGACAAGGGCAAATAGCCATGCGCGAAAAAATCAAGCTGGAATCCTCGGCCGGCACCGGCCACTTCTACACCACCACCAAGAACAAGCGCAGCACGCCGGACAAGCTCGAGATCAAGAAATACGATCCCAAGGCACGCAAGCATGTGCTCTACAAGGAAGGTAAGCTGAAGTAGCTAGTTAGGCGTAGCAGCGCAAGCGGCGGCTGAATTCCATCAGCGGCGCATGGCCGCTGGCCTCCGCCCGGTGGCACCACTCCTGCAACTGCTCGAGCAACTGCTCCCGTGAAGCGCTGGAGCGCGCCCACAGCGCGGCCAACTCGTCGCGCATGGCGAGCGCCGTCGACAATGCCTTGGAATTCTTGAGCGCGTCGGCGATGCGCGCGCGCTCGGCCTCGGACACCTGGTTGATGCGGGAGACATAACGCTTGACCGGCTTGAGGGCCTCGGCTTCCGCCGACCAGTGGCCAAGCCGCTCCAGTTCCTGGCGGTACATGCGCTTCAGCGACTTGCCGTAACGCGACAGCACGTCGTAGCGATTGGAGATCACTGCCTCCAGCGTCTGCTGGTCGCAGACCGGCTTCGGCGCGGCGAAGCGCGGCGTCGGTGCGACCTTTTTCACCGTGGCGAGGCCGAGGGCCTCCATCGCGCTGATATAGACCCAGCCGAGATCGAATTCGTACCACTTCATCGAGAAGCGAGCCGAAGCCGGATAAGCATGATGGTTGTTGTGCAGCTCCTCGCCGCCGATCAGCATGCCGATCGGCGAGATGTTGCGGCTGGCATCCGGCGCCGGCACGTCCCAGCTGCGGTAGCCCCAGAAGTGGCCGACGCCGTTGATCACGCCGGCCGCCCAGAACGGGATCCAGACGATCTGCGTCAGCTCGATCAGCATGCCCGGCACCAGGCCGAACAACGCGATGTTGATCGCACCCATCAGGAACAGGCCGTGGATAGCGTGGCGCGCATAGACATTGCGCTCCATCCAGTCGTCGGGCGTGCCATGACCGTAGCGCTCCATCGTCTCGGGGTGGAAAGACTCCTTGACGTAGAGGAACACGCCGAGCCAGAGCACCTTGTTGATGCCGTGAACCTGCGGGCTGTGCGGATCCTCGACGGTCTCGCATTTGGCGTGATGCTTGCGGTGAATCGCGGCCCATTCCTTGGTCACCATGCCGGTGGTCAGCCAGAGCCAGAAGCGGAAGAAATGCGAGACCAACGGATGCAGGTCGAGGGCGCGGTGCGCCTGGTGCCGGTGCAGGAAGATCGTTACCGCGGCGATGGTGACGTGCGTCAGCGCGAGTGCCGCCAGCAAATCGCCCCACCAGGGGAGGTCGAGCCAGCCGGAAAAGATCATCGAGTTGGTGTGCCCTGTATGTAGTAGTAGTTATGGTTCAGGCGCGCGCCATTTTACGCGAACGCGCCAAAGGGGGCGTGAAAAGACGTAAGCACCTTGCCCCTATGGCTTTTTTACGAATGCGGCGGCGAAAAAACCGTCGGTGCCGTGACGGTGCGGCGAGAGGCGCAAAAACTGCTCCTGGCCGGCACCAATATGTTGCGCCGCAAGCAGGTCTTTGCAAGATAGCAGTTCGAAAGCCGGGTGCGCCGCCAGAAAATCGCCCGAAATGTGATCGTTTTCCTCCTCCAGGACGCTGCAGGTCGCATAAACCAGCCGCCCGCCGGGCTTCACTAGTCGCGCGGCGCTGGCAAGGATGCGCGCCTGCTTCGCGGCTAGCTCGCGGACCGCGTCCGGGCCATGCCGCCACTTCAGGTCCGGGTTGCGCCGCAGCGTACCGAAACCGCTGCAGGGTGCGTCGACCAGCACCCGGTCGAGCTTGCCGGCAAGGCGTTTGACCCGCGCGTCGTTATCCCCCGAGAGCACCAGCGGATGGATGCTCGAGACGCCGGCGCGCGCCGCGCGCGGCGCCAGCGCCGCGAGGCGCTTTGCCGATACATCCATGGCGTACAGCCGCCCGCTGCCACGCATCAACATCGCCAAGGCGAGCGTCTTGCCGCCCGCGCCGGCGCAATAGTCGGCCACCATCTCGCCGCGGCGCGGCGCGAGCAGCCACGCGAGGAGCTGGCTGCCTTCGTCTTGCACTTCGACCAGGCCCTCCTGGAACAGCGGATGGCGGTTGATGGCCGGCTTGCCGTCGAGGCGGATGCCGGCCGGCGAATACGGCGTCGCGGTTCCGGGCAGGCCGTCTTTCGCCAGGCGTTGCAGGGCTTGCTCGCGGCTGGTGCGTGCGAGATTCACGCGCAAGTCGAGAGGCGCCGCATTGAGCAGGCCTTGCGCGATGCCCATCGCCTCCTCCTCGCCATAACGCGCCGCCAGCCGCTCCCAGGTCCAGTCGGGAAGATCGGCGCGCACCGCCGGCGCCAGCGGCTCCATGCGTGCGGCGCGAAGGCGCGCGATGAGCGCCGCATCCACCAGGCCCTGCAGGCTGCGCCCGGAATAGCCGAGCACGCGCAGCAGCGCGGCGGCGACTAGCGCCGCGGGCGAGGTTGCCCCCGCCATCGCTTCGAGCGAGCGCTTGCGCCGCAGCACGGCGAACGCGGCCTCGGCGATGAAAGCCCGCTCGCGCTGTCCGAGCTGTCGATGGGCGCGCAGATAGGCTGATAGCGCCTGGTCGGCGGGCCCGGAGAACGCCAGGATGCGCTCCAGCGCTGCGGCCGCGGCCGACAGCAGGCCGGGGGTAAGTTTCACGGGCGCGTGATGCGGATCGCGGTCTGCTCGAGGCGCGTGCCGTCCTTCTGCACCACCAGCAGCCGCACCGGCAGATGACCGAGTTCGACGGCCAGCCACAGGCGCGCCTCGTCGTTGCCGCTGATGCGCTCGACCACCACCGTGTCGAACTCCCCGGCGGGCGTCTTGAGGCGCTCGCGACCGCTGATGCGGTACTCCTGGCGCGACTGGCCGCGCCCGTCGAACACGGCGAAGCTCGTCGATTCGGCGCGTCCGGGCAGGAAGCTCAGCGCGAGCAGGAAGGAAAGCCGGTCCTGCGCATTGAGCGGCAGCGGCTCGACGCGCCGCGGATCCTTGTATTCCATGGCGAGCGTCTTCGCTTCCCAGTCGAACCAGGCGCGCGCCGGCGTGCGGCCGGTGCGCTCGTCCGAAAATTCGAGCGGCCGCGAGCCGCGCGCGGATATCAGCCCGCGGCTGGTGCGCTTGATGGTCCCCATCAGCGCATAAACCCCCTTGCCGGTCCAGGTTTCGATCAGCTCATAGCGGCCATCGGCATGCTCCAGTCGCTCCAGCGTCTCGGCCATCGCGGTGTCGTTGCGCGTCATCTCGAAAGCGATTTCGATGCGCGCGGGCGGCATGGCCTGCGCCAGAGGCGCCGCCGCGACAGCGCTAATCAGCAGAAAAAAGCAGCTGCGCATGTTCTCCTTTGACCTTGATCACGCCGTCGCGAAGCGTCAGTGCCCCGTCGAGAAACCAGCGCACCGCGCGCGGATAGATGACGTGCTCCTGCCGCAGCACGCGTGCGGCGAGCGTCTCGGCGTCGTCGGCGGCGCGCACCGGCACCGCTGCCTGGATCACGATCGGGCCGCTGTCGAGCTCGGCGGTGACGAAATGGACCGTGCAGCCGTGCAGCTTCACGCCTGCGACGAGCGCGCGCGCGTGGGTCTCGAGACCGGGAAATGAGGGCAGCAGCGACGGGTGGATGTTCATCATCCGCGCGGCGAAGCGCGCGACGAACTCGGGCGTCAGCACGCGCATGAAGCCCGCCAGCGCCACCAGCCGCGGCGTGAAGCGCTCGATCTCGGTGGCGAGCGCGGCGTCGAACGCGGCACGCGTGGCGTAATCGCGGTGATCGACGACCCGCGTCGCCACCCCGCGTTCCGCCGCCATCTGCAGCCCCGCGGCGTCGGGTCTGTTGCTGATCGCCGCGGTGACCGGCAGCTTCGCGTCCAGCAACGCCTGGAGATTGCTGCCGCGGCCTGAGATGAGCGCGACTATCACTTCAATAAATCCGCGTCGCGCGATAGCCGTCTTCTGCGAGGAGCGCGAGCACGCCTTTCTCGCCGTAGAGGTGCAGCGCGCCCAGTGCCACGAACGCCCGCCCGCGGCGCAGCTCGCGCTGCATGCGGTAGGCCATCACTACGCTGCGGTCGTAGACCACGCGCTTTAGCATCACCGCCTGGTGGGCCATGACGTCGGGATGCCGCGCGACATAGTCTTGGCGCAAGCGCCAGATGGCCTCCAGGTCGCGCGCCAGGTAGGCCTGCAGCGTGCCCTCGGCGAGCGCCAGCAGCTCTTCGCGGTGCGACAGCGCGTGGCGCAGCAGCGCGACCTGCGATTCCATCGGGAATTCGTCGAAGGTGAAGATCTGCTCCTCCACGCCCTCGATCTGCTCGAGCGCCAGGCGCCGCGCGCGCGCCAGCTCGACCAGCCGCGCATCGAGCGGCGCGCCCTGCCCGTCCTGCGGCGCGCGCAGGTTGAGCAGCACGCCCCAGGGCTTCATCTTGTTGACGAACTCGCGCGTCAGGCCGATCGGCGCGAGCTGCTCGAGGGCGCGCTCGAAGTCGGCGCGACCGATCAAGTCCTCCAGCGTCTGCTGGTTGAGGAACATCGCGGCCTCGAGGAAGCGTTCCTTGCTGTAGGCGTCCGGCAGGAATTCGAGCATCAGCGAGCGAGCGTCGTCGAAGGCGCGCCGTGCCGCCAGCGGCAGCTCTGCAACGCGCGGGTCGGCGACGTGGATGGTGCCGTAGAGGTGGCTCGGCGCGCCGCCCTTGAGCGTCACGCGCCACAGCAGGCCGCGCTCGTAGCGTTGCGCCACTGCGCCGAGCACCGGCAACGGCAGGCAGGCCGCGGCGGCCAGCGCCAGCAGCGCGCGCCGTCTCAAGCCGACGGCCCGATCATCGCTTCGGGGCGCACCCAGCGGTCGAAATCGCGCGCCGACACGTAGCCGAGCGCAAGCGCCGCTTCGCGCAGTGTGCTGCCTTCGCGGTGTGCTTTCTTGGCGATCGCGGCGGCTTTGTCGTAGCCGATGTGCGGCGAGAGCGCCGTCACCAGCATCAGCGAGCTGCCGAGCAGCTCGCGGATACGCCTGCGGTCGGGCTCGATGCCGCGCGCGCAGTGCTGTTCAAAAGAGCGGCAGCCGTCGGCCAGCAGGCGCGCGCTCTGCAAGAAGGCGTTGATCATCATCGGCTTGTAGACATTGAGCTCGAGGTGCCCCGAGGCGCCGCCGATATTGACGGCGACGTCGTTCGCCATCACCTGCGCGCACAACATGGTCAGCGCCTCGGCCTGGGTCGGATTGACCTTGCCGGGCATGATCGAGCTGCCGGGCTCGTTCTCGGGAATGCGCAGCTCGCCCAGCCCCGAGCGCGGGCCCGAGGAAAGCAGGCGCACATCGTTGGCGATCTTCGCAAGCGCCGCGGCGAGCGTCTTCAGCGCGCCATGTGCGAACAGCAGCGCCTCGTGCCCGGCGAGCGCGGCGAATTTGTTTTCCGCCGGTCGGAAAGGAAGCCGGGTCGCCGTCGTTATCCGGCGACATATTTTTTTATCGAAATTCGGATGCGTATTCAATCCCGTTCCCACCGCGGTGCCACCGATCGCCAGGCGATACAGGCCGGGCAGCACGGCGCGCAGCGCGGCCTGCGCCTCGCCGAGCTGGGCGACGTAGCCCGAGAACTCCTGCCCCAGGGATAGGGGCGTGGCGTCCTGCAGGTGGGTGCGGCCGATCTTGATGATGTGCTGGAAGGCGCGCGCTTTTTTCTGCAGCGTCTTCCTCAGCAGCTCCACCGCCGGCAGCAGCTCGGCGCTCAGCGCGCGCGCCGCGGCGACGTGCATCGCGGTCGGAAAGACATCGTTGGAGGACTGGCCAAGGTTTACATCATCGTTCGGGTGCACGCGGCGCTTCTGCCCACGCGGTCCGCCCATCAGCTCGGAGGCGCGGTTGGCGATCACCTCATTGACGTTCATGTTCGATTGCGTGCCGGAGCCCGTCTGCCAGACTACCAGCGGGAACTCGTCGTCATGCCTGCCGGCCAGGACTTCGCCCGCCGCGCGCTGGATCGCGCGCGATTTCATCTTGGCGAGCAACTTCAGTTCCAGGTTGACGGACGCGGCCGCCTGCTTGATCAGGGCCAGAGCGTGGATGACGGCGAGCGGCATGCGCTCGCCCGAGATGCGGAAGAACCGCCGGCTGCGCTCGGTCTGCGCGCCCCACAGCCGGTCGGCGGGAACTTCGATGTCGCCGAAGCTATCCTTCTCGATTCGGGTAGCGGCCATCGAGGTCGAAGAGTAGCACCTCGGCGCCCTCTCCCGCCTCTAGCACGAGCGCCTCGACGTCCGTCTGCAGCGCGTCGCCCGCCTGGAGCCGCCGGCCGTTGACCCGCAGCGCGCCTCGAGCAACGTGCAGGTAGGCGATGCGCCCCGGCGCGAGCGGGTGGCGGGCGCGCTCGGCGCCGTCGAACAGCCCGGCGAAAATTCTCGCATCCTGGTGAACCGTCACCGAGCCCTGTGCGCCGTCGGGCGAGGCGATCAGGCGCAGGCGGCCGCGCTTGTCCTCGGGCGTGAAATGCTTCTGCTCGTAGGACGGCGCCATGCCGGGCGCCGCGGGCTCGATCCAGATCTGCAGGAAATGGGTGACCTTCGCCTGGTCGTGATTGAACTCGCTGTGGCGCACGCCGGTGCCGGCGCTCATGCGCTGCACGTCGCCCGGCACGATGGTGGAGCCGTTGCCCATCGAATCGCGGTGCGCCAGCGCTCCCTCGAGCACATAGCTGATGATCTCCATGTCGCGATGGCCGTGGGTGCCGAAGCCCGCGCCCGGATTGACGCGGTCCTCGTTGATGACGCGCAACGCGCCATAGCCCATGTGCCGCGGGTCGTGGTAGTCCGCGAACGAAAAGGTATGAAACGAGCGCAGCCAGCCGTGGTCGGCGTAGCCGCGCTCGGCGCTAAGCCGGACCTGCTCCATCCTGCTTTGCGCCGTCCTGCTTCGCGCCGTCCTGCTTCGCCAGCTCCTCGCGCACCTTGGCCATGTCGAGCGCCTTGGCCTGGGCGATGACCTGCTCGAACGCCTGGCCGGGCAGCGCGCCCGCCTGCTGGAACAGGATGATCTTCTCGCGGAACACCATCAGCGTCGGGATCGAGCGGATGCCGAACGAGCCGGCGAGCTCCTGCTGCTCGTCGGTGTTCACCTTGGCGAACACCACGTCCTGGTGCGCCTCGGACGCCTTCTCGTAGACCGGCGCGAAGCCCTTGCAAGGGCCGCACCACGGCGCCCAGAAATCCACGACCACCATCGGGTGGTCGTTGACGGTTTTCTCGAAATTCTCGCTGGTCAGATCGATCGTCGCCACAGCCTCTCCGTTTTTATCCGTGCAAAAGGGCGCAGTGTACTCTAGCGAATCATGCCCACCGGCCGGTTTGCGCCGTCCCCGACGGGGCCGCTGCACCTCGGCTCGCTTGCCGCGGCGCTCGCCAGCTGGCTGGACGCGCGCGCGGCGGGCGGCCGCTGGCTCCTGCGCCTCGAGGACCTCGATCCGCCGCGCGAATTGCCCGGCGCGGCCGACGACATCCGGCGAACCTTGGAGCGTCTCGGCTTATATTGGGACGGGGAAGTGATTTTCCAGAGCCGGCGCAGCGCCCTCTACGAAAAGTCCCTAGTGAATTTGCGGAATTACGTCTACGGCTGCGGCTGCTCCCGCCGCGAAATCGCAGACTCGTCGCTCGGACTCGCCAGCGACGGCGCGCAGATCTACCCCGGTACCTGCCGCAAGGGTCTGATGCCCGGGCGCGCGCCGCGCGCGCTGCGGCTGAAGGTCGCCGACGAAGTCATCGCTTTCCAGGATCGCGTGCAGGGCGCGATGGCGCAGCACCTGGCGAGCGAGGTGGGCGACTTCGTGCTGCGGCGCGCGGATGGCCAGTTCGCCTATCAGCTCGCGGTGGTGGTGGACGATGCGGCCCTCGGCGTAACCGACGTGGTGCGCGGCGCCGACCTGCTCGACTCGACGGCGCGCCAGATCTACCTGCAGCGCCTGCTCGGGCTGGCGACGCCGCGCTACCTGCACATCCCGGCGGTCGTCAACGCGGCGGGCGAAAAGCTTTCCAAGCAGACCGGCGCAGTGCCGATTAACATTAAGAGGGACTTTTCAAGGGCCCTTCAATTTCTTGGCCAAGCGCCGGCCGCAAGCCTCGACGAGGCGCTGCGGAACTGGAACCCCTCGCTCATCCCCGCGAAGCGCGCGGCGGTATTACCACCGTGAGAAGCGAGCCGAGCACCAGCGCGAGCGCGCCGAACTCGGCGAGGCTCGGCCGCTCGCCGAGGAACAGCATGCCGCTCAGCACCCCCACCACCGGGATGATCAGCGTGCTGATCGAGAACACCGTCACCGAGACCTGGGTGGCGATCTTGATCCAGGCCCAGTAAGCGAAGCCGAACGACAGGAATACGTTGTAGACCACGCCGAGCGCCGGCCACAGATCGATGCGGCCGAGGGCGCGCAGGTCGTCCACCAGCAACGCCATCACGATCATCGGCAAGCCGCCGAGCAGCATGATCCAGGCGGTGTAGGAGCCCGGCGGCATGTCGACCGGGTACTTCTTCTGCAGCACTACGCCAAGCGCCCAACTCGCCGCCGCGCCGAGCACCAGCAGCGAGCCGAGCGGTGCCGTGCCGACAGCGACAGCCGCCTCGCCCATCAGGAGCGCGAGCCCCGCCATGCCGAGGGCGAGACCGAGCAGTTTCTGTGGCGTCGGCCGCTCGCCGAGCAGCCAGATGGAGAGCGGAATTGCGAGCGCGGGCATGGTGTAGCCGAGGATCGCAGCGCGGCCGGCCGGAATCATCTGCAGCCCGAACGCCACCAGCACGTTCCAGCCGGTGATGTTGAACAGCGCGAGCAGCATCAGGCGCCGCCAGTGCCCTTTCGGCGAGGCGAGCCGCTGGCCGCCGGCGCGCAGCGCGACGATCAGAACGAGGCCGCCGAGACCCAGGCACAGCGCGCGGAAGGTCCACGGCGATACCTGCGTCAGCGCCACCTTCATCGCCGTCCAGTTGAAGCCCCAGACCAAGGTCAGCCCGGCGAGCACCCACCACAGCCGCTGCGGCAGGTGGTCGTGCGTTCCGGTATTCACGGCTCCGCTCAACCGACGCGCACCGGCATCGCCTGCATCCCGCGCAGCACCATCGAATCGATCCATTGCAGCTTCGGCTCGGTGATTTCGATGCGGCGCCAGCGCGCCAGCACCGCCGGCAGGGCCACCTGCCCCTCGAGGCGCGCCAGCGGAAAGCCGAGGCAGATATGCGCGCCGTAGCCGAAGGTCAGGTGCGGCACGCCATGGCGGCCGAGATCCACGCGGTCAGGCTTCTCGTAGGCGCGCGGGTCGCGGTTGGCCGCGTTCATCAGCAGGAACACGCGCTCGCCGCTACGCAGGGACTTGCCGTGCAGCGACTGCGGCTCCTGCACGATGCGCACCTGCGCGCCGATCGGCCCGTCGTAGCGCAACAGTTCCTCCACGGCCGAAGCCGCGAGCGCGGGGTTGGTGCGCAGCTTTTCCATCTCGCCGGGGAATTCGAGCAGGGCGCGCAGCCCGTTGGCGAGATGGTGCGTGGTGGTCTCATGCCCGGCGAACAGCAGCAGGATGCAGGTCGCCACCAGCTCGTCGTCGGTGAAGCGGTCGCCCTCGTCGTCCAGGTGCGTGAGCTCCGAGAGCATGTCGCGCGCGGGCCGCGCCCGGCGCGCCGCGATCAGCTCGCGGAACAGGCCCGCCATTTCGTGCGTCGCCGCCTCGGCGCGGCCGTACTTGCCCGCGGTTTCGCGCGCGCTGCCAATGAACAGCGCCATGTCGTCCGACAACCGCTTGAGCCGCCCGAGCTCGCCGTGCGGCACGCCGAGGGCGTCCATGATGACCAGCGCCGGCAGCGGCCCGGCGAATTCGGCGATGAAATCGAAGCTGCCCCGGTCGGCGATCGCGCTGAGCAGGTGGGCGGTGATGGCCTCGACGTTCGGCCGCAGCGCGTTGATCGAGCGCGCGTTCATCACCTTGGCCGCCAGGCGGCGCAGGCGAGTGTGCTCGGGCGGATCGCGGAACACCATCCAGAGCGTCAGGTAGCGGATCAATTCGGCCATGCGCGCGGCCTCCGCCGGCGGCAGCGCGGCGAAGAATGGCCGCAGCCGATCCGACGACATCTGCGAGTCGAGGCAGACGCGTTTCACGTCCTCGTAGCGCGTCAGCACCCAGCCCTTGAGGCGTGGGCTCCAGTGCGCCGGGTCCTCGTCCTGCATCCGGCGGCAGAGCGGGAACGGGTCCGCCAGCAGCGCGGGATCGCTCGGGTTGTAATCGAGATTCATGTCTTGGTCACCAGCCAGACCGCAAGCATAGCGAGCCCCATGCCCGCCGCCGCGGTCGCGCTGTAGGTTTCGCCGAACAGCGGCCAGGCCATCAGCGCCGTAGTCGGCGGCACCAGGTAGAACAGGCTCGCCACGCGAGTCGCCGAGCCGTGACGGATGAGATAGAGGAGCAGGAAGATGGCGCCGAAGGACAACACCACCGCCAGCCAGCCGATGGCGAAGGCGAATTCCACTGTCCAGCGCACCTCGCGCGTCTCGAAGGCAAATGCGAAGGGCGCCAGCACCACCGCCGCGGCCATGAACTGGATCGCCGCCCCGGTGCGCAGGTCGACCGTCCCGCCATGGCGCTTCTGCCAGACCGTGCCGAGCGAGATGCTGGCCAGCGCCAGCGCCGAGAATCCGATCGCCGCCGTACCGAGCCGGGCCGTGACAATCTTGTCGCCGACCACCAGCAGCACTCCCGCCAGTCCGAGCGCAATGCCGAGCCACTGGCGTGGCGTCGGACTCTCGCGCAGCAGCCAGGACCCCAGCAGCGCCGTGAGTACCGGCTGCAACCCGGTGATCAGCGCCGACACGCCCGCCGGCATGCCCTCCGCGAGCGATGCGAAGACCCCTCCGAGGTAGCCCGCCTGTAGGAACACCCCTGCGACCGCCATATGGATTGCGCCTCCGGGACCAGGCCACGGCGCCCGGAATACCCAGCAGATCGGCAGGAGGATGCCTAGGACGAGCAGGAAGCGAAGAACCAGGAAAGTGGCTGGCTCCGCGTAAGGAAGCCCTAACTTCGACCCTATGAAGCCCGTGCTCCAGAGCACGACGAACAGGGCCGGAAATGCTCGCGTCATCAAAGATTTATAGGATCGTGGCTTGTGCGCTACACCAAATCATTATGCTGCATCGCACAAAGTTCTTGACTTGTAACCATATAGGACTAGAATCCGAATTGTTGCATTGCACAAACAACCCCGACCAGGAGCAATACCATGTACGTCACACCCGAACAGATTCAAGCGGCCGCTAAGGCCAATGTCGAAGCGCTCCTCGCCGTAGCGAATACCCAGTTCGCCGCGTTCGAGAAGCTGGCGAACATCCAAGCCGGCGCCGTGAAAAGCGCCTTCGAAGACTCTATCGCGAACACCCGAGCCCTGCTCGGCGCGCGCGATGTCCAGGAGTTCGTCACGCTGCAGAATTCCTTCACCCAGCCGGCCATCGAGAAAGCCATTTCGCTCTCGCAGACCGTGTACGAGATCGCGACCGAAACCAACACCGAGATTTCCAAGGTGGCGGAGAGCCGCGTCGCCGAGTGGAATGAGAACTTCACCACCCTGCTCGACAAGGTGTCGAAGAACTCCCCCGCCGGCTCCGATGTCGCCGTGGCCGCGGTGAAGTCGATGCTGGCCGCCGGCAATTCGGCCTACGACAACTTCGCCAAAGTGACGCGCCAGGCGACCGAAATCGCCGAAGCCAACGTCGCCGCCGCGACCGAGACCGTGAAAGGCCTCGCCAAAGCAAAAAAGGCCGCCTAAGCGCCCAACCGGCCCGGAAATCTCGGGCCGTATCAAGCGTAAAGCGCAGTCAAAAGAAAGCCCGCCGATAACGCGGGCTTTTTTCTGGAGAAGCCCGCCGCATGGCGGGCTTTTCTATTTATAGGGGAAGCCCGCTTGGGTTACCGCCTGGCGCAAGGCGTCCATCGCGCTCTTCACCTGTGCGGGATCGCCGCGCACGCCGAGCTCGACGTGGATGCGAGTGCCGTCGGCGCCCATCGACGGCAGGCTGAACACCTTGATGCCCTGGAAGCCGGCCTCGACCGCCTGCATCGCCGGGATCAACTGGCTCTCACCCGCTTGGTAAACCAGGATGGATGCTTCAAGCCATCGATCTTTACCGACCAGATGCTGGTAACGGCTGTCCAACACCCATTCCACCATCGGCCAGGCCATCTGCGGAAAGCCCGGGACGAAGTGGTGCTCGCCGAGCGAAAAGCCCGGAATGCGGTTCACCGGATTGGGAATGATGGCCGCGCCCTGCGGGAACTCTCCCATCATCAGCCGCTGCGGCGTGACTTCGCCGCCAAAACGCGCGCGGATTTCGCGCTCGGCCTCGGGATGCAGGCGCAGTTCCACGCCGGCGGCGGCGGCCGCGCACTGGCGCGTATGGTCGTCGGGCGTCGCGCCGATGCCGCCGAAGCTGAACACGACGTCCATCGAGGCGAAGCTGCGCTTGAAAGCCTCGGCCAGCAGGCGGCGCTCGTCGCCCAGGTACTCGGCCCACGACAGGCGCAGGCCCCGCGCTGCGAGCGCGCCGATCAGGAAGCTCAGGTGCTTGTCCTGGCGCTTCCCGACCAGGATCTCGTCACCGATGATGTAGGCGCCGAACGTAAAGTGTCCCGAGGAGATAGTGCGTGAAGGCCAGCCCGAACAGCACCGGGGCGAAGAAGCCGACCAGCGGCACGTAGGCCACCAGCGCCAGCAGCGCGCCGAGGGCGTAGAGCGCACCGCGTTGCTCGCGGAACAGCAGCTTCATCTCCATCGGCTCGGCATGCTCGGCAAGCGCGTCGTAGCGCAGCAGCCGCTGGTCGACCCAGGCGAGGATGGCGACCGGGATCACCGGCCAGAGCGGCGGGAAAGGCCCGCAGCGATGGCGTTACGCACGCTGCCGGCAATGCCCCCGGTCGCGCGCCTTTCAAGTGCGGGATAGGCGCGGCTTGCGACGTGCTCGACGATCTGCTGCATGCCGAATACGCTCAGCAGCACCAGCGCGGTCAGCATCACGACCGGCACGAACAGGATGATCAGCAGGAAATTCGCCAGGAAAGTCGCTGCGGTGCCGAAGTCCACCTGCAGGAAGAACACCGCCGAGTCGAGCCATTGCTTGATCTGGCTCGCGAGCCACAGGACGGAGCGCGCCCACAGCGTGAAGGCCACCGTGCCCCAGAGGCCGGCGGCCACCAGCATCGGCCACAGCATCAGCCAGAGCATGCGCGGGTGCAGCAGGTTCGCCAGGCCGTAGGCGAGCGAGCCGAACAGGTTCATCGCCGCACAGTCTGCCAGAGTTTGGCGAGGCGCTTGGCCGACACCGGCACCGGCGTGCGCAGCACCTGCGCGAAGAGCGAGACGCGCAGCTCCTCCAGCAGCCAGCCGAACTGCTCAAGCGCGGCGCCCGGCGGCCCCTGGCGCGCGCGCGCCGAGAGCTCGCGGCGGAAGGCCTGCTCGAGCGGCGCGAGCTCGGCCGCAAGGCGCGCGTCGCGCGCCGGGTCGGCACGCAGCTTGTCGAGCCGCATCGAGACCGCTTTGAGGTAGCGCGGCAAGTGCTGCAGCCGCGCCCATGGTGTGCGCGCCAGCCACCCGGGCGGAAGCAAGCGGGAGATCTGCTGTCTGACGTCTTCCGATTCCCTGGGGAAATTCTTCGAAAAAATTGCGATTTTCTTCTGCAAGGCAGTTTGTTCTGCCAGTATTCCCGCCGCCGCGCGCGCGATCTCCTGTGCGATGAGATTGAAGCGGCCGCGGCCGGCGTCGACGCGCCGGGCGAAATCCTGCTGCGCCATCGGCAGCGAGTCGGCGAGAAAAGCGCGATCGAGCGCCGCGGCGATCACATCGGCCTTCAGCGGTCCCAGCGTCACGTCCTTCGCCAGGCTGCGCTCCAGGTCGCGAATGCGGTCGCGGAAAGCGATTGCGAGCAGGCGCCGCACGCCCGCGCGGTGCGTCGCGCGCGCTTTTTCCGGCGAATCGAAGACTTGGAGCGTGACCGCCTCCCCGGCGTCGGAGAGCGCAGGGTAGCCGACCAGCATCTGGCCGCCGCGCTCGATTTCCATCATCTCGTCGAGCTCGCCCATGGTCCAGCCGGTGTGGCGCTCGGCGGCCACGTCTTCTTGCAGCAGCGCCTCGGTGCGCCCGGAAAACTCCGCCTTCAGCTCCGCCAGATCGCGGCTCAAGCCGAGCTGCCGGCCGTCTTCATCGACCACGCGGAAATTCATGCGCAGGTGCAGCGGTGCGGAATCCGGTCGGAATGCATCCTGCGGCACCTCGAGGCCCGCGCTGTCGCGGATGTAGCGCGCCAGGGCGCCGGCCAGCGGCGTGTCGGATGGCGCCACCGCGTCGCAAAAGCGCGCGGCGAACTCGTCGAGCGACCCGAGCTTGTGCCGCAGGCGCTGCGGGATTCCCTTGGCGAGCGCGCGCACCTTTTCTCGCCGCAGGCCCGGCACCAGCCATTCGCTGCGCGCCGCCGGCACCTGGTTGAGCGCGGCGACCGGCACGGTGAGCGTGACGCCGTCGCGCGCCGAGCCGGGCTCGAAGTGGTAGTCGAGCTCGAATCGATTGGCGCCCACCTGCAGGACCGGCGGAAAGTTGTCGGTGGTGATGCCTGCCGCCTCGTGGCGCATCAGGTCTTCGCGCGCGAGGAACAGCAGGCGCGGATCGGCGCGCTCGGCCTCGCGGCGCCAGCGCTCGAGATCGGCCGCGCTCTTCACCCCTGGCGCAACGCGCTGGTCGTAGAACGCGTGGATCAGCTCGGCGTCGACCAGGATGTCGGGTCGGCGCGACTTGTGCTCGAGGCGCTCGATGTCGGCCACCAGTCGCCGGTTGTGGGCATAGAACGGCGCGCGGCTGTCGAAGTCGCCCTCGACCAGCGCCGCGCGGATGAAAAGCTCGCGCGCCAGCACCGGGTCATGCGCGCCGAAATCGACGCGGCGTCCGGCGTACACCGGCAAGCCGTAGAGCGTGCCGCGCTCGAGCGCCACCACCTGGCCGCGCGACTTTTCCCAGTGCGGGTCCTGCCGGTCGCGCTTGAGCAGGTGGCCGCCGAGCTCCTCCAGCCATTTCGGCTCGATCGCCGCGACGGTACGCGCATAAAGGCGCGTCGTCTCGACCAGCTCGGCGGCGATGATCCAGCGTCCCGGTTTTTTCACCCAGGAGCCGGGGTGCTGCCAGAACTTGATGCCGCGTGCGCCCGTAAAGCTGCCTTCGGCGTCTTCGCGCAGTCCCGCGTTGCCCAGCAAGCCCGTCAGCAGCGCGCGATGAACGGCCCGATAGCCTTCGGGCTTCTCCGCGTTCACCGTCGACGCTTTCCAGCCCAGTTCTTCCAGCGTCGATTCCAGCTGGCCGGCGACGTCGCGCCACTCCCGCATGCGGGGAATCGAGAGGAAATTCTCGCGGCAGGCCTTTTCCCACTTGCCGTCGAACAATTTCCACAGCTTCAGCAGCGAGAGGAAATCCGAGCGCTGGTCGGCGAATTGCTGGTGGCGCGCGTCGGCCGCGGCGGCGCGCTCGAGCGGCCGCTCGCGCGGATCGCGCACCGAGAGCGCCGCGGCGATGATGCGCACCGGCGCGAGGCAGCGCTCCTCGCGCGCTGCCACCAGCATGCGCGCCACGCGCGGATCCAGCGGCAGCCTGGCCAGCTCGAGGCCGATGGGCGTGAGCTCCTTCGCGGCGTCGACGGCGGCCAATTCTCTTAATAGATCGTATCCATCCGCAATCGCGCGCGGACTCGGCGGGTCGAGGAAAGGGAAGTCCTCGATCTCGCCGAGGCCGAGGCTTTTCGCCCGCAGGATCACCGCGGCGAGCGAGGAGCGCAGCAGCTCCGGGTCGGTGAAAGCCGGCCGCTGGTCGAAGTCCTCCTCCGCGTAGAGGCGGATGCAGACGCCGTTCGCCACGCGTCCGCAGCGTCCGGCGCGCTGTCTTGCGGAGGCCTGCGACACCGCCTCGACGCGCAGCATCTCCACCTTGTTGCGGTAGCTGTAGCGCTTGAGGCGCGCGTCGCCAGTGTCGATCACGTAGCGGATGCGCGGCACCGTCAGCGAGGTCTCGGCGACGTTGGTCGCCAGCACCACCCGGCGTATGCCGCCGGGCTTGAAGACGCGGTCCTGCTCGGCCGTGGACAAGCGGCCATACAAAGCCAGCAACTCGACATTCTTGATCCGTTTTTTGGTCAACGTCGCTGCCGCATCCCGGATCTCTCTTTCTCCGGGAAGGAATACCAGGATGTCGCCCGGGCCCGCGCGGCACAGCTCGTCCACGGCGTCGGCGAGAGCCTGCTCCTCTTCGTCGCGCGTCGTGTCCTCGGCGTCGCCGCCCACCGGCCGGTAGCGCACCTCCACCGGGTAAAGCCGGCCCGAGACCTCCACGACCGGGGCCTTTCCGAAAAATCCGGAAAATTTCTCCGCGTCGATGGTCGCCGAAGTCACGATCAGCTTCAGGTCGTTTCTCCTTGCTTGAAGACCTTTCAGATACCCCAGCAGAAAATCGATGTTGAGCGTGCGCTCGTGCGCCTCGTCGATGATGATCGTGTCGTACTCGCGCAAGCTGCGGTCGCTCTGCGTCTCGGCGAGCAGGATGCCGTCGGTCATCAGCTTGACTGCGGTGCGCGGCCCGACCTGGTCGTTGAACCGCACCTTGTAGCCAACAAGATCCCCCACCCGGGTGCCGAGTTCCTCGGCCAGCCGCGCGGCGACGGCGCGGGCGGCAATGCGCCGCGGCTGAGTGTGCCCAATGCGGCCGCGGCCCATCTCGAGCAGCATCTTGGGCAGCTGGGTGGTCTTGCCCGAGCCGGTCTCGCCGCAGACGATCACCACCGGATGCGCCGCGACCGCAGCCTGGATCTCCTCGCGCCTGGCGCTGATCGGCAGCGCCGGGTCAAAAAGCATATGCTTGAAAGTCATGGTCTCGTTAAGAGCGGCGGCACTGATCGTCGTCGGTTGCTCGGCCTGTACCGCGCAGGGCGAATTCTCCAGGCCCGGCGCAAGTGCCGCGCAGTTCGAGGCGGACCACCAGCGCTGTGCCGGCATCATGTACGCGGCGCGGCGCTCGCACAGCGCGCCCGACTGGAGCGTCTACGACTACTGCATGGAGCGGCGCGGCTATCGCCGCAGCAACCGCCCGGCTTAGGTCGCCGCGGAAAATGCGCGGCGCTATTCCGGCAACCTCTCTTTTCTGACCCTCAAATCCTGCATCCCGTCGTAGACCGCGCGCTCGATGTCCTCCGAGTGCTGCTGCTGTTCCTCGGCGGGCTGCAAGGGCGACGGCTTTTCCATCGATAATTCCTGCAGCCGCTCCAAGTAGCGAGCCGCCAGGTCCACTTCGAGATTCACTTTCGCGCCCGGCGCGAGGCGCTTGAGCGTCGTGACTTTGAGGGTATGCGGGATCAGGTTCACCTCGAAGGCAAGGCCCTGCACGCGGTTGATCGTAAGGCTCACGCCGTCGATGCAGACCGAGCCCTTGGTCGCCATATAGCGAGCGAGCGGCGGCGGCAGCTTGACCTGCAGGAAATTCTTTCGTCTTTTGACGACCTCGCCGACCCCGTCGACGTGGCCCGTGACCAGGTGGCCGCCGATGCGGTCGCCAAAGCGCAACGCCTTTTCGAGATTCACCGGGCCCGGCCGGTCCAGGCCGGCGGTGACCTTGACAATGCCTTGCCGCGCTTGGCGGTAACCGTCAGGCAAACACCCTGTACGCAGACCGAATCGCCGACCTTGACGTCGGCAAGCGCCAGCCGCCCCGCCTCGATCTCGAAAGGCTCGACGCTCCGGATGCGACCGACCGCCTGGACCATGCCGGTAAACATCAAACTCTCGCCAGGATGCGCAAATCTTCTCCAATCTTTTCCATGGAAAGAATATTCAATTTGAAACGACGGTCCAGCGAAATAACCTCCGGGAAATTCACCATTCCCTGTGCACTGTCGCCCAGCAGGCTGGGATTGAGGTAGATCAGGAACTCATCGACGCAGCCTTCGCGCAGCAGCGAGCCGTTCAGCTTGAAGCCCGCCTCGACGTGCAGCTCGTTCACGCCGCGGCGCGCGAGCTCCTGCAGCATTCCGGGCAGGTCGACCTTGCCTTGCGCATTGGGCAGTGGAATCACTTCGGCATTCTGAAGCGATTTCCCCTTGACGGCCGAAAAGATCAACACTCCGCCACCCGCGAGAATCCGCGCCTGCGGCGGCGTCTCGAGCTGGCTGTCGGCGATCACCCGCAGCGGCTGGCGCGGCGTTTCGACATGGCGCACCGTGAGGCGCGGGTTGTCGGCGCGCACCGTGCCGGCGCCGGTGAGGATGGCGCAGGCTCGCGCGCGCCAGCGGTGGCCGTCCTTGCGCGCCTCCGGACCCGTGATCCACTGCGACTGACCGTTGGCGAGCGCGGTGCGCCCGTCGAGCGAGGCGGCGACCTTGAGGCGCACCCAGGGCCGGCCGCGCGTCACGCGCGAGACGAAGCCGAGGTTGAGCTCGCGCGCCTCGTCCTCCATCAGACCGTGCTCGAAGCGCACGCCGGCGGCGGCGAGCTTGGCACCGCCGTGCGCGGCCTGCGGGTTCGGATCCAGCATCGCCGCCACCACGCGGCCGACCTTCTTCTTCAGGATCAGATCGACGCACGGCGGCGTGCGGCCCTGGTGATTGCAGGGCTCCAGGTTGACGAACAAGGTAGCGTCGTCTTCCGCTATTTTTTCCAGGGCCTTTACTTCAGCGTGAGGCCCCCCCGCCTTTTCATGCCAGCCTTCGCCCAGAATCTGCTGGTTTTTCGTCACCACGCAGCCGACGCGCGGGTTTGGCGTAGTCGTGTTGAGGCCGCGGGCCGCAAGGTCGAGCGCACGCCGCATCATGGCGTGGTCGAACGCGGAAAAACGGGTGGTCACTTCCGGCGTTTTTTGCCCGCCTTCACTTCTTGCACCGCCTCGCGGAAGTCGTCTGGCGTCTCGAAGCTGCGGTACACCGAGGCGAAGCGGATGTAGGCGATCTTGTCGAGCTTCGCCAGCTCGCGCATGACAAAGTCGCCGACGCGGCTGGTCGGCACCTCGCGCTCGCCGAGCGAGAGCAGGCGCTCGATCACGCGGTCGACCGCGCCCTCGACCTCGTCGGTAGCCACCGGGCGCTTGCGCAGCGCCAGCATCATGCTGCCCAGCAGCTTGTCGCGGTCGAAGTCGCCGCGGCTGCCGTCCTTCTTCACCAGGCGCGGCATCTTCAGGTCGACGCGCTCGTAGGTGGTAAAGCGCTTGCCGCAGCTGGCGCACTTGCGCCGCCGGCGCGTGGTGTTGGCCTCGAGGTTCGCCCGCGTGTCCACCACCTGGGTATCGGCCGAGCCGCAGAAAGGGCATTTCACGACGAATGTCCCATCGTCACGCGTACACCGGGCGTGCGGCGCACAGCGCCTTCACTTCGTTCGCGACGCGCGTGAGATTGGCCTCGTCGGCGGGGCGCTCGAGCACGTCGGCAACCAGGTGCGCGAGCCGCTCGGCCTCGGCGCGGCCGAAGCCGCGCGTGGTCATCGCCGGGCTGCCGATGCGCACGCCGCTGGTCACCGCCGGCTTCTGCGGGTCGTTGGGAATGGCGTTCTTGTTGACCGTGATGTGCGCGCGCCCGAGCGCCGCCTCGGCGTCCTTGCCGGTCACGCCCTTGGCGCGCAGGTCGAGCAGGAACATGTGGCAATCGGTGCGCCCGGAAACCACGCGCAGCCCGCGGCCCTGAAGGACGGCGACCATGGTTCTCGAATTCTCAAGAACCTTCTTCTGGTAACTGCGGAATTCGGGCTTCATGGCCTCGCCAAGCGCGACGGCCTTCGCCGCGATCACGTGCATCAGCGGCCCGCCCTGGATTCCAGGGAACACGGCGCCGTTGATGATTTTTTCGAATTTTTCCAAACCAAAGATCAATCCGCCCCGAGGCCCGCGCAGGGTTTTGTGGGTCGTGGTGGTGACGAAGTCGGCGATACCGATTGGCGAGGGGTAGAGACCGGCAGCGATGAGGCCGGCGTAGTGCGCCATGTCGGCCATCAGCGCCGCGCCGCACTTGTCGGCGATGGCGCGAAAGCGCTTCCAGTCGATGGCGAGCGCATACGACGAAGCGCCGGTGACGATCAGCTTCGGTTTTTCCGTCATGGCGATTTTCTCGGCAGCGTCGTAGTCGATTTCCTCCTGCGCATTGAGGCCGTAAGAGACGACCCGGTAGAGCTTGCCCGAGAAATTGACCGGCGAACCGTGCGTCAGATGCCCGCCGTGCGCGAGCGACATGCCGAGCACGGTGTCGCCGGGCTTGAGCGCCGCGGCGTAAACCGCCTGGTTCGCCTGCGAGCCTGAATGCGGCTGCACGTTGGACCAGGGCGCGCCGAACAACCGCTTCGCCCGTTCGATGGCGATGGTCTCGGCCATGTCGACGAACTCGCAGCCGCCGTAGTAGCGCCGCCCGGGATAGCCCTCGGCATACTTGTTGGTGAGCTGGCTGCCCTGGGCGGCGAGCACCTGCCGGCTGACATAGTTTTCGGAGGCGATCAGCTCGACGTGGTCCTCCTGGCGCTGGTGCTCGAGGCGGATGGCCTCCCAGACTTCGGGATCCGACTGCGCGAGCAAATTGGGGGCGAGCATCGTCTTCCAGGGGGAAAGTGTGCGATTTTACCAGCCCCCCGCCGCGCGGCAGTTGCGTCCGGGCGCGGCTGCTCCTAAGCTCTCGCGCCATGGTCGTCGACTGGCTGGAGTTCGCCCTTGACGTGATCGGCGGGACGATGGCCTTCCTGTGCCTGTTCGAGGGCGTGCGGCGCATCGGCCGCCAGGGCATGCGCCGCGGTCCCCTGCTCATCGCGATTCTAGGGCTCGTATTCTTCGCCGCCTTTGCCGCCTTCGCCGCCTGGCGCTATATCGACGTCACCGACACGCTCGCGCAGCGCTTTCACAAGCCGGCGGCAGCGCAGACGCCGGCCGACCACGCGCGCGCCCGCGCCTCGTTCATCGCCTCGGGGCTGCTCGCCAGCTACGTCGAGCGCGGCGCGAAGAAATCCTTTACGCCGACCCAGGACGACGTGCGGCGCCGCGAACGCGAGGTGGCAACCCATACCCTGCTCAACCTGACGGCGCGCGCCAGCCTGCTCGAAGCCGTGCTCTGGGGCATCCTGGCCGGGCTCGCGGCGCTGGCGGGCTTTCTCTTCTCGCGCGAGAAAACCCCGGCTGCCGCCTAGGCGGCGCCGCGTTCAAGGCGGTAGCGCACCATGTGCGGGCCGTGGGTGGCGGCCGACTTGCCCAGCCCGATCCAGCCGCGCTCGCCCATCACCGCTTCCTCGCGCCGCAGCCGTATCTCGCGGCTCGAGCCGTCCACCAGCAAAAACGTGCCGTTCGACGACTGGTCGGTGATGACGAAATTGCCTTCGCGGCCAAAAACACGCGCGTGCACGCGCGAGGCAAGCGCGCTCGCCACCACCACTTCGTTGGTCTTGTCGCGGCCGAGCTTCACCGTGTCGGCGGCGCCGACGACGATATTGCGGCCGGCGTAGGTCAGCTTCATCTGCCACTGCCCGCCGGCGGCGCGCGTCTCGAGCGCCTCGCCGAGCTCGACCTCGGTGACGTCGGCATCGGCGCGCCACAGGAGCTCGCTCACCTTGACCTGCCCGACGCGGCCGCGCAGCTTCGCCGGCGGCAGCTCGCGGCAGCGCAGGCGCAGCCCCGGCGAGAGCGCGTCGACTGTCGGCTGCGTGGTGAGGATCTGGTTGGGATTGGCGAGCGCCGCGAGCCGCGCGCAGACATTAACCGTGTCGCCGAACACGTCCGCGCCCTTGGTGACGACTGGGCCGTAATTCCAAGCAATCTTGATTTCGAGGCGCTTCTTGCCGCTCGGCGAGGGGATGGCGACGGCCGCCGCCTGCATGTCGCAGGCGGCGCGGAACGCCCCGTCGGGCGCCTCGAACTGGCACACCATGCCGTCGCCGAGCGTCTTCACCACGGCGCCGCCGTTTTCCTTCACCTTCCTCGCCAGCCGGCCGAACAGGCGATTGATGAGCGCGAGCGCCTGCTTGTCGCCGACCGCCTCGTAAATTCCGGTGCTGTCGCACACGTCGGCAAACAGTACGGCACGCCTTGTCGATACTTCGGCTATGGCATCCCCCGTTTTGGGGGAATGATACGTCAGACCCGCGCCGGCGGCGCCAAATCCGCCGGCGTATCGATATCTCGAATCACCCCCGGATCGCCGACCGGAATTTTCAATATTTTGTGATTTGCCAGAACGGCTTTGGCGCCTTCATCGCCTCCCAGCAGGAGGAGCTGCGGATAAAAAGCGCCGGCAATCCCGACCGGGTGGCCGCGGCGCGCGTGGAAGAACGGCGCGGCGAGCGGCGCGCCGCCGGCGAGCGCATCGCGCACCGCAGCGATCGAGCTCGGCCGCACGAACGGCATGTCGGCGAGCGCCACCAGGTAGCCGTCGCGCCTGCCCGCGGCGCGCGCGGCGCAGGCCAGGCTCGCTCCCATGCCCTCGGCGGCGTTATCGCAAACGACGATCTGGCAGTTTTCCTTCTTCAGTCTCGAGGCAAGATCTTCCGCCCCCGGACGGACAACGGCGAATACCAGTTCAAGTTCCTTTGTCAGGTGCCGGGCAGATTGAACGGCGATGGCGACGCCGTGCGGCAGGTCGTGACGCAGCTTGTCGGAGCCGAAGCGCGTTGCGGAGCCTGCTGCGAGCAGCAGGCCGACGACGTTCAAGGCGTTTTGACTTCGCAGGCCGATGGATCGAAACGGCGCTCGGCTTTCGCCGCCCAGCTCGGCTCGGCGACGCCGTGGCGCACCGCGGTCATCTCGGCGAGGATCGCCACTGCGATTTCGGGCGGCGTCTTGGAGCCGATGTACAGCCCGACCGGGCCGCGCAGCCGCGCGATCTCGCTCTCGGACAGGTCGAACTCGCGCAGCCGCAGGCGGCGCGCGTCGTTGTTCTTCTTCGAGCCGATGGCGCCGACATAGAAGGCCGCCGACTTGAGCCCCTCCATCAGCGCCAGGTCGTCGAGCTTCGGGTCGTGCGTCAGCGCGACGAGCGCGCTGTGCCCGTCCAGGTTGAGCTCGCGCACCACGTCGTCGGGCATGCCGCGGTTGAGCGGGATGCCGGGTACGTCCCAGCCGCCGGCATATTCCTCGCGCGGATCGATCACCACCACGTGGTAGTCGAGCATGTGGGCCATTTCGGCGAGGTAGCGCGTGAGCTGCCCGGCGCCGATCAGCACCAGGCGCCAGCGCGGCCCGTGCACCGTGGCGAGCACTTTGCCGTCGAATTCGAGCACGTCCTGCCAGCGCCCCGGCTCGAGCGTGCTGCGGCCGCTCGCCATGTCGAGTTTTCTTTTCACCAGAACCTGGTTGGAGATCTGGCGCAGGAGCTCGTCGATGCCGCTTTCGGCCGCCAGCGGCTCCATCACCAGCTCGAGCGTGCCGCCGCAGGGCAGGCCCCAGCGCGTCGCTTCTTCGTTGGTGATGCCGTACGTAATTAAAACGGGCTTTTCTTTTTCGAAAATATTCTTTTTTGTTTTCTCGATCAGGTCATCTTCCACGCAGCCGCCCGACACCGACCCCACCACCTGGCCGTCGTCGCGGATCGCCACCATGGCGCCCACCGGGCGCGGCGCCGAGCCCCAGGTCTTGACGATGGTGCCGAGCGCCACGCGGCGCCCTTCCTTGCGCCAGGCCTCGGCCTGTCGCAGAACTTCGATATCAACGCTATCCATGCGGAAATGTTATCGCAACTCGGCAGCCCCTACCGCCAGCGCCGTCACCGATTGCCACGGTTGCGCCGTGGCCGGCGGCGATTTCACGCACGATGGCGAGCCCGAGGCCGCTGCCGGTGCCGCCGGTGCCCGGCACGCGGTAGAACCGCTCCATGACGTGCTCGACTTGTGCGCGCGGAATGCCGGGCCCGTCGTCCTCGACCTCGGCGAAGGGCCGGCCGTCGGCCGCGCCGGTGCGCACCGTCACGCGGCTGCCGCGGCTCGAGTACTGGATGGCGTTATGCACCAGGTTGGCGAGCGCTTCGCGCAGCAGCAGCGCGTCGCCGCCGAGCGAGACATCGGCCAGCTCGAAGCCGAGATCGACGTCGCGCGCGAGCGCCTGGTGCACCCAGGCATCGGCCTCGCCCTCGACCAGGCTCTTCAGGTTGACCTCCGCGAAGTTGCCGCGCGCGCCCGGCTCGGCGCGCGCCAGCGTCAGCAGCTGGTTGGCGAGGCGCGCGGTGCGGATGGTCGCCTTGTGCACCTGCTCGAGCTGCGCGCGCGTCGCCGCGGGCAGCGGCTCGAGCAGCGCGATCTCGGTGTGGGCCTGCAGGCCGGCGAGCGGCGTGCGCAGCTGGTGGGCGGCGTTGGCGAGGAAGCGTTGCTGGTTGCGGCTCGCTTCCGCCACCTCGTCCAGCAAGCCGTTGATCGCGGCCGCCAGCGGGCGCGTCTCTTCGGGCGCGCCGGCGGCGTCGATCGGACGCAGGTCGCCCGGCGAGCGCTGCTTGATTTCGTCCGACAATCGCGCGAGGGGCGCGAGGCCGCGCTTGACCGCGAACCAGACGATCACCAGCGTGGCGAGCGCGATCAGCATTTCCGGCAGCAGGCTGGAAAAGAGAATCTGGTTGGCGAGCCGCGAGCGCTTGACCGTGGTCTCCGCCACCAGCACGGTGCAGTTCGACGGCGTGCAGGGCGTCTGCACCGAGACCACGCGCACTGCGCGTCCCTTGTAGACCGTGTCGTAGGCGAGCGCATCGCCCTGCGGCGCCGGCAGCTCGGTATCGCCGGCGATGTCCTGGCCCGCCGGGCCGAGCACGCGGTAGTAGATCGAGTCGTAGCGGTCGGTGCGCAGCGCTTGGTCGACGCCGGCTGGCAGGTCGAAGCGGAAGCCGGTGGGCAAGCTGCGGATGTGCGAGCCGAGAGCGATGCCGACGTCGCCGAGCGCCTGGTCGTAGGCCTCGGTGGCCGGCTCGATCGACTGGTAGTAGGCGACCAGCGCGCCGAGCGCAAGCAGCAGCGCGATCGGCGGGAGCAGCATCCGCAGGAGGAGCGCGCGGAGGCTGCGGGCGGGCATGCTAGCTCGCCTTGAATTCTTCCAGCATGTAGCCGAAGCCGCGCACGGTGCGGATCTTCACCCCGGCGGGCTCGAGCTTGGAACGCAGGCGCGAAACGTACACCTCGATGGCGTTGGGCGACAGATCGTCGCCCCAGCCCGCCACCGCCTGGATGATGGCCTCCTTCGAGACGATCTTCTCCACCTTGGCGAGCAGCACCTCGAGCACCGCCCATTCGCGCGCCGCCAGCTCGAGCGGCGCCTCGCGCAGGAAGGCGCGCCGCGCCACGGTGTCGAGCACCAGCGGCCCGTGCACGATGCGCGGCCCGCCGTGCGCCTGCGAGCGGCGCAGCAGCGCGCGCACGCGCGCCGTGAGTTCGGGCGCGGCAAAGGGCTTGACCATGTAGTCGTCGGCACCGAGGTCGAGCCCCCGCACGCGGTCATCCACGGCGTCGCGCGCCGTCAGCACCAGCACCGGCATCGGGCGCTCCGCGGCGCGCAGCCGGCGCAGCACCTCGAAGCCGTCCATCTGCGGCAGGCCGATGTCCAGAATCACCAGATCGAAGCGCTCCTGGGCCGCAGCGAGCATCGCCTCCTCGCCCCGCGAGGTGACGTCGACGGCGTGGCCCTCGCCTTCCAGGATGCGCTGCAGGCCGGAGGCAAGCGGCGCATCGTCTTCCACGATCAGCAGTCTCATAGCCTCGGATGATACCCCTCGTGCTAGGATTATTTTCCCCGAGGAGGCCCGCATGACCGTCAAAGTATCCATGAAAGTCAATGGCAAGCCCGTTTCCGCCGAGCTCGAGGCGCGCACCCTGCTCGTCACTTTCATCCGCGAGCACCTGCGGCTCACCGGCACCCATGTCGGCTGCGACACCGCCCAGTGCGGCGCCTGCACCGTCCATATGAACGGCAAGGCGATCAAAAGTTGCTCGATCGTCGCCATGCAGGCCGAGGGCGCCGACATCCTCACCATCGAGGGCGTGGCGAAACCCGATGGCACCTTGCATCCGATGCAAGCCGCGTTCAAGGAGCACCACGGGCTGCAGTGCGGCTTCTGCACCCCGGGCATGGTGATGAACGCGCTCGACTTCGCCAAGGGCAACCCGAACCCGACCGAGCACGAAGTGCGCGAGAGCCTCGAAGGGAACCTCTGCCGTTGCACCGGCTACCACAACATCGTGAAGAGCATCGTGGCCGGCGCCAAGGCCATGGGTGGCAAATCATGAGCGCCCCGCTGATCGGGGCGCGCGTCCAGCGCAAGGAAGACTATCGCTTCCTCACCGGCGCGGGCCAGTACACCGATGACGTCTCGATGCAGGGACAGACCTACGCGTCGTTCGTCCGCTCGCCGCATGCCCATGCGGTGATCAAGAAGATTTCGATCGAGAAGGCGCTCAAGTCCCCCGGGGTAATAAGGATCTTTGTCGGTAAAGACCTTGCCGACGCGAAAGTGGGCGGCCTGCCCTGCGGCTGGCTGATCACCGACGTCAAGGGCCAGCCGATGAAGGAGCCGCCCTTCCCCTGCCTCGCGCAGGGCAAGGTGCGCCATGTCGGCGAAAAAGTCGCGGTGGTGATCGCCGAGACGCAGGACCAGGCGCAGGACGCCGCCGAGCTCGTCAAGGTTGACTACGAAGCGCTGCCGGCTGTCGTCGATCCCAAGAAAGCCTCTTCCAGCAAGCCGATTCATGAGAGTGCGCCCGACAATGTCTGCTACATCTGGTCCATCGGGGAAAAAGCGAAGATCGATGAAGCATTCAAGGGCGCGGCGCACGTCACCAGGCTCGAATTCCTCAACAACCGCCTGATCCCCAACGCCATCGAGCCGCGCGCGGCGAACGCGCAGTATTCGCGCTCCGGCGAGGACTACACCCTGTATGTGGCGAGCCAGAACCCGCACGTCGAGCGCCTGCTGATGACCGCCTTCGTGCTCGGACTGCCCGAGAGCAAGGTGCGCGTGGTGGCGCCGGACGTCGGCGGCGGTTTCGGCTCCAAGATCTACCTGTACGGCGAGGACGTGGTGGTCACCTGGGCCTCGAAGCAGATCAACCGCCCGGTGAAGTGGACCGCGGAGAGGAGCGAGTCGTTCCTGTCGGACGCGCACGGCCGCGACCACGTCACGGTCGCCGAGCTCGCGATGGACAAGGACGGCAAGTTCCTCGCCATGCGCGTGATCACCACGGCGAACATGGGCGCGTACCTCTCCACCTTCGCCTCCTGCATCCCGACCATCCTCTACGCCACCCTGCTCGCCGGGCAGTACACCACGCCGCTCATCTACTGCGAGGTGACCGCGGTGTTCACTAACACCGCGCCGGTGGACGCCTACCGCGGCGCCGGCCGGCCCGAGGCGACCTACGTCGTCGAGCGCCTGGTGGAAACCGCGGCGCGCGAAATGAAGATCGATCCGGCCGGGATTCGCCGCAAGAATTTCATCCGCGAGTTCCCGTACCAGACGCCGGTCGCGTTGCAGTACGACACGGGAAACTATGAAGCGACATTGAAGGCGGCGCAGCGGCTTGCAGACGTTTCCGGGTTTGAAAAGCGCAAAGCGGATTCCCTGAAAAAAAACAAATTACGCGGCCTGGGTTACGCCTGCTACATCGAGGCCTGCGGCATCGCGCCCTCCAACGTCGCCGGCAGCCTCGGCGCGCGCGCGGGATTGTTCGAGGCGGGCGAGGTGCGCGTGCACCCGACCGGCACCGTGACGGTGTTCACCGGCTCGCATGCGCACGGCCAGGGGCACGAGACGACGTTCGCGCAGGTAGTGGCCGACCGCCTCGGCCTCGGCATGGAGCAGGTCGAGGTCGTGCACGGCGACACCTCCAAGGTGCTGTTCGGCATGGGCACCTACGGCTCGCGCTCGATCGCGGTCGGCGGCACCGCCATCGTCAAGGCGCTCGACAAGGTGGTGGCCAAGGGCAAGAAGATCGCGGCGCACCTGATGGAGGCCGCCGAGAGCGACATCGAGTACGACCGCGGCGTGTTCAAGGTCGCCGGCACCGACAAGAAGAAGACCTTCGGCGAGGTGGCCTTCGCCGCCTACGTGCCGCACAACTACCCGCTCGACAAGCTCGAGCCCGGGTTGAACGAGAACGCGTTCTACGACCCGGCCAATTTCACCTTCCCGGCCGGCACCTACGTCTGCGAGGTGGAGATCGACCGCGACACCGGCAAAACCGAGATCGCCTCGTTTATCGCGGTGGACGACTTCGGCAAGATCATCAATCCGATGATCGTCGAGGGCCAGGTGCACGGCGGCCTGACGCAGGGCATCGGCCAGGCGCTCACCGAAGGCTGCCAGTACGACAAGAGCGGTCAGCTGCTGACCGGCTCGTTCGGCGATTACTGCATCCCACGGGCGAGCGACGTGCCCTCGTTCCAGCTCGACACGCGCGAAACCGCCTGCACCCACAACCCGCTCGGCGTGAAGGGCTGCGGCGAAGCGGGTGCGATCGGCGCGCCGGCGGCGGTGATGAATGCCATCACCGACGCCCTCGGCGTCCGGGATCTGGCCATGCCGGCAACGGCGCAAACGGTTTGGAAAAATCTTCAGGAGAATCGCCATGCACGCATTTGAATACCATCGGCCGGCCAGCTCAAAAGATGCAGTTGCATTAATCAAAGGTAAAACAGAAGCGCGTTTTCTCGCCGGCGGGCAGAGCCTGGTGCAGGCCATGAAACTTCGCCTGTCTTCGCCCACCGACCTGATCGATCTAGGCACGATTAAAGAACTCTCGGCAATCAAAGTCTCGGGCAACGCCGTCGAGATCGGCGCCATGACGCGCCACGCCGACGTCGCCGGCTCGAGCGCGGTGCAGAAGGCGATCCCCGCGCTCGCCGCGCTCGCCGGCATGATCGGCGACCGCCAGGTGCGCCACATGGGCACCTGCGGCGGCTCGATCGCCAACTCGGACCCGGCGGCCGACTACCCGGCCGCGGTGCTCGGCCTCGGCGCCACCATCACGACGAGCAAGCGCAAGATCGAGGCCGACAAATTCTTCACCGGCCTGTACGAGACGGCGCTCGAGCCGGGCGAGTTGATCACCTCGGTTTCCTTTCCGGTGCCCAAGCGCGCCGCCTACATGAAATTCAAGAATCCGGCCTCGCGCTTCGCCATCGTCGGCGTATTCGTCGCCGATTTCGGCGGCAAGGTACGGGTCGGGGTCACCGGCGCGGGCGCGAGCGCCTTCCGCCAGGCGGACCTGGAGAAGGCGCTGTCGGCAAAATTCACCGTGGAAGCCGCTGCCGCGATCAAGGTGAAGCCCGACGGCCTCAACAACGACCTGCACGCGAGTCCCGAGTACCGCGCCCACCTGATTACGGTGATGGCGAAACGCGCGGTCGAAGCGGCCCTGAAATAGTCCCCTGAGCCGCGCCGGTCGACGTGTTCCGCGTCAGCCGATGACGCGGTCGGCGCGCTGCAGCAGCACCGGCGGCAACGCAAGACCGAGGTTGCGCGCGGTGCGCTGGTTGATCACCAGCTGGTACTTGGTCGGCTGCTCGATCGGCATCTCGGCCGGCCTGGCCCCGCGCAGGATGCGGCTGACATAGCCCGCCGCGCGGTAGTACAGGTGCGGGTAGTGCACGCCGTAGGACATCAGGCCAGTGGCAGTAACGAACTCGCTGTCGGGGTAGATCGCCGGCAGCCGGTGCTTGGCGGCGAATTCCGCCACCGCATTGCGGTGCTCGGTGATCAGGGTATCGATGCTTACCAGCAGCGCATCGACGCGCTTCGAACCGGCCTCGTCGAAAGCGATGGCGAAACCCTGCGGGTCGCGCACGTCGAGCAGGACCGCCTGCAGGCCGAGGGTCCTGGCCGCCGACTCGGACTCGCGCCATTGCGCGACGCCGGCCGGATTGCTCATGTTGAGCAGGCTGCCGATGCGCGAGATGCGCGGCGCGGCCTCGCGCAGCAGCTCCAGGCGCCGCGTGGTCATCTCGCGCACCAGCGTGGTGAAGCCGGTAATGTGGCCGCCGGGCCGCGCAAGGCTGGCCACGATCTTGAGGCCCACCGGATCCGAGACGCCCGTCATCACCACCGGAATCGGCGCGGCGAGCTTGGCGGCGAGCACTGCCGGCGTGCCGCGCGCCACGATGACGTCGGCCTTCATGCGCACCAGATCGGCGACAAAATCGGGAAATTGCTCGGCGCGGCCGTCGGCCGAGCGGTAGTCGATCACGATGTCCTTGCCCTCGACGTAGCCGAGGTCGCGCAGCCCGTCGCGGAAGGACTCGAAATTCGCCCGGTTGAGCGAGGGCGAAACGGTCTCCAGCATGCCGATGCGCAGCAACAGCGGCGCCGGTTTGACGGTCTGTTGCGCCCGTGCCGCAAGCGGCAGGGCAAGTCCCACGCCCAGTGCCAGCAGGTCGCGTCGGGTAGCCATGCAAACATTACAATACAGGACTTTCATGGCCAAATCTCTGCCGAAATCCATCGACGAGACCCAGGCGCTGCTCGCCAAAGGCGACTACGTCGCCGAGAGGAGCCTCGCCACGTCGCTGTTCCTGTCGCTCGCCATGCAGCGGCCCCTCTTCCTCGAGGGCGAAGCGGGCGTGGGCAAGACCGAGATCGCCAAGGTGATCGCGCAGGCGCTCGATCGCGAGCTGATCCGGCTGCAGTGCTACGAGGGGCTCGATATCGCGCAGGCCGCCTACGAGTGGAACTACTCGCGCCAGATGATCGAGATCCGCCTCGCCGAAGCGGCCGGACAGAAGGACAAGGACCATCTCGCCGCCGATATCTACTCGGAAAAGTTCCTGATCAAAAGAGCATTGGCGAAAGCGCTGGAGGGCCAGTCGCCGGTCCTGCTGATCGACGAGCTCGACCGCACCGACGAGCCCTTCGAGGCCTACCTGCTGGAGGTGCTGTCCGACTGGCAGATCACCATCCCCGAGATCGGCACGCTGCGTGCCAAGCAGCCGCCGGTGGTGGTGATCACCTCCAACCGCACGCGCGAGATCCACGACGCGGTGAAGCGCCGCTGCTTCTACCACTGGGTGGATTATCCCGACGCCCGGCAGGAGCTCGAGATCCTGCGCCGCAAGGCGCCCAAGGCCGGCGCGGCGCTGTCGCGCGAAGTGGTGGCGTTCGTGCAGCGCCTGCGCAAATCCGACCTCTACAAGCTGCCCGGCGTGGCCGAGACCATCGACTGGGCGAACTGCCTGTCGGCGCTCGACCGCGTGGCGCTCGACCCCGAGACGGTCAACGACACCCTCGGCGTGCTGCTCAAGTACCGCGACGACCTCGAGCGCGTCGCCGGCGAAGAGGCGGTGCGCCTGGTGGGCGAGGCCAAGGCCGCGGCCGCCGCTTGATCGCCGGGCGCCTGCCGGAAAACGTAGTGCATTTCACGCGCCTGCTGCGCGCCGCCGGCCTGCGCATCGGCCCCGACCGCGGCATCGACTGCGTGCGCGCGCTCGAGATTGCCGGCGCCGAGCGCCGCGACGACTGGTACTGGACCATGTCGGCGGTGCTGCTGTCGCGCGAGGAGCAGCGTCCGATCTTCGACCAGGCCTTCAACATCTTCTGGCGCGACCCGAAGCTCGCCGAGCGCATGATGCAGCTGATGCTGCCCAAGGCGCTCGGCCGCGCCGCCAAGCCCGAGGAGCAGCAGAGCCAGCGCCTCACGGATGCGCTGTTTGATCAAAAGCGACATTTATCTGAACAACAAGAAAAGATCGAGCTCGAAGCACGCCTTACCTTCTCGGCGCGCGAGGTGCTGCAGCGCATGGATTTCGACACCATGTCGGCGGCCGAGCTCGCCGAGGCGCGCAAGGTGATCCGCAACCTGAGATTGCCGCTGCCGCTGGTGCGAACGCGGAGAAAAAGAATCTCCCTGCAGGGAAAGAGCATCGACCTGCGCGAAACCCTGCGCGAATCGCTGCGCAAGGGCGGCGACTTCATCCCGCTGGTGCGCGCCGCGCCGCGCGAGCTGCATCCGCCGCTGGTGGTGCTGTGCGATATCTCGGGCTCGATGAACCCCTACTCGCGCATGTTCCTGCACTTCCTGCACGCCATCACCAACGACCGCGACCGCGTCTCGGTGTTCGTGTTCGGCACGCGCCTCACCAACATCACGCGCCAGCTGCGCCACCGCGACGTCGACGTGGCGATGGCGCGGGTGGCCGAGGCGATCAAGGACTGGTCGGGCGGCACGCGCATCGGGCACGCGCTGCGCGAATTCAATTTCCGCTGGGCGCGCCGCGTGCTGGGGCAGAACGCCTGCGTGCTGCTGGTGTCGGACGGCCTCGACCGCGAGGCGGGCGAAGGCCTGTCGGAGGAGATGGAGCGCCTGTCGAAGTCCAGCCGCAGCCTGGTGTGGCTCAATCCCCTGCTGCGCTATGAAAAGTTCGAGGCGCGCCCGGCGGGCGTGCGCGCCATGCTGCCGCACGTCGACCTCTTCCTGCCGGTGCATAATCTGAAGAGCCTCGTCGACCTGGCGAAGGCCATCAGCCGGCCGCCGCTGCGCAAGCCACAGGAGATGCAAGCATGGACATGAAGGGCGAGCAGCTGATCCCCGCGCCGCAGGACGCGGTGTGGAAGGCCCTCAACGATCCCGCGGTGCTGCGCGCCTGCGTGCCGGGCTGCGAGTCGATCGACCTGATCGGCAACAACGAGTACATGGTGCTGATGGTGGCGCGCGTCGGCCCGGTGAGCGCCAAGTTCAAGGGCCGCCTGATGCTCTCCGACATCAAGCCGCCCGCGTCCTACTCGCTCAGCTTCGACGGCCAGGGCGGGCCGGCCGGCTTCGCCAAGGGCGGCGCCTGGGTCAAGCTCGCCGCCAAGGGCGAGGAGACGCTGCTCTCCTACGACGTCAAGGCGAGCGTCGGCGGCAAGCTCGCGCAGATCGGCTCGCGCCTGATCGACGGCGCGGCGAAGAAGGTGGCCGACGACTTCTTCAACAACTTCAAGCGTCGCTTCTCCGGCGAGGGTGCCGAGGACGAGACCGTCATCCTCGCGCCCGAGAAGAAGGAACCGGAGGCGCACCCGGCCCCGGCCGCCGTGCCCGCGGCGAGCACGCTGAGCGACCTGAGCGTGACCTTCTTTGCCGCCGGCGCGCTGGTGGTGTTCTTCGTGGCGCTCTTCGTCTTCCTCGGCTAGCCATGGGCGTCGTGTCGCGGATGGATCGCGTGGTCGACGCATTCGTTGCGCGCTGCCGCTGGTTCCACCAGCCCCTCACCCGCGGCCGCGCGCGCATGTTCGCGCTGCAACACCGCCTCAACACCCGGCAGCGCAATTCGGTGCTCAAGCTCAAGGTGGCCGCCAACTGCAGCGACTGGGACACGCGCATGCGCATCATCCGCGCCTGCAGCGAGGAGGTGATCGCCGACCACGAGCACGGCGGCGGCCGGCCGCACTGGGCGATTCTCGAGGACCTCGGCGTGCGCATCGGCATTCGAAGAAAAGAAATTCGAAGTGCCAGGCCGCTGCCCTCGACCGAGCTGTGCTGGGCCGCCTGGGACGGCCTGATGGCCAACCGCCACTGGCTCGAAGGCATCGTCGCCAACACCTGCGCCGAGCGCGCCAACGTGCCCGGCTACGGCAAGGGCGCGTTCCGCAGGCACGGCTGGTTCGGGCTGGAACGACGGCGCTGGAAGAACCTGTTTGATCTATCGGATGCCGAATTGGAGTTTTTCGAGCTGCACACGGCAGCCGACATCGAGCACTCGAACACCGGTTGGCGCGCCGTCGAAAAGTTCGCGCGGCAGCTGAAAATGGAGGACGCCGCGGTGGCGGCGTGCGAGCGCAATCTCTACGTCTGGGAACACTATCTCGACGGCATTGCGGCGGCTGGCGATGCAGCGCGCCGTTAGATCTCTTTTCTGCATCGCCATTGCGCTTTGCTGGTCAGCCGCGGAAGCGCAATTCCCTTCGAAACCCATCCGCCTTCTCGTTCCCATCCCGCCGGGCGGCGGTCCCGACATCGTCGCGCGGCTCCTCGCGCCGCGCCTGGGTGACGCGCTCGGCCAGCCGGTGCTGGTGGAGAACAAGGTCGGCGGCAACGGCAGCGTGGCGGGCGAGCTGGTGGCGCGCGCCGCGCCCGACGGCCACACGCTGCTGCTCGGCATGGACAGCCTGATGGCCATCAACCCGCATCTGTACGCGCACATGCCCTTCGACCCGCTCACCGAGCTCGCGCCGGTGGCGAGCCTGGTGTCCAACGGCTTCTTCCTCGTCGTGCACCCGCAGGTGCCGGCGCGCACGCTCGCCGAATTCGTCGAGCTCGCCCGGCGCGCCGAGCCGCCGCTCGCCTACGCCTCCGGCGGCAACGGCAGCCAGCACCACCTCACCATGGAGCGCCTCAAGCAGCGCGCCGGTATCGCGCTGGTGCACGTGCCCTACAAGGGCGGCGCGCCGGCCACGGCGGCCACCGTCGCCGGCGACGTCGCGGCGATGATGTCTGGCACGTCTACGGCGCCGCAGATCCGCGCCGGGCGGCTGCGGGTGCTCGCATACACCGGTCCGCGGCGCTCCGCCGTGCTGCCCGAGGTGCCGACCATCGGCGAATCCTATTCCGGCTTCGAGATGACGCAGTGGTATGGCCTGTTCTCGCCGTCGGGGACGCCCGAGCCGGTGCTCGCGCGCCTGCGCGCCGAGGTGGGCCGCATCCTGCAGGACGCGGAGATCAGGGAGCGTCTGCACAACGCGGGCGGCGTCGAGCCCTGGATCACGACGCCCGAGGAATTCGCGCAGTACATCCGCCAGGACTATGCGAAATATTCCCGGCTGGTACGCGACGTCGGCGCGAGGATAGACTGACGGTCATGGCAACCCCCGAACGCCGCCAGGCGGCCATCCTGTACACCGAGCTGCGCAACTTCACGCGCCTCTCCGAGGCGCTGGTGCCGGAAAAGGTGCTGCAGCTCGTTGCCGAGTTCTTCGCGCTCGCCGGCAAGGTGGTGACGGCGAATGGCGGGCGCGTGGTCTGCGTGCACAACGACGCGTTGCTCGCGGTATTCGTGGGCGACGACGCCAAGCAATACACCGCCCAGTCGCTCAAGGCCGCGCAGGATGTGCAGCGCAGCTTCGCCCCGATCGGCGAGCGCTGGAAGACGGAATTCGGCCTGGCCGCGGCGGCCTCCGGCGGCCTGCACGTCGGCGAAGTGGTGCTGGGCGCTGTCGGCCAGGCGCCGATCGCGCTCGGCGACGCCGTCAGCCTCGCCGAGCGCATGGTGCACCGCGCGCGCGCCGGCGAGATCGTGATGTCGCTCGAGCTGATGAAAGGGCTGGGGGCGGCGGTGCAGAAGCTGCCGGCCAACGAGCTGCCGCCGCTCGAGATCCACAAGCGGCCGCCGATCCCGATCTACGGCATGGTGGTCGAGGACCGCCTCGACTTCACCTGAGTAGCGCCAAAGTCATAGCGCTCGCACCGCCATGACGACGCCGATGATGACGGGGATCAGCGCCATGGCTCCGATCAACAGAGGCTGGAACCAGAGTTCCATGACCGAGCGAATCCGCGCCGCCTTCGGGTCCGCTGGCTCGTAAAGCACCTCGACTTTCTGGCCCTTGGCGAATTCCGCTTCCAACGCGACCTGGGGCCGAAATTCTATGTCCACTCCGCCCGAAGTGCGAAAGCGCACTCGCGGATAAAAAGTGGTCGTGGGATTTCCGTTTTCATCCTCGCTCGCCTCGGCGACGAGGTCGACGACCGTTCCGACAGCTTTCGTGGCGCGCTGCATGAAGGCGCGGCTGCGCAGGGCCAACACCGCCGCCGCGACAAGAAAGCCCGCGCCGACCAGCGCGAGGACGGTCCCACCGATCAGGTTCACGTCCACGGCGCGCCGGGCCTGCCGCTGAGAGTCCTCAGGGCTGCCGCGCGGCGGCAGCCTCCCGGATGGCCGCAGCAAGTGACTCCGGCGGGTGGGCGCCGGACACCGCGAACTTGCGGTCGAAAATGAAGGTAGGCACCGCGGAGATGCCGAAGCCGCGCATGCTGGCCTCGAGCGCGGTGACTTCTTTCTCGTCGGCTTGCTCCGGCCAGCCCCGAACTTCGCATTGAAGTGCAATGCTGTTCAGTGTTTCTGCATTTCCTACATCCAAAGCATCTTCAAAATAGGCTTTGAAAAGGGCATCCACGACCTTCTGCCCGACGCCCTGCTTCTGCGCCAGCGCGATCAGGCGATGGGCGGCGATGGTGTTGGGCGTGCGCGGCATGCGGTCGAAGGCGAAGGCGATGCCCTCGCCCTGGCCTTCGGCGGCGACGCGCGCATCGAGCTGGCGGCCGCGTTCGACCGAACCGAACTTCGCGCGGCGGTAGTCGGCGCGCGCCATGCCCTCGCGCGGCATGTCGGGGTTCAGCTGGAAGGGCAGCCAGTGGATCTCGGGGCGGATTTCCCCGTTTAATAATTGCAGGGCTTTTTCCAGGCGCCGCTTGCCGATGTAGCACCAGGGGCAAATGACGTCGGAGACGATCTCGATCCGCACTAACCCATTATGCCCTAGGGGGAAAGGCCGGTCGCGAAGCGCGCCGCAGTCGCCGCCGCTTCGATCTCGCGGCCATCGCTGCTATGCGACTCCGCGCAGAGCACCGCGTAGCGTGCCCAGAGGATGAGGAGCATGACCCCGACAATCGCGACGACCGCGACGACTGCGGTTACCGGGTGCTCACCACTGAAATAGCGCCGCATGGGGATTTGACCGCCTCCAGCCGGCATTAGTTCAACCGACGTCGTTCAATTTCCCGCGATGGTCATGCGTTCGACCAGGATCGAGCCACTCGAGCGGCCGCCGCGCTCGACGACGTCGCTGCCGATCGACGCGATGTCGCGGAAGATGTCCTTCAAGTTGCCGGCGATCGTGATTTCCTCCACGGGATAGCGGATCTCGCCGCCCTCGACCCAATAGCCGGCGGCGCCGTGCGAGTAATCGCCGGTGACCAGGTTCACGCCGTGGCCCATCAGCTCGGTCACCAGCAGCCCGCGGCCAAGCTCGCGCAGCATGCCCCGAAAGTCCAGCTTTCCGCTTTTTAAAATCAGATTATGAGTCCCGCCGGCATTGCCAGTGGTTTTCATGCCGAGCTTGCGCGCCGAGTAGCTGCCGAGGAAGTAACCCTCGACCACGCCGTCGCGCACCACCACGCGGTCGCGGGTCGCCACCCCCTCCTCGTCGAAGGCGCCGCTCGAGGTGCCGCGCCTGGCGAGCGGCCGCTCCTCCAGCCGCACCTGCGGCGAGAACACCTGCTTGCCGAGACTGTCGGCAAGGAAGGTGGTCTTGCGATAAAGATTGCCGCCATTCACCGCGGCGGCGAAATTGCCGACCAGCGACAGCGCCACCGGCGCCTCGTAGAGCACCGGCGACTGGCAGGTCGCGATCTTGCGCGCGCCGAGGCGCGCCGCCGCGCGCAGGCCGGCGTAGCGGCCGATGGCGCGCGGATCGGCGAGCTGCCCCGGCAGCCGCGAGGCGCTGTACCAGTCGTCGCGCTGCATCAGGCCCTTTTCCTCGGCGATCACCGCGCAGGAAATGTAGTGGCGCGAGCCCGGGTAGCCGGCCATGAAGCCAAGGCTGTTGGCGAGCACGAACTGCGTCTGGTGCGCGGAGACCGTGGCGCCCTCGGAATTGCGGATCTTCTTCGACGCTGCGAACGCCGCCGCCTCGCAGCGCCTCGCGATGTCGATCGCCTCCTCGGTTTCGAGCGCCCAGGGGTGGAACAGATCGAGCTCGGGGAAGTCGCGCGCCAGCAGCTCGGCGTCCGGCGGGCCGGCGCAGTCGTCCTCGGCGGTGTGGCGCGCGATCGCCGCCGCGGCGTCCACCGTCTGCTCGAGCGCGGCGCGCGACAGGTCCGAGCTGCTGGCGTGGCCGCGGGTCGCACGGGGCCGCTCGCCGAAGTACACCGTCACGCCGGCGCCGCGGTCGCGGTTGTGCTCGATGGTGTCGGTGTTGCCCTTGCGCACCGACACCGCGAGGCCGTAGCCCTCGGAAATGTCGACGTCGCAGGCGCTCGCGCCGGCGCGCTTCGCGCGCGCCAGGACCAGCGCCGCGAGCTCGCGCAGATCGTCCGGCCGGAAGGAAAAGCCGCCGCCTTTTTTCATGGGGGCGCTATGATAACAGCGCCATGGACGGGGAATTCGTCAGCAAGACGCAGAAGAAAAAGGAAATGACCGACCTGCAGAAGATGGGGGTCGAGCTGGCGGCGCTGCCGCTAACGCAGCTGGAAAGCCTGGGCATTCCGGACAATCTGAAGACCGCCATTGTCGCCTTCAACAAGATCAGGAGCCACGAGGCGAAGCGCCGCCAGATGCAGTACGTCGGCCGCCTGATGCGCGATGTGGATGCGGCGCCGATCCGCGCGCTGCTCGAGTCGGTCAATTCCGGCTCGGCGCAGTCGGCCGCCGCGCACAAGCGGCTCGAGGCCTGGCGCGAGAAGCTGCTCGCCGATGATGGGGCGCTGACGGAATTTGCCTCTGCCTTTCCCGGTTCTGATCTTCAAAAAATAAGAACTCTCATTCGAAACGCAAAACGGGAACGTGACACTGGCAAACCGCCACATTCCTATCGCGAGCTGTTCCGCCTGATCAAGCAATGCTCCGACTCGAACCCCTCCTGAGCGCGGAAGTCACGCTCGCGCCGGCGCAGGAATTCGGCCCCACGCCGCAGGGGCGCCGGCGCATCATCGCCATCACCGGCGGGAATTTCAGCGGCGCGCGCCTGCGCGGGCGCGTATTGCCCGGCGGCGCGGACTGGCAGCTGATCCGGGCAGACGGCGTGGCGGTGCTGGATACCCGCTACACGCTCGAGACGCACGATGGCGCGCTGATCTACGTGCAGAACAGGGGCCTGCGCAGCGGCCCGCCCGGCGTCATGCAGAATCTGATGAAGGGCGAAACGGTGGATCCGAGCCTCTACTACATGAGGACGCATCCCTGCTTCGAGACCGGCGATCCGCGCTATGACTGGCTCAACAGCATCGTCTGCGTCGGCTCCGGCGCGCGGCTCCCCAACGCTGTGAAGCTGGAGTTCTACGAGGTCAAATGAGCGAGGAACTGGTCGTCGGCCTGGTGTCCATCAGCGACCGCGCCTCGTCGGGCGTCTACCAGGACGAGGGCATCCCGGCGCTGCGCGAGTGGCTCGCCGCCGCCATCGCCTCGCCCGCCTGGCGCGCGGAGACCCGGCTGATTGCCGACGAGCTGCACGTCATCGAGAACACGCTGAAAGAACTGGTGCACAAGAACGGTTGCCATCTCATCCTCACCACCGGCGGCACCGGTCCCGCGCCGCGCGACGTGACGCCGGAGGCGACGCTCGCGGTGGCGGAGAAGGTGCTGCCCGGCTTCGGCGAGCAGATGCGCGCGGTAAGCCTCAAGTACGTGCCGACCGCGATCCTCTCGCGCCAGGTGGCGGTGGTGCGCGGCCACGCGCTGATCATCAACCTGCCGGGCCAGCCGAAAGCGATCCGCGAGACGCTCGACGGCGTGTTCGCCGCCGTGCCCTACTGCATCGACCTGATCGGCGGCCCCTACATCGAGACCCATGAAGCGGTCTGCAAAGCCTTCCGCCCCAAATCGGCGCTCCGGAAAACGTAAGCACCATCACTGCGTTTACGTGGTGGAACTTTCACGGGATGTCTGGGGGGAACCCAAGTTCCGACGCGCGAATGAGCACTACGACATCACCAAGCCCTGCGTCTACGTCGGCATGACCGGCCTGTCGCCCGACGTCAGGTTCGACAAGCACATGGCCGGCATCCAGGCGGCGCGCTTCGTCACCAAGTACGGACTGAGACTTTTGCCGCAGCTGTACGAGGTCTACAACCCCATGCCCTACGAGGCGGCGCGCGAAATGGAGGTCGAGCTCGCGCTGAGCCTCAAGGCGCGTGGCTTCGGCGTCTGGCAGGGATAAACTTCCGGCGTGAAGTTCGTCTGGCCCGAATTCCTCTGGCTGCTCACCCTGGCGCCGCTGCTCGTCGCCCTCTACCTCTGGATCCTGCGGCGCCGCCAGCTCGGCGCCGTGCGCTACCCCAGCCTTGGCCTGGTGCGCCCCGCCATGGGCAAGCAGGGCGCGTGGCGCCGGCACGTGCCGCCGGCGGTGTTCCTCCTCGCGCTGATGGCCGCGATCGTCGCCGCCGCGCGGCCAAGCGCGCTGATGACGCTCCCCTACCACGAGCGCGTCATCATCCTCGCCATCGACGTCTCGCTCAGCATGCGCGCGAGCGACGTGCAACCGAGCCGCATCGAAGCGGCGAAAGAGGCCGCCAAGGCCTTCGTTAAGGAGCTGCCGCCCGACGTGCGCGTCGGCATCGTCTCTTTCGCCGGCACCGCGGCGCTGGTGCAGGCGCCGACGCGCGACCGCGACGACCTGGTGGCCGCCGTCGAGCGCCTGCAGCTCGACCGCCAGACCGCCATCGGCAGCGGCATCCTCGTCTCGCTCGCCACGCTCTTTCCCGACGACGGCATCGACCTCGAGCCCTGGGTGCTCGGCCGCCGCTCCGGCCCGAGCGCGACGAAGGCCGACGACAAGAAGGGCGCGAGGAAGGAAGCGTTCCGCCCGGTCGAGCCCGGCTCCAACCCCTCCAAGGCGATCATCCTGCTGACGGACGGCCGCCGCACCACCGGGCCGCTGCCGACCGATGCCGCGCGCCTCGCCGCCGAGCGCGGCGTCAAGGTCTACACCGTCGGCTTCGGCACCGCCGCCGGCGCCTCGGTGCCGATCGAGGGCTACTCCATCTACATGATGTTCGACGAAGAGACGCTGCGAGCCGTGGCCGAGTTGACGCGCGCCGAGTACTACCACGCCTCGAGCGGCGACGAGTTGAAGCGCGTCTACGACACGCTCTCGAGCCGCATCGTCCTGCACAAGGAATACACCGAGATCGCGATGCTGCTCGCCGCGGCGTCGGCATTCCTGATGATGCTCGCGGGCGGCCTGTCGCTTCTCTGGACCAACAGGGCGGTTTAGAGCTCCTTCGTCGCGCCGGTCCAGCCGTTCTCGGTGATGTCCACCACCAGCCCGTCGGGGTCGTGGAACTTCACCTCGTAGAACTCGCCATCGTCGGAGGGCTCGCCCATCCAGTGCTTGCCGCCCGCCGCCTCGATCGCCTTCTGCGACGCCTTGACGTCGTCGACCCAGAAGCCGAAGTGATGCACGCCCACGAATTCCCGTCCCCGTTCCCCCGCCGCTTGCTCTGTCTTGTAGTTAAGCAACGCGAGATTGATCACGCCGTCACTCAGGTAGACGCCCTTGGCGTTCTCCCAATCGGTCTCGCCGACCTTCTTCATGCCGAAGACACGCATGTAGAACTCCGCCGTCTTCCAGGGGTCGGGAACCGTGATTGCGATGTGGCGCAGCTTGGCCATGAGCTTCTCCTTGCACCCGTAGAATAACTTCGTGCTTCGGGTACTGGCAGCAGTTTTATTCGTATTCGCGTCGGGCGCGGACGCTTTCCCGGACAAGCCGGTGCGCTTCGTGGTCGGCTTCACGCCGGGCGGGCCGAGCGACATCCTGGCACGCGCGCTCGGCCAGAAGCTTGGCGAACGGTGGGGACAGCAGGTGGTGATCGAGAACCGTCCCGGCGCGGGCGGCAATCTCGCCGCCGAGGCCGTCGCCCGCAGCGCGCCGGACGGCCATACCTGGCTGCTCGGCAACAACAGCATCCTTGCCACCAACGAGAGCCTGTATTCGCGGCTGGCCTATGACCCGGTGAAAGACTTTGCGCCGGTCGCTCTGGTCGCTATCCAGCCGAATATTCTTGTGGTTCACCCAAGTCTCCCGGTCTTTTCCGTGCAAGACCTGATTGCATTTGCGAAGGCAAATCCGGGCACGCTCAATTACGCCTCCTCGGGCAGCGGCGCGGCAGCGCACCTGGCGGGCGAGCTGTTCAAGGCGATGGCGGGGGTCGAGATGGTGCACGTGCCGTACAAGGGCGCGCAGCCCGCGCTCACCGACGTCATCGCCGGCCAGGTGCAGCTCATGTTCGCGACCTCGGCGTCCGTGCTCCCGTATATCAAGGCCGGGCGCCTGCGGGGCCTCGCGGTGACGACGGCCCATCGCTCGGCGAGCGTTCCCGATTTGCCGACGGTGTCCGAGGCCGGGCTTGCAGGCTTCGAGGCCACCACCTGGCACGGCGTGGTCGTGCCGTCCGGGACGCCTGCCGCCCTCGTGGGCCGCCTTAATGAGGAAATAAATTCTGTTTTGAATCAAAAAGACCTGCGCGAGCGGTTTGCCGGACTCGGCGCCGAAGTGGCGAGCGGCACGCCACGCGATTTCGCGGACTACATCGCCCGCGAAATTCCCAAGTGGAGCAAGGTGGTGCGGGACTCGGGCGCTAGGGCCGAGTGAATTCCAGGATGTCGAATCCCGCGTAGCGGTCGACGAGGTAGACCAGGCCGCGGCCGTCGACGTCGACGTCGTTGGTCTGCGGCGCGGATTTCCCCGCGGCGGGCTGCGGAATGAAGTAACCCACTTCCTGCGGCGCATGCGGATCGGCGACGTCCACGATGCGCAGGCCGCCCGCGAACCACGCGCAATAGACCAGCGTGCCCTGCATGTGCTCCTGGAACTGGTGCGCGCCGAAACGCCCGGGCGTGGCGCGGCTCCACGGCGAATCCAGTTCGCTCACTTCGTAGATCGACAGCGGCTGGATGCGCGCGAGGTCGGTCACGTCGAGCACCCACAGGCAGCCGTGCGGGCGGCCGCGGCGGCGCTCCATCTCCTCCGCGCTGTACGCGTGGTCTTCTTCGTCGATCGCCACCGCGATGCGCCTGCCGTCGATCCGCTCCGGCACCGGCATGAAGGTGTGCGAGGGCTCGGGGAACGGCGGATGGTAGTTGTACTCGCCGATGGTGCGCGGGGCGCGAATATCGGATACGTCGATCACGCGCAGCCCCGCGTGCCAGCAGCCCGCCCACAACTCGTCGCCAAAGCGCAGCGCATGATGCAGCCGGTTGCGGCGCCCGCGCCAGGTCGGCGTCTCGCCGCCGGCCACGTGCTGGCCCGGCATCCACCAGCGCGACACTTCGAGCGGCCTCGCCGGATTGCGGATGTCGTAGACGACGAGAATATTGCCGACATAGCCTTCCATCTCCGTCGAGATGTAGGCGTAGTTCGCGTCCATGTCGAAGCGGTGCACGCCGCGTGCGAAAGTCCGGTAATGCGTGATCAGCTTCGGCGCGGCCCGGTTGGAAACGTCGTAGACCTTGAAGCCGCCCTCGCCGTAGGGTTTACGCTCTTCCGTCGTGAGGTTCTCCGCCTTGCGGCCGAGCGCCCCCATGTTCTGCTCGACGTTCACGATCATCAGGTCGCCGATGACGCGCGCCTTGTGGCTGTGCGAATCGGCGTCGTCGAGGAAGATTTGCGATACGACCTTCGGCTTGCGCGGATCGGAGACGTCGACAATCGACGTGCCGAGCCGCTGCTTGTTGGTGATGTGGCCGACGTAGGCGTACCCGCCCGCCACGTACACCTGCCCCGCACCCGGCAGGTCGAGATGCGACACGCGCTTCACATTGCGCGCGAGCGGCTCCGTAGTTGGCGCTCTATCCATCGAATCGGTACAGAAGACTAGCATTCGCGGCGAACAGCGGCCTTCGCGCGGCCTCGCCTGGAAGCCAGGCCTCGAGGAGATCAACGAGATCGATGTCATTCGGCATGAATGAGGTCATGCCGGGATGCGGCCAGTTGGTGCCCCAGACGCAGCGGTCGGGGCGATCCTTCAGCACTGCCTGGACGAAGGGGCGCATGTCGTCGAAGTGTGGTGGGCCGGAGTCGCTGAGGCGGTAGAAGCTGGAGATTTTGGTCCAGCAGTCGTCGCGCTCGGCGAGCAGGCGCCGGATCACCTTGAAGCCGGGCTGGTCGATGCCCTCGCCGCCGCGCGGGCGGCCGAGGTGGTCGAAGACGAGCGGCACGGGGCAGCGGCGCAGGCGCGGCTCGAGGTCGACCCAGTCCGAGCACTTGGCGATATTGATCTCGATATGCCAGCCGAGCGGCGCGATCTTGCGCGCGATGTCTTCGAGCATGGCGGTGGTAGCGCCGTTGGGAAACTGGTCCATCAGGCGCGCCGCGCGGAAACCCACGGCATCAAGACGACGAAGATCAGATTCCTTTATTTGCGAATCAACAACTGCAACCCCCACAAAGCGACCTAAGTGCTCCTTGAGGAAATCGTAGGTGATGGAGTTGTCGAAGCCGTAGGGCGTGGCATGGACCTGCACGCCTTTCTCGACGCCGAGGGCCGCGTGCAGCGCCATCCACGCCTCACGCGAACAAAGCGGTGGGGAATACTTTCTATTTCCAGCGAATTGGTATTTGTCGAACCGATCGAAGATGTGCGCGTGGCAGTCGACAGAACCGGGAGGTAGCGCGCGCTTCGGCTTCCGCAGCCGCGCGTCGGGCGGCAGGACGTCGGCGCCGCTCACTCGATGACGATGTTGCCCTCGCGCGCCACCTTCTTCCATTTTTCGAAGTCCGCGCGCACATAGGCCGCGAAATCGGCCTGGTCCATGTCCATGACCTCGACGCCCATGCCGAGGTAGCGCTCGCGCACGCCCGGATTGGACCGCGCCTTCTTCAGGGCAACGCTCAGCGTCTCGATCACCTCGCGCGTCACGCCGAGCGGCGCGAAGATCCCGGTCCAGGTCGCCGCCTCGTAGCCTTTCACGCCCGACTCGTCCAGCGTCGGCACGTTGGGCAGCAGCGGCGAGCGCTGCGGCGAGGAGATGGCGATCGGCCGGATGCGCCCCTCCTTGATGTGGCCGATCGAGGCGGTGAGCTGGTCCATCATCGACTCGACCTGGCTGCCGAGCAGATCGGTGATCGCCGGGCCGCTGCCCTTGTAGGGCACGTGCAGCAGCTTCAGGTTCGCCGTGCGCATCAGCAGCTCGATGGCCAGGTGATTCGACGAGCCATTGCCGGCCGAAGCGATGCTCAGCTGTCCCGGTTTTGAATTTGCCAAAGCTGAGAACTCCTGAAAAGAAGAAACAGGAGTTTTCGGCGCGACGGTAAGCACGATCGGCACCGACTGGATCGGGCCGATGGCGACCAGCTCCTTCAGCGGGTCGTAGGTCAGGTGCTTGAACACCGCCGGGCCGGAAGTGACGGTGCCGCTCGAGCCCAGGAGCAGCGTGTAGCCGTCGGCGGCAGACTTCACCACCGCCGCCGTGCCGATGGTGCCGCCGGCGCCGGCGCGGTTCTCGACGATCACCTGCTGGCCGAGCGCCTCGGAAAAAGCCGGCGCCAGCGTGCGCGCGGTGATGTCGACGTTGCCGCTCGGCGGCCAGGGCACGACGATCCTCACCGGGCGGCTGGGAAAATCCTCGGCAAACGCCGTCCAGGAAAAGAATACGGCGGCAATGAAAATCAGACGGCGCATGGGGCCCTCAGAGGTCGGAGACGGTGACGCTGCCGAGCAGCGTATCGGCGGATTTCTCGAGCTGCGGATCGCGATTGCCGCGGTAGTAGCGCTGCGAGTACGAGATCACCAGCCCGATCCTGCGGTCCTTGGGGTGGGCGCAGAGGAGCGTATAGCCCTCGAGGATCATCGGCTCGGTCCTGCCGGAGAAGCGGGTGGGCGATTGGTCCTCCGAAACGGTATGCATGCGCACGCACAGGTCGCCCTTCTCCGGCGCAGGACGCGCGCTGTGCGAAAGCGGCTTGAAGCGGCCCAGGCTCGATGTCGGGCTGGCTTGATTGACCGGCTTGCCCATCTCCGCGAAAAAAGCCTGCGGCGAGGCGTAGGCCGGCAGGGTCGTCGTCCCCGCCTGGATCGCAAAGGATTCGTCGGGCGCGCCGCCGGGCTTAGCGAGCGCGAGCTGCGTCGGGTTGCGCGCCAGCACCAGCCAGCCGGGCTGGTTCAGCGGCACGAGGGAGAAAGCGCGGTGCTCGTAGCGCGTCGGCGGCAGCGGCACCGAGGGCGGCGACGTTTGCGTCGAGGCGCAGCCGGCGGCAAGAGCGGCAAGCAACAGGAGCGTGAAAAAGCGGATGGCGGTACCCCTTCCGAACGTGCGAATCCGAGAGTACATTGACCGCATGAGCAAAGCCAAGGTTTCCGACCTCCGCAAGTACTACCCGGACATGGAGTCCGCCGACCGGGACTACCCGCCCCTCAAGTTCAAGTCGTTGAAGGGCAAGGTCAGCGCCGCGGAGTGGCAGGCGCGCGTGGACTGCGCCTGCGTGTACCGCCTGGTGCGCATCTTCGGCATGGACGATCTGGTCTACAACCACATCTCGGTGCGCGTCCCGGGAACCGAGCACTACCTGCTCAACGCCATGGGCCTGATGTACGACGAGATCTGCGCTTCGTCGCTGCTCAAGGTGAACCTGAAGGGCGAAGTGCTGTGGCAGCCCGAATGGCCGAAGGGCCTCGACTACACCTTCAACTACGCCGGCTACGTCATCCATGGCGCAGTGCATGAAGCAAAGCCCGATTTGCACTGCGTGATTCACACGCATTCGCCCGCCTCGATGGCGGTATCGGCGCTGAAGAAGGGCCTGCTGCCGATGACGCAGATGGCGATGCGCTTCGACCGCGTCGCCTACCACGACTACGAGGGTGTCGCGCTGGATCTCGATGAACGGGAAAGACTGGTCAAGAACCTGGCAAGCGCCGATGTCATGCTGCTGCGGAATCACGGCGCGCTCGCCGTCGGGCGCACGGTACCGGAGGCCTTCAATTCGCTCTACCGCCTGGAGAAGGCCTGCAAGGCGCAGCTCCTCGCGCAAGGTGCCGACGACGAGATCCTGCTGCCCCCGCCCGAAGTGCAGGAGAAGACGCGCCATGCCTACCGCCGCGGCGTGCGCCGCGTGGTGGGCCTGATGGAATGGCCGGCGATGCGCCGCCTCGCCGACCGGATCGACCCGTCCTACAAGACGTAAAGCCGGACGTTCATTACGAGCCCACGCCGATGGGCGTGGTGCGCGGCATGATGGAGCTCGCCGCCGCCGGCCCCGCCGACGTGGTCTACGACCTGGGCTGCGGCGACGGGCGCATCGTCATCGAGGCGGCGCGCCGCGGCGCGAAAGGCGTCTGCGTCGACGTCGACCGCGCGCGCATCCGCGAAGCGCGCGCCAATGCGCGCGAGGCTCACCTGGAAGACCGCATCGAGTTCTACGTCGACGACCTGTTCGAGCACCCGATCGGCGACGCCACGGTGGTCATGCTGTTTCTCAACGCCGACATGAATCTCAAGCTACGCCCGAAGCTGCTACAGGAGTTGCGCCCCGCGACGCGCATCGTCTCGCACATGTACCGCATCGGCGACTGGCCGCCGGCAAAGACCGCCACGGCGCCCGGCCCGCTCCGCGACCACCCCGTCTTCCTCTGGATCCGATGATCGAAATCGAAACCGGCAAGAACCCCGTCGCTTCCGTCATCTGGCTGCACGGCCTGGGCGCCGACGGCCACGACTTCGAGCCGGTGGTGCCCGAGCTGCGGCTCAAGGCGCCGCTGCGCTTCGTCTTCCCGCACGCGCCGGTGCGCCCGGTGACCATCAACAACCGCGTGTCGATGCGCGCCTGGTACGACATCCTGCAGCTCGGCCCCGGCCCCGAAGACGAGGCGGGGATCCGGGCTGCCGAAAAGCTGGTGGTCCAGTTGATCGAGGCCGAAAAGACCGGGAAGATCTTTCTTGCCGGGTTTTCGCAAGGCGGCGCCGTCGTCTTGCAGACGGCCTTGCGCTATCCGAGGAAGCTGGCCGGGGTTCTCGCGCTGTCCACCTACCTGCCTCTCGCGACCAAAGTTCCGGCCGAGAAAAGCGAGGCCAACCAGGACATTCCCATCTTCATGGCGCACGGCACTTTTGATCCGGTGATCCCGATGCCGCGCGCCGTCCTGTCACGCGAGACGCTGCTGCAGCTGGGCTACCGGGTGGAGTGGCACGAATACCCGATGCCGCACTCGGTCTGTGGCGAGGAAATCGCGGCGATCTCCGCGTTCCTGGCTAAGCTTCTCTGACCATCTCGCGGAAGCGCAGCATCTCGTAGTCCTCGCCTTTGTCGGCGCCGCCGATCGGCATGTAGACGTGGTCCTTGCCGTCGATGTTGGCCTCGACGTTGGTGCCGCGCGCGTAGACGCTCGTCGGCAGCGCGATCGACACCTCGCCCGAGCCGAGCACCGCCGCCGGCAACAGCAGCCCGGTGTGCTCGCCGAGCGCGCCGAGCGAGAACTTAGCCACCGCCGGCGCGCGCGACACGGTCTCGATGCCGACGCGCGCCTCGTCCTTGCTGACGCGGTTCACGCGCCGCACGATGCCCACCACCCAGTTGGCGCCGCCATCGGGCTGCATGGCGAGCAGCACGCCGACGCGCAACCAGTCGCCCTTCGCCGCCTGCGGCACCACGGCGCCGAAGCCGCCGGCGCTCACGTTCTCGACGATCCAGTTCTCCGCGCCGCCCTTGGCGTCGAAGTCGAGCGAGCCCGTGCCGCCGAGCGACTCGACCGCCCCCTGGAAGCCGTTCTTGATGGTGAGGCGCGATTTCACCGGATGGCGCGCGTGGCGCCGCTCCGGCGGCTCGAGGTCCCAGTGCAGCGCGAGGTGCTGCATCACGTCGAGCACGATCTCGGCGTCGTAGGTGCCGCCGAGGTTGATGCCCGAAGGCACGGCGCGGCCCTGGATGGTCTTCTGGATGTGCCCCTGCAGCGTGGCCATCGCCGCGCCCGGGCCGAAGCAGCGCAGCGTGGGCGTCTCGGGCATCGCCTTGATGGCGCGTTGCGGCGCCATCGGCTTGTGCAGGTCGGTCCAGAAAAGCAGCTCGCGCTTGCCTTCCTTCGAAAGGTCGAAGCCTCCCGACAGATCGGCCACCAGCCGTTCGGCGAGCTCCACTTCCAGCGGCAGCAGGCCGTCGGGCGAGCTGGCGCTGAACATCGCGATGCGCAGGAATTCGAGCCGGGGCGTGCTCTCGCCGCCAGCGCCGCCCGCCACCTTGGCGTCGGCCACGCCCCGCTCTTCGGCCACCGCAAAGGTCTTGTTGATGACGCCCCAGACCGCGCTGTCGATCGGGCCATAGCGCATGTGCTGCCACTTGAGCTGCGCGCCGATCGAGCGCAGCGTGCGCACCGCGAGCAGCGGCAGCAGCTTCGGGTCGGCGCCCTTGCCCGCCTGGACCGCCGCGTCGAGCGAGCGCGCCCAGGCCTGGCCGGCCTGGCGCCAGTACTCGTGCAGTTGCGTCCACATCAGGTTTTCCTGGTAGCGCGAGGGGCGCTTGGCGGCGAAGTAGTCGCGCGCGAGCTTGCGCAGCCGCGGCGCCGCCGTATCGTCGATGGCGGCCAGGAGTTGCGCGCGGTCGGCCGGCTTGAAGCCGGGCGCCGTGCTGACCGAGTCCAGCCAGTGCGAAAGCTCCTCGAGCGCCTTCAGCTCCTGCGCCGGCAGCGCCTCGAGAATGCGCTTCGCCTCCTTCGGGTTGGCCATGGGATGATCCGGGCCCCCGCCGAACATTTTCAACATCGATTTCTCCCCGGGAACTGCGGGCGGAATCCTAGCACGCGGATGGCAAAATATATCCCGATGTCCGACCCTCTCCTCGTGCCCGGTTACAACATCTTGCAGATCATCGGCCAGGGCGGCCAGGCACAGGTGTTCCACGCCGAGCGCGAGCACGACGGCCTGCGCGTCGCGCTCAAGGTGCTGGACCGGAAACTGAAGAACGATCCGATGTTCCTCGAGCGCTTCGTGCGCGAGTACAAGCTGCTGGCCGCGCTCGAGATCGATTACGTGGCGCGCATCTACGACCAGGGCTTCTCCGGCGAGCACCCCTATATCGCCATGGAGTACCTGCCCTCGGGCACCCTCGCCGCGCGCATCCAGGAAGGCATCGCGCCGCGCGCCGCGCTGCGCCTCACGGCACAGATCGCGCGGGCGCTCGCCGCCATCCACCAGCGCGGCATCGTGCACCGCGACCTCAAGCCCGCCAACATCCTGTTCCGGCCCGACGGCCGGCCGGTGCTGGTGGATTTCGGCCTCGCCAAGGACCTCGGCGCCGCCTCCAACCTGACCATCGCCGGGCACCTGCTCGCCACGCCGCGCTACATGAGCCCGGAGCAGTGCATGGGCAAGCCCGTGGACGAGCGCACCGATCTCTACAGCCTGGGCGTGGTGCTCTACGAGATGCTCACCGGCCAGAAGATATTCGGCAGCGTCACGCCCTCCGACATGCTGCACATGCACGTCACCGCACCCCGCCCTCGCCTGCCCGAGCCGCACAGCGTGCACCAGCCGCTGCTCGATCGCCTGCTCGCCATCGAACCGGCCGAGCGCTTCGCCAGCGCGGTGGACGTGTGCGCTACGATCACGCTGTGAGCGCCAACCCGGCAGAAGAGCAGTACCTCGAGCTGCTGCGCGAAGTGCTCGAGGAAGGCTCGCGCAAAAGCGACCGCACCGGCACCGGCACGCTGTCCGTGTTCGGCCGCCAGCTGCGTTTCGGCCTGGCGCGCTTCCCTCTTCTCACCACCAAGAAGCTGCACCTCAAGTCGATCCTCTACGAACTGCTGTGGTTCCTGCGCGGCGAGACCAACGTGCGCTGGCTGCAGGAGCACGGCGTGACGATCTGGAACGAGTGGGCGGACGAGAAAGGCGAGCTCGGGCCGGTCTACGGTTATCAGTGGAGACATTGGAGATCGCCGGATGGAGGGGAAATCGATCAGATAAAAAATCTCATTGAAAATCTGAGAAAGAAGCCTGACTCGCGTCGTCACCTTGTTACGGCCTGGAATCCGTCCGACGTCGACCGCATGGCGCTGCCGCCCTGCCACGCCCTCTTCCAGTTCTACGTCGCCGGCAACCATCTCTCGTGCCAGATGTACCAGAGGAGCGCGGACCTCTTCCTCGGCGTGCCCTTCAACATCGCCTCCTACGCTGCGCTCACGCTGATGGTGGCGCAGGTGACCGGCCTCAAGCCCGGCGAGTTCATCCTGACGCTCGGCGATGCCCATCTGTACTTGAATCATCTCGACCAGGCCCGCGAGCAAGTGGCGCGCGCGCCGCACCCCTTCCCGCTGCTGAAGCTGAATCCGGCCGTGAAGGAACTCCTCGACTTCAAGTTCGAGGACTTCACCCTCGAGTCCTACGACCCGCATCCGGCCATCAAGGCGCCGATTGCAGTTTGAAGACAGATGGAGTTGAGCCGGAGGCTTCGGAAAGCGCTGGGTATTACCGCAAGGGAATTCAATGGCGCGCTTGAACTTTATGATCCAGCGCCTGGTCGAGACAACACCTATCCAGAGCGGATGGTCAGCTACTACTTCATCCGCGCGCTCGCCAGAGCGCTTCCGAATTCGAACGTGCTTTTAGAGATCCCGATAACCGGCAGGACGAGACGCGGCTGGGACAACCATATTGACGCCCTGGTATTCAACGATGACGAGATAGTTGTAGCTGAATTCAAGGTTGGCTGGGCACCAAGCCATTGGATGGCACTCGCCAAGGATCTTGAACGCCTGCAAAGACCATCTGTCGCGAAGGAGATTCGGAATTGCCTTGAGAGGAGCCCCAGGGGTGCCGCGATTCGCCATCAACGTCCGTATATCGTTCTTGGCAGCGACTGCTGGTTTCAAGATAGAGCAAATGCCTGGAAGGCGGGCTCGAAATCGGGAAATTGGGTCCTTCCGAAGGCAATGCTTCCAGCCAAGCGAGACTATCTCGCCGTTTATGACGATGAGGGAGCAGATTTCGACGGGTACTACTTTACTTGGGCACTGATGCCGTTTCCGGGCTTGAAACGATGAGGTTAGTGGTCTGGGTCGCGGCGATGCTTGCCCTGCTATCGGCAGCTAATACTTCGTCAGCGCAGGGCTGGCCAACGCGCCCGGTGAAAATCATCGTCGGCTTCGCACCGGGCGGCGGGAATGATTTCATCGCGCGCTACATCGCGCGCAAGATTGCCGAGCCGCTCGGTCAGCAGGTGCTAGTGGAGAACCGTCCCGGCGCCGGCGGTAGCGTCGGCGTCGAGGCGGGCATCAAAGCGCCGCCCGACGGTTACACGCTGACGCTGATCTCGAACAGCTACGCGGTGAATCCGAGCCTTTACCCGCTTCGCTTTGATCCCATTTCCGATATCACGCCGATCATCCAGATTTCGCAGGGGCCCTATATCGTGGTGGTGCATCCGTCGCTGCCGGTGGCGAGCATCCGCGAGCTGGTGGCGATGGCGAGGAGCGAGCCGGGGCGCATCAATTTCGCCTCTTCCGGCCAGGGCAGCGTCGGACATCTGTCCACCGAGCTGTTCGCCAGCATGGCGGGCTTCAAGCTGAATCACATCCCCTACAAGGGCACCGGACCGGCGCTCACCGACACCATCGGCGGCCAGACCAACGCCATGTTCGGCAGCACCGCGAGCACGCTGCCGCACGTGCGCTCGGGGCGGCTGCGCGCGCTCGCCGTAACCACGCCGAGGCGCCTGCCCGCGGAGCCGGAGATCCCCACGGTCGCCGAATCCGGCGTGCCCGGCTTCGAGACCGTGCTGTGGCACGGCCTGATCGGCCCCAGGGGCCTGCCGCGCGAGGTGGTGGAGCGAATGCATCGCGAAGTGAGCGCGGTGCTGCGGCTCAGGGACACCGCCGAGCAGCTGCAGAACGACGGCGTCTCGCCCGCCGGTGGCACGCCGGAGCAGTTCCTCGCGGCGATCGCGAAGGAAATCGAGACCTGGGGAAGAGTAGTGCGCGACGCCGGCGTGAAGGCCGAGTAAGGCGCGCCTCAGACCTTCAGCAGGTCGGGCGAGAGGTATTTCTGGCGGAAGGCTTCGAAGTCGACGGTGTCCGCGGCTTCGATGCGGCTCTGCTCGGCGAGCGCTTCCGCGGCGAGGTGCACGAAGCGCGCGTCGGTCTTCGCGTCGAAAAGCAGACCGCGCAGATAGGCTGCATGGCGCTTCGACTCGGCGAGCGCGAAGCGCGTGAAAGAGTTGTCGTGCTCACGCGCCATCGTCGCGAGAACGCGCGCCGACGGCAGCGCTTCGGGGTGGTCGAGCGCATGCAGCGCCGCCGCCACGGCATCCTGGTGAGCGTTGCCCGTGCCGAGCGCGCGGTCGAGGGCTTCCGCGGTCGATTTGCTGTTCAAGAGAAGTTCCGAACCCCAGTTTTTCAGCTTCACCTGAGAAGAATTTTTATTTAACAGCAGTCCTGGTTCCCGTCCCCTGGTCGCTACGGCCTGCTGGTTGCGGCCGACGGCGGCGATCTCCTCGGGCGTATCGGGCGGGCTGGGGTCGATCAGGCACTGCAGCAGGAAAGCGTCGATGAAGCGCATGGTGGGCGCGGCGATGCCCACCGGCTCGAACGGGTCGAGGTCCATCAGGCGCACCTCGACGTACTCGACGCCGCGCTCGCGCAGCGCATGCAGCGGCCGCTCGCCGCGGCGGATGCGGCGCTTGGGGCGGATGGTGCCGTAGAACTCGTTCTCGATCTGCAGCAGCGAAGTCGATAGCTGGTTGTATTGGTTATTTTTGAAAATGCCGATGGCTTCATAGGGCGGATAGGGATGCGTGAGCGCGTCGTAGAGCGAGGCGGTGTAGCTCTTCAGGCTGTTGTAGCTCACGGCGAGCGAGGCCTGCGCGTCGCTCTGGTAGCCCAGGCGCCCCATGCGCAGCGAGGTGGCGTGCGGCGCGTAGAGCGAGCCGGGCGCGAGCGGCTGCAGCTCGTGCCTGCGGCCCTCGACGAAGCTCGGGCACACCGCGGGCGAGGCGCCGAACAGGTAGAGCAGCAGCCACGAGCGGCGGCGGAAATTGCGGATCAGGCTGAAATACTGCTCGCTCGTCACGCCGGGGAGCGAGAAATTGTAGTGGATGCCCGAGATGGCCTGCATGCGCCGGCCGTAACGGTACGAGAGACCCATGCGATAGACCGTCTTCGCGCGACCGACATTCGAGCTGCCATAGCGCCCGAGCGGAATGGCGTCGTCGGCCGGCAGGCCGCAGGGCATGCTCGCCACCCAGAGGATCTCGGAGCCGCGCGGTTCTCCTATATGCCGGAAGACGAACTGGTGGACCTCGGTGAGCTGGCCGATGAGCGCCTCGGCGCTCGAGTGCGTGCCCGTGATCAGCTCGAGCTGCGATTCGCTGAAGTCGGTGGTGATGTGCGGGTGCGTGAGCGCAGCGCCGAGCGCCGCGGGGTGCGGCGTAAGCGCGAGCGTGCCGTCGGCGTGCACGCGCAGGCTCTCTTTCTCGACGCCGCGCAGGATGCCCTTCAGTCGCGACGGGTCGAGGAACGCGGAATCTGCCGGCATGGGATCGATTCTAAGGGCGCAGGACGCGCCTTTTTTATCAAGATAAAGCAGCGAAACGCCCTGTAATGATTTCGCTGTTCTTCGCCAGCGCCGGCAAATTCCCGCGCCCGACCGAGGTCTAACCGGCCAATTGCCGCCTGTGGAACCTGCACATCACCTGGACCGACCCGCGTTCAGCCCTTGGTGGTGGTCTTGCGGATTTCCTTCTCGTCCGTCCACTCCAGCAGGCCGTTCTGGATGTTCCACAGCTGGAGATTGAACTTGTAGTAGACGTCCTTGACGTCCTTGATCTGCTTGACGATGGACGTGATGTTGCCTTCCATGCGGTACTGGGCGCCGACCATGCGGCCCTTCGCCGCCGCCTGCTCCTTGGCGTAGAACTCGCTCTCCTGGCGCTTGATCTCGTCGGTCGCCTGGTTCATGGCCGCGGCGTCGACGGCGAAGCGCACCTTGCCGCTCTTCTGCAGCTCGACGCGGATGGTGTCGGTGATGGCGCGCGTGTCGATGTACTCGCTGGTCTTGTTGCGCACCTCCTGCACCGTGACGACCGGCAGGCCGCTCGAGACGATCACCGGGGTCTGCAGCATCGAGCGCGTCATGGACTCGGCGATCAGTTGCAGGTCGGTCGAGCCGAACTGATTGGTGATGGTTTCGGTGGCGCGTGCGTCGCCGTAGCGGGTGGTGTCCTTGGCGCAGCCGGCGGCGAGAAGCGCCGCGGCGACGAGCGGCAGGATGGCGAGACGATGGGCGGTGATCATTCCTGGCTCCTCAGGATCAGGCGGAAATCGACCGCCTTGGCCGTGGGCGAAATCGCGTCGATCGGGAAATTGGAGTTCTCGTACATCAGCAGGGGCTTCCACGGCTCTTCTTCCCAGGCGCGCACGCCTTCGCGGTCGATCCAGCGGAACTTGTAGGCGATGCGCTTGACGCTGGAGCTGTCGTTGTTGAGGTTGGCGTTGATCTTGATCAGGTCGCCGGTCATGCTGCAGCGCAGCTCGGTGGCGACGATGGTGGTGCGCTTGCCTTCCGATTGGACCTTGAGCTTGAGCAGGTCATCCATCGAGCCCGCCTTGGCCTCGCCCAGCGGGCAGCCGAAGGCGAAGCCCGGCTTCTCGAATCCCTTCTGGCTGGCGCAGCCGGCGCTCAGGGCGGCCGCCAGCAGTAATGCGATGGTCCAGGTGCGGTTCATTGCTTGACCTCCTTCGGTTGCGGAACCTGATCTAACGTCTGCGGCACCCCGCCCGTTGACGGCGCCGGCGCGGCCGGCGCATTGACAAACAGCCGATTGCGCAACAGGCGCAAGTCTACCACCGCGTAGCGGCCGGAAATATTCACCGGCGCGCTGCGCTCGCCGAGCGTGACGACGTGGCTGCCGGCCGGCAGGCGCACGCGCGCGATCGAGATGCTCGAGGGCAGCGTGCGCCAGGTGCGCTCGTCGGCCTGCTCGGTGACGAGCGAGCCGAAGGCGACCGCGAGCGAGGCGAGCGCCGCGCCGGCGGCAGCCTGGTCGTTGCCGCGCGAGCTGTTGTTGAGTCCCTGCTGCAGCACCGCGCGCGAGGCGGAGCGGACCGCGGCGCGCAGCATGATCTGCGGCATGTCGTCCTTCAGCCGGCGCCGCGCCATCAGGTCGATGCTGGCGATCGGCGCGAGCTCGAGCGAGCGGGCGCCGTCCACCGCAAGGCGCGTCGGCGCGGACAGCGGCCCGGACGCTGCCATCACGGGAAACGACACGGTCACCAGCACGGAGCCGGAAATAGTCGGCACCGGCAGGCTGAACTGGCGCGACTGCAGGGCGGGCGCCGCGCCCGATTCAACGACGAACAGCACGTCGGTCAGGCTGTCATTCGGCGCGCTCAGCCGCTCGTCCAGGCCGCGCAGGGCTTCCTCGAGCAGCGGCTGGCCGGGCTGCAGCTCGTTCGCCAGACGGTAGCCGGGCGCAGCGAGGCTTGCCTCGCCCAGCGCCTCGTAGACGAAGCCGGCGAGGTAATGCGACAGCGCGCTCTGGTAGCTGTTGCGCAGCGCATTCACCTCGGGACTGTCGATGGTCTGGATCGGATAGCCGTTCAACTCCTTGAAGCTGGTGCGCGCGCCGCGCTTCTTGGCGTCTTCCTCGACGGTGGCGACCTGCTTGCCGTGCTCCTCTTCGATCTGCGCCTCGAGCTCGTGCGTCTGCCTGATCGCCACGCGCGCCCGGTCCCATTCGCCCATGGAAAGCTGGTTGAGCGCCATCAGCGTGAGGAGCATCGTCTTCTCATAGTCGTAGCCCGGATAGGAGCGCAGGCGGTCGTTGACCAGATAGCTGGAGGCGCCGCGCAACGCGTTGCCGATCGCATCCACCGGCGTCGCGTCCGCGCCCTGGATGCGCAGGGCGGCGATGGTCCAAGTCTTCTGGCTATCCGCGAAGCGGCTGGCGAGCCGCTGCAGCATGCCGAGCTCGAGGTAGTAGAGCAGGTCCTTGGCCGGGCCGGGGTTGGCCGCGTTCAGCTGGCTGATGGCGCCGTCGAGATTGCCGCTCGCCGCCTGGTCGACGCTCTGCAGCAGCGACTTGTCGTAGCTGCGGAAAGCGGCGCAGCCGGACAGGCAAAGGGCTAGTCCGCACGCCAGCCAGATCCGCATACTCCCCCTCGGTAGCCGAGCGCAAAAAGCGGCGCGGCGATGGAAGCGTCGATGGTACTGTACTAGCGTCGCGCCGCCGCGTTGACGACGTGCGGCGCCGGCTGTGGATTCGCCTTCGCCGCTTCATACAACGGTTGCAGCTTCGCGCCCAGCTCCTTGAGCCGGGCCGCGCGATGCTCGGGCGACGGGTGGGTGGAGAGGAATTCCGGCGGCGCGCCGCCCAGGCTGCCCATCTTCTCCCACAGCGTCACCGCCGCCTTCGGATCGTAGCCGGCGCGCGCCGCGAGCTCGATGCCGATCTGGTCGGCTTCCGATTCGCTTTCGCGGCTGTTGGGCAGCTGGATGGCGTAGACCGCCGCCTGCTGCATCAGTTGCGAGCCGGCATCGCCCAGGCCGATGGCGATCGCCAGCAACTGGGTGCCGATGCCGGTGCTGTACGCCACCGACATGCGCTCGCGCGTGTGATCGGCGAGCGCGTGGCTGATCTCATGCCCCATCACCATCGCGATCTCGTCGTCGCTGGCGTGCAGCTTGTCCCACATGCCGGCGTAGATCGCCATCTTGCCGCCCGCCATGCAGAAAGCGTTGACGGTCTTCGGATCGTTGATCACCTGCACTTCCCACTGCCAGCGCGCGGATGCCGGCCGCAGGCGGATGGCCTGCGCGACCAGGCGGTCGGTGATCTCCACCACTTTCTGCGTACGCGGCGTGCCGCTCTCGATCTGCCGCTTGCCGTTGAGCTGGCCCATCATCTGCGTGTAGGCCGAGGCCGATTCGCGCACCGCCGTGTCCTCGGACACCACCAGCAGCTGGCTGCGCCCGGTGATCGGGTTGGACGAGCAGCCGGCGAGCGCCGCCGCGGCGAGCGCGAGCAGCGCGAGGAAGGGCTTCATGGGCGCGATTCTACGGCGCGCGGCGCCGGCCAGCTGTAACTGAATGTTGCTAGTTGGCCTTTCAGTCTTGCCGGTGAATGTTGCTAGGCGGCCTTGCGATCGTCGCGCCGCGGCAGCTCGCCGATCGCCGCGCTCACCGCGTCCTCGACGCGGTCGAGGAACACGAACTCGAGGCGCGCGCGCGCCTCGGCCGGCACCTCTTCCAGGTCCTTTTCATTCCGGCGCGGCAGCATCACGGTCTTGATCCCGGCGCGCAGCGCGGCGAGCGTCTTCTCCTTCACGCCGCCGATCGGCAGCACCAGGCCGCGCAGCGAAATCTCGCCTGTCATCGCCACGTCAGGTTTGACCGGCTTTCCGGTCAGGAGAGAAATCAGGCTGAGGAACATCGCGACACCCGCGCTCGGGCCGTCCTTGGGCGTCGCGCCGGCGGGCACGTGAATGTGCAGGTCACTCTTCTCCAGAGAATCAGGAATAAATGATCTTGATAAGGTCAACGCTGCTTGCGCCGACTCCTTCATCACGTCGCCGAGCTGGCCGGTGAGGATCAGCTTGCCGCTGCCGGGCACCTTGGAGGCCTCGATGAACAGGATGTCGCCGCCCACCGGCGTCCAGGCGAGTCCGGTCGCCACGCCGGGCATCGCCGTTCTCTGTGCGGTTTCATTTTCGAATTTTTTCTGACCCAGAATTTCCCGCAGATCGTCCACGCCAACCGCAATATTCTTGGACAGGCCCTCGGCAATTCTCATCGCGGCATTTCTGAACACCGAGCCGATCTCGCGCTCAAGCGTGCGAACGCCGGCCTCGCGCGTGTAGCTGCGAATGATTTCCTTCAATGAAGGTTCCGCGATTTCCACTTGAGAAGCCGACAGCCCATTCGCTTCGAGCTGCCGCTTGACCAGGTAGCGCTTGGCGATCTCGAGCTTCTCTTCCTCGGTGTAGCCGGGCAGCGCGATGATCTCCATGCGGTCGCGCAGCGGCCCCGGGATGGTGTCGAGCATGTTCGCGGTGGTGATGAACATCACCTTCGACAGGTCGAAGTCCACCCCCAGGTAGTTGTCGCGGAACCTGGCGTTCTGCTCCGGGTCGAGCACCTCGAGCAGCGCGCTCGACGGGTCGCCGTGGAAGCCGCCGGCGCCGACCTTGTCGATCTCGTCGAACATCAGCACCGGCGTGCGCGACTCGGCGCGCTTGAGCGCCTGGATGATGGCGCCCGGCAGCGCGCCGATGTAGGTGCGCCGGTGGCCGCGGATCTCCGCTTCGTCGTGCACGCCGCCGAGCGCCACGCGCTGGAACTTGCGCCCGGTGGCGCGCGCGATCGACTGGCCGAGCGAAGTCTTGCCCACGCCGGGAGGCCCGACGAAGCACAGGATCGGGCTCTTGCCCTGCGGGTTGAGTTTCCTCACCGCCAGGTGCTCGAGGATGCGGCGCTTGATCTTGGCCAGGCCGAAGTGGTCCTCGTCGAGAATTCTCCTGGCTTTTTGAACGTCAATTTCTTCTGTTGAAGAAACTTTCCAGGGCAATTCCGACAACCATTCGAGATAGGTCCGCAGCATCGAGCCTTCGGCGCTGCCCTCGCCCATGCGCTGCAGGCGCTTGAACTCCTTGTGCGCCTGCTTCGCCACGGCCTCGGGCATGCCGGCGTCGTCGATCGCCTTCTTCAGCTCCTCGAGCCCTTCGGCGCCTTCCTCGCCCTCGCCCAGCTCCTTCTGGATCTGGCGCATCTGCTCGCGCAGCACGTGCTCGCGCTGGCGCTCGTCGAACTCCTTGCGCGTTTTCTCGCCGATCTCCTTCGAGATGCGCAGCACGCCCACCCGCTCGGCGAGGAGCCGCAGCACCTGGTCCAGGCGCCGGCCGAGGTCGAAGGTCTCGAGCAGTTCCTGCTTCTCCTCGATTTTCACGTCGAGGAGGTTGGCGACCATGTCGGCGAGCTGCCCGGGCGAGTTCATGCCCTGCACCACGCCGGCGAGCTCCTCGGGCGCGTTGGGCAGCAGGCTGATGGCCTCGGTCGACTGCGTCTTCAGCTGCAGGAAGCGCGCCTCGAGCTGCGGCGTCAAGGTTTCGTCCGCTTCGACGAAGGCGACGCGCGCGACGAGGAACGGCCAGCCGTCGAGAAACTCGAGCACGCGGAAGCGCCCCTGGCCCTGCACCACCATGTGGTGCGTGCCGCCCGCAGCGCTGATGTAGCGCACCACCTGCCCGGCGGTGCCGACCCAGTGGAGGTCGTCGGGACCGACGTCGTTCGCCTTCGCGTCGCGCTGCAGGAGGAAACCGACCGGGCGCTCGGTGCGCGCCGCTTCCTGCGCGGCGGCGATGGAGCGCGCGCGGCCGACGCTCAGCGGCGTGAGCACGCCGGGAAACAGCACGGTGCCCCGCATCGGGATCAGGATCAGGGCGTCCTTGGGAATCGGCTTCACTGCCGGTAGGGTTTTCATGGGGTGTACATGGCGGCCCCCGGCGCCGACTTCAAGGGGCTTTGGCCTGCTCCACCAGCCAGCTTCGAAAGGCGGTCACCGCGGGTCGGTCGGCAATGACCTCAGGGCAGATAAGGAAATAGGCGCCCACCGGCTTCACCTCGACGTCGAACGGCGTGACCAGACGTCCCGAGCGGATGTCGGCGTCGACCAGCGGCCGCAGCGCGAGCGCCACGCCGAGTTTCTGCGAGGCGGCCTCGAGCGACAGGATGTTGGTGGAAAAGCGCGGGCCGCGGCTGCCATCGACGCGCTCGGCCACCCCCGCCGCGGCGAGCCATTTGCGCCAGGCGTCCCCGCCGGCGACCAGATCCATGGCGTCGTCGTGCAGCAGCAGGTGCAGGGCGAGGTCCGCGGGGTGCTTCAGCGTCGCCGCGATCTCCGGTGCCGCCACCAGCGCCATCGAGGCGCCGAACAGGCGATCGACGCGAAACCCCGGGTAGTCGCCCAGGCCGAGGTGAATCTCGACACCCGAGCTCATCTCCCGCAGGTCCAGATTGCTCATCAGGGCGTTCGAGTCCAGCGCCCCGGCGTCCACCATCTTGCTCGAGCCGACGACGTGCACGTCGACCTTGGGCTCGCGTTTGGCGAAGGCGGCGAGGCGCGGCATCAGCCAGCGCGCGGTGAACACCGGCGGTGCGGTAATCACCAGCTCCGATTCCTCCGCGCGCTTGCGGATCGTTTCCACCGCCGCAGCGAGCGCGTCGAATCCCTCGCGCAGCTTGGGCAGGCAGGCGCGCGCCGTTTCGGTGAGCTGCACGCCGCGCCCGGCGCGGCGGAACAGTTCCACGCCGAGGTATTCCTCGAGGCTCTTCACCTGATGGCTCACCGCCGCCTGCGTGATGGAAAGCTCCACCGCGGCGTCCTTGAACGACAAGTGGCGCGCGGCGGCCTCGAAAACCCGCAAGGCATTCAGTGGCGGCAGACGGTAAATCATGTGACGGCGCGATGAAGCATCGATGAATTTTTCTTATGGCAGGCGTGAGAAAGGATCGTTTGAATGCGGCTGATGCAGCCCGTACATTGCATGCATGGAAAACCGCATCTACAACCTGAATCCAGAACTATTGTACGCAATCGAGCAGCGCGCCCGCCGCGAGCGCTCGCGCGAAATGGCGCGCGTGTTCGCCCTGGCGGTCAGCAAGATCGCCGGCCTGTTTCGCGTCACCCGTCACCGTGACGAGGCCCTGCATGCTTAAGACCGCGTTCTGGCGCAGGGCGGCCAACTCGCTTCCCGCGCCGATTCGCGCCCGCCACCTCAGGCACCTCGAGGGCGCGGAACGCTTCGAACTTTTCCTCGATGCGATGATCGATGGAGGGAAGCGCTTCACACGAGTCTTTCAGGTGCTGCATCCCCGCGCGCGCTAGCGCGCAAGTCTTGCCTCGCCGTCCGGGCTTTTCTGCAGCCTCCTCCTCCTCCTCTGGCAAGGAGAGGCCCGGACGGTGAGCATTTCATGACGTAGAAGCAGCTGCGCCTGTCGCCGCGCGACGACAGGCGCCTCCAGTGGCACGCAACGTGCATGACTCTGTCGAGTTCGTTCAACCCTCTCGACAGGAGATTTCACATGGCTGGAGACATTTTCTTTCGCCGCAACACCGCCCCACCCCGCCCGATGCCGCCGGTAGCGCCGGCGCCGATGCCCGCAGCCCGCCCGGCCGCCGCGCCGGCCGCGCCCGCCGCCGCGGAGGACCGCAAGGAAAGCCGGCTGATCGTCGGGCCGGACATCAAGCTCAAGGGTGTCGAGATCACCGACTGCGACACGCTGGTGGTGGAAGGCCGCGTCGAAGCCTCGCTCGACAGCCGCGTGGTGCAGATCGCCGAGCACGGCATTTTCAGCGGCAAGGTCGAGATCGACGTCGCCGAGATCCATGGCCGCTTCGACGGCGAGCTGACCGCGCGCAAGACACTCATCGTGCACGCCTCGGCCAAAGTGCACGGCAAAATCCGCTACGGCCGCCTCAAGGTCGAGGAAGGCGGCGAGCTCGCCGGCGACATCGCCGCGATCACCGAAACGGCGAAACCGGTCACGGTGGCGGTACCGCGCAGCGTGGTGTAAAAATGCGGCGCACGCTGGCCCTCGGAGGACGCGATGCGCCGCTATCCACGGTCGTTTTTCACGCTTGCGCTCGCGGGCATCGCGATCGCCGCCCTGCCGCTCGCGGTCGCCCTCGCCAGCGCCGCCTATTCGCTGCAACGCCTGGCGGGGCAGAGCCGCGACGCGCTCTACCAGACCGCGCTCGCGGCGCGCGCCAGCCGCCAGCTCGCCGAGCAGGTCACCGCCATGGAGCGCCTGGCGCGCCAGTACCTGGTGCTGGGCGACGCGGCGCTGCTGCAGTCCTATGAACGCCTGCGCACCTCTTTCCGCGCCACCACCAGCGAGCTCGCGCTGCTGCCGCTCGACGAGCAGCAGCTGCAGCAGCTCAATCGCGCCGTCGAGGGCGAGCAGGCCGTGTGGGAGCCGCTGGCGAAGACGCCGCGCCCGCTCCTCGACGCCGCGGCGGTGCTCGGCGGCGTGGTCGAGCTCGCCGACCTCGCGCGGCTGATCGCCGACCAGTCGGGCGTCCTGATCGAGCGCGAAGTCGAGAGCCTGAACGCGCGCGCCGCCGGCGCGCAGCGCATGATGGGGGTCCTGCTCGCTGCCGCGCTGCCGCTCGCCGGGGCCCTCGCCCTGGGCTTCGCCGGCATCACGGCGCGCCCGGTACGCGAGCTCGACGCCGCCATCCGGCGCCTGGGCACGCCCGACCTCGGTGTGCCGGTGCGCGTCGAGGGGCCGCGCGACATCGAGGTGCTGGGCGAACGCCTCGAATGGCTGCGGCGGCGCCTGGCCGAGCTGGAGGAGCAGAAGTCCAAGTTCCTCGCCCACGTCTCGCACGAGCTGAAGACCCCGCTCGCCGCGATGCGCGAAGGCGCGGAGCTGATCGCCGACGGCAGCGCCGGCCCGCTCAACGTGGCGCAGCGCGACATCGCCGGCATCCTGCGCTCGAACAGCCTGCGCCTGCAGAAACTGGTGGCCGATCTGCTCAGCTATCACCGCGCCACCGATCCGCGCGCCGAGCTGCACCTCGAGGCGGTCGACGTCGCCGAGGTGATCCGCGGCGTGCTCGAAGCGCACCGCCTGTCCGCCGAGGCGCGCGGCTTGCGCTTCGACGCCCATCTCCAGCCGGTGAGCACCCTGGCCGATGAGGAAAAATTACGCACGGTGGTCGATAACCTCGTAAGCAATGCGGTCAATTTTTCCCCGGATCGCGGCACAATTTCCTTAACCCTCGCCGCGCAAGGGAATAACGTGGCGGTCGATGTTTCCGACGGCGGCGCCGGCGTCCCGGCCGAAGACCGCGAACGCATCTTCGACTGGTTCTTCCAGGGCCGCACCGCTTCCGCGGGCCGCATGAAGGGCAGCGGCCTGGGCCTCGCCATCGCGCGCGAATGCTGCCTCGCGCTCGGCGGCGGCATCGAGGTGCTCGACAGCGCCTCGGGGGCGCACTTTCGCGTCCTGCTGCCCCTGCATCCGGTGCCTGGCGGCGCGTGAAGGCGACGCGCCTCGCCGGCATGCTCGCCGCGGTGCTGGTGGCCGGCTGTGCCGCGCTGCCGGACTGGTTGCGCAGCGACGAGCGGCAGGCGGCCGGGATGCTGGATTACGCCAATCGCGTGGCGGCGATGGACCCGGCGGCGCAGCGGCGCGAGCGGGACGCGACGCAGGCGGCGCAACTGCGCGAGCGGTCGGTGGCGGCGCGGGTCCGGCTCGGCCTGCTCTATGCGCTGCCGGCAAGCGCCATCCAGGACGACGCCAAGGCGCTCGCCCTGCTGGACGCTGCCGCCGAGCATCCGGCCGGCGGCGCGATCGGCCAGGTGGCGCAATTCGTCGCCGCGCAGGTGCGCGAGCGCCAGCGCCAGGTGCTGGATGAACAAAAGAAGACCGAGATGGTCAAACAACAACTCGAAGCCCTGAAGGCGATCGAGCGCTCGATCCTCGAGCGCGCCGAGCGCCGCCGATCGGAGAGCCGATGAGCCACGCCGACATCCTGCTGGTCGAAGACGACGCCGACCTTCTCAAGCTCATCGCGCTGCGGCTGCGCTCCGCCGGCTACGCCGTGCGCACCGCGACCTCGGGCGAGCGCGCGCTGACGGAAATGGAGGCCGCGCGGCCCGACGTGCTGGTCACCGACCTGAAGATGGACGGCATGGACGGCATGCAACTGTTCGACGCCGTGCAACGCCACAGCCCGGTGCTGCCGGTGATCATCCTGACCGCGCACGGCACCATCCCCGACGCCGTGTCGGCGACGCGGCGCGGCGTGTTCGGCTTCCTGCCCAAGCCGTTCGAGCCGCGCACGCTGCTGGCGCAGATCGAGGAAGCGCTGGCGGCGACGCGCGGCGCGCGCAGCGGCGCGACGCTGGACGAGGACCGCGCCTGGCGCGCCGACATCGTCTCCCAGAATCCGAAGATGGAGGAGATCCTGTCGCAGGCGCGCCTGGTGGCGGCGAGCGACGCCGCGGTGATCATCCGCGGCGCGAGCGGCACCGGCAAGGAACTGCTGGCGCGCGCCATCCACAAGGCGAGCAGCCGGCGGCGCGGCCCGTTCGTCCCAGTGAATTGCGCCGCCATCCCCGAGAACCTGCTCGAATCCGAACTGTTCGGCTACCGCAAGGGAGCGTTCACCGGGGCGCTGCGCGACCAGAACGGCCTGATGCAGTCCGCCAGCGGCGGCACGCTGATGCTCGACGAGATCGGCGACATGCCGGTGGCGGTGCAGGCGAAGCTGCTGCGCGTGCTGGCCGAGGGCGAGGTGCGGCCGGTGGGCGCGACGCAGGCGGTGCCGGTCGACGTGCGCATCATCTCGGCGACGCACCGTGACCTCGAGCAATGCATCCGCGACGGCAGTTTCCGCGAGGACCTCTACTACCGGCTGAATGTGGTCACCCTCGCGCTGCCGACGCTTGCCGAGCGGCGTGAAGACATCCCGGCGCTCGCCACGCACTGCCTGCAGGAGGTGGCGAAGCGCTACGACAAGCCGGTGCACGCCTTCGCGCCGGAGGCGCTCGAGCTATTGGTGCAGGCGCCCTGGCCCGGCAACGTGCGCCAGCTCGCCAACGCCGTCGAGCGCGCGGTCGCCCTCGCGACCTCCAACCCGCTGCCGGCGGCGCTGGTGGCGAGCGCGCTCGGCGAGACCGCGAGCGAAATCGCCTCGCTGGAGGATGCCCGGCGCCGCTTCGAGCGCGACTACCTGGTCGGCATCCTGCGCCTCACCGAGGGCAGCGTCACCCAGGCAGCGCGCCTCGCGCAGCGCAACCGCACCGATTTCTACAAGCTGCTCGGTCGCCATCGCATCGAGCCGGGCACGTTCAAGCGCGAACGCCGGGTCGGCTGACCGCCACCGGCCTGTCAGGGCCGGGTTGTCGCTCACCGGCGACGCCGCGCCGGACCGCCGCGGTCGCATCACCCTGATTTTCCGGCGAATCCCGCTCTGGCACGGGCATTGCAGCTAATACCGGCAAAGGAGGCTTCAATGCGAACCCTTCAGTGGTCTGTGCCGATCGTTCTCGCTCTAGCCTGCGCGGGGCCCGTGCGCGCCGAGAATCCCGAGCAACCGGGCTACGACAGTCCGCTGTTCAAGAAGCTCGACGCCAACCGCGACGGTTTTGTCTCGCGGGCGGAGGCCAAGCAGGTCAAGGGCTTCGAGGCCGCGTTCAGCGAGGCCGACGAGAACAAGGACGGCAAGCTGTCGCACGAGGAATTCATCAAGGCTGAATCCATCCACCAGCGCGGCCAGGCGGGCGCCTACCTCGAAGACAGCGTGATCACCGCCAAGGTCAAGGCGGCGCTGCTCAAGGACATGCCGGCGACGGCGCCGGCGGTCAGTGTCGAGACCTACCACGGTCGCGTGCTGCTGTCGGGATTCGTCGACGACGAGCGCGCCGTGAAGCGCGTGCGCGAGCTGGCCGCATCTGTCCGCGGCGTGTCCAAGGTTGCAAGCGCTCTGCAGGTCAAGTAGCCCCGAAGCGCGGAGTTGCGCAAAGGAGGTCGTCATGCAAATGCATATCGCGAGAACCCATCCCCTGGCCGTCGGCGCTGCGCTCTCGGTGATCCTGTGCAGCCTGGTCGCCGCCGCCGCCCTCACCGGCCTCATCCCGAGCGCGGTGTCGCAGAAGAGCGACTCGCTGCCGGCGCAGGCGACTTCAGCGCCCTGCGTGAACTGCGGCACCGTGGTCGCGGTGCGCGAGGTGCAGGTGACCGCCTCGCCGAGCGGCGTCGGTGCCGTGGCCGGCGGCCTGACCGGCGCCGTGGTCGGCAGCCAGTTCGGCCGCGGCGACAGCCGCACCGCGCTCACCATCCTCGGCGCCGCCGGCGGCGCCGTGGCGGGCAATTCGATCGAGAAGAACATGCACAAGTCGACGGCCTGGCGCATCACCGTGCGCATGGACGACGACAGCCACCGCACGGTGTCGCAGCCGGAGCAGCCCGCCTTCGTGGTCGGCGACCGCGTCCGCATCTTCGAGGGCCGCGCGCTGGCGCTGGCCGGCGACGCCAGGCGGTAAAGCGCGCATTCCCGTTCCTTCCATCAATAACAACCGGAGGTGAACATGCTTCGCCAAGTGGGTGAATGGTTGGCATGGCTGGTGATTTCGCTGGCGGTGTGTCTCGCGCTGGCCAGCGGCAAGGCGTTCGGCGGCACCATCGGCACCGAGGCGACCGCCGCCCCGTCGCAGGCCGCGCAGGCACGCGAGCGGGTCAAGGCGGTCGTGAGCCGCCCCGAGCTCGCCCGTCAGCTGCAGGCGCTGGGACTCGCGCCCGAGCAGGCGCAGGGCCGCGTCGATGCGATGAGCGACGCCGAAGTGCTGGCGCTCGCCGACCGGCTCGACGCCATGCCGGCGGGCGGCGCGCTCTCCAACGACCAGCTGCTGCTGGTGATCCTGCTGGTGGTCCTGATCCTGGTCCTGATCTCGCCGGCGGGCCCGGAGGGAGAAACCTAGACGCTGCCTTGCAGCAGGTAGCGCGCGAGATAGAGCACGCCGGCGGCGGCAAAGCCGTACACCACGATTTCCGACAGCAGGTGGTAGCGGCGCGCCGAGCCGTGCGTGTACCAGGCGCAGGCGGCAAGCAGCAGGAGGGAGCCCAGCGTAGCGCCGCCAGCGGTCAGGCTGCGGCCGAACGCCTGGGCGATCCAGCCTTCCGGCGCAGCCATCTTGTAGAGCGTGCCGATGATGCCGAGCATCACGAGGCAGATCTGCGCCAGGCCTGCGGCCGCCTGCGCGAGGGAGACGATTTCATTCTTCGGGCTGGCTTGATGCAGGTCCATGCGCAACTCCGATGCACGGGTCGTGCCTGCGGGGCAAATTGCAGCCGCAACAGCGGGTTGCGCAGGCGCTGTGACACAATCGCGGCGCGCAGTAGCGGCACGGTGTCGCGCAGCGGCGACGGCGCCGCGCCGCCCGGCGCACAGCGCCTTGATCCACGGAGCTTTTTCCTGTCGCCCGCGGGCGACGCGCGATGCGTCTTTCGATCCTCGACCAGTCCCCCGTCATCAGCGGCCTCGGCGCGCGGCGCGCCATCGAGGAGACGCTGGCGCTGGCACGGCGCGCCGACGCGCTCGGCTATCACCGCTACTGGCTTGCCGAACACCACGCCATCGCGGCGCTCGCCGATCCCTGTCCCGAGCTGCTGCTGGCGCGCCTCGGCGCGGAGACGCAACGCATCCGTATCGGCACCGGCGGCGTGCTGCTGCCCTACTACAGCGCTTTCCGCGTGGCGGAGGCCTTCCGCATGCTCGAGGCGCTCTACCCCGGCCGCATCGACCTCGGCATCGGCCGCGCGCCGGGCGGCGACCAGCGCACGGCGCAGGCCGTCGCGGGCGGCGGCTTGCCGGACGCGCGCCAGTTCCCGGACCAGGTCTGGCAGCTCTTCGCGCACCTCGACGGCACGCTGCCCGACGAGCATCCGTTCAAGCGCGTGCGCGTGCAGCCCGAGATCGATGGCGCGCCCGAAGTGTGGCTGCTCGGCTCCTCCGACTACAGCGGCGCTCTCGCGGCGCAGCTCGGATTGCCATTCTCCTTCGCGCATTTCATCAATCCCGAGGGGGGTGATGGGGTTTCAAGAAATTATCGTCAGTGCTTTGTCGCCGGAAGAGAAAAGGGACCGCGCTCCATGGTCTGCACCTTCCTCATCTGCGCCGAGAGCGACGCGGCGGCCGAGCGGCTCGCCGCGCCGATCGACCTGCGCCGGCTGCACATGGCGCTCAACATCGACTCGCCGGTGCCGACGCAGGAGGAATCGCTGCGCCATCCCTACACGCCGGAAGAGCGCCGCTACGTCCTCACGCAGCGCGCGCGCGCCGTGATCGGCGGCCCGCGCAGTTGCCGCGCGGCGCTCGAGGCGATGGCCGAACGTTATGCGGCCGACGAGATCATGGTGCTGACCATTACCGGCGACTATGAATCGCGGGCGCGTTCCTACGAGCTACTGGCGGACGCTTTCGGCTAGCAACTCGGCCAGGTGCAGCGTCGGCCGGCGCCCGAGCGACTCGATCTGCTCGCGGCAGGAAAAGCCGTTCGCCACCACCGCGCGCTGCGGCGCCGCCACCAGCGCCGGCAGGATGCCGAGGCCGGCGATGCGCTGCGAGGCCTCGAAGAACTCGGCGCGGTAGCCGAACGAGCCCGCCATGCCGCAGCAGCCGGTCTCGGGCGCGCTCACCTCGCAGCCCGCCAGCCGCAGCACCTCCAGCTCCGCTTTCATCCCGGCCAGCGCCTTCTGGTGACAATGCCCGTGCACCAGGACCTGCTTTTTCACTGCAGGAATCTTTTTCCCCTGGAGAAATTCAGCCAGCGAGTACAGTTGCAGGCTTTTCGCTTTTGGATGATCCGGGAACAACTGATGCAATTCATCGCGGAACACCGACAGGCATCCCGGCTCCAGCATGACGACCGGCACGCCTGGCGGCAGGACGTCCATGACTTTCGCCAGCGCCGCCCTGGCCCGGTCCAGCATGCCGAAGTCGTAGTACGGCCGGCCGCAACAGAGATGCTCGCGCGGCAGCTCCACCGCGCAGCCCGCCGCCTCCAGCACCCGTTGCGCCGCGCGCGCCGTCTGCGGGCGGAAATGGTTGTTGAAGGTGTCGTCGAACAGGATGACGCGTTCGCCGCTGTGGCCGCCCTTGAAATCGCTTCGGTAGGTTCTGTTTGAAAATCTGGGTAATGTCCTTCCAGGAGCGATTCCTGCGAATCCCTTCCCCAGCGAAGACAAGCCGTTAAACAACCAAGGCAGCTTTCCTGCGATCGGCGCCCACTCTCCAATTCGTCCCATCACCTGCGCGGCGAGCGGGCGCAGGCGTTTCTCGTAGTAGTGCGACATGAATTCCGCCTTGTAGGCGGCCATGTCGGTGTGGGTGGGGCAGTCGCTGCGGCAGCCCTTGCAGGCGAGGCACCAGTCGAGCGCCTCTTTCACGTCGTCGCTCGCCCAACCCTCGGTGATGATCTCGCCGCGCAGCATCTCGGCCAGCAGCCGCGAGCGGCCGCGCGTCGAGTAGCGCTCCTCGTGCGTGGCGCGGTAGCTCGGGCACATGGTGCCGCCTTCGGCAGCGCGGCATTTCCCCATGCCGATGCAATGTTCTGTCGCTCTTACAAATCCATTGCCCACTTCGCTGTTGAACGCAAGACGGGTTTTTACGGTTAAAGGCTGGTAATCCGGCCCCAGCTTCAGGTGCTCATCGGCCCGGTGCGGGTCGATCAGCTTGCCGGGGTTCATGCGGTTGTGCGGGTCCCAGATGCGCTTGAATTCGCCGAACGCCTGCATCAATTCCGGCCCGAACATGATCGGCAGGAACTCGGCGCGCGCCGGCCCGTCGCCGTGCTCGCCGGAGAGCGAGCCGCCGTACTTCACCACCAGGTGCGCCGCCGCCTCGAGAAAGCGCCGCCAGTGGTCGAGGCCTGCACGCGAGCGCAGGTCGAAGTCGATGCGGGCGTGGATGCAACCGTCGCCGAAGTGCCCGTAGAGCGAGGTGCGGTAGCCGAAGCGGTCGATCAGCGCCTGGAATTCGCGCAGGTAGTCGCCGAGGCGCAGCGGGTCGACCGCCGCGTCTTCCCACCCCACCACCGGGTCGGGGCCCTTGCCGCCGAGCTTGAGCGCCGTTGCCGAGGCGCCGGTTTCGCGGATGGTCCACAACCGGGAGATCAGGGACTTGTCGGTGAGGATCCTTCCTCGCAACGATTTGGCTTTTGCCAGAGCTTCCTCCTGCGAATCCCCGCCGAACTCGATCATCAGCCACGCCTTGCCCGGCGGCAGCAGTTCAATGTCCTCGAGGCGCAGGCGCCGCTCGCGCAGGCCGCCGATGATCGCCTCGTCGAGGCCCTCGCAGGCGATCGGCCCGGCGGCAAGGATCTCGGGCACCGCGTCACCCGCGGCGTAAATGTCGGCGTAGCCCTGCACCAGCAGCACGCGCTCGCGCGGGCTTTGCACCAGGCGCGCTTCCGCCTGCAGCGTGAGCGCGCAGCCGCCCTCCGTGCCCACCAGCGCCCGCGCGACGTGGAAACCGTTCTCCGGCAGCAGCTGGTCCAGGTTGTAGCCGGAGACTCTGCGTTTTATTTTCGGGAATTTCTGCCGGATCAGGCCGCCGTATTTACCGGCGAGCTGCCGAAGTTGACGGTAGATCTGCGCCTGTCGGTTACCGGATGAAATGATTTTTTGAAATTCATCATCATTTGTTTTTCCACACCAGAAGCGTGCCCCGTCGTAGGTGAGGACCTCCAGCCGTTCGATGTTTTCCACCGTCTTACCGGCCATCACCGAGTGCGGGCCGCAGGAGTTGTTGCCGATCATGCCGCCGAGCGTGCAGCGCGAATGCGTCGCCGGGTCGGGCGCGAAGGTCAAGCCGTGGCGCTCGGCTGCATCGCGCAGCGCGTCGCATACCACGCCGGGCTCGACGCGCGCGAGGCGCGCCTGCGGGTCGACCGCGAGCACGCGCTGCAGGTACTTCGAGCAGTCGATCACCACCGCCGCATTGACGCTCTGCCCGCCGAGCGAGGTGCCGCAGCCGCGCGGCAACAGCGGCGCGCCGTGCGCGCGGCAGGCGGCGACCGCGGCGACGATGTCCTCGATCGAGCGCGGCAGCACCACGCCGACCGGCGCCTGGCGGTAGTTCGAGGCGTCGGCGGCGTAGGCGGCGCGCGCGCCGGCGTCGAAGCGCACCTCGCCCGTGATCGCGCGGGAAAGCGCCTGCTCGAGCTGTCGGGCGGAGGACAAGCGCGCCGATTCTGGCACAGCCCGAATTTGACTTCGTGGGGGGCGACCGCTAGGCTGAAACCGTCAATCGACAACGGGAGCACCAATGAGCGCCGCTAAAACAATACTCTGCCGCCTCCTGATCGCCCTCATGGCCTGGACGCCGTTCCAGCTGGCGCAGGCCGGGATGATCGGCGCCGGACAGACCGCTGCCGCGCCGCAGGCGCAGCGCGACGCCGTGTCCGCGTTCCTCGCGCGCGCCGACGTCGCCCGCGAGCTGCAGGCCCTCGGCCTCGATCCGGCGGCAGCACAGGCGCGCGTCGCCGCGCTCTCCGACGAGGAAATCCGGGCGATCGCGGGCGACATGCGCGGCCTTCCGGCGGGTGGCACCATCGAGGGCTGGATTCTCGCGGCGATCGTAGTCGCCGTCGTCTGGTACATCTTCTGGGGCCAATACAAGCAGAAGCGCTAGCCTGCGCGCTCGCCACGAAAAGCGCCCGCCTCGTCGCGGGCGTTTTAGTTTGCGTCGGAGCCGGCTGCGCCAGCCTCGTGCCGCAGACGGTCGAGCTGCGCGACGCCTGGCTGCCGGCGGGGCTGCCGGCGCGTGTCGAGCTTGCCGCGGTGCCCTTCTTCCCGCAGGACGAGTACCAGTGCGGCCCCGCCGCCCTCGCCACGGTACTGGCGAACGCCGGCGTGACGATCACGCCGGCGGACCTAGTGCCGCAGGTGTACCTGCCCGCCCGCCAGGGCAGCCTGCAGGTGGAGATGCTGGCGGCGGCGCGGCGCAACGGCCTGGTGTCCTACACGCTGCCGCCGACCTACACCGCCCTGCTGCGCGAGCTCGCCGCCGGCACGCCGGTGATCGTGCTGCAGAACCTGGGCATCTTCAGCGGCTGGCACTACGCGGTCGCCGTCGGTTACGATTTCGAGGCCGGCGAGCTCTTCCTGCGCTCGGGCGAGACCGCGCGCAAGGTGATGAATTTCGGCATGCAGGAATTCTTCTGGCGCCGCGGCGGCTACTGGTCGATGGTGGCGCTGCCCCCCGGGCGCATCCCGGTGAGCGCAGAAGAAGGCCGCTGGCTGGATTCCCTGCTGGCTTTTGAGAAGCAGGGCAACCAGCAGAAGAATGTCCTCAATTTCTCCGCCTTCCTGCAGCGATGGCCGGACAACACCACCGCCGCCATCGGCCTCGCCAACGCGCATTACGCGCTCGGCGAGCTGGGCGCGGCAGAAGGCGTGTTGCGCGAGGCGGCGCGGCGCGACCCGGCCTCGGTGCCGGTGCTGAACAACCTGGCGCAAACCCTCTCCGATCTGGGGCGCAACGCCGAGGCCCTGCCCATCATCGAACGCGCTGCGGCCCAGCCCGGGCGCTATGCCGAGGAGGTCGGCAAGACCCGCGAGACCATCCTGCAGCGGCTCAACGCCGCAAAAGACGCGGGTCGAGCGCCCCGCTAGCCTAGGGTTCCATCTGCCGGGCGACGGCGCGGCGCTCCTGCGCGCGACCAAGCGCCACGGCGAGGACCAGGCAGGCGGCCGCAAGCCCGATGGCGACCAGCGGCACGGAACGCACCTCGACGCCGAGCGAGCGCAGCGCCGTGTAAAACCAGCCGCCCGCGGCATCGGCGCCGCGCACCGCGACGATGTCGATCACGTTCTTCGCCTTGTACTTCTCGTCGCGCGCAACGACCGTGAACAGCACCTCGCGCGCCGGGTTGGAGATGGCGAAATTCGCCGTGCGCTGCAGCGCCTGGAAGGCGATCACCACTGAGAGCACCGGCGCCGCCGCGAGCACCGCGAATCCCACCGCGAACACCAGCGGCAGCAGCGCCAGGGCCGGCCCGACGCCGAAACGGGCGATCAGCTTGCCGGTGGCGACGAACTGCACGGCGAGCGTCAGCAGTCCGACGGCAAGATCGACCACGGCGAAGATGCGCGTGCGCACCGCGGGATCGTCCGAGGCCGCCGCGACGATGCGCGCCTGCTCGAAGTAAAGAAAGGTCGCGCCCACCGACAGCAGCGACACCCACAGCATGATGCCGGCGATATAGGGCGAGCGCAGCACCATCATCAGGCCGTCGAAGGAGCCGCCGCCGATGGTGGATTCGGTTTGCAGAGGATTCTCATTTTTAACTTCAAGACGCATCGCGCAGAACACTGCCCCCTCCAGCAGCAGCGCCGCCACGATGAGCAGGTTGGTCGCGCCGATCACCGGCGCGAGGCCGATCGTGAGCGCGGGGCCCGCCAGCGCGCCTGCGCTGCCGCCCGCGGCGATGAAGCCGTAGAGGCGCTTGCCCTGCTCCGATCTGAACAGGTCGGCCATGAAAGACCAGAACACCGACACGGCGAACAGCACGAACACGCTGATCCAGACGAAGAACACTCGCGCCACCATCTGGCGCTCGACGTCCAGCGTGAGAAGCAGCCAGAAAACCGCCAGGTTGGCGACGAAGAAATGGTAGACGATGGGGATGAAGCGGCGCCGCGGCAGGCGCGCGACCAGCGCGCCGTACAGCGGGACTGCGGCGAGCATGGTCAGGAACGTGGCGGTAAACAGCCACTGCAGGTTGCCTACGCCGCCCGCCACGCCCATCTCGTCGCGCAGCGGCCGCAGGATGTAGTAGCCCGCGAGCAGGCAAAAGAAGTACGCGAACGACCAAAGCAGGGCCCGGACCTCTTCTGGCCGGACCGCCACGAGTCGAGTGAGGAAAGTCAGGGCTTGAGCTGCAACGCCTGGCGCAGCTCGGCCGCCGTCAGCACGCGGCCGGAGACCGATGAACCAAGGTCAAAAGCCTTCGAGGCAGCGAGATTGCCTGCCGCCACTGCGTCGAAACCGGCGTCGTTGACGAGCTGCAGGCCCACCGTCATCGCCACCGCGTCGTCCGCTGCAACCGGGATCGCCATGCGCGGCGCCGGGCGGTTCGCTTCGCGCGCCATCGTAGCGTAGCCCCACGAATTGAACGCGCGTGCGATATGCGCGCCGGGGAGCAGCGCCGCCGTCGACACGCCGGCGCCCTTCTCGCGCGCCTGTGCGCCCATCTCGCCGTCGCGCGCGGCGACGGGATTGTTGGGATCGATCACCACCTTGCCCTTGAGCTGCGCGCCGACCTGGTCACGGATCGCCGGCAGCGCCAGGTAGGGCACGGCGATCAGGATCGCCTCGCCGAAGGCCACCGCTTCCGGCACGCTGCCGGCGCGGGCACGCGGTCCCAGGCCGTCCATGGCGCGCTTCACCGCCTCGGGGTCGCGGTCGGAAAACATGACTTCATGCCCCGCCTTGACCCACAGGCCGCCGAGCGTCGAGCCGATGCGGCCGGAGCCGATGACGCCGATCTTCATCGGCTTCTGCGCGAACGCCGCTGGCGCAAGCGCGGCGGCGGCAACGCCGATCACAAAACTGCGTCGTTTCATCGTGGATCTCCTTGGCTTGAGGCTATCACAGCTAAAATCGGCGCATGGACGCGCGCAGAAGAGCGATCCTCGCCGCGGGCATGGGACTGGTGATGAACAATTCGACCGCGAAAGAAATTCCGCTTCCCCGCATCGGCGTCGGCACCTGGCAGGCCTTCGACGTCGGCGGCGACGCCGCCTCGCGCGCACCGCTGCGCGAGGTCATCCGCCTGCTCGACGGCAACGTGGTGGATTCCTCGCCGATGTACGGCCGCGCCGAAGCGGTGGCGGGCGAGCTGATCGCCGAGCTCGGCAAGCGCGAGCGCCTGTTCATCGCCACCAAGGTCTGGACGCGCGGCCGCGCCGAGGGCATCCGCGAGATGGAGACCTCGTTCCGCCGCCTGCGCGTCGAGCGCATGGACCTCATGCAGGTGCATAACCTCCTCGACGTCGAGACGCACACCAAGACGCTGCTCGACATGAAGGCGCGCAACGCCATCCGCTACATGGGCATCACCCACTACACCGCGTCGGCGCACCGCGACGTCGAGCGGCTGCTGAAGACAAAGCAATATGACTTTGTGCAGATCAACTACTCGCTCGGCGAACGCGACGCTGATAAGAGTCTTTTATCTGTCGCAAAGGACCTGGACGTTTCCGTCATCATCAACCGGCCGTTTGCCGAGGGCGCGCTGTTCGGACGGGTCAAAGGCAAGCCGCTGCCGCCCTGGGCCGCCGAGCTCGGCATCGCGAGCTGGGCGCAGTACTTCCTCAAGTGGATCGTGTCGCACCCGGCGGTCACCTGCGCCATCCCGGGCACCGGCCGCCCCGACCACATGCGCGACAACCTCGGCGCAGGGCTGGGTGTTTTTCCAAGTGCAAATCAAAGAATCAAGATGGCCGACTATTTCGATGCGCTCTGAGCTTCGCCAGGAAATCATCGACCGCGTCATCGCCCGGCGCGGCAAGCTGCACGTGTTCGATGCCCTCGATCCGAAGCGCACCGCGCTGCTGGTGATCGACATGCAAAATGCCTTCGTCGCCCCCGGCGCGCCAGTCGAGGTGCCGGCGGCGCGCGGCATCGTCGCGCCGATCAACCGCCTCGCCGCCGAGCTGCGCCGCCGCGGCGTGCCGGTGATCTGGGTGCTGCACGAGAACCAGCCCGGCGGCGGCGACTGGAACGCCTTCTTCGGCGTGTTCGTCGCGCCGGACAAGCGCGCCGCCGCTGCCGCCGCGCTCACGGCCGGCAATGCCTTGCAGAAGCTCTGGCCGGACTTGAAGACCCACGCCAGCGACATTTCCATCAGCAAGAATCGCTACAGCGCGCTCATCGGAAAATCCTCTGATCTCGAACAGCAACTTCAAAAACGGAAAATCGATACCCTGCTGATCGCCGGGACCAAGACCAACGTCTGCTGCGAGTGCACGGCGCGCGACGCCATGATGCTCGACTTCAAGGTGGTAATGCTTTCGGACTGCACCGCCGCGCTGTCGGACGACGAGCATCGCGCCACGCTGGAAAACGTCATCCAGCAATTTGGTGACGTGCGCACCGCCGAAGAGGTGCTTACCCTCTTCGATCGATGAAGCGCGCGGCCTTGATGTCGGCCTCGAACTCGCGCGCCAGCGTGCCGCTCTCGAGCACCACCACCAGTGGAGCGAACTCGAAGCTGTTCCGGAATTTCTCGGCAATGCTTTTCAGCAGGGCATCCTGATCCGCGCCCTTCCGCACTTCGATCGAGAGCCGCAGGATGTCATTGTCGCCCTCGTTCAGCACCTCGGCGCGGAAGTCGCCGATCGCCTGGTGGCGGAAGATGAAGTCCTCCAGGTCCTGGTGGCCGAGGTTGACGCCGCGGACCTTGAAGAACCCGGTGGTGCGATGCGCATGCTTGAGGCGCGGGAACACCGAAAACGGACCATCCCCGTCGTCGGCCTCGCTCCAGGTGACGAGGTCGCCCGAGCTCCAGCGCAGGAAGGGCGTGACATTGTTGCTGCGGAGCGCCGTGACCACCAGCGTGCCGACCTCGCCTTCCTTGGCCGGCTCGAAAGTCATCGGGTCCAGCACTTCGCAATAGTAAAGATCCGACCAGATGCGGAAGCCGAATCCCGGCTGGTCCTCCGCGCCCATCATGCCGGCCTCCGTCATGCCGAAGGTGTCGGTGAGCTTCGCGCCCCAGGTGCGCTCGATCTTGTCGCGCTTGGCCTGGGAAACGGGCTCCGCCGAGGTCATGATGCGCTTCACCGAGGAGCGCGTGAGGTCGATCTCGCGCGCCTCGGCGAGGTTGGCGAGGTGCAGCGCGTAGCTCGACATGCCGAGCCAGACTGACGGCCGCAGGCTCTGGATCAGATCGAGCTGGAGCGCCGAGGGCGTCGAGGCCCCCGAGCCCGCCCAGTTCACCGTGATGCCGCGCGAGGCCGCGCAGCGGCAGAAAACCTGCCCGACCGGATGGATGCCCATCGGGAACGAGACATGCGCGCGCTCCCCGCGACCCACTCCGGCGAGGTCGTAGGTGCGCGCGAAGGACTCGAGGCAATACTCCATGTCCTTGAAGCTGCGCGGGTAGAACAGCGGCTTGCCGGTGACGCCGCCCGAGCGCCAATATTCGCTCACCGCGTCATGCCCCGGGATGCAGAATTCGCCGTAGAACTGCACCTCCGTCAGGCTGCGCAGCGTGTCCTTGTCGAGGATCGGGATGCGGCGCCAGGTCTGTGGGTCGTCCAGGTCCTTCAGGTCCAGGCCTGCAAGCCTCTTCGTCCAGAACGGCGAGCGCAGCGCCTGCTCCACCGCCGCACGCTTGCGCTCGCTTTGAATGCGCTGGATTTCGGCGCGCGTCTTGGGCAGTTTTATAGGCATCACAACTCCAGCCGGAATCTTATACTGGGCATATGGCGCGCAACCTTCGACGCGGTACTCCGCTGGGTTCTCCGGTAAATTCATTGGAAGTAAAGCGCCGCGCACTCGAGCTCGGCGCTGACCTGTGCGGTATCGCCTCGGCCGCCACGCTCAATGCGTTTCCGCCCGACCCGCGCTGGCCGCAGACGCCGGATCGCATCTCGCCCTACTGCAAGAGCGTGATCGTCGTCGTGCAGCGCATCCCGGCCGGCGCCTTCCGCTGCAAGACCAACGTGCCGGTGCAGTACCTCGACATGCTGGTGCTGCGGCGCATGGACCGCATCGCGCTGAAGCTCGCGCAGGAACTGGAGCGCGTCGGCCACCCGTCGTTCACGCTCGCGGCCCAGGAGACCGACTGGAACCTGAAGCGCGCGAGCTACGCGCGGCTTTCGACCCGCCACCTCGGCGTCGAGGCGGGCCTCGGCACGCTCGGCCTGGAGGTCAACATCCTCACGCCCGAATTCGGCCCGCGCCTCTACCTCACCGGCATCCTTACCGAGCTCGAGCTCGAGGCCGACCAGCGCATGGAAGAGCAGGTGTGCATCGGCGAGTCCTGCAGCCGCTGCCTGCACTCCTGCCCGCCCGATGCGGTGCGCCAGTGGGGCCTCGACAAGGCCGCCTGCGCCACCGAGGCGCAGGAATTCGGTTTTGCCCAGATTACAAAGTTCTTCGACAAGTACTTCGATCTACCCCAGGAAAAGAAAAAGACCGCCATGCAGTCGCGCGATCTGTTCGGTTTCTGGCAGGGGCTGCTGCGCGTGGTGGGCTCCTTCGGCGACTGCCCGCGCTGCCTCGCGGTCTGCCCGGTGGGCAACGACTATCACGCCCACCTCGCCGACATCCAGAAGGTCATCCCTGAGAAGACGCTGGAGAAAGTGGCCAAGGCGGCGGAATTCAAGAAAGCACGCAAGGAAGGCCACGATCTCCCAGGGCTCTCGGAGTGGAACATCCGCTGGGTCGGCGAGAAGGGTTACCAGGGAATCGTGGCGCGGCAACTGCAGGAATTCAAGCGGCTGCAGAAAGAGAAGGAAAAGCAGTGAATGTTTTCAAGAGAAAATTAAGCGCAGAAGAAATAAAAGCCAAAGCCCTTGCGCTCGGCGCGGACCTGGTCGGCATCGCCGACGGCGCCGAGCTGAACACCCGTGAGATCACCGAGCACGACGGCGGCCGCGTCATCGTGCTGGCGGCGCGCGTGCAGGCGGGCAGCTCGCGCATCCTGCCGTGGAACGATCGCAACAAGTACTACAACGATGAGCTCTCGCTCACCTTCCTCGAGGAAGTGTCGCTCGAGCTGGTGTACTGGCTGGAGGACGCCGGCTACCCGGCCATCATCGTGCCGCCGACGCACGTCGATCCCTGGCGCTACGGCGGCGATCCGAACCAGCACCAGGGCACGCTGCTGTCGCTGCCGCACGCCGCGGTGCTGGCGGGCCTCGGCACGCTGGGTCTCAACCTTCAGCTCCTGACGCCGCAGTACGGGCCGCGCGTGATCCTGACCGCGGTGCTCTGCACGGTGGATGTCGAGTGCGACCGCCCGATGCAAAAGGCGCTGTGCCTCGGCGCAAGCTGCGGCCGCTGCCTCAAGGCCTGCCCGGGCGACGTCATCCAGCACTGGGAGCGCGACTGGGAAAGCTGCGACCGGTATCGTTCTCCCCACGGCTTCGCGCAGCTCTCCGAATATCTCGGCAAAGTGATCGACGAGCCCGACGCGAAAAAGAAGAAGGCGCTGCTGCGCTCGGAAGACAGCTTCAACCTGTGGCAGAGCATCCTGCGCGGCGCCGGCGTGATCACCGGCTGCCGGCGCTGCGCCGACGTCTGCCCGGTCGGCGCCGACTACGAGCCGATGCTGAAGGACGCGCTCGATGTCATCCCGGAGAACACGCCGGCCAAGGAAGCGCGGCTTGCCGCCATGGCCGCCGCCGATGCCGTCGCACCGTCGCCCGCCTGGCAGCGCCAGATCCGCTGGATCGGACGTAAAATCAGTTAGAGGGGGAGTTCATGAAATTCAGATCGGCGGTTGTTTTTGCGGCGTGCGCGCTGGCCTTCGGCGCCGACGCCGCGGACAAGGTGAAGGTCGGTTTCATCAGCACGCTGTCGGGCCCGAGCGGCGCCATCGGCGTCGACATCCGCGACGCTTTCGTGCTGGCGGTGAAAATGAACGGCAACCAGCTCGGCGGGCTGCCCGCCGAGGTGCTAATCGGCGACGACCAGTTCAAGCCCGACGTCGGCCGCCAGCTCGCCGACAAGTACATCAAGCTCGACAAGGTCAACTTCCTCACCGGCATCGTGTTCTCGAACATCATGCTGGCCTCGGTGCCGGTGGCTTTCGAGAACAAGGTCCTCTACGTCAGCCCGAACGCCGCGCCCTCGCCGCTCGCCGGCAAGGACTGCAATCCCTATCTGTTCGTCGCCTCCTGGCCGAACGACGCCTACCACGAGGCCGCCGGCCAGCACGCCACCAACCGCGGCTTCAAGAGCACCTACCTGATCGCGCCGAACTACCAGGCCGGCAAGGATTCGCTCGCCGGGTTCAAGCGCTACTACAAGGGCACGGTCGCCGCCGAGGTCTACACCCAGCTCGGCCAGCTCGACTATTCGGCGGAGCTCGCGCAGGTACGCGCCGCGAAACCCGACGCGCTGTACATCTTCCTGCCCGGCGGCATGGGCATCAACTTCATCAAGCAGTTCGTGGCCGCGGGGCTGTCGAAGGACGTGCCGCTGATCGTGCCGGGCTTCGGCGACGACCAGGACATCATCCGGCCGGTGGGCGACGCCATGCTCGGCCTGTTCGATTCCGCGCACTGGGCGATCGACTTCGACAACGCCGCCAACCGCAAATTCGTCGCCGCGTTCGAGAGGGAGTACCAGCGCCTGCCGACGGTGTTCGCCGCCCAGGGCTACGACACGGCGCTCCTGATCGACGCCGCGGTGCGCGACAGCAAGGGGAAGATCGAGGACGTCGAAACAGTGAGGAAGGCGATGCGCGCCGCCCGGTTCGAGTCGGTGCGCGGCGCTTTCAAGTTCAACCGCAACCAGATGCCGATCCAGAACTACTACCTGCGCGTGGTGGCGAAGGACGGCCAGGGCCGCCTGGTCAACAAGACCATCGGCACCATCTTCCGGGACCACGGCGACGCCTACGTCCAGGACTGCAAGATGAAATGAATTTGTCCGTCCGCGTTTGTCCTGGATTCTGATCCTCGAGCAGGCCCTTAACGGCCTGCAGTTCGGCTTGATGCTGTTCCTGCTGGCCGCCGGCCTGACGCTGGTGTTCGGCATCATGGACATGATCAACCTGGCGCACGGCTCGCTCTACATGCTGGGCGCCTTCCTCGCCTCGACCTTCGTCGCGCTCACCGGCTCCTTCACCGCGGGCGTGCTGCTGGCGCTCCCGGCGACGGCGATTCTTGGGATGATTCTAGAAACAACAATTTTAAGAACACTCTATGAGAGGGATCACCTTTCCCAAGTACTCGCGACCTTCGCGCTGATCCTGATCCTCAACGAGGCGGTGCGGCTGGTGTGGGGCTCGGACGCCGCGCTGCCGATGCCGGCGGCGCTCTCCGGACCGGTGGAGCTGCTGCCCGGCCTGCGCTACCCGGCCTACCGCCTCGTGATCATCGTGGTGGGTCTTGCAGTCGCTCTTCTGCTTTATTTTCTGGTCGCAAAAACCCGCATTGGCATGCTGGTCCGAGCGGGGGCGTCGAATCGCGAGATGGCGCTCGCCATGGGCGTCAACATCCGCTGGCTGTTCACCGCGGTGTTCGGCGCCGGCGCGGCGCTCTGCGCGCTCGCCGGGGCGATGCTCGCGCCGCTATTCGCGGTGCAGGTGGGCATGGGCGAGAACATCCTCATCCTCGCCTTCGTGGTGATCGTGATCGGCGGTATCGGCTCGATCCGCGGCGCGCTGGTCGGGGCGGTCCTGGTCGGCGTGGTGGACACCATCGGCCGCGCCTTCCTGCCGATCGCCTTCAGCGCTTTCCTGCCGCCGCAGTTCGCCAGCGCGGCAGGCCCCGCCATCGCCTCGGTGGCGATCTACCTGCTGATGGCGGTAGTGCTCTTCTTCAAGCCCCAGGGCCTGTTTCCCGCACGATGAAAAAAATAATTCTTTTAATGGCGATTTCCGTTGCCTTCCCGTTGGCGCTGCAAGCCACCGACAATCGCCGCCACCAGCCTCAACCTGGTGCTGGGTTACGGCGGCATGGTGTCCTTCGGCCACGCCGCCTTCGTCGGCGCCGGCGCCTACGCGGCGAGCATTCTGATGGCCGAGGGCGTGACGAGCGCCTGGATTGCCTGGCCGGCGGCGGTCGCCGCGGCGGCGCTGCTGGCCTGGGGGATCGGCGCGATCTCGCTGCGCACGCGCGGCGTGTACTTCATCATGATCACCCTCGCCTTCGCGCAAATGATGTTCTATCTCGTCAATTCGATGAAGGCCTACGGCGGCGACGAGGGCCTCAGCCTGCCGCGGCGCGCCGAGATTGGATTTGGCCTGGATCTCGGCAGCGAAGTGGTTTTTTACTATGCGGTCCTGTGCATTCTCGCCAGCATGGTTTTTCTTCTTTATCGATTGATCAATTCCCGCTTCGGCCGCGTCATCGTCGCCATCCGCGAGAACGAGGCGCGCGCCGAAGCGATCGGCCTGCCGGTGTTCCGCTACCAGCTCGCCTGCTTCGTCATCGCCGGCGCCGCCGGCGGCCTCGCCGGCGCGCTGCTCGCGAGCCATGGCAAGTACGTCAACCCCGGCGTGCTGCACTGGGCGCAGTCGGGCACGCTGATGATCATGGTGATCCTCGGCGGTGTCGGCCGGCTGTGGGGCGGCGTGATCGGCGCGGCGGTGCTGCTCTGTCTCGAGCACCTGATCGCCGACTATCCGCTCGGCTGGCTCGAGCGCCTGGCGCCGAACTACCAGCAGCACGGCAATCTCGGCGTCGGCCTGGTGCTGCTCGCCATCGTGCTGTTCGCGCCGCAGGGCATCGCCGGGCTGCTGTCGAGGAGAAAAGCGGAGGCGAAACGTGCTCCGGCTTGAGCACCTGTGCAAGCGCTTCGGCGGCGTCGTCGCCACCGACGACGTGACGCTCGAGGTGGCCGCGGGCGAGGTGCACGCGCTGATCGGCCCGAATGGCGCCGGCAAGACCACGCTGATCGGGCAGATCTGCGGCGGCCTCGCTCCGGACCACGGTGACGTTTTTTTTGAAAACAGAAAAATCACCAAAATTCCGCAACACGCCCGCATCGCGGCGGGTCTCGCCCGCAGCTACCAGATCACCAGCATCTTCCGCAGCTTCAGCGTGCTCGACAACCTGGCGCTCGCGGTGCAGGCGCGCACCGGCTCGAGCTTTTCCTTCTGGAAACCGGTGGCGAAGGAAAAAATGATTTTCGACGAAGCGCTCTCGGTTCTTGAAGAGATTGGATTGCAAGAGAAGAAAAATCATCTCGCCTCCACTCTCGCCCACGGCGAGCAGCGCGCGCTGGAAGTCGGCCTGGCGCTTGCCACGCAGCCGAAGCTCGTCCTGCTCGACGAGCCGATGGCCGGCATGGGCCCGGAGGAGTCGAGCCGCATGATCGAGCTCATTTCCCGCGTGCGCAGCCGCGCCGCCGTGCTGCTGGTCGAGCACGACATGGATGCCGTGTTCCGCCTCGCCGACCGCATCTCGGTGCTGGTCGATGGCCGCCTCATCACCACCGACGTTCCCGAAAAGATAAAACTGAACGAAGAAGTGCGCCGCGCCTACCTGGGGGACGAGCTTGCTGCTTGAAGTCGACAATCTCGAGACCGCCTATGGCCCCAGTCAAGTGCTGTTCAATCTGAATCTTCAGGTGGAGAAAGGCGAGACCGTCACCCTGCTGGGCCGCAACGGCATGGGCAAGACCACCACGGTGCGCTCGATCATGGGCTTGACGCGCGCGCGCGCCGGCTCGATCCGTTTTCGCGGCGAGGCGATCGAGCGCCATTCGCCGGACCGCATCGGGCGCCTCGGCATCGCGCTGGTGCCCGAGGGCCGGCAGATCTTCCCCAACCTCACGGTGCGCGAGAACCTCGCCGCCTTCGCCGGCAACCGCTGCGGCAGCAAGGATCCCTGGACACCGGATCGGATTTTTGAACTGTTCAATAATTTGAAATTGAGAGAAGACAATCTGGGCAACCAGCTCTCCGGCGGCGAGCAGCAGATGCTCGCCATCGGCCGGGCGCTGGTGACCAACCCGCACCTGCTGATTCTCGACGAGGCGACCGAGGGCCTGGCGCCGCTGATCCGCGAGGAGATCTGGCAGTGCCTCGAGCGCCTGCGCGCCGCCGGCCAGACCATCCTGGTGATCGACAAGTACCTCGAGCGCCTGGTGAAGCTCGCCGACCGCCATACCATCATCGAGCGCGGGCGCGTCGCCTGGCAGGGCAGCTCCGCCGCGCTCGACGCCGACCGCGGGCTGTGGCACCGTTACCTGGGGGTGTGATGTCCTTGCAGTGGCCTTCCTCGGTCGAGCAGATTTCCAGGATCCAGACGGAACGGCGGCGCATCGCGTTGGAGCGCGCCCGGCAATCGCCTTTCCTGAAGAAAAGAATTCCCCCTGGAGATGCCGAAGACATCTGGCACAAGATCCCGCTGCTGACCAAGGAGGAGCTGAGGCAGATTGCGCCGGAACGCTTCCACGAGGAATTCTGCATCCAGCCGCGCGTGCGCACGGTGGAGTACTGGCGCTCGGGCGGCGCCACCGGCCGGCCGCTGTTTTATCCGCGCTCGGCCGAGGACATGGTGTGGAACCTGCTCGCCTTCCAGCGCGCCTTCGCGCTCATCGGCGCCAGTGCGGGGGAGTGCGCGCACATTTCCTTCCCGCTCGGCGTGCATCCGGTGGCGCACCTCTATGCGCGCGCGGCGATCCAGCTTGGCATCGGCACCGTGTGGTGCGGCGCCGGCAATAACACGCCTTCCGAAACCCAGCTCGAGCTGATCGACCACCTCAAGCCCAGCCTCTGGCTCGGCATGGCGAGCTACGGGCTGCACCTGGCGAACCTCGCCGAGGTGAAAGGCTTCGATCTCAAGAATTCCTCGGTCAAGAAAATCATTGTCGCTGCCGAGCCCCTTTCGCCCGAGAAGCGAAAGAAGCTCGAGAGCGCCTGGGGCGCGGAGGTGTTCGACCACTTCGGCATGACCGAGGCGGCGTTCGTCGCCGGCGAGGGGCTGGGGCATCACGGGTTGCACGCCTTCACCGACCTCTGGTATCTCGAGGTGCTGGACGAAGCCGGCAACCCGGTCAAGGACGGCGACACCGGCTCGCTGGTGATGACCGCCCTGTGGAGCAACTCCATGACGCCGTTTCTCCGTTGGAGTTCCGGCGATCTGGTTTCAATGTCGCAGAAGAGTTCTGCCGACTCCAAACACCCCTGGTCCGTGTTTCCCATCATGCGCCACGCGCGCCGTACCATCGGCTTCTTCAAGGTGCGCGGCGTCAACATCAACCACGCCGACCTCGAGGACGCGATGTTCCGCGATATAGCCGTGGTGGATTTCCGCGCCGAGGTGACCAACGACGGCGACAACGACGTGCTTCATCTGCACGTGGAACTGCGATCCGGAAACGAGCAAAAAATCGTGGAGCTGTTGAAAAAAACCTTTCAAGTAACCCCAAAGGTTTCTCTCCTGCCGCGCGGCACCATCGCCAAGGAGTTTGAATCCTCCGTCAAGGCGCCGCGTTTCGTCGACAAGAGGGGCTAGGTTGAGACTGGTCCTGCTTTTCATCGCGCTTTTCACTGTTGCCGTCCAGGCGCAGGAGGCTTACCCGACGAAAACGGTCCGCCTGGTCGCGCCGGCGGCGCCGGGCGGCAATCCCGACGTGCTGGCGCGCCTGCTGGCGGCGAAGCTCGCCGACGCCTTCGGCCGGCCGTTCGTGGTCGAGAACGTCCCCGGCGCGGGCGGCGTGGTCGCCGCCGAGCAGCTGGCGCGCGCTCCCGCCGACGGCCACACGCTGATGCTGGGCGACTCGGGCGCGCTGGCGATCAACGTGGCGCTTAATCCGAAGCTCACTTACCACCCGCTGAAGGACTTCAGCCTGATCACGGCGCTCGCGGCGGTGCCGACCGTGCTGGTGACGCATCCGTCTCTCCTTTCTGCTTCGATAAATGATTTTGTAAATGAAGCGAAAAGCAAGCAGCTCGCGTACGGCTCCGCCGGCAACGGCTCGATCCACCATCTCACCATGGCGGTTTTCATGGCCCGCGCGGACGTGCAGATGCTGCACGTCCCCTACAAAGGCGGCTCGGCGCTGGTCGCCGCGCTGCTCACCGGCGAGGTGCAGTCGGGCTGGTCCGGCATCCCGAATGTCGCGGCGCACATCCGCGCCGGCAAGCTGCGCGTGCTGTGCATCAGCACAGCGCACCGCTCGGGGTCGCTACCCGACGTTCCCACTTGCATCGAGCAGGGGCTCGCGGGATTCGACATCGCCACGGTGATCGGCCTGCAGGCGCCGGCCGGTTTGCCGCGCGAAGTCGCCACCCGGCTGCAGCTGGCGGTCGCCAGGGCGCTGCGCGAGCCCGATCTCGCCGAGCGCATGGCGAACCTCGGCATGGAGCTGCGGGAAGACGGCAGCGAGCACTACGCGCGTTTCGTGCGCGAGGACCTGGACCGCTACGCCGCCGCGGTGACGACCGCCGGGATCAAAAGTGACTGAGCTGAACTTCGGCATATTCGACTGGGTGGAAGCTTCGAATTCGCTTTCGCCCCGGGAAATCTACCAACACAAGATCGAGCTTGCCGCGGCAGCCGATCAAGCGGGTTTCCACGGCCTGTTCCTCGCCGAGCACCAGGGCACGCCGCTCTCCATCGACGGCTCGCCGAGCGTGCTGCTCGCGGCCCTGATCCAGCGCACCCGGCGCCTGCGCCTCGGCGCGCTCACCTTCTGCCTGCCGTGGTACGACCCCTACCGCTTCTACAACGAGGTCTGCATGCTCGACCAGCTCTCCGGCGGTCGGCTCGAGCTCGGCGTGGGACGCGGCGTGTCGCCGATCGAGTCGAGAATCTTCGGCCTGACGGATATCGAGCAGTCGCGCGCGAAATACCGCGAAACGCTCGACCTGTTCTTTGCGGCCTGCAAAAACCGGGTGCTGCGCTATCGCGACCACGACGTCGATCTCTACAACAAGCCGCTGCAGCACCCCTGGCCGCCGTTGTGGTTCCCGAGCAGCAACCAGGAATCCATCGAGTTCACCGCGCGTCACGGCTACAGCACCGTGCTCAACACCACGATCGATACGGCAAGACAGCTGTTTTCCAAATACCGGGAAATCTGGTCGCAGCACCGCAACGACCCCGGCCGCCACAATGCGCACGTCGAGCGGCCCTTCCTCGCCAAGACGCAGCACATCGTGATCGCCGAGTCCGGCGCTGAAGCCGAAGAGCTCGGGTTGAAGGCCTATGAGACCTGGAAAAGCCACATGCACTACCTGACGCGCAAGCACGGCCGGCCCGAGGTGCTTAAGCTCGACCCCTTCGCCAAGGAATCGGTACAGCGCCTGGCGGTCGGCACGCCGCAGAGCATCCTGCCCGAACTCGAAGCCGCGGTGCGCGACTCGGGCATGAACTACCTGATGTGCATCTTCTCCTTCGGCGACCTTGCGCCCGCGCACGCGCTGCGCTCGCTGCAGCTATTTTCCCGGGAAGTGATGCCCAAGCTGCAGGACCTGCATTGAAGCCCGATCCCGACGCAGCGATGCTCGACGCGGTCGATCGCTGGCTGCGGCGCGACGTCGAGCCGCGCGTGGCGCAGCTCGAACGCGACGACGTCTGGCCCGCGCAAATGGTCGAGCAGATGACGAAGCTCGGGCTGTTCGGCGCGACCATCAGCCCGCAGTACGGCGGGCTCGGGCTCTCGGCGCAGCTCTATGCGCGCATCGTCGCGCGCATCTCGGAAGTCTGGATGTCGCTGACCGGGATCTTCAACTCGCACCTGATGATGGCGTTGCTGGTCGAGAAATATGGTTCTTCGTCTTTAAAAGACAACTATCTGCCCAAATTCGCGAGCGGCGAAATTCGCGGCGGGCTGGCGCTGACCGAGCCCAATGCCGGCACCGACCTGCAAGCAATCCGGATGCGCGCGCGAAAGGACGGCGCCGACTACGTCCTGAACGGGACCAAGACCTGGATCTCCAACGGCATCCAGGGTTCCTGCTTCGCCGTGCTCGCCAAGACCGATCCGCAGGCCGAGCCGCGCCACCGCGGCATGACGATGTTCCTGTGCGAGAAAGGGCCAGGCTTCAGCGCCGGCCGCAAGCTCGAGAAACTCGGCTACAAGGGCATCGACTCGGCCGAGCTGGTGTTCGAGGACCACCGCGTGCCGGCCGCCAACCGCATTGGCGCGGAAGGCCGCGGCTTCCAGCAGGCGGCCGGCGGGCTCGAGCTGGGACGCATCAACGTCGCGGCGCGCGGCGTCGGCATTGCGCAGGCGGCGCTCGCCGAGGCGGTGCGCTATTCGCAGCAGCGCGAGAGCTTCGGCAAGCCGATCTGCGAGCACCAGGCGATCCAGCTCAAGCTCGGCGAGATGGCGACGCGCACCGAGGCGGCGCGGCTGCTGGTCCGCCAGGCGGCGGAAATCTACGATCGCGGCGAGCGCTGCGACATGGAAGCCGGCATGGCCAAGTACTTCGCCACCGAAGCCGCGTTCGAGAACGCGCACGAGGCGGTGCGCATCCACGGCGGCTACGGCTACTCGAAGGAATTCATGGTCGAGCGCCTTTACCGCGACGCGCCGCTGCTGTGCATCGGCGAGGGCACCAACGAGATGCAGCGCATCATCATCGCCAGGGAACTGATCCGGAGGAACAAGATATGACGCGCTTGCTGCTTTTCACGGTCGGAATAATCTTCTCTTTCCCGGCAATCGCGCAGTTCCCGTCCAAGCCGGTACACATCATCGTGCCGTACACCCCGGGCGGCGGCACCGACATCATCAGCCGCGCGCTCGCCGCCGGGATGCAGGAAAGCTGGAAGCAGCAGGTGCTGGTGGAGAACCGGCCCGGCGCCAACGGCATCATCGGCACCGAGGTGATGGTGAAGTCGCCTGCCGACGGCTACACCCTGGCGGCGGTCGTCGGCGCCCACGTGGTGAACGCAGTGCTGCAGGCGAAGATGCCGTTCGACCCGATCGCCGACACCACCGCGGTCAGCCTGCTCGCCACCTCGCCGTGGGTGATCGGCGTCTTCCCCGGCGTCCCGGCGCAGAATCTGCGCGAGCTGATCGCCTACGCCAAGGCAAACCCGGGCAAGCTGCGCTTCGGCAGCTCCGAGTCCTCCTCGCGGCTGGCGGGCGAGCAGTTCAAGCAGGCGGCGGGCGTCGACCTGGTGCATGTGCCCTACAAGGGCGGCGCGCAGATCGTGCAGGACATGCTCGGCGGCCACATCGAGGTCGGCTTCACCAGCGTGCTCACCTTCCTGCCCCACTACAAGTCCGGGAAGATCCGCATCCTCGCGGTCGGCGGCAAGGCGCGCGCCGGCGCGATGCCCGATGTGCCGACGGCGGCCGAGGCGGGGCTCAGCGGCTACGAGACCTACGTCTGGTACGGGATGTACGCCCCGAAGGGCACGCCGGGCGACGTGGTCGGGCGCATCCAGCAGGAAATTGCGCGGCTGGTGCGCCTGCCGGAATTCGCCGAGCGCTTCGCCGCGCTCGGCGCCGACGCGGTGGCCAGCACGCCGGAAGAATTCGCCGCCTTCACCCGCGCCGAATACGAGAAGTTCGCTAGGCTCGTCAAGTCCGCGGGCATCCAGCCCGAATAGGGCTCAGCGGCTGACGCGCTTCAACGCCTTCTCATAAAAGCTTAAATCCACGTAGCGCTCCGGCGCCGGCGGCCGGCCGCCCCAGCTGCCCTCGATTTCGGCGCGCAGCGCGAGCACGCTGCGGAATCCGGCCATGTCGAAGGCCGCGTCCGTCGCCAGGCCGAAACCGGGCTCGGTCATGAGCTCCAAAGTGCGCCGGGCGACCTCGGGAGTGACTTTCAGCCGTTCGGAAAGAATCTTTGCCGCCGCATCCTTGTTGGCGGGCGCCAGCGACCAGCGGGTGCCCTCGATCACGCCGGCGAGGTAGCTCTCGAGCGTGTCGCGGTTGGCCAGTCCCCAGCGGCGCAGGACGAAGGTGCCGTTCGCCTGGTAGGGGCCGATCAGGTCCACCGCCCGGCCCAGGCTCTTCAGCCCCGCCGCTCTGGCATCGAGCGCGAAAGGCTGGTTGAGCATGGCGGCCTTGTAGGCCTTGTTGTCCTTCATGCCGCGCAGGCGCTGGCTGGTGCCGCCGATCGGGTGGATCGCGTAGTCGGCGCCTTCCTTGAGGCCGCTCATGAGAAGGATCTTCTTCAACTGCAGCGCGTAGGCGGTGTTCGGCGCATCGACGAGCAGCGTCTGGCCCCTGAGGTCGCGCACCGAGCCGACCTCGGGCTGCACCACGAGCTCGTTCATGCTGCTGTCGCCGCCGGCGACGATGATCACGTCCTGCTTCGCCAGCTCGACCATCGCCACGGCGTTGTCGACCGCAGCCTGCGCGATCTCGAACTCGCCGGCAGCGAGGCCGTTGCGCTGCTCGTCCGAGTTGGCCGTGAACAGCACTTCGACCTTGAGGCCGTGGCGCGCGAACGCGCCCTCCTGCACCGCGGCGAGCACCGGCAGCGACTGCGCGCCGGGAAACATCTTCACCCGCAGCAGGGTCTGGGACAGCGCGGCGCCCGAGAGCCCCGCCAGCAGCACAGCCAGCGCGATGCGAAACATGGTCGCTCCTCCTCGTGAAGCGCTAGATTATCATTCGCTCAAGGAGGCACGGCATGCTGCGCGAACCTATTTCCGATCTGTCCAAGATGGTCGAGCCCGACCGCGTGCGCAAGGAGGTCTACACCGACGCTGCGATCTTCGAGGAGGAGATGGCGCGCATCCACGAGTCGGTGTGGATCTACGTCGGTCATGACTCCCAGGTGCCGAAGGCGGGCGACTACTACACGGCGCAGGTCGGCCGCCAGCCGATGATCCTGGTGCGCGGCGCCAACGGCAAGGTGAACGTGCTGTACAACCGCTGCCCGCACCGCGGCAACATGATCTGCGGCGACGTCAACGGGAACACCGGCGATTTCTTCCGCTGCTCCTACCACGCCTGGACTTTCCACCACGACGGCAAGCTGAAGACCATCCCGATGAAGGACGCCTATGCCGGCACGCGCTACGGCAAGGACAACCCCGACTGCAGCGTGAAAAAAGCGGCGCGCGTCGAGAATTACCGCGGTTTCGTCTTCGCCAGCCTGGCAAAAGATGGCCCTTCATTAAAAGAATTTTTAGGTAAAAGCATCGTGGCGTTCGACGACATGTGCGACCGCGCGCCGGAGGGCGAGGTCGAAGTGGTGCCGAACTGCTTCCGCGTGATCCAGCACTCGAACTGGAAGCTGTTCCTCGAGAACCAGCTCGACGCGCTCCATCCCTCGGTGGTGCACCAGTCCACCGGGCGCGCCGCGCACGAGGTCGAGAAGATCCTCGCCAAGAAGGCGAAAGGCGGCGCCGCGCCCCTGTCGTATCACATGCTGTCGGCCTTCGCGACGGTGACCATCGACAAATGGGATGACTTCCAGACCATCAACTATCCCTACGGCCACTGCGTCCTCACCGGCTACATGGGCCTGCGGCCGCAGGACCCCGACACCCTCGCCTACGACAAGATCATGATCAAGGCCTACGGCAAGAAGCGCTTCGAGGAGATCATCGGCGTCAACATCCACCACGTGCTGGTCTACCCGGGCTTGTCGGTGCAGTCGCCGCTGCAGCAGCTGCGCGCGGTGCGGCCGCTCGGCGTCGACCGCACGCTGACCGAGATCTGGCACTTCCGCCTCAAAGGCGCGCCCGAACCGATCTACCGGCGTTCGCTTGCCTACTACAACCTGGTCAATTCCCCCGCCACGCTGATCAATGCCGACGACCTGGAGAACTTCTGGAAATGCCACCAGGGGCTCGCCTCGGACGGCGGCGACTGGGTCAGCCTCGGCCGCCACCTCGGCCGCGACATCGAGAAGGCGGGCGAGGTCTCCTCCGGCCCGAAGATGGGCACCTCGGAAGCGCCGATGAGGAACCAGATGAAGGCCTGGGCGCGATACATGGGGCCTCGGTGAATCTGCAACACGACGTCGAGCAGTTCCTCTACCGGCAATCCGAGCTGCTGGACACCAGGCAGTGGCAGGCGTGGATCGACCTCTTCGCACCCGACGGCATCTACTGGATGCCGCCGGATGCCTCGTACAAGACCTGGGACGGCCAGCCGGCGATCTTCGCCGAGGACAAGAACCTGATGACGGTGCGCAAGCTCCGGGTGCTGCACCCCGACGCCTGGTCGCAGCGGCCGCTGTGGGGAACGAACCACATAGTTTCGAACGTGGTCATCGAAAAGGAATCCAAAGGAGAGGTGCACGTTAGAAGCCGATTCCACATGATGGAACTGCGACGGGATGACGTGCGGCATTTTGCAGGTAAATATTTTCATAAATTAAAAAGAAACAAAAAGGGATACTCCATCCAGCTCCAGCGCGTCGACATGACGAACGCCCAGGCGGCCTACGACTACGTGCTGCAGGTGTGGGTCTAGCCCGCGCCGGGGCGCTCGCTGCCGCCCTCCTGCTCTGGCAGCTCGCCGTCATGGCCGGCGCGCCGGAGTTCCTGCTCGGGCCATGGGAGGTTCTCAAGGACTTCGTTGAAGCGCTCGGCACCAGAGAGCTCTACGTCAATTGCGGCGCGAGCCTGGCGCGCGCGCTCCCCGGCTTCGCCCTCGGCTCTCTCGCCGGCATCGCGCTCGGCCTCGCCGCGGGCCGCTCGCGCGCCTTCGACCAGATCTTCAGCCCGGCGGTGTTCCTCAGCTACCCGGTGCCGAAGATCGTGATGCTGCCGCTCTTCATGCTGTGGTTCGGCATTGGCGAGACGTCCAAGATCCTGGTGATCGCGCTCGCCTGCTTTTATCCCCTCTTCATCAACGCCTACTACGGCGTGCGCGCCGCGCCGAAGATCCTGGTCTGGTCGGGACTCAACATGGGCGCCGGCCGCTGGCGGATCTTCAGCCGCGTGGTGCTGCCCGCGGCGCTGCCGCAGATTTTCGCCGGCCTGCGCGTGGCGCTCGCGCTGTCGTTCATCGTCATGTTCGCCGCCGAGATGATCAACGCCCGTTCCGGCCTCGGCCAGATGATCCGCATCGCCGAGAACAGCCTGCGCTTCGACCTCATGTACGTGTCGCTGATCAGCATCGCGCTGCTCGGCTACGCCGGCGATCGGCTGCTGCGCTTCGCCCGCCACCGCGTGCTTGCCTGGCAGGAGCGCTCCGCCTGAACCGCCTGCGGCCGTTCCTGCTCGTCGTGCCGCTGCTGGTCGCCTGGGAGGCGGCGGCGCGCAGCGGGCTGTGGAATCCGTTGCTGTTTCCCCGGCTGGAAAGAATTTTTCAGGAGTTAATGCTTTTTATCTCGAAAAGCGACTCGCTGCTGGACGCCTGGGTGTCGCTCTACCGCGCGCTCGGCGGCTTCGCGCTCGCCGCCGCGGTCGGCGTGCCGCTTGGCATGGTGATGGGGCGCTCGCGCGCCGTCGGCGAGGCGCTCGACCCGCTGTTCTCCGGCACCTACGCAGTGCCGAAGCTGGCCCTCTTCCCGATCTTCGTCTTCGCGCTCGGCATCGGCAGCCTGTCGAAAGTGGCGCTGGTGTTCCTCGAATGCCTCTACCCGATCATCATCGTCACCTCGCAGGGCGCGCGCGGCGTCGACCGCGTGCTGCTGTGGTCGGCGGCGAACATGGGCGCCTCCGCCGCCGGCGCGCTGCGCCGCGTGGTGGTGCCGGCGACCGCGCCCTTCATTTTCGCGGGCTTTCGCGTCGCGCTGCCCATCTCGCTGATCATCGTGATCATCACCGAGATGGTGAGCTCGGCCGACGGCCTGGGCTACCTCGTGATCTACTCGCTGTCCTCGCTCAAGACCGACCGCATGCTGGCGGTGGTGGTGGTGATCGCCGCGCTCGGCTGGGCGCTCGACCGCGCGCTCGTGTTTCTGCGCGACCGGTTGATATACTGGGAAAAACTCGAAACCTACTACGTGTAACGGGAGGTCCAGTGATTCGCTTCTTGGTTTTCTCCATTGGCATCGTCTTTTGCGGCAATGCGATCTCGCAGGAAGCGCCCCTGATCCGCTTCGGCCGCGGCTTCGCCGCCGAGGAGCAGGTGTGGCTGATGAGCGTGCGCAAGGACCTGACGCCGAACCAGGACAAGCGCTACCGCCTGAACCAGATTCTGTTCCAGGCCAACCCCGAGCGTTTCCAGGCCTTCCTCGCTGGCGAACTGGATGCCGGCACCGCGCCGGGCCTGGCGGTGATCGCCGCCCGCGCGCAGGGCGTGGACATGAAGATCGTCGCCAGCATCTGCCTCGAGGCCTCGGGGCCCGGCATCTTCACCACCCAGTACATGGTGAAGGCCGACGGCCCGATCAAGTCGGTGAAGGACCTCAAGGGCGGCACCATCGCCGTGGTCGGCATCCGCACCGCCACCGACCTGTGGGCGCGCGCCGGCCTGATCAACGCCGGCCTGGTGCCCGACAAGGACACGCGCGTGGTGCCGATGGGCTTCCCGGTGATCGGCGACGCCGTGCGCACCGGCAAGGTGAGCGCCGGTACCTTCGTCGAGCCCTTCTACTCCATGGAGATGGCCAAGGGCGGGCTGCGGCCGCTCTTCAACGCGGTGGACTCGGTGGGCTACGAGCACGAGCTGCTCGACATCTTCTTCGGCGAGAAATTCCTCAAGAGCAATCCCGACGCCGTGCGCGGCTTCCTCGCCGACTACGTGGCGGTGACCCGATACTACCTCGCGAACATGGCGCAGGCCAAGGCCGACCTGCACAAGGCCGGCTACGTGCGTACGCCGCTCGAGATTTACCTGAAAAACTCCGATTGGAAGCGCACGCCCGACGGCCGCGTCAACGTCGACAGCCTGAAGAAACTCTCCACCTTCATGCTCGACAAGCTGCAGTGGCTGGAGAAGCCGGTCAACGTCGACTCGATGGTCGACCAGAGCTTCCTGCCGCGCTGACTTTGTTCAACTCTGCTTGCGATTGCACGGCGGGGAACTAAGACTCCACCGCTCGCGAGTCGGTTCCTTAGCGATATCAAGAGGAAGTAGAAGCGTATCGGCAATCGCCGAAAACGGCGTGTCAATCAGAAACAAAAGAGTTAAAAGTGTCGCGAGCGGGACACTGGCAAAGTACGACGTTCCATCTTTTTCTTTCGCGATTCCGGGCATTTCCCATGCGCACCTAATAACAAGTGCGTCCCCAGTTACTCCGGAGTATGGGTGCCCGATTTGCGTGTCCTCCGCCAACTTACTTTGTAACGACATGCAGCCCAGCAAAGAAAGCGAGGTGATAGTAGCCAGCAATGCACCGCTAATAGAGCGTTTCAGTTTGGCAATCACAAAGTATTCCGCAAACTAGTTTGATTTATTTGGGTCGTTGCGCCGCCTGTGCCTCGATCCATCGCCCATCGGCGAGCACGATTGAGGTTTCGATCTGCCGCGCTGGGATCGACCAGTATTTGCGCAGCAGGCGATCTTTCTGTTCGGCAGACACCACGGTATATGCATTGCGGCGATAGAAGTCGATCGCCCACGTCGCGGCGGCCCAGGTGCCGATCAACACGGGTTTGCCGGTTAGGCCTTCCACATGTTGCAGGAGCTTGGTGCCGACACCCCTCCCCTGCAATTTGGTCGTGACATAAGCATGGCGCACCAGGGCCACCTCGCCCTTGTCCTGAATGCCCATCACTCCCCGCAGCTGGCCTTCCTCTTCCGCCACCCAGAACTCGACTCCGGCAGCAATCTCGCTCGCCAGCTCTTCCGCCGGCATGTAGGGCTCGTGCCAGCGGTCGGCCGGGATTACGCCGCGGTAGGCCTGCGCCGCGTCGTTGATGATCGCCAGCATCGCCGCGCGATCCGCGGCCACGCTCTTGCGGATTTGCGTCATTGCGCGAGCCAGTCGCCGACCACCTGGTTGAAACGCTCGGGCTGCGCCGACATCACCCAGTGGCCGGTATCGAACTCCACTACCTGGTTGGCCGGCTGCGCGCGCAGCTCGTCGAGCCAGGAGGCAGCGTGGAACATGAAGGGCTTGCGGCGGCCGTAGATGAACAGCATCGGGCAGGCCGGCCGGAAACGCTGCACCTGTCCGCGGAACGACTCGCGGCTGCCGAACCACACCAAGTAATACAGGTAGTTCATGCGCGAGCCGATATGGGCCGCATCCGACGGGCAGCGCGCCATGCGCGCCATGGCGCGCGTCATCCAGTCGCCGACCGGGCCGCCCAGTTTCCAGGCGATGGCGAGCCAGCATTGATACGCGAAGACCAGGAACTTCTCCCGCGGCGTCATCGAGCGGCGCAGCGACCGGGGATCGCCGATGTCGACGCCGACGATGCGCGAGACCATCTGCGGATTGCGCATGGCGAACTCATAGCCGAGCACGCAGCCCCAGTCGTGCACCATCAGGATGACCTTGCGGCCTGGGCTATGCCGCTCGATGATTTGCTGGAGGAAAGCAACCAACTCGCCCAGCGGATACTCCCGCCGCGCCGTGGCGGCATCGAACCCGGGAAGGGTGAACCGCAGGCAACGATAGCGGCTCTTGAGGGCCTGCACCTGGGCGTCCCAGAGCCTGTACGTGTCCGGCCAGCCGTGCACCATGACGATGGTCTCGGCGCCCATGCCCTCGACATGGACCTCGACCTCGGGAACGGCAAGCGGCAGGTTCATCTATTTCGCGGCGCGCTTGGACTCGCTGCGGACCAGGTCCCAGATGTAATTGCGGTACTCGTGGCACTGGGCGGATTTCTTGATCTCGAGGCTGCGCGGGCGCGGCAGGTCGATCTTCACTTCCTCGAGCACGCGCGCGGGGCGGGCGGTGAGGACGACGACGCGGTCGCCGAGGAATACGGCTTCCTCGATGTCGTGGGTAACGAAGATGATGGTCTTGCGGGTGCGCTCCCACAGGCGGATCAGCTCTTCCTGCATCTCCTCGCGCGTCTGGGAGTCGAGGGCGCCGAAGGGTTCGTCCATCAGCAGCACCTTGGGGTCGAAGGCGAGCACGCGCGCGAGCGCGGCGCGCTGCTTCATGCCGCCGGAGAGCTCGGCCGGATAGTGGTGCCGGAAGTCGCTGAGGCCCACCATTTCGAGGTGCTCGCGCACGATGTCCTCGATGTTCTTCTTCTCGAAGCCCTGCGCCTCCAGGCCCCAGGCCACGTTGCCGGCGACGGTCTTCCACGGGAACAGCGCGAACTCCTGGAACATCATGCCGCGGTCCGGGCCGGGGCCGCTGACTTCCCGGCCGTAGACGCGGATGCTGCCGGCCTCGGCCTGGATGAAACCGCCGAGGATGTGCAGGAAAGTGCTCTTGCCGCAGCCGCTCGGGCCGATGAGGGTGATGAACTCGCCTTCGCGCGCGGAAAATTCCGCGACGTCGACGATGTCAAGCGCCTTGCCGTTGCGGGTGTAGGTCTTGCGGACGCCGCGGGCTTCGAGCGCGCTCAAAAGCCCTTGTTCCCGTCCACCGGCCAGCCGTGGCTGGAGAGGTCGAAGCGCACGCCGGCAAGCTGGTACTTCTTCTCGAAGAAAATGCGCTCGCCGAGCTTGGCGAGGTTGACCGGCGGCGGCGGTTGCGGCGTGGCGCCGGCCTGCCTGGCGCGCTTTTCGGCGCCCTCGAGGTCATCGACCTGGAAACCGAAGTGGTCGAGCCCGTAGCCTTGGGGATAAGGGTTGGGCGCCTCCTTGGTCCGCTTCCAGCAGACGATGGCGATGTTGATGTAGCCGTCGGTGAGGTAGACCTCGCGCGCCAGGTCGCTGTCGCCGCGTGACAGCTCTTTCAGGCCGAAGGCCTGCTTGAACTGCGCCGCCGTCTCGAACGGGTCTTCCGACGTGATCGCAATGTGCCGTATCCGCATCGTTGCTTCTCCTTTCAGCCGTGGAACGCGAGCAGGCGCTCCAGGTCCGACTGCGTCTTCGCCGTATCGCGGCCGGCGCGCTCAACGCGCCGGTTCCTGAGCCAGCAACCGATGATGCCCGACTTCTGCCCGTCTTCCCCAACGCCGCGCGACACGCGAACTACCGTATCGACGCGCGGCTTCCGGCGCTGGAAGTATTTTTCCAAAGAAATTTCCATGTTAGAGGCAGAAGCAATTTCTTCCGCAAGCACCGCCGCGTCCTCCATGGCCATGCCGGCGCCCTGGCCGATGTTCGGCGTCATGGCGTGCACTGCATCGCCGAGCAGCGCCGCACGCCCTTGCACCCAGGATTCATGCTCCAGCTCTTCGACCGCGGTGGATATGATCTCGTCGGGCAACCGCAGCTGCGCAAAGAGCTGCACCACCCGCGGGTCGGTAAACTGCCGGAACATGGCGCGGAACGCGTCGGCGCTCTCGATCACCGGCGCTGGCCCGTGCGGCGAGTTGAAGGTGGTCCAGATGTAGATGCGCTCGCGCGAGATCGGCACCAGGCCGATCCTCTGCCCCTGCCCCAGCAGCTCGATGAAATCCTTCACGCCGGCGACGTTGTCGACCACCATGCGGTGCGAGCGATAGCCCATGTAGCGCGGCTTCACCTCGCCGAAAAGCTGCGCGCGCACCGGCGAATGGATGCCGTCGGCGCCGACCAGCACGTCGGCTTCAAAGCTTTCGCCGCTATCGGTGGTTGCTCGAACGCTTTTCGAGGAAATCTTTATTTCTTTGACAAAAGAATTGAGACGTACTACGCCCGCCGCTATCCCACCGAAAAGCGCGTCGTGGAGATGCGCACGGTGCACGAGCGCGCCGACGGGGAGCTTTCCCGCGTCATAAAGCGGGCGGTAGTCGCGCCGCGCGAGGAGCCGGCCATTCCGGTCGCAGGTCTCGCGCGCCAGATAGGGCCAGGAGTTGGCGCGCAGGCCGTCGGCCAGGCCGTTTCGCTCCAGCACGCCCATGGCGTTCGGGTTCATGATGATGCCGGCGCCGACCGGTGCGATGCGCGGCGCCTTCTCGAGCACCGTGCAGGGCAGCCCGCGGTTGGCGAGCTCGCGCGCCAGCGACAGCCCGCCAATCCCGCCGCCGATCACCAATGTCGAAAGCCGCGCCATATCGGCTATCTTTACCATACCAATGGACTTTTCCAAGCTGATCGAGCCCGACCGCGTGCACCGCTCGGTGTACGCCGACCCCGATATCTTCAAGCTGGAGATGGAGCGCATCTTCGGCCGCGCCTGGCTGCTGCTCGGGCACGAGAGCCAGGTGAAGTCTCCGGGGGATTACTTCACGACCCGGATGGGCCTGGAACCTGTTTTTGTAATCAGAAAAAACAAATCGGAAATCGGAGTATTGGTAAACCGCTGCGTGCATCGCGGCTCCATGGTCTGCCCCGAAGGTCGCGGCAACACCGAGCGTTTCGTCTGCCCTTATCACGGCTGGAGCTACGACCTCGACGGCGCGCTGAAAGCGGTGCCGTTCGCCAGCGGCTACGACCAAGGGAAACTGCCGGCGGGATTGAAGGCGGTGCCCCGCATCGCCGTCTACCGCGGCTTCATCTTCGGCTCCCTCGCTGCCAGCGGCGAGGAGTTGATTGATTTCCTCGGCACCGCAAAAGCCTCCCTGGACGACTTCGTCGACCGCGCGCCCGGCGGCGAGCTGGAAGTGGCGGGCGGCGTGTTCAAGCACGCCTATAACGGCAACTGGAAGCTGATGGTCGAGAACCACCTCGACGGCGCGCACCCGGCCTGGGTGCACGCATCGTCGGTGGCGGTGGCGCGCGGCGCGCCCGAGCCCGGTGCGCCCGGAAAGGAGCATTACTACGACATCGCCGTGCGCCAGATGCGCCAGAACGGCGCGCCCGACTCGGTGTGGGAAGGCACCGGCATGTGGACCACGCCGCGCGGCCACGGCTACATGGGCGACTACCACGACGACACCCGGCTTGTTGTGGGCATGGGAAATCCGGCATTCGACGACTACCGGAAAATTCTTATCAAAGAACACGGAGATGAAAAAACAGACCGCATCCTGCGCGTTACGCTATGGAACACCATCCTCTACCCGAACTGCTCCTTCATGAGCCAGTTCCGGCAGCTGCGGATCCTGCATCCGCTGGCGGTGGACCGCTCGGTGGTCTACACCTACTCCTTCCGCATGCCGCGGGCGCCGGCGCAGATGTTCCGCGACACGGTGGCGTTTGCCAACGTGGTCAACGGCACCGGTTCCTGGGTGCTGACCGACGATCTCGAGGTCTACGAGCGGCTGCAGCGCGGCCTCACCTCCGGCGAGGTCGACTGGGTCTTCATCGGCCGCGGCCACGGCCGTGACGTCGACGAGCCCGGCGGCGTGCGCCGCGGCGGCACCGGCACCAGCGAGGTCTACATGCGCGCCCAGTTCAAGGCCTGGCGCGAGTACATGGCCTCATGAAGGTCGAAGAGTTTCTGTACCACGAGGCCCGCCTGCTCGACGAAGGCCGGCTCGAGGACTGGCTCGCGCTCTTCACGGAGGACGCAACCTACTGGCTGCCGCTCGAGCGCGGGCAGAAGGACCCGATCGAAACCAGCTCCCTGATCTACGACGACCGCACGCTGCTCGAATTGCGCGTGAAGCAGGCGCGCCACCCGCGCGCGCACGCGCGGCTGCCGTTGGCGAGGACGGTTCACCAGATTGGCAACATAAGAATAGAAAATGAAAAAGGAAATGAAGTGACAGTGCATTCGAATCTCGTCCTGGTCGAATTCCGCTCCGAAAAGCAACGGACCTGGGGCGCCCTGGTCGAGCACCACCTGCGCCGGCAGGGCGACAGCTTCCGCATCGCGCACAAGCGCGTCGAACTGGCGAACTCGGAGGGCGAGCTGGACGGCATCGCCATCCTGTTTTGAGCAAGGTCTTCCGCGACTACACGCAGGCCGAGCTCGACGCGCAGTATGAGCAGCGCACCCTCGTGCCCCAGGCCGATGCCATCATTGCCCGCTTCGCCACCGCCAGCGACGAGGTGCGCCGGCGCATCGGTGAACCGCGCACCGAACGGTACGGCCCGTCGGCGCTTGAGCTCCTGGATGTTTATGGAAATTCAAAAAACAAGGCCTTCATCTTCGTCCATGGGGGCGCCTGGCGGCGTGAGTCGCGCCGCGGCAGCGCCTACGCCGCGGAGCCTGTCGTGCGCGCCGGCGCGTCCTTCATCGCGCTCGGCTTCGCCGCCCTGCCCTCGGTCACGCTTGCCGAGATGGCTGGGCAGGTGCGCCGGGGGATTGAATGGGTTTTGCATAACGTGAGCAAGAAAGTGGTGGTTTTCGGACATTCATCCGGGGCGCACCTGGCGGCATGTGCATTGACAAGAATTCTAGGAATTGAAAAGGCAATGCTGGTTTCGGGCCTCTACGACCTGCAGCCGGTGCGCCTCAGCGCCCGCAACGGCTACGTGAAGCTGGATGAAAAGCTGGAGGACGAGTTCAGCCCGATCCGCCACGTCAGCCGCATCCGCTGCCCGGTGACCGTGGCCTGGGCGGAAAAGGACGCCGACGAGTTCAGGCGGCAATCCAGGGAATTTGCGGAGAAAACCCTCGCGCGGAATTTCGAAGTGAAAGGCGTCAATCATTTCGAGATCGTCGAAACGCTGGCCGATCCCGCCTCCCCGGTCTGCCGCGCTGCGCTTACCATGCTGCAATGAAGGCGAGAAACAAGAAGCCCATCGTCGTCGCCGGCGGCGGCATCGGCGGGCTTGCCGCGGCCCTGGCGCTGGCGCGCCGCGGCTTCCGCTCGCTGGTGCTGGAGCAGGCGCCGCAGTTCGGCGAGATCGGCGCCGGTATCCAGCTCGCGCCCAACGCCTGGCACGCGCTCGACGCCCTGGGGGTGGGCGCCCTGGTGAAGCGCGAGGCGGTGTTCATCGAGCACCTGCTGATGTTCGACGGCGTGAGCGGCGAGAAGATCATCGACATCCCGCTCGACAAGCGCTTTGCCAGGCGCTTCGGCAACCCCTACGCCGTGACGCACCGCGCCGACATCCATGGCTCGCTGCTCGACGCTTGCAAAGCGCTGCCGGAGCTGATCGAGCTTCGTACGGATTCCCGCGTCACGGGTTTTCGTCTTGAAAATGACGTTTTAGTCGAAACAACAAAAGGCAATCCCATCCCGGCCGCGGCCCTGGTCGGCGCCGATGGCGGCCGCTCGGTGATCCGGCAGACGATCGTCGGCGACCCGGCGCCGCCGGTGTCCGGGCACATGTGCTACCGCGCGGTGCTGCGCGCCGAGGACATGCCCAAGGACCTGCGCTGGCCGGCGGCAACGCTGTGGGCGGCGCACAACGCGCACATCGTGCATTACCCGTTGCGCGGCTGGAAGCTCTTCAACCTGGTGGCCACCATCATCGGTAAGCACACCAGCGGCGGCCACAACGAGCCGGCCGAGCCCGCCGAGGTGCTGCCGTTCTTTGCGCACTACTGCGAGAAGCCGACCAAGCTGATGCGCACGCCGAAGGAATTCAAGCGCTGGATGCTGCAATACCGCGAGCCGGTGGAGAACTGGAGCCGCGGGCCGGTGACGTTGCTCGGCGACGCCGCGCACTTCATGCTGCAGTACATGGCGCAGGGCGCAGCCATGGCGATGGAGGATGCCGTCTGCCTGGGCGCCTGCGCGGACGCGGCCGCCGGCAATTTCGAGAAAGCCTTCCTTGAGTATCAAAAAGCCCGCATGGTGCGGGCTTCGCGCGTGCAGGTCTCCGCCAACAGCCTGATCGGCATGATCTTCCACGTCCCCGACGGCATCGCGCGCCAGGTGCGCAACGACATGTACCGCGGCCGACCGGCCGAGCGCTACTACGACGCGATCGACTGGGTGTTCAGCGCGCCCGATTACGTGCGCAATTTTTCCAGGAAAAAGACCGCTACTCGACGCGCGCGCCGGAAGCCCTGACCAGGTCGCGGGAAATCTCGGCCACGGTACGCGTGCCACACAAACGCATCGAGCGCTCAAATTCGCTGGCGAGGATCTCGAGCGCGCGCTTCGCGCCCGCCTCGCCGCCCGCCATGCAGCCGAACAGCGTCGCGCGCCCGGTCAGCACGGCTTGCGCGCCCAGCGCGCGCGCCTTGAGGATGTCGACGCCGCGCCGTACCCCGCCATCGAGCAGCACCGTGAGCCTTGATCCGGCGGCCGCGACAACTTCTGGCAGCGCCTCGAGCGTTGCCGCCGCGCCGTCGAGTTGGCGGCCGCCATGGTTGGAGACCACCACGCCGTCGCAGCCGATCGAGGCGGCACGCGCGGCGTCGTCGCCGCGCTCGACACCCTTCAGCAGCAGCTTGCCCTTCCACAGGTCGCGGATGCGCTTCAGCGCCTCCCAGTCGAGCCCGGCATCCATTTCGCGGCCGACCGCGGTGGCGATGTCGACCTCTCCCTCCTGCGAGCTGAAGCGATAGCCGTCGAAGTTCGCCATGCCGGGCAGGCCATGGCGCATGATTTCCAGCAGCCAGGCCGGCTTGAAGATCACGTCGCGCGAATTGCGCCAGTTGGGCTTGAAGGGCGTGACGAAACCGTTCCTCGGATCGCGCTCCCGCTTACCCGACACCGGCAGGTCGACCGTGACCAGCATCGCCTCGTAGCCGGACTTGCCGGCCCTGGCGATCAGTTTCTCGCGGAATTCGTGGTCCTTGACGGCGTAGAGCTGGAACCACAGCCGCCCGCCAACCTCGTCGGCGACGCGCTCGATGGTGTAGGCAGCCGGCGTAGCGAGCGTGAAGGGCACGCCGAAGGCCTTGGCGGCGCGGGCGAGCGAGAGCTCCGCGCCGGCGCGGCCGGCGCTGATGCCGCCGGTCGGCGCGATCGCCAGGGGGAGATTCGCGGTTTTGCCAAACAGATCTGCCTTGGTATCAACAACGGAGACATTCACCAGCACCTTCGCCAGCAGTCGCACGCGCTCGAACGCGGCGCGGTTGCCGCGCAGCGTGGTCTCGTCCTCGGCGCCGCCGTCGAAGAAGTCGAAGATGGCGCGCGGCACGCGCCGGCGCGCGAGAAGGCGCAGGTCCTCGATGCTGACCGCGCGAGTCAGGTCCACTGCGGGTCAATCACGCGGCGGCGTTGCGGGCAATCGGTATTGCACTCCCCCGACGTACACGATGCCGGACTCCGGCTGCCGCGGCGCGGTCTGCACCGGCATGGCCGGGGCCGCCGGGGGAACGGGAGGGGGTGCAAAAAGCGCGAGCAGCAACCAGGGGCGCCAGCCTTCGACATGCACCCTGACCTTGATGTCGCTCGCCTGGACGGCGAGCGGCGCAGCCGCAAGACAAAGCTTTATCAGGAGCCGGGTCGCTTGCATAATCCGGCCTGCACTCTACCCCCGAAAGGCCCGCCCGTGTCCCGCCTGTTCGCCTTGCTGACGCTGCTGTTTCCCCTGCTCGCCACCGCCCAGGGCTTTCCGTCCAAGCCGCTGCGCATCGTGGTGCCGTTCACCCCGGCCGGGGCGGTAGACATCGCGACCCGCGCCCTCTCCTACGAGATGATCAAGATCCTCGGCCAGCCGGTGGCGGTCGAGAACAGGCCCGGCGCCGGTGGCAATCTCGGCGTGCAGGACGTGGCGCGCTCCGCGCCGGACGGTTACTCCCTGGTGATGAGCACCAGCGGCATCCAGGCGATCAACCCGGCGCTCTACGCCAAGATGCCGCTGGACCCGAACAAGGAGCTGCTGTCGGTCGCGCCGATCGTCTCGCTGAACAACGTGCTGGTGGTCCATCCCTCCGTGCCGGCGCGCAGCGTGAAAGAGGTAATCGCGCTCGCCAAGAAGGATCCCGGCAAGTGGACCTATGCCTCGAGCGGCAACGGCACCAGCATCCACATGTCGGGGGCCATGTTCACGCAGCTCACCGGCACCGACATCGTGCATATTCCGTACAAGGGCAGCGCCCCGGCGGTCACCGATCTTCTCGCCGGCCAGACCAGCATGATGTTCGACAACATCCCTTCGTCGCTGCCGCACATCAAGTCGGGCCGGCTGATCGCGCTCGCCACCACGGGCGCGAAACGCGATCCGGCGCTGCCGGACCTGCCGACGATCGCCGAGGCCGGCATCGCCGGCTACGAATCCGGCGTCTGGTTCGGCTTGATGGCGCCGGTCGGCACGCCGCGCGACGTCATCCTCAAGCTCAATGGCGCGGCGGTGCAGGCGACGAAATCACCGGAGTTCATCAAGCGCATGACCGACCTCGGCTACAACATCATCCCGGGCTCGCCCGAGGACATGAACGCGATGCTGAAGGCGGAACTCGCGCGCTGGGCGCCGATCGTCAAGGCCTCGGGCGCGAAAGTCGACTGATGCCTAAACGTCATCGCATCGAAGGCGTGCTCTCGCCGGTCGTCACGCCGTTCCGGAAGGACTACGCCCCGGACGCCGAGCGCTTCGTGCGCCATTGCCGCTGGCTGCTGAAGAGCGGCTGCGCGGGACTCGCCGTCTTCGGCACCAACAGCGAGGCCAACTCGATGTCGGTGGGCGAAAAGCGGCGCCTGCTCGAGGCGCTGGTGGCGGGCGGCGTGCCGGCCGCGGCGCTGATGCCCGGCACCGGGCACTCGGCGCTCAGCGACTCGATCGAGATGACCAAGGCGGCCGTGGACCTCGGCTGCGCCGGCGTGCTGATGCTGCCGCCTTTCTACTACAAGGGCGTGCCCGACGAAGGCCTGTACCGCAATTTCGCCGAGGTGATCGAGCGCGTGGGCGACGACCGGCTGCAACTCTACCTCTATCACATCCCGCCGGTTTCCCAGGTCGGAATTTCCTTGGATTTAATCGATAGATTAATTTCCAAATACCCGAGCATCGTCGCCGGGGTCAAGGACTCCTCGGGCGACTGGAACAACACCAAGGCGATGCTGGACGCCTTTTCCAAGCGCAATTTCGACGTCTTCGCCGGCAGCGAGGTGTTCCTGCTCGACAACATGAGGAACGGCGGCAAGGGCTGCATCACCGCCACCGGCAACGTCAACCCCGGGCCGATCGACCAGGTGTTCAGGAACTGGCGCTCGGCCGAGGCCGACAAGCTGCAGGCCGGCATCACCGCCACGCGCAAGATCGTGCAGAAGCAGCCGATGATCCCGGCGCTGAAAGCCGCCATCGCGCACTTCGGCAACGACGCCCAATGGAAGACCTGCCGCCCGCCTCTGATTGAACTGAATCCTTCTCAGGAAAAAGAGCTGATCACCGACCTCAAGGCGAACGGCTTCTCGATGCCCGGCCTGGCGGCGTGAAGACGGCGCTGGTCACCGGGGCCGCGAGCGGCATCGGTCGTGCAGTTTGTTCGCTTTTTGATAAATCAGGTTTTAAGGTCGTTCCCCTGGACAAAGAAAAAATTCCAGGCGGCATCACCTACGATCTGTCCGACCTCGCCGGCATCCCGAAGCTGATCGACTCGCTGGGCGAGATCGACGTGCTGGTCAATAACGCCGGCGTGCAAAACGCCGTTGCCATCGACAAATACACCGATGCGCAGCGCCAGCGCATCCTGCGCATCAACCTGGAAGCGCCGGTCGAGCTGATCCGCGCGGTGTCGAAGCAGATGGTGAAGCGCCGCAGCGGCCGCATCGTCAGCCTCGCCTCGGTCGCCGCCTACACCGCGCACACCGACCTCTGGTACGGCGTCACCAAGGCGGGCGTGGTGAGCTTCACGCGCAGCTTCGCGGCGACGCTCGGCCCGCAGGGCATCCAGGTGAACGCGGTGGCGCCCGGCCCGATCGACACGCCGCTGCTCGACCGGGCGCAGCCCGAGCGCATCGAGCAGTTGATGAAGGTGGTCTACACGCGCCGCAAAGGGCGCGCCGAGGAGGTGGCCGAGGCCATCCGCTGGCTCGCCGCGGACGCGCCGGAAATCATCAACGGCGCGGTGATCGACATCACCGACGGGTGCATGCTTCGCTAGGACCGCGCCGGGCGACATCCACCCAGGGGCTTCCCGGATAGATGCCGATGAACCACGTCCACGCCTTCATTTCGGCGTTGGCGATGTCCTTGAGCTCGAAATAGATTCCTCGTTCGCTGGGCGTGGTTACGTCTTCCACCGCCACGACGCCCAGGAAACACGGCTCGCCGGTCCGCAGCGAAAGATCATAGGCCCGCGCGCTGTCCAGCGGCACGGTGTAGAGATGGGGGACGACATAAGTGAGGTTGTTCCAGGTCGTGCGCACCGTGGTCAGCCGGTAGGGGCCGGGCTCGAGTCCGGAGAATACGAGGTAGCCCGCTACCGCCGTGCCCTCGAAGCGCCGGCCGTCGTCGATGCGCTCCAGGGTCCCGCCCGTCACCACCTGCAGAGACCTCGAGTCGTTGAACCCGCGTACCGAGGCGTCCACGCGCACCAGAACGAGCGCGCTCGTCGCCGGCGCGCCCGCCAGCGGCGGGGCGTTGAACCGGTCGACGCTCGAGCAGGCGCAAAGCCCGGCCAGCACCGACAAAACCGCAGTGAGATTCGCGCGCATGGATGGTTCCCGCCGCCGCTACGCTACCATGAGGGTCTGGATCCGCACGGAGGAGGCCTATGCTGACCCGCACTCAGAAGCCCTGGCCGCAAAACGCCTGGTACCAGGCCGCCTGGTCGCACGAGATCAAGGGCGATAAACCCCTTGCGCGCACCTTCCTCAACGAGCTGGTGGTGCTGTTCCGCGATGCGCAAGGCAAGGCGCGCGTGCTCGAGGACCGCTGCTGCCACCGCGGCACGCCGCTGCGCCTAGGCGAGGTGGTGCCCGAGGGCCTGCAGTGCGGCTACCACGGCATGGTGTACGACGGCAGCGGCAAGTGCGTGAAGATCCCGGGGCAGGACGCCATCCCGCCGCAGGCGAAGGTGCGCAGCTACCCCGTGGTCGAGCGGCAGAATTTCGTCTGGGTGTGGATGGGCGAGCCCGCCGCGGCCGACGCGTCGAAAATCGTCGACTACCCCTGGATCGACGACCGGGTGAACTGCCCGCACAGCTTCGGCATGAACAAGGTGAAGTGCAACTTCATGCTGCTGATGGACAACCTGATGGACCTCACCCACATCCCGCATATCCACAAGAAGACCATCGGCGGCGGCAAGGTCATGGAGCAGGTGAACGCTCGCATGGACGTCAAGCGCACCGAGCGCGGCGTGCACTACGTCCGCTGGATGCTCGGCATCACGCCCCCGCCCACCTACGTCAAGGCGGCGCGCTTCCCCGACGGCCTCAAGGTGGACCGCTGGCAGGAGTTCGAGTATGTCGCGCCCTGCTCGGTGATCCAGTGGACCGGGGCGCTGGAGACCGGCCACGGCGCCGAGCAGAATCGCGACCAGAGGGGCGGCTTCAGCCTGCGCCTCTACCACGGCGCCACGCCCGAGACCGAGACGAGTTGCTTCTACTTCTGGGCGCCGGGCAACGGCTGCGATTTCCACGACGACGAGTCCAACCAGAAGCTGCACAACGAGATTGCCAACACCTTCCTCGAGGACGTCGCCGTACTCGAGGCGCAGCAGCAGAACCTGTCGGCCGAACCCGATCGCGTGCTGATCGACCTGAAGCACGACATCGCGCGCCTGCCGGCGCGGCGCGCGCTGGACCGGATGATTCGCGAGGAGCTCGCGCAGCCCTAGCCGGGCCGGCTCAGTCGGCGTAGACCCCGGTCTTACGGATGATCGGCGTCCATTTATCGACTTCCGACCGCAGCAGCGCGCCCAGCGATCCCGGCGTCGCCTTGGCGACCGGCACCGGCTCCGCGCCGAGGTCGGCGAGGCGGCCCCTGAACGCCCCGTCCTGCACCGCGCCCTGCAGCGCGGCGACCAGCTTGTCGAGCGCGGGCTTTGGCGTGCCCTTGGGCGCGTAAAGCCCGTTCCACACGACGAGATTGAAGCCCGCGAGGCCCTGCTCCTGGAGCGTGGGGACGTCCGGCAGCGATGGATTGCGCGCCGCCGTCGTCACGCCGTAGACCTTGACGTTGCCGGAGCGGATCTGCGGCACGGTATTGGTGGTCTGGTCGCACATGAAGTCGGTCTGCCCGCCGACCAGGTCGTTCATCGCCGGCCCGGTGCCCTTGTACGGCACCGTGGTGAAATCCGCCTGCATGGCGTTCATCAGCAGCAGGCCGCACAGATAGGACGCCGAGCCGATGCCGGCATTGGCGTAGGTGAGCTTGTCCCGGTTGGCCCTGGCATAGACCAGGAACTCCGCGAAATTGGCCGACGGCGTCGCCTTCTTCGCGATCAGCGTCATCGGCACATCCGCGATCTGGCCGACATAGTCGAAATCGTTGAGCGTGTCGTAGGGGAGCTTCCGATACAGCGCCGGCGCAGTCGACATGCCGATGTGATAAAGCAGCAGCGTGTAGCCGTCGGCGCGCGCCTTCGCCACCCGATTGATGCCGATGATCCCGCCTGCGCCCCCGGCATTCTCGATCAGGATCTGCTGCTTCAATGGCTCCGTCATCGCCGCCGCCAGCACCCGCGCCAACGTGTCCGTCGGCCCACCCGCGGCCGCCGGTACGACGATGACGATCGGCTTCGTCGGGTAATCCTGTGCAATTACGCTCGTCGCCGTCAGCAACAAAAATGTCATGGCCGGAAAAAACATCCCTGACTGTTTCATATCAACCTCACCGGCTTTCCTTGTGCGTGGCGAGTAGCGCAAGGGTCGCTGCAGCGCCAATGAACGGCACCAGCCAGACGAAGAGCGCCTGGCGCCATTTCTGTTCCGGGGTAAAGGACTTGCTTCGTACCAAGCGCACCGTGACGTACGCCTGATAGAGCACTAATCCACCGATGCCATAGACGATGATGTCGGACATGCAATCGCCGATTATCTAGGAATAGGCGCGAAAGCGAATCGTCGGGTCGCGCTTGATCTGCTCGACCAGCGCCACTTCCCAGTCCAGGTATTCGCGCGCGTGTCTTGCGAAGCCCGAGGCGTGGTCGTAGGGCTTGTACCAGACGTCGTCGGTGGCAGTCGTGACGCGCTCGAGGCCGGACTCCCAGTCGCCCTTCCAGGCCTTGTTGCCGCCGTCGAGCACGCGGACTTCCGCTTCCGGCCACAGCGCCTGCGCCTCGGGCGCGGCAAGGTGGGCGAGGACGCCGTCTTCGGAAGTAAGAATCAGATTCTTTTCCAAAACGACCTTCTCCTTTGCTTCGTGAAGGCGGGACCGGACGGCCCACCAGGCGCCCGGGAGGTGCTTGGCGCGAAAGCGCAGGCTGGTGGAAAGATCGAGCACCGCGGCGCCGCTGGGAAGCTCGGACACCATCTGCCACGGCCCGGGTCCCGGGATCTTCGGGATGCGCGGCCCGGACTCCGTGGTTTCGAATTCCTCCAGCACGTAGACCTCGTTCCGGCCCATCTGGTTGAGCCAGGATGCGGTCATGATGGCGCGCACCAGCTCGGGGTCGACCAGCACGATGCGCGAATTGCGCACGCCGACGTATTCGTCGGTGGCCTGCACCAGCTGGCCGCCGGGCGCGTGGCGCGAGCCGGCCAGGCGCGAGTGCTCGAATTCCTCGCGCGTGCGCACGTCGAGCACGTACAGCGAGCGCGTCAGGTCTTTTCTCCAATCAATCAATTTCTCGAAGTTGCAGAATTGAACCTGGAACTTTTTCGCCACGCGCTCGGCCATGGCGAGCGCCTTCCGCTTGGCGTCGGGCGACGGCGTCGGCGCCACGCGATCCGCGCCTCTTTCGCACGCGAAGCCGGCCAGTTCCCAGCCCATGGTGCCGTCCTTCAGCGCCACCACCGGATTGGGAACGCCGGCGTTGCGCAGCGACTGGCAGCCGATGATGCTGCGCGTACGGCCGGCGCAATTGACCACCACCAGGGTATCGGGGTTGGGCGCGAGATCGGCGATGCGCCAGGCGAGCTCCGCCCCCGGCACGTCGATGCCCCCCGGGATGTTCATGCGCTGGTATTCCTCGAACGGGCGCGCATCCAGCACCAGCACGTTCTTGATGCCCCGCAGGCGCTTGAGCTCGCCGGGCGCGATGCGCGGCGTCTGGTAGCGCTGCTCGACGAACTCGCCGAAGGCCTTCGAGGGCACGTTGACGCCGCCGAACAGCTCGAAGCCCGCTGCTTTCCACGCTGCGCAGCCACCGTCCAGCAGCGTCACATCTGAAAAATGTAATTCTTGAAGACGGGAAAGTGATTTTTCGGCCAAACCCTCGCTGCCGCCATCGAAGACGACGATCGGCGCGTTCCTGCGCGGCACCAGGTCGGCGATCATCAGCTCCAGGCGCGAGAGCGGGCACGAGGAGGCGAAGAACGGGTGGCCGCGGTAGTGCACGCCCTGCTCGCGCACGTCGAGCAGGGCGAGCTCGCTGCCGCCGGCGAGTTTCTCCTGGAGCGCCGCCGGAGTTATTGCCGCGCCTCGCGGATGTCCGAATGCGGCGGAAATACCGCCCAGGCGCGCTCGTTGGGCTTGTAGTACTCGCGGTGGAACAGCTGCTCGAGCGCCAGGCCGTACATGTGAAAGTTAAGCAGCGGCTTCTCGATGTGGATCGAGTGCAGGTCCTCCGGCAGGAAGCTGACGCCGGTGCCCTGCTTGACGACGAACTGCCCCTTCTCGCGTACCCCGCCCTCCGGGACGCGGTCGTAGAAGCGGTTCAGCTCCTCGCCGGTGACGCCGACGATCACCGCCCAGGTGGTGTGGTTGTGCGCCGGCGTGCCGTAGTTGGCCGCCGACGCGTTGGCGTAAAGGGCAAAGCGATGATCCGAGTCCTCGGAGATGCGGTACAGGCAGGAATTGCGCTTCGACCCCGGCGCCGGCGGCGGGAAATCTTCGGTCGAAAACAGGTCCTTGCGCGCCGCGAGGCGCAGCAGCCGCGCCTTGATGGCTTCGAGACTCTGCCGGGTGACCCCGCCTTTCTTCTCGATCGCGCGCACGTCGGCGACGGCGGCTTCGATTTCGCGCTTGCGTTCGGCAATACGGTCCATGACGGCCTCCTCGGGAGTAGATTATCCCTTGAGGACAACCGAGGAGGCACGTCATGGTACTCAAGGTCGGCAGGGTCGACGTCTGGACCGGCACCATCGAGGATCGTCCCGGCGGCGCGGCCGCCACGCTGGACGCGCTGTCGCAGGCCGGCGCCAACCTGGAAATGGTGTTGGCGCGGCGGGCGCCCGAGCAGCCCGGCAAGGGCGTGCTGTTCGTCAGCCCGGTGAAAACCGGCAAGGCCATCAAGGCGGCGCAGGGCGCGGGCCTCGGCAAGCCGATCGGCATTCACTCGTTGCGCATCGAGGGCGGCGACAAGGCGGGCCTCGGTGCCGCCATCTGCCGCGCGCTCGCGGGCGCCGGCATCAGCTTCCGCGGCCTGACGGCGATCGCCCTCGGCCGCAAATTCGTCAGCTACGTGGCCTGCGATACCGACCACGATGCGACGCGGGCAGTGCAGGTGCTGCGCAAGCTGAAGTAGCTACCGGACGCGGTAGATCTCTTCCTCGAACCTGCCGCGCGACACCAGCAGGGAAGCGCGGCGCTTGTCGCTCAGCGCCGTAATGAGAGCCCGCTCGCCCTTGCCTTCCCACAGCACTTTGTAGAGCTCGCGCGGCGGCGCGTCGGGGCGATCGGGGAACTCGCGCTCCTCGGCGCTCGGCTTGCCGTAGCGGCTCTTCAGCACGCCAGCCATGCGCTCGGCAAACTTGAAATCGAAGCGCACGTCGAAAGCCTCGACCGCGTCCTTCTTCAGGTAGAAAGTGATGCGGGTCTCCATGCCGGCGAATACCGCCTTGGCATCGTCGCAACGGCGATCGGCCGCCATGCTCGCCCACTCGAGCGGCTTGCAGCGCGCGCTCGGATAGCGCTTCCTGACCTCGCGCTCGCTCGCACCAAGGGGAACGCCGTCGGCGTCATAAACAGCAAATACATTTCCTGCAAAAGCCAGAAACGCAAAGGCTCCAACCCACCCTTTCAACCGGACACCAGCCGGCCGCCGAGCATCGACAGGCGCTCGGCCATGATGGAGAGGAAGGCCTCGTTGAAGCGCGCGCGGCAGCCCTCGGAGAGCCCGTCGACATCCTGCACCCGCATGCGCATCGCCCAGCTTGGCTCGATCGCCGTGACGGTGGCGCTGCGCGCGTTGTTGTCGCGCCGCGCGTAAGCCATCTCGCCGACGCATTCGCCGGGGCTCACGGCGTTGAGCAGCTTGCCGCGCTGCGTCACCTTGAGCAGGCCCGAGGCGACGATGTAGAAGTGCTCGTCGGTCGTCCCCTCGCTGATCAGCTCCGCGCCGGCGCCATGCTGCTTCCACTTCGAGGTGCGCACCACCTCCCACAGCTCGACGTCGCTGAAGCGCTTGAAGAACTTCAGCCGCCGCGAAGCGCCGAATTTCTCCGCGTCGAGCAGGTCGCCGCCGCTCTTGCCGCTGCGCGCCAGGCTCGCCAGCGCGTCGCCGAATTCCTCCCAACTCGAGTAGCGCGCCTCGCGCGTCTTGCTCATGGCGCGACGCACGACGTCGTCGAGGCCGGGCGGCGAATCGGGCCGCAGCGACGAGGGCAACGGCGGGTCGGTGTTGAGGATCGCCTCGATCAGCTCGTAGGTGGTGCCGCCGTTGAACGGCCGGCGGCTGGTGAGCAGGTGATAGAGCACGGTGCCGAGCGAATAGACGTCGGTACGCCAGTCGATCTCCTCGCCCTTCACCTGCTCGGGCGACATGTAGGAGGGCGAGCCGACGCCCGCGACCTGCGTCACATCGCTGCGCGCGAGCTGCGCCGCGCCGAAGTCCGCCACCTTGATGTCGAAGTCGCCGTCGATCAGGATGTTGGCCGGCTTGATGTCGCGGTGCACGACGCCGAGGCCGTTGGCGAATTCGAGCGCCTTGCAGCACTTGTAGCCGATCTCGATGACCTGCTCGGGCGAGAGCAGCGCGTTCGGCCGGCAGCGCTCGCTCAGCGGCTCGCCGTGCACCAGCTCCATCACTAGGTAGCGCAGCGGCTCGGCGCCGGAGATGTCGTCGATGCCGGCATCGAAAATGCTGATGATGTGCGGGTGGCGCAGCTTGCCGGCGAGCGCGGCCTCGTTCTGGAAGAAGCGCAATTGCTTGCGCGCGACGTCCGGGTCGCTCGACAGGCGCTCCATCACCTTGAGCGCCACCTCGCGCTGCGCGAAGGGGTCGGCGGCGAGATAGACCGAGCCGGTTGCACCCTTGCCGAGGAGCTTCCTGACCTCGTATTTGCCGATGCGTTGCGGGATTTCAGGCGATGGGGACATTGCGGGCGAAGCCATCGTACAGGTCGAGCAGGCGCTCGCGCCAGGAACAAAGTGGACTTTCCGGCCCCAGCACTTCCTGCGGGCTCATGACGCGAGCCCACTGGAACACCGAGAACAGCGCGAAATCCGCATAGGCAGGATGCTCGCCGCAGGCGTAGGGCTGGCGCTTGAGCGCTGCCTGCAGAGGCTCGAGCGTGCGGCCGAGACGCCGCAGCGCGTCCTCGCGCTTCTCGCGCGTCTCCTCCAGCGTTTTCTTCAGGATGCCTTCCATGGTGCGCCGGAAGTATTCGTCGTCCGCCGGGTCGACCCTTTCATGGATGTCAGACACGATCACCTGCAGCATCGCCGGCACCAACTCGCGGTCTACCCAGACGCAGAACGTCTGCGTAACCCCGCGGCCGATGGCGCCACCGAACAGCGACGGCGCGTCGGGATAGCGCATCTCAAGATGCTCCGCGATTTTCCAGGAGTCGCGTACTACCGTTTCACCGTCGCGGATGATCGGCACGGTCTTGCCGCCGGAGAATGCGATCGCCTGCTTGTCGCTCATGCAGACCGGCTGCGTCTCGAAGGCAAGCCGCTTATGGGTGAGCGCCATCCGCGTGCGCCAGGAAAACAGGCTGTAGCGCCGCTCGCTTTTCCCCTTTAATTCCCACAGCGTGATCATGCGGCTTTTTTAGTGTCCTTCACTTCGTGGCTCGCCGGGCGGGCTTTGACGCGAAGCTCCGTCTGCTCGGCGCGCTCGCGCGGCGCGTTGCGGTAGGCCTGGTCGCGGCCGGAGAGATACTGCGGCGGCCAATGCTGGCCCAGGTGCTGATACCACGCCGCCGCCTGCAGCGTGAAATACGGATTGGCGAGGTGCGGGCGGGCGAGCGCCACCAGGTCGGCCTTGCCCGAAGCGAGCAGCGTGTTCGCCTGGTCGGGCGTGGTGACCGCGCCCACCGTCATGGTGGCGATGCCGACCTCGTTGCGGACCCAGTCCGCGAACGGCGCCTGGTACATGCGCCCGTAGATCGGCTTCTGGTCGTGCACCGTCTGGCCGGTGGAGCAGTCGATCAGGTCGCAACCCGCCGCCTTGAGCAGCCTCGCCACCGCCATCAGGTCCTCGCCGGTCAAGCCGCCCGGCGCCCAATCGGTGGCCGAGATGCGCGCGGACATCGGTTTCGCTTCGGGCCAGATCTTCCGGCAGGCCTGGAAAACTTCCAGGGGGAATCGCATCCGGTTTTCGATCGAGCCGCCGTACTGATCTTTCCGCTTGTTGGTGAGAGGCGAGATAAAGCTTGCCAGGAGATAGCCGTGCGCCATGTGAAGTTCGAGCATGTCGAACCCGGCCTGTTCTGCGAAAACAGTACTGCGCTTGAAATCGGCGATGATCTTGTCCATATCCGCGCGAATCATCTCGCGTGGCACCTGCGAAATCCCCTCGTAGTAGGGAATGGGCGAGGCAGAGATGACGGGCCAGTTGCCCGCCTCCAGCGGATGGTCCATGCGCTGCCAGCCGAGCTGCGTCGAGCCCTTGCGGCCCGAGTGGCCGAGCTGCATGCACAGTTTCGCCTTCGAATTCGCGTGGCAGAAGTCGACGATGCGCTTGAAGGCATCGCGTTGCGCCTCGTTCCACAGCCCGGTGTCTCCCGGCGAGATGCGCGCCTCGGGCGAAGGGCAGGTCATCTCGACGTACACCAGGCCGGCGCCGCCGACGGCGCGGCTGCCGAGATGCACGAAGTGCCAGTCGCCCGGCACGCCGTCGACCGCCGAGTACTGGTCCATCGGCGAGACCACTACGCGGTTCTCGAGCCGCATGCCGCGCAGGCGAAACGGCATGAACATCGGCACCGGCGGGTTGTTGAGGTCGATGTCGAAGCCCTGCGCCCCGACCTTCCCCGCGAACCAGCGATGCACCTGCTTGATGAAATCGGGATCCCGCAGCTCGAGGTTCTCCCAGGTGATCTGCTTGGAGCGCGACATCACGCCGAAGGCGAACTGCTGCGGCTCCATGCCCCAGTAGCGCTTCATATGCTCGAACCAGGCAAGCGACACGTTGGCCGCGTGCTGGGTCTTTTCGACTTCCTCCCGACGCGCAGTGTCGTAAATGCGCAAGGCTTTTTTTAATTCGGATTCTTTCTTAATGCATTCAAATAGCGCAATGGCGTCCTCCATCGCCAGCTTGGTGCCGGAGCCAATGGAGAAATGCGCCGTCGCTTTCGCATCGCCCACGAGCACCGCGCTCATTTTCCCTTCCTCTTTCACCCAGGTCTTGTTGGTGATGGTCGGGAAATTGCGCCACAGCGAGCGGTTGGCGATGAGCGGATGTCCTTCGAGCTCCCCGGAAAAAACCTTTTCCAGGATCGGTATCATTTCCTGCTCGTTCTTGCGGTCCAATCCAAAATTCTTCCACGTCTGCTCGTCGGTCTCGATCACCCAGGTCGAGCGGTCGGGCTCGTACTGGTAGCAATGCGCGACGATCAGGCCTGCGGGCGTCTCGTGGAAGAAGTACTTGAAGGCGTCGAACGGCTTGGTCGAGCCGAGCCAGGTGAACTTGTTCGGGCGCAGGTCGACGCTCGGCTGGAAATGGTCCTTGTACTTCTCGCGAATGCGCGAATTGATGCCGTCGGCCACCACCACCAGGTCCGAATCGGCGAATTCCTCCAGCCCCTCGACCTCGCGCTGGAAGCGCAACTGCACGCCGAGCTCGCGGCCGCGGTCCTGCAGGATGTTGAGCAAGGCCACGCGCGAGCAGCCGCAGAAGCCGTTGCCGCCGGAGCGCAGCACCTGCCCCTTGTAGACGACGTCGACGTCGCCCCAGTAGGCGAAGCGCCGGCGGATGCGCTCGTAGCTCGCCGTGTCGTAGAGCTTGAAGGTGTCGAGCGTCTGGTCGGAGAACACCACGCCGAAGCCGAAGGTGTCGTCCGGGCGGTTGCGCTCGTAGACCGTGATGTCCCAGCGCGGCCAGGCCTTTTTCGCCAGCAGCGCGAAGTACAGGCCGCCGGGACCTCCACCAATGATGCTCACCTTCATGGGATCACCGCCGTCGCTTCAATTTCGAGGCGCGCCTCGTTCTCCATCAGGCCGCTCACCTGCACCACCGCCATGGTGGGATAGTGCTTGCCCATCAGCTCGCGGTAGGCAGTGCCGACATCCTTCAGCGCCGCGAGGTATTCCTGCCGGTCGAGCACGTACCAGGTGAGGCGCACGATGTGCTCGGGTTTGCCTTTCGCCTCTCCCAGAACAGAAATAATATTTTTGAGCGCTTGCTTGAATTGACCCGCAAAACTTTTTTCCTTCCACTCGCCCTGCCCGGTCCAGCCGATCTGGCCGGCGATGAAGACCAGCTTGCCGGAAGCGGCGATGCCGTTGGAAAAGCCCTTGGCGCGCGCCCAGCCCGGGGGTTGCAGGATATTCATGGGGATGTCCTCAGCTTGAAGCGCTGCAGCTTGCCGGTCTCGGTGCGTGGCAGCGCGTCGACGAAATCGATGGCGCGCGGGTATTTATACGGGGCAATAGCTGCTTTGACATGGTCTTGCAGCGCCTTCACCATCAGGGAATTCGCGGTGTGGTTGGGTTTTAAAACGACAAAGGCCTTGACGATCGTTCCTCTCTCTTCGTCAGGCGTGCCGATCACGCCGCATTCGGCCACCGCCGGATGCGCGAGCAGCGCGTCCTCCACCTCGGGGCCGGCAATGTTGTAGCCGGCCGAGATGATCATGTCGTCAGTGCGCGACTGGAAGAAGAAGTAGCCGTCCTTGTCCATGACATAGGCGTCGCCGGTGATGTTCCAGCCGTTGCGCACGTAATTCTTCTGCCGCTCGTCAGCGAGATAGCGGCAGCCCGTGGGTCCCTTCACCGCGAGGCGTCCGACTTGGCCTGGCGCACAAGGATTTCCTTTTTCATCAAAAACAACTGCCTTGTAACCAGGAATGGGGTAACCCGTCGCGCCGCGGCGCACCTTCTGCTCGGTGTGCGAGATGAACATGTGGATCATCTCGGTCGAACCGATGCCGTCGATGATCTCGATGCCGGTGGCGGTCTTGAACAGCTGCCGCGTCGCATCCGGCAGCGCCTCGCCGGCAGAGATGCATTTCCTCAGTGATTTCAGGTTGAATTTCTTGGCCAGCAGAGCAATATTCCGGTACATCACCGGCGAGGTGAAACAGACCGTGGCCTTGAATTTCTGAATGGTCTCCAGCAGCGTTTCCGGCGTCTGCTTCTCCACCAGCACCGTGGACGCGCCGTAGCGCAGCGGAAAAGTCAGCAGGCCGCCGAGGCCGAAGGTGAAGGCAAGCGGCGGCGTGCCGCAGATCACGTCGTCACGCCGCAGGCCGACGATCGAGCGCGGAAAGCAATCGCTCATCGCCAGGACGTCGCGATGGAAATGGACCGTGCCCTTGGGCTTGCCCGTGGTGCCCGAGGTAAAGGCGATCAGGGCGACGTCCTCGGCCGCCGTATCGACATTCCTGAATTCGGTGGCTTGCCGCGCGATCAGGGCGTCGGTCTCGTCGTCGTGCCAGAAGCGGACGGTTCTCAGCGTCGGGCAGGCCGCGACCGCCTGCAGCAGATCCCCCGCCAGCCGCTTGTCGCACAAGGCGTGGCTGATTTCGGCCTTGGTGATGACATCGGTCAGCTCCTTCGCGCGCAGCAGCGGCATGGTGGCGACGCAGATGCCGCCAGCCTTCATGACCGCCAGCCAGGCCGCCGCCATCATCGGGCTGTTGGCGCCGCGCAACAGCACGCGATTGCCCGGAACCACGCCCATATCGCGCACCAACAGGTGGGCGATGCGGTTCGCTTGCGCCTGTAGCTGGGCATAGGTGCATTCCCCCTCCAGCGAGCGCAGCGCCACGCGGCCGCCTGCACCGCGCAGCAGCGCCCGGTCGAGCAGCTCGGTGGCGCAATTGAGGTGCCGGGGATAGCGCAGCTCCGGCCGCTCGAACAGGAGCTCGGGCCACAGCTCGCGCGGCGGCAGGTTGTCGCGCGCAAACGTGTCGCGGTGGGCGGTGGCGCTCACGGGTTTTTCAGCAGGTCGCGGGCGATGATCAGCTTCTGCACCTCGGTCGCGCCCTCGTAGATCCGCAGCGCCCGCACCTCGCGGTAGAGCTTCTCCACCGGGTTGCCGCGCATGACGCCGAGGCCGCCGAGGATCTGCACCGCGTCGTCGATCACGCGTTGCGCCGACTCGGTGGCGAACATCTTCGCCATGGCCGCCTGGCGGGTGATTTTCCTGGCGTGCACATCCCGCTCCCAGGCGGCGCGGTACGCAAGCAGCGCGCCAGCGTCGATGCTCGTCGCCATGTCGGCGAGCTTGGCCTGCGTCATCTGGAAGTCGGACAGCCTCTGGTTGAACATCGGTCTGTTTTTCGAATGTCGAATGGATTCATCCAAAGCACGCCGCGAAAACCCCAGCGCCGCACCGGCAACCGTGGTGCGGAAGATGTCGAGGTTGCGCATCGCCAGCTTGAAGCCTTGCCCTTCCTCTCCAAGAAGAATTCCATGGGCCGCGCGAAGGCGAATCACGGCCATCGGGTGCGGAGCGACGATCTGGATGCGCTCGGAGGCATCCACCTCCTTCGCGTCGACGACGAACGCACTGATGCCGGCATCGGCTTTCGCGAACACGACGTAGAAACTCGCGATACCGCCGTTCGAGATCCAGGTCTTGGTGCCGTCGAGCACCCAGCCCTTGCCCTGGCGTTTCGCCGTCGTGGTCATCGCCTGCACGTCGGAACCGGCGTCCGGCTCCGACAGGGCAAACGCGGCAATGGCGTCGCCGGAGGCGGCTTTTTTAAAGTATTGGTTCTTTTGCTGGTCGGTGCCGGCAAGCGCGATCGGACCACTGCCCAGCCCTTGCATGACGAACGCAAAATCCGCCAGGCCGGCGTGATAGGCGAAGACCTCGCGCAGCAGCGCGATCGAGCGGACGTCCGGCTTTTCGCTGACGCAGTGATGCAGAAAGCCCGCGCAGCCCAGGTCCTGCACCAGGCGCTTGCAGATGACGTCGGCGTTGTCGCCATGGGCATGACCGAGGTTGTCCTTCGCCCAGGCTTCCGCCTCGCCGGCCAGTTTCTGATGCTTGGCGTCAAAGAAAGGCCACTGCAGATGCGCGAAGCGGTCCATCAATCTCCCTCGAAGGACGGCTTTTTCTTCGCCGCGAAGGCCTCGTAGGCGCGGCGGAAGTCCTTGGTCTGCATCAGCGCCGCCTGCGCCTGCGCCTCCATCTCGATGGCGTCGTCGATGCCCGCATTCCACTCTTCGTGCAGCATCCCCTTGGTCACGGCGTGAGCGGCGGTCGGCCCCGTGGCGAGGTCCTGTGCCGTTTTCATGGCGAGATCGAGCACCGGCTCCCCGATGCGGTTGAAGAATCCCCAGGCGAGCCCTTCGTTGGCATCCATGGAACGCCCGGTGTAGAGCAGCTCCGCGGCGCGCCCCTGCCCGATGATCCGCGGCAGCACGGCGCAGGCGCCCATGTCGCAGCCGGCGAGTCCCACGCGCACGAAGAGGAACGCCACCTTCGCGTTCGGCGCGGCATAGCGCAGGTCGGCGGCCATGGCGAGGATGGCGCCGGCGCCGGCGCATACCCCGTCCACCGCGGCGATTACCGGCTGCGGGCAATGGCGCATGGCCTTCACCAGGTTGCCGGTCATGCGCGTGAACTCAAGCAGCTGCGGCAGCGCCATCCTGGTGAGCGGCCCGATGATTTCGTGCACGTCGCCGCCGGAACAGAAGTTGCCGCCGGCGCCTGTCAGGACGATGCTTTTTACCGAAGACTCTTTCTTGAGCGAACCAAAAAAGTCCCTCAACTCTGCGTAAGACTCGAAGGTCAGGGGATTCTTGCGCTCGGGGCGATTGAGCGTGATGACGCCCACCTTGCCCTCGAGGCGCCACTGGAAGTGCTGCGGTGACTTCATGCGCTGCCCTCCATCGCATGCTGCTTGAGTTTGGCGAGCAGCCGCAGCAGCTCGTCCTTTTCGCGCGCGCTCATTCCGGCGAGCAGTCCCACCACCCATCCCTCGTGCTCGCGCGCCATCTCGGCGAAGGTCCGGTCGCCGGCGCGGGTCAGGCGGATGCGGAAAGCGCGGCGGTCGGCCGGCTCGTCGAGCCGCTCGACCAGGCCCTCCTTCTCCAGCTGGTCGACGATGGCGGTGACGTTGCCGCCGGTGACCATCAGCAGGCGCGACAGCTCGTTCATCTTCAGCCCCTCGGCGTGGCGCTCGAGCTGCGCCATCAGGTCGAAGCGCGGCAGCGTGGTGCCGAAGCGGCTGCGCAGCCGCGAGCGCACCACGGTCTCGATCATCTGCGTGCAGGTGAGCAGGCGCAGCCAGATGCGCAGCGCGCGGTGGTCGTCGGCGCGGGCGATGAATTCGCGGTCGATGCGGCGCTCGGCGCGCCGGGGCATGCTCATGGCATTACTCCAAGCCTTAATAGATGAAGCTTGAAGCAGTTTGCCCCGCCTTGTCAATCAGCCGCGCGCCGGGTCCTTGGCCGGCAATACCTCGTTGAAATGCGGCATCTTTTTCCACCCCGGCACCGGCGCCTCCACCCCCTCGCAGGGGACGTAGGGCGAGGCCTCCACAACCTGCATGCGGTGGATGTAGCGCGGGCAGTTGGGAAAGATGTGTTCGGCCCGCACGCGCACGATCGCCTGCGCGCCGACGAAGTCAGCCAGCAGCGGGTCCTTCAGGTGCAGCGACGCCACGCCATTCACCCGCAGGCGCTTGGGCTGCTCGAAGTCGATGAACAGCAGGCCGACGTTCGGATTGGCGGCGAGGTTGCCCAGGCTCTTGAACATGCCGTTGCCGTCGTAGCTCGGGAAAGCGAGCGTGTCCTCGGCCACCACGCGCACGAAGCCTGCAGCACCCCCCTTGTAGGAGCAGTCGGGACGGCCCTGCGCATCGGCCGTAGCGAGAAAGAACAAGGTTTGCCGGGCGATAAAAGCGCGATCCTCGTCGCTGAAGCGCGCGCGCAGCAGCTTTTCGGCCAGCCGGTCGGCGATGCGCCGGCTGTCGAAGCGGTCCTGCAGCTTGCGGCTGTGCTCGTGGTACAGGGGCCTATCCATGCTCGGTCTCCGGTTATCGGCGTGGGGATATGGGAAACTTACCCCATGACGCGATGGCTGATTATCCCGCTCGCCGCGGCCTCCCTGGGCGCCGCGGCGCAGGCGCCCGCCGGCAAGCCGGCAAACCCGACCGAAAACGACGCGGTGACCTCGATCGTCGAGTGCATGGCGCCCGGCCTGCCGGAGGACTGGAGCGAGGCGGTGATGATGGTGCAGCTCGCCAAACCTGGCGACGAGAACGTCGCAGTGCAATACTTGTTTGCGCGCCGCGGCGCGGCGGTGCCCGACGAGCGCTTCATGCCCTGCGACGTGCGCACGCCTGCCGTGGCGCTGATGGGGGTGCGACAGCAGCAGCCGCAGGCGCTGCGCGGCTGGACCGGCGCCCGCCTCACCATCTTCCGCGACGGCAAGTTCAGCCTGAAGTACGAGTACCCGAAAAACTAGACCTCAGGCCTTGCGCAGGAAATCGAAATCGCAACCGTGCTCCGCCTGGAGCACATGGTCCATGTAGAGCTTGGCGTAGCCCCGGGCGGGCGCGGTGACCGGTGCTTTCCAGGACGCTTTTCGCTTCTTCAACTCATCTTCGCCGACGACAAGCTCGATTTTTCGCTGTTGCACCGATAAGCGGACGCGGTCGCCGTTCTTCACCAGCGCAAGCGGCCCGCCGACTGCCGCTTCCGGCGAGACATGCAGCACGATGGTGCCGTAGGCGGTGCCGCTCATGCGCGCATCCGAGATGCGCACCATATCTTTCACGCCAGCGCGCGCCAGCTTTTGCGGGATCGGCAGGTAGCCCGCCTCCGGCATGGCGTAGCCGGACTTCGGTCCGGCGTTCTGCAGCACCATGAAGTCGCCGGCCGCGACGTCGAGCGCCGGGTCGTCGACGCGCGCCGCGAGGTCGTCGAGCGACGAGAACACCACTGCCCGCCCCTCTTTCTCGAATAGCGCCGGGTCGGCCGCCGAGCGCTTGAGGATGGCGCCGTTGGGCGCGAGCGAGCCGAACAGCGCCACCAGGCCGCCCACCGGCGAAATCGGATTCTTCAATTCGCGAACGACCGCGCGATCAACCCAGGAATTCTGTTTTTCAAGAACATCGCCCAAGGTCCGGCCGGCGACCGTCATGCAGTCGAGGTGCAGCAACGGCTTCAGCTCGCGCAGCACCGCGCCGACGCCGCCCGCGGCGTACAGGTCCGACATGTAGTACTGGCCGGTGGGCTTCAGATCAACCAGCACCGGCGTGGAATCAGAAAGCTTGTTCAGATCATGCAAGGAAATCTTTATTCCCGATCGTCCCGCGATCGCCGTCAGATGGACGATTGCATTGGTGGAGCCGCCGATGGCGAGCAGCACGCGCAAGGCGTTCTGCACCGACTTTTCGGTGATGATTTCGGAGGGACGGATCGGCGCTTTCGTCATCTCCACGGCACGCCGGCCGCTGGCCTCGGCGGCGCGCAGGCGGTCGGCGTGCACCGCCGGAATCGCCGCCGTTCCGGGCAGCGCCATGCCCAGCGCCTCGGCAATCGCCGCCATGGTGGAAGCGGTACCCATCACCGCGCAGGTACCGGCGGTGGTCGCCAGGTTGCCTTCGATCTCTTCTATTTCGGCGGCATCCACTTTTCCAGCCCGATGCAGGGCCCAGAAGCGCCTGCAATCCGTGCAGGCGCCGAGGCGCTCGCCGCGGAAGGAAGTCGGCATCATCGGCCCGGCGAGCAACTGCACTGCCGGCACGTCGGCCGAGGCGGCGCCCATCAGCTGCGCCGGCACCGTCTTGTCGCAGCCGCCCACCAGCACCACGGCGTCCATCGGCTGCGCGCGGATCATCTCCTCGACGTCGACCGCCATCAGGTTGCGGAACATCATCGAGGTGGGACTGAGGAATACCTCGCCGAGCGATACCGTCGGAAACTCGATCGGCAGCCCGCCCGCGGCCAGCACGCCGCGCTTGACTGCCTCGATCAGCTCGGGGAAATGGCGATGGCAGTTGTTGAAGCCGCTGCGCGAATCGGCGATGCCGATCACCGGCCGCGCCAGCATTTCGCCCGAGTAACCCATGCTCTTGGCGAACGAGCGGCGCAGATAGAGTGAAAAGCCGGCGTCGCCGTAGTTGGTCAGCCCGCGACCGAATCCCTTCTTGCTCATGGCCACACCTCGCGCGCCACCGCCATCGCCAGCTCGAGCTTGCGCCGCGTGTCCCCCGGCGTCACGGCCTGCCCGCCGCCGCCGCCGCTCGAGAAACCGCACTGTGGCCCGATGCCCAGTTGTTCGAGCGCAAGGTATTTTGATGCGGCTTTGATTTTCCCGATCAATTGCTTTTTCTCCTCGAGCACCGGCGTCTTCGTCGAGATCAGCCCGAGGATGACACGCTTGCCCTTCGGCACGAAGCGCAGCGGCGAAAAATCGCCCGCGCGGTCGCTGTCGTATTCCAGGCAGTAGATGCCGGCGTCGAGGCGGTTGAACAGCGCGTCGGCGATCGGCTCGTAGCCGCCCTCCGCCATCCATGCCCCCTTGAGGTTGCCGCGGCACAGATGGATGGCCACCGTCATGTTCCCTGGTTTTTTTGCAACACAGTCATTGAACAAGCGGACGTACCGCTCCGTCAATTCAACCGCATCCTCGCCGCGCGCCTTTACATCGTCGCGCGCGTGCGCGTCACAGTTGCAAGGCAGCGCCGTATCGTCCAATTGCAGATAGGTGCAGCCTTCGGCGGCAAGGTCGGCGATCTCCTCCCGGTAGATCGTCACCAGGTCCTGGAAGTAAGCCTCGCGGTCGGCATAGGCCGACCGGTCGAAAGCTTTCGGTCCGAGAAAGTAGTGCATGACATCGGGCGCCGCGATGGTCACCTTGGGTACGCCTTTCTTCACCGACTGCTTGAGAAAGCGGTAGTCGTCCGCAACGATGCGCTGGCGCCGGCGCAGCGGCGCCTTGGCGTAGGGCGAGGCGGCGACGCCGATGACGCGGCTGTCGTCCCTGAACGTCAGGGTGCCATCGCGCAAGCCGAAGCCGTCCACCGCGTCGATGAATCCTGCCGACCAGCTGCGCCGGCGGAACTCGCCGTCGGTAACGCTCGGCAATCCGATCGATTCTTGGAATGAGACGACATCGCGGATGCTTTGATCCTGGACTTTTACAAAATCGGCCTTTGCTAGCTGACCGGCCTTGAACGCGCGCGCCGCCTGGAGCAGCGGTTCCGGGCGTACGAAGCTTCCCACATGCTCGACGCGAAAAGGCGCCGTCATTTCGAGTACTCCGCCCGCAGCAATTTCGCGCCCTCGACCATGGCGCGCAGCTTGCCGTCGGCGACTTCGCGCGGCAGGTACTTCATGCCGCAATCGGGCGCCACGACGACGTTCTCGGGCGAAACGAACTTCAGCGCCCGCTTGATCCGCTCGGCCACCTTCTGCGCCGTCTCGATCGTCATATCGGAGAGGTCGATGCAGCCCACCATGATTTTCTTGCCGGGAAGCTTTTGCAGAACGGCACAGTCAAGATTGGATTGCGCCGTCTCGATCGACACCTGCTTGCAGGAGCAGCCGGCGAATTCCGGCAGGAACGAGTAGCCCTCGGGACGCGCATGGATGATGGCCGCATAGCCGAAGCAGATATGCACTGCCGTCTCGCCGGCAATGCCTTCGAGGGCGCGATTGAGCGCCTTGAGGCCGAATTGCCGCGCCTTCTCCGGCCGCGCCTGCATGTAGGGCTCGTCCACCTGCACGATGTCGGCGCCGGCCGCGAACAGGTCGCGGATCTCCTCGTTCACCGCGGCGGCATAGTCGAGCGCCCCTTCTTCCTCGGACTGATAGAAGTCGTTCTGCGCCTGCTGGAACATGGTGAAAGGCCCGGGGACGGTGATCTTGATTTTTTTTGCCGTGTGTCGCTTCAGGAATTTCAAATCATCGACTTCCACCGCGTGCCGGCGCCGGATCTTGCCGACGATACGCGGCACGGGATTCGGGTGCCCCGAGCGATCGAGCGCCGTGCCGGGGTTGTCGGTGTCCACGCCCTCGAGCGCGGTGGCGAAGCGGTTGGAGTAGCTCTCGCGCCGGATCTCGCCGTCGGTGATGATGTCGAGGCCGGCCGCCTCCTGCGCGCGGATGGCGATGCGCGTGGCGTCGTCCTGCGCCTCGGCGAGCAGCGGCTCGGGCACGCGCCAGAGCTCGCGCGCGCGCACCCGCGGCGGAAAGCGCCCGGCGAGCTTCTTGCGGTCGATCAGCCATTCGGGCTGCGGATAGCTGCCGACCAGCGTGGTGGGGAAAAGCATGGATCCCTAGTCCTTGGCGTCGACGAATTTCGGCGAGGTCTTGCGCAGCCGCGCCGGGTCGATGCGACCGCTCCTCTGAATATAGCTCCAGGCGAACTCGCGCGGCGCCAGTTTCATGTGCTCCGGAAAGCGGTCGTACCAGGCGCCACTCGCGTCGGCCGCGGCGACCAGCTTGTCGACGATCGGCCGCCGCGCGTCCTCGAAGGCCCGGAGGGCCTCGGGCAGCGCATGTTCCCCCAGCGCCTTGACCAGCGCAATGGCGTCTTCCATCGCCAGCCGCGTCCCCGAACCGATCGAGAAGTGCGCCGTGCGCAGCGCGTCGCCGATGAGGACAATGTTGCCCACTGACCATCGCCGGTTGCGTACATTAGGGAAGCTGCGCCAGATCGACTTGTTCGACACTAGCGGCGCGCCGTCCAAGACCGGCGCATAGACGCGCTCCAGGCAAGCCCGCGTCTCCTCCTCGCCCATGGTAGCGAAGCCAGCCCGCTTCCAGGTCGCCGTGTCGCACTCGGTGACGAAGGTGCTCATGCCGCCGCCGTGCCGATAGTGGTGCACGTTGAACGTGCCGAGTTCGTGCTCGAGGAATGTCTGCGTCAGCTTCTCGAAGCGCCGCGGCGTGCCGTACCAGGCGAACTTGTTGGTGCAGTGCGTGATACGCGTGCCGAAGTCGCGCGTGCTCCGCACCGCGGAGTTGGCGCCGTCGGCGGCGACCACCAGATCGTAGCCCTGTAGTTCTGCTTCTTCAAGAATTGCTTTCTGGAATTCCGGAGAAATGCCGACACTTGCGAGCTGCTTTTGCATCAGCTGGAGGAACTTGAGCCGGCCGATGGCGGCGAAACCGATGCCTTCGATTACATTGCGCTCGCCGCGATGCGCTACGACCAGGTCCACCCAGGCCTCGAGCTGCGGCGTAATGCGCTCATAGGTCGCCGGATCGTCGGCCTGCAGAAATTCGAGCGCGCGATCGGAAAACACCACGCCGAAGCCGAAGGTCGAGTCCGCGGGGTTTTGCTCGACGACGCGCAGCTCGCCATCCGGAAATCGTTTCTTGAATAGATACGCAAAATAGAGCCCGGCAGGACCCGCGCCGACGACGAGAACCTTCATCCCCAGATCGCCCGCGCGGCTTCGGTGCACAGGCGAAGCTTGGCTTTCTCGTCCGCCTCGGTCACCGGGTTGCCGCCGATGGTGCTGGCGAAGCCGCACTGCGGGCTGATGGCCAGATTGGCCAGGTCGATATGGCGCGAGGCCTCTTCGGTTCTTCGTTTTAGCAAATCTTGCGGTTCGAGTTGTGGAGTCTTCGAACTGACCAGTCCCAGCACGACTCCCTTCCCCTTGGGCACGAAGCGCAGCGGCGCGAAGCTGCCGGCGCGCGGGGTGTCGAATTCGAGCAGAAAATGGTCGACGTTGCAGCGGCCGAAAAACCTTTCGGCCACCGAGTCGTAGCCGCCCTCCGAGAGGTGCATGCCCTTGTAGTTGCCGCGGCAGACGTGCACGCCGACCGTCATGCCTTTCGGCCGGCCTTTGACCGCCTCGTTGATCGCGTCGATGTAGAGATCGACTAGGCGATCGGGATCTTCTCCCTTTGCCTTCACCTTCTCGCGCGCGGCCGGGTCGCACAGGATCGCGACCGCCACTTCATCGAGTTGCACGTACTTGCACCCCGACCCCGCGAGGTCGGCGATCTCCGCCTGGTAGACCTTTCCCAGATCCTTGAAGAAGACTTCGGCCTGGTCGTAGGCGCTGCCCCAGTCGGTAAAGCGATAGAAATGCATCGTCGACGGCGCCGGCAGGGTGATTTTCGTGTTGCCGAAGCCAAGCTCGTCCAGCGTGATCGGCTCGCCCCGCGAGACCTTGCCGCTGACGTAGGGCGCGGTGAACTTCGAAGCGTGGCCCTCGGCGTCGTGAAACGTGAACTCCGCGTCCCGCACCTCGAGGCCGCGGGTCAGGCGGACGAACTTCTCCCAGTACGAGATGCGCCGGAACTCGCCGTCCGTGACGACCTGCAAACCGCATTCCCGCTGCAGCCTGACCACGTCGCGGATCGCCTCGTCCTGGGCCGCGCGCAACGCCTCTCCCCGTAGCGTCCTGAACGCTTCGCGCAGCTTTTTCGGGCGCAGCAGGCTGCCGATATGGTCGGCTCTGAAGGGCGGTGTCATGAGGCCGTTATTCTATTTCCCGGCACTGAACAGCTCGACGACCTGCTCGCGCAGCCAGCGATTGCCGGCGTCGGCCTCGAAGCGCTCGTGCCAGTGCACGCCGACGTCCGCCGGTGGGATCGGCACCGGCGGCGGCAGCGACTTGAAGCGGCCGCGCCGCTCGTAGACCCGCGCCACCCGGGCCGGCAGCGTCAGGATCAGGTCGGTGCGCTCGAGCACCATCGGCACCACGGTGAAATGCGGCACGCGCAGCGCGATCCGCCGCGAAATGCCGGCGCGGTCGAGCGCTTCCTCGATCACGTGGTGTCCGCCGCGGTAGCTGACCAGCGCGTGTGAGGCTTCCAGGAAGCGTTTTTTCGTCAGCGACTGGATCGGGTGGTCGGCGCGCATCAGGCAGACGTACGGGTCGCGGAACAGGGCCGTGCGGCGCACCGGGGCGCGCAGCGCGGGCAGGAAGCCCACCGCCAGATCGAGCGCCCCGGCGGCGAGCGCGGCGCCAATGTCCTCGACGTCCAAGCCGGCCGCCTCGAGCCGCACCCCCGGCGCATCCCGCTGCACCCGCTCGAGCAGCGGCGGCAGGAACTCGATCTGGCCGAGGTCCGACATGTAGAAGCGGAAGGCGCGCGTCGAGGTCGCGGGGTCGAATCCCGGACCATGCGCCAGCGCCGACTCGAGCAGCGCCAGCGCCTGCCGCACCGGCTCGGCGAGCTCGCGGGCGAACGGCGTCGCATCCATGCCGCCCGAGGTGCGCACGAAGAGCGGATCGCCGAACACGGCGCGCAGCCGCGCGAGGGCATTGGACACCGCCGGCTGGGTCAGGCCGAGGCGCGCCGCTGCCGGGGTAACGCCCCGCTCTTGCAGTACGGCGTCAAACACGCGCAGCAAGTTGAGGTTGACATCCTGGACATTCATATCCGTGATTCATATCATGAGCATCATTGATTTGACAAATAAACCCCCGGGCGCCTACCCTCGCTGTTCCTTAGAGGAGGAATCGATGACACGCATCCTTTGCCTGGCGCTTGCCCTGGCACCGGCGCTCGCCCATTCCCAGGAAGTCACGCTGCGCCTGGTGAGCGCCTTCCCGGAGAACCAGTTCTATGTGAAGCGCACCATCGACTGGATCGGCGAAGTGAACAACGATGGCAAGGGCGTGCTGCAGATCAACTTCATCGGCGGGCCGAAGGCGATCCCGACCTTCGAGGTCGGCAAGGCGGTGCAGAGCGGCGTCGTCGACATCGGCTTCAGCACCGGCGCCTTCTATACCAACGTGATGCCCGAGGCCGACATCCTCAAGCTCTCGGAGACCAGCGCCGCAGAGCAGCGCAAGAACGGCGGCTACGAGCTGATCAACCGGATCTGGGCGGAGAAGGGCAACATGCGCTACGTCGCGAAGGTGGTCGAGTTCACGCCCTTCCACCTCTATCTCAACAAGAAGATCGACAAGCCCGACCTCACCGGCCTTAAGATCCGCATCACGCCGGTGTACCGCGAATTCTTCCAGGCAATGAATGCGGCGGTGATGACCACCGCGCCCGGCGAGGTGTACACCGCGCTCGAGCGCGGCGTGATCGACGGCTACGGCTGGCCGATCCACGCCCTGTTCGACCTCAACTGGCAGGAGAAGACCAAGTACCGCGTCGATCCCGGCTTCTACAACGCCGAGGTGGGGTTGATCATGAACCTCGACAAGTACAAGTCGCTGCCCGCCAAGGCGCGCGAATACTTGGAGCGCCAGGCGCTCGCCTATGAGCAGAAGAACGACTTCTGGAAATCCTACAACCAGAACGAGGCCAAGCGCCAGGCCGAGGCCGGCATCCAGACCATCACCTTCGACGCGGCAACCAGCCGGGCCTACGTCGAGAAGGCAAAGGAGATCGGCTGGGCGAACGCCATCAAGGCAAGTCCGCAGTATGGCGAGTCGCTCAAGAAAGTTCTGGCGAAGTAAGGCATGCAACGGCTGGAATCGGCGTACGGGCGAGCGCTGGAGGCCCTGGCGCTCGCCGCGTGCGCGCTGATCTTCGGCATGACGCTGATGATCTGCGTCGACGTGCTGCTGCGCAACGTGCGCCTCGTGCCGGGCGTGGTGGGACTGGCGTGGTCGAACGAGATCTCGGAAGCGATGCTTTACCTGGTCACCCTCCTCACCGCGCCGTGGCTGATGCGAAAAGGCCAGCACATCCGCGTCGACATCGTTCTGCGCGCCGTGCCGCGGCCGCTCGGCTGGGCGTTCGAATGGGTGGTGGACGCGCTCGCCATGATCTGCTGCGCCGTCATCGCGTACTACGGCGCGCGCGCGGCGCTGGGGAGCTTCATGGCGGGCTCGATTTCGATCAAGACGCTGGTAACGCCGGAGTGGTGGCTGCTCAGCGTGCTGCCGCTGGCGTTTCTTGCGCTGACCCTCGAGATGTTCTTCCGCATGCGCCGGCTGTGGCTGGGGCCGCGCGCGCCGCGCGATGACGCGGTCTCCACCGGCTGATGTCATGGCAGGCCGCCGCGTGGCTGATGCTCGGGGGCTCGACGGCGCTGCTGTTTCTCGGCCTGCCGGTGGCGTTTTCGTTCCTGGTGATCAATCTGGTCGGGGCGCTGGTGTTTCTGGGCGGCGAGGCGGGCCTGGTGCAGCTGGCGCGCAACAGCGTCGGTTCGGTGGCGAGCTTCTCGCTCACGCCGATTCCGCTCTTCATCCTGATGGGAGAAGTGCTGTTCCATACCGGTCTGGCGGTCAAGGTGATCGACGGCGTCGAGCGGCTGATCCGACAGGTGCCAGGCCGCCTCGCGGTGGTCGCCGTGGTGGCCGGCACCGTGTTCTCCGCGATCTCGGGCTCGACCATCGCCACCACCGCGATGCTCGGCAGCCTGATGCTGCCGGTGATGCTAGCGCGCGGCTATCACCCGACTATGGCCACCGGGCCGCTGATGGCGATCGGCGCGGTGGACATGCTGATCCCGCCCTCGGCGCTCACCGTGCTGCTCGGCAGCCTGTCGGGCATCTCGATCTCGCAGCTGCTGATCGGCGGCGTGGTGCCCGGGCTGCTGCTCTCCCTCGCCTTCGTCGTCTACATCGTGGCGCGCGTCAAGCTCAACCCGGCACTCGCTCCGGCCAGCGGCTTCACCGAGTACCACGGCTGGGAAAAGCTGCGGCCGTTCGTGCAGTACGTGATCCCGCTGGTCTCGATCTTCGTGGTGGTGGTCGCGTCCATGTCGGCGGGCTGGGCGACGCCCACCGAGTCGGCCGCCATCGGCGCCTTTTTCACCATGCTGCTCGCGGTCATGTATGGCTCGCTGACGACAAAGAATATGCTCGCCGCGCTGCGTGGCACGGCGGCGATCTCCGGCATGATCCTGTTCATCATCCTCGGCGCGACGACCTTCTCGCAGATCCTGTCGTTCTCCGGGGCGAGCAACGGGCTGGTGGAACTGATCGTCGGCATGGGGCTGTCGCCGATGGCGGTGATCGCCGCCATGATGGGGCTGCTGATCTTCCTCGGCCTGTTCGTCGAGCAGGTGAGCATGATGCTGATCACCCTGCCGATCTACATGCCGCTGGTGCAGAAGTACGGCGTCGACCCGGTGTGGTTCGGCGTCATGTTCCTGATCTGCATGCAGCTCGGCCTGCTGCTGCCGCCGCACGGCTTGCTGCTGATGACGATGAAGGGCGTGGCGCCGCCCGAGGTGCGCATGGGCCATATTTTCCAGGCGGTGCTGCCCTACATCGCGATGAGCCTGCTGGTCCTCGCGCTGGTGTTCTTCGTCCCGGCAGTCGCCGTCTGGCTGCCGCAGTTCCTCTTGTAATCGTACTGGTGTAACCATGGAACGTTCGTTCAAGGAAGAAGTCGAGAAGCTCAAGCTCGCCGACGGCGAGACCTTCCACGGCGAAGCGATTCTTGCAGTCACCAAGGCGCTGCTGCAGTCCGGTGTCGCCTATGTCGGCGGCTACCAGGGCGCGCCGGTGTCGCACGTCATGGATGTCCTTAACGATGCGCGCGAAATCCTCGACGGGCTGGGCGTGCACGTCGAGACCAACGCCAACGAGGCGGGTGCGGCGGCCATGCTCGGCGCCTCGATCAACTACCCGATGCGCGGCGCGGTGGCCTTCAAGTCCACGGTCGGCACCAACGTCGCCTCCGACGCCCTCTCCAACCTCGCCTCCGCCGGCGTCAAGGGCGGCGCGCTGATCGTGCTGGGCGAGGACTACGGCGAGGGCGCATCGATCATCCAGGAGCGCAGCCACGCCTTCGCAATGAAGTCGCAGATCTGGCTGCTCGATCCGCGGCCCAACCTGCCGAAGATCGTCGAGATGGTCGAGCAGGGCTTCGAGCTGTCGGAAGCCTCCAGCACGCCGGTGATGCTCGAGCTGCGCATCCGCGCCTGCCACGTGCAGGGCTCCTTCGTCACCAAGAAAAACCGGGCGTCGACGTTTTCCAAAAAAGCCTTCCTTGAGGCGCCCGATTTTGACTACAGCCGGATCTGCCTGCCGCCCGCGACCTATGCGCAGGAGAAGCACAAGATCGACGTCCGCTGGCCGGCCGCCGTCGCGTTTATCAGGGAAAGAAAACTCAACGAGGTATTCGCGGGGGAGATGCGGGACATCGGCATCATCTGCCAGGGTGGCATGTACAACGCGGTGATCCGCGCGCTGCAGACGCTGGGCTTCGCCGACGCCTTCGGCGCCAGCCGGGTGCCAATCTACTGCATGAACGTGACCTACCCGATGGTGCCGGAGGAAATCACCGATTTCTGCAGCGGCAAGGCAACGGTCCTGGTGGTCGAGGAAGGTCAGCCCGCCTTCATCGAGGAGCAGGTGCTGGCGACGCTGCGGCGCTACGGCGTCAACGACGTCAAGCTGCAAGGCAAGGACGTGCTGCCGATGGCCGGGGAATACACCGGCGAGGTGGTGCTGACGGGAATTGCGCGATTCCTGAAAAAGGAAACCGCTTTGACTGCAATAAGGGAATTGAAGCAGAAAGCCGCCGATCTGCTGGCAGGCCTGCCGCAGCGCCCGCCGGGATTCTGCGTCGGCTGCCCGGAGCGGCCGGTGTTCTCGGCGATGAAGATCCTCGAAGGCGACACTGGCAAATTTCATCTCTCGGCCGACATCGGCTGCCACCTCTTCTCCACGCTGCCGCCGTTCAATATCGGCAACACCGTGCTCGGCTACGGCCTGGGCCTCGCTTCAAACTCTGCGGTGAACCCGATGTTCGCCAAGCGCACCGTGACGATGATGGGCGACGGCGGCTTCTGGCACAACGGCCTCACCTCCGGCATCGCCAATGCCGTGTTCAACAAGAACGACGGCATTCTGGTGATCATGAAGAACGGCTACAGCTCGGCCACCGGCACGCAGGAGCTGCCCTCCTCGCCGCAGCACAGCGAGACCCATGCGCCGGACATGAGCATGGAGCGCGCGCTCGCCGGCATCGGCGCCGACTGGGTCCGTACCGTCGACAACTACCGCGTCGGCGAGGTGGCGAAGACGCTCAAGGAGGCGATGAGCACGGAGCATAAGGGGCTGAAGGTGATCATTGCCGAGGGCGAATGCCAGCTCGAGCGCCAGCGCAAGCTTCGTCCGGTCACTGCAAAAAACCTGTCCGAGGGAAAAAGAACCGTCCGCGTCAAGTACGGCGTGGATGAGGACACCTGCACCGGCGATCACTCCTGCATCCGGCTGTCGGGCTGCCCCACCCTCACCGTCAAGGACAACCCCGATCCGCTGCGCCGCGACCCGGTGGCCACCGTGATCGACGGCTGCGTCGGCTGCGGGCTGTGCGGCGAGAACGCTCACGCTGCAGTTCTTTGCCCGTCCTTCTATCGGGCTGAAGTCATTCAAAATCCAACTTGGTGGGACCGGTTGTGGAACGCCAATTCACTAACGAAATAGAATCCCTACATCTCGGGGACGGTGCCACCTTCCACGGCGAGGGCATCCTCGCCGTCACCAAGGCGCTGCTGCAGTCGGGCGTCTCCTACGTCGGCGGCTACCAGGGCGCGCCGGTGTCGCACCTGCTCGACGTGATGGTGCAAGCGCGCGACTACATGGACGAGCTCGGCGTGCACGTCGAGGCCTGCACCAGCGAGGCCTCGGCCGCGGCCATGCTCGGCGCCTCGATCAACTACCCGGCGCGCGGCGCCGTGACCTGGAAATCGATCGTCGGCACCAACGTCGCCGCCGATGCCCTCTCCTATCTCTCCAGCGCCGGCGTCATGGGCGGCACGCTGATCGTGCTGGGCGAGGATTACGGCGAAGGCGGCGTAGTCGCGCAGGAACGCAGCCATTCGTTCGCGATGAAATCGATGATGTGGCTGCTCGACCCGCGGCCCAACCTCACCACTATCGTCGACATGGTGGAGCGCGGTTTCGAGCTGTCGGAGGCCTCCAATACACCGGTGATGATGGAATTGCGCATCCGTGCTTGCCATGTAAAAGGATCTTTTAAAAGTAAAACAAACCACGCCCCAGCTGTTTCGACGCGCCAGCGCCTCGACGGCCCGCCCAAGGAATTCATCTATGACCGCCTGGCGCACCCGCCGGCCATCTTCCGCCAGGAAAAGCTCAAATCCGATGTGCGGCTGCCCGCCGCGCGCCGCTTCATCCTGGAGAAGAAGCTCAACGAGCACTTCGAGGGCACCGAGAACCAGCTCGGCATCATCGTCCAGGGCGGGCTTTACAACGGCCTGATGGTCGCCCTGCGCACGCTGGGACTCGCCGATCAGTTCGGCGCGAGCCGTATCCCGATCCTGGCCCTAAATGTGGTCTACCCGCTGGTCCCCGACGAGATCAATGAATTTTGCAGAAGCAAGGCTGCAGTTCTGGTTCTCGAGGAAGGGCAACCTGAATTCATCGAACAGGAAGTGTCGACCTTCCTGCGCCGTGCCGACGTCCAGGCCAAGCTGCACGGCAAGGACGTCATGCACATGGCGGGCGAGTACAACGCCGAATCCCTGGTGCGCGGCCTGACGAAATTCCTGGGGCAGCATGCCGCGCATCTGGATTCTTCCGCGGGATCTTCCTGGTTGAGCAGCATTGAAAAACACCGAAAAAAGGCGGCCGAGCTTCTCGGCTTGCTGCCGATGCGCCCGCCTAGCTTCTGCATCGGCTGCCCGGAACGGCCGGTGTTCTCGGCCATGAAGCTCGTGGCGCAGGAGGTCGGGCGGCCGCACGTCTCGATGGACGTCGGCTGCCATGCTTTCGCCTCGTTCGAGCCCTTCTCGCAGGGCAATACGCTGCTTGGCTACGGCATGAGCCTGGCTGCCGCCGCCGGCGTCGGGCCGATGTCGGCGCGCCGGCCGGTTGCCGTGATGGGCGACGGCGGCTTCTGGCACAACGGCCTGCTTTCGGGGGTGGCGTCGAACCTCCTGAACAAGGGCGACGGCGTGCTGGTGATCATGAAGAACGGCTACGCCTCGGCTACTGGCACGCAAGAGCTGCTCTCCTCGCCGCCCGAAGACGCGCGCCGGGTGGCGGTAGGCCAGAGCTCGGTGCATGCCGATCGCACCATCGAGGACACGCTGACCGGGCTCGGCGTGAAGTGGCTGCGCACGGTCGACAACTACAAGGTCGGCGAGGTGGCGAAGGTCTACAAGGAGGCGATGACCACCAAGGAGAAAGGGCTGAAAGTCATCGTCGCCGAGGGCGAGTGCCAGCTCGAGCGCCAGCGCCGGCTGAAGCCGATGGTGGCGAAGGATCTTTCTGCCGGGAAAAGATCCGTGCGCGTGAAATATGGCGTGGATGAGGACACCTGCACCGGCGATCACTCCTGCATCCGGCTGTCGGGCTGCCCCACCCTCACCGTCAAGGACAACCCCGATCCGCTGCGCCGCGACCCGGTGGCCACCGTGATCGACGGCTGCGTCGGCTGCGGGCTGTGCGGCGAGAACGCGCACGCAGCGGTGCTGTGTCCTTCTTTTTACAGAGCTGAAGTCATCCAAAACCCCACCTGGTGGGACAAACTGCTTCACTATTCCACATGAACCTCCCTGAACGCCCGATCACCATCCTCATTGCAGCCCTGGGCGGCGAAGGCGGCGGCGTGATGGCCGACTGGCTGATGGAAGCCGCCACCGCGAGCGGCCTGCCGGCGCAGGCCACCTCGATCCCCGGCGTCGCCCAGCGCACCGGCGCGACGACCTACTACCTGGAAATCTTTCCCGCCAGCCGAAAAGATCTGAATGGACGGCAACCGGTGCTCTCGCTCACGCCCAGCCCGGGAAACGTCGACGTCATGGTCGCCTCCGAGCTGGTCGAGGCCGGGCGCGCGATGCAGAACGGCTACGTCAGCCCTGAGCGCACCACGCTGATCGCCTCGACGCACCGCATCTACGCCACGGTCGAGAAGATGCAGATGGCCGACGGGCGCTTCGACAGCGACCGCATCCTCGCGGCCGGCCGGCAGCTGGCGAAGACGGCGGTGCTGTTCGACATGCGCAAGCTCGCCCAGGAGAACGGCACCGTGATCAACGCCGTGCTGTTCGGCGCCATAGCGGGCAGCGGCGTGCTGCCGCTTGCGCGGGAGGCCTGCGAGAAGGCGATTCGCGGCGGCGGGCGCGGCGCCGAGGCGAGCCTGCGCGGCTTCGCCGCCGGCTTCGAGATCGCCGCGAAAACGCGGCCGGCGCCGGCCGAGGCGGCGCCGCCCAGGCGCGCCACCGAATTCGACGACGTCGTACGGCTGGGCGTCGAGCGGCTGATGGACTACCAGGGCAGGACCTACGCCGAACTTTTCAGAGAACGGATCAAACCCTTCGAGAAGGGAGAGCCCCGCCTGGCGGCGGAAGTCGCGCGCCATCTCACCCTCTGGATGGCGTACGAGGACATCATCCGCGTCGCCGACCTGAAGACGCGCGCCTCGCGCTTCGAGCGGGTCAGAAAGGAAGTCGGGGCGAAGAGCGGCGAGCCGGTCGTGGTCATCGACTACTTGAAGCCTGGAGTCGAGGAATTCGCCTCGCTCCTGCCTCCCTCTCTCGGCCGAAGCCTGATTTCCTGGGCCGAGCGCCGCGGCAAGCTCGACGCCTACAACGTCGGCATGCACATCAAGACCTCGGGCGTGTTCGGCTGGTTGCTGGTGCGCTCGCTCGCCTGGCTCAAGCCCTGGCGGCCGATGAGCTACCGCTACGGCGAGGAACAGGCGCTGATCGAGCGCTGGCTCGGCCTGGTCGCAGAAGCGGCGAAGCGCGACGCGACGCTCGCCTTCGAGATCGCCGACTGCGCGCGCCTCATCAAGGGCTACGGCGAGACGCACCGCCGCGGCAAGGCGAATTTCCTCGTCCTGGTCGACGCGCTGGTGGACAACCCGCCGACCGCCGACCCGCGCGAGCAGGCAAAAGCCATCCGCAAGGCGCGCGAAGCCGCATTGGCGGACCCCGAAGGCAAGGCGCTCGGCACGGCGCTCGGCAAGCCAGTGCTGTGGCTCAAGCCCGTGGCGCGCACGTAGAATCCCTCTTTGCCCGGAAACACCGTCATGGCCAGCGTACCCCAGCCCAGTGTCGGCGCCGCGCGGCAGGACCTCTACCGCCGCATGGACAAGCACAATCTCGCGCCGCTGTGGGAGGTGCTGCACAACCTCATCCCCAACGAGCCGGCGACGCCCTGCAGGCCGGCGCTGTGGAAATACCAGCACGCGCGGCCCTACCTGATGGAGTCGGGCAGCCTGATCACCGCCAAGGAGGCCATCCGTCGCGTGCTGGTCCTCGAGAACCCGGGCATGCGCGGCGAGTCCTGCATCACGCAGAGCCTGTACGCGGGACTGCAGCTGATCCTGCCGGGCGAGATCGCGCCCAGCCACCGCCATTCGCAGTCGGCGCTGCGCTTCATCGTCGAGGGCTCGGGCGCCTACACCGCGGTCGATGGCGAGCGGACCACCATGCACCCTGGCGATTTCATCATCACGCCGTCGTGGACCTGGCACGACCACGGCAACCCGGGCGCCGACCCGGTGGTGTGGATGGACGGCCTCGACATCCGCATCGTGCAGACCTTCGCCGCCCAGTTCCACGAGCCCTTCCCCGAGGAGGTGCAGCCGGTGTCGCGGCAGGAAGGCGCCTCGGCGGCGCGCTACGGCAACAACCTCGTGCCGCTTGGCGCCGCCGCGCCCTTCGGCAAGACCTCGCCGATCTTCAACTACCCCTACGCGCGCAGCCGCGAATCGCTCGCCCTGCTGTCGCGCGACCAGGACCCGGACGCCTGCCACGGCTGGAAAATGCAGTTCGTCAATCCGCTCACCGGCGGCCACGCCATGCCGACCATCGCCGCCTTCCTGCAGCTGCTGCCCAAGGGCTTCCGCTCGGCTCCGGCGCGCTCGACCGACGGCACCATCTATTCGGTAGTCGAGGGCGAAGGGCACGCCGTGATCGGCGACGAGAAATTTGGATTCGAGCCGCGCGACACTTTCGTCGTGCCTTCCTGGGTGCCGCTGCGCCTCGAAGCGAACAGCGAGACGGTGCTGTTTTCCTTCTCCGACCGCCCGGGCCAGGAGGCGATGGGCTTGTGGCGGGAAAAGCGGGGATGAGCGCGACCGCCGCAGCGCCCGCCGCCGACAAGGCGTTCCTCAACCGGGAATACAACAACCGCGAGCTGGTGCCCGACCATCCGCGCCATTTTGCGCGCTGGGCGGAAGACTCGGCGCGCGCGCGTAGCACCATGAGCGCGCGGCTCGACCTGCGCTATGGCGATATGCCGGGCGAGACGATCGACCTGTTTCCGTCGCGCAAGGGCGACGGCAGCTGCCTGATGTTCATCCACGGCGGCTACTGGCGCTCGCTCGACAAGAAGGATTTTTCCTTTCTCGCCCCCGCCTGGGTCGGGACCGGCGTGTCGCTGGCGGTAGTGAACTACGACCTCTGCCCACGCGTCGGCATGGACGAGATCGTGCGCCAGATGCTGCGTGCCAGCCGCTGGCTGTGGCTGAACGCCGAGGACCACGGCATGGACCAGGACCGGCTCTATGTCTCGGGCCACTCCGCCGGCGGCCACCTGACGGCGATGCTGATGAGCGCGATCTGGCCGGTGTTCGACGCCCGGCTGCCGCGCGACCTGTGGAAGGGCGGCCTCGCGATCAGCGGTGTCTACGACCTGCGGCCACTCCTCCAAGTGGACTTCCTGCAGCCCGACCTGCGGCTCGATGAGGACATGGCCCTGCGCCTGTCGCCCGCCTTCCTGCCGCCCGCCACGCGCGCGCCGGTGATGACCTGCGTCGGCGGCGCCGAATCGAGCGAATTCCTGCGCCAGAACGCGCTGCTCGGCAGCCGCTGGCGCGGCGCCTTCGCCGGCGACGTCGCCATGCCGGGTCGCAATCATTTCACGGTGATGGACGGGCTGGCGGATCCGGCAAGCGCGCTGTTCCAGGGCGCGCGCCGGCTGATGAAGCTCGACCAATGAACCAATACCTCGCCCCGGGAAAATTCGTCGACAGCGCGCACGCGGCCGTCCTTGAATTTTCAAAAAAACATTCTTCCGGAAAATCACCGCGGGAAAGGGCAATTTCCCTTTACTACGCGGTGCGTGACGACATCCGCTACAACCCTTTCCTGGATTTCTCGCGGCCCGAGGCGTTCCAAGCCTCTGCGGTGCTGCGGGCCGGCGAAGGATTTTGCGTTGGCAAGGCCGCCCTGCTCGCCGCCGCCGCGCGCGCGGCGGGCATCGCGGCGCGGGTCGGCTTCGCCGACGTGAAAAACCACCTGACCTCGCCGCGCCTTGCCGAGACCATGGGCAGCGACCTTTTCATCTACCACGGCTACACCGAGCTCGAGCTCGACGGCCGCTGGGTCAAGGCGACGCCCGCATTCAACCTCGCCCTGTGCCGGCGTTTCCGCGTCAAGCCGCTCGAATTCGACGGCCGCGAGGACTCGATCTTCCATCCATTCGACGCCGACAACCGGCGGCACATGGAGTACCTGCGCGAGCGGGGCTCCTACGCTGACGTGCCGGTGGACGAGATCCAGCGCGCCTTCCGCGAGGCATATCCGAAGTTCTACCGGCTGGGCGCCGACGCGGCCAAGGAATCGTTCACGCCCGGCTGATGCGCGCGCTGCTGGAAGCAGGCTTCCGGGCCGCGGTCGCCGCCGCCGATCCGCTGCAGATTCTCGGCGCCCGCCTGCCGGCGCCGCCGCGCGGCCGCATCTTCGTCGCCGCGGCCGGCAAGGCCGCCGCGTCGATGGCGCTGGCGGCAGAGAACCATTTCGCTTCTCCCCTCGACGGCATTGCCATCACGCGGTATGGCCACGGCTTGCCGACAAAGCACATCCGGGTGGTCGAGGCCGGGCATCCGGTCCCCGACGCGGCCGGGGAAAAAGCAGCCGCCGAGATTCTCGAGCAGGTAAAGGACCTGCGGGAAGACGATCTGTTACTGGCGCTTCTCTCCGGGGGCGGTTCAAGCCTTCTGTCCTTGCCAGCGCCAGGCGTATCAATGGCAGCGCTGAAACAGCTCACCAACCAGCTCCTGCGCAGCGGCGCGCCGATTCAGGCAATGAACACCGTGCGCAAGCACCTGTCGGCGATCCAGGGCGGGCGCCTGGCGGCGGCCTCGCGCGCGCCGGTGGTAGCGCTGATCATCTCGGACGTGACGGGCGACGACCCGACGCACATTGCCTCGGGCCCCTGCACGCCCGATCCCACCACCAGCGCCGACGCCCGGGCGATCCTGTCGAAGTACGGCATCGACTTCCGCGGGCCGTTCTCCGAGTCGCCCAAGCCGGGGGACAAGGTGTTTTCCAGGACAAAGAATGTCGTTATCGCGACGGCTTATCGCTCGCTCGAGGCGGCGGCGGAAGTGTTCCGCCAGCGGGGTATCCGGCCGGAAATCATCGGCGACACGATTACCGGCGAGGCGCGCGAGGTCGGCCGCGAGATGGCGCAACGGGCGCGCAGGACGAAGGGGCCGGCGGCGCTGATTTCCGGCGGCGAATGCACGGTGACGCTCGAGGATGGCCAGGAAAATGCGGGCGGCCGCGGCGGGCGTTGCGCGGAATTCCTGCTCGCGCTCGGCATCGAGCTCGACGGTGCGGCGAACGTCTGGGGCATCGCCGCCGACACCGACGGCATCGACGGCTCCGAGGACAACGCCGGCGCGGTTCTGGCGCCGGATAGCGTGAGGAGAATTCCCGGAGCGAAGGACTTCCTCGCCCGGCACGACAGCTACGGCTTCTTCAAGGAATGCGGCGGGCTGCTGGTGACGGGACCGACCCGCACCAACGTCAACGACTACCGCGCCATCCTCGTCCTCTAGGCCGGTGCGCGCGCAGCTAGCGCCCGGAACATGCGGCTCATGGTGTTGACGCGCGCGACATAGCGCGCGAGATCGTGGTCGCCGCAGCGCTGGCGCTCAGCCGGCCGGAAGCCGCGCCGGGCATACGCATCGCCAGCACCGGCGCCGCACAGATGGATCACCGCGGCGAGGTCCCGCTGCTGCTGCGGCGGTGCACCCTGCAGGCGACGCCGCGCGAGGATCTCGGCGACGCGCCGGTCGAGGTAGGCCGAGGTCATCTCGACGGCGTGGCTAGGCACCACGCGCAGGTACAGGCGGTTGAACCAGCACGAGCTCCAGTCGTGCCAGGGCCCGTCCTCGACCACCGCGTGGTCGCGGATGCAGTAGCGCTTCGCTTCGCGGAAGGTGCCGTCGGTGATCTGGTACATGCCGACCGCGCTCGACGCCGGCCGGTAGATCTCGAAGGGCTCGTGCGTCAGGCGCCAGCGCCAGTAGGTGCGGGCCACCGGATTGCCCGCGCCCTCCAGCTGGGCGAGCGCAGCGAGCAGCTCCGCTGTCATGACCGGCGTCGAATGCTCGCGGAAGATCGGCGCGTACTGCCTCCAGGTCTCGGCCGGCATCTTGCCCAGTGCGCCGCTGACCGGAAAGAAAAGCTCAGCCGGCTTGCGCACCGCCTGGTAGGCCCAGTTGGCGCCGAGCCATACGGCGACGACGAAGAGCGCGCCGAGAAGGAGCAGGAATGTCGGCGACGCTTCGGCCAGCGTCAGCAGCCAGGCGAAGCGGCGAGGAGGCCGTCGCCGGGCTCGGGAGCGCCGCGCGCGGTTCAGGCAGCGGCTTTGGCCGCCTGCTTCTTCTCGTTCTTTTTCTCTGCGGCCGGCGGCGTCTGCGTCTCGGTCTGCCCGGCGCGGTCGAGCAGCGTCACCAGCGCGAGGGGCGCGTTATCGCCGTTGCGAAAGCCGATCTTGAGGATGCGCAGGTAGCCGCCCTTGCGCTTGGCGTAGCGCGGCCCGAGGTCGCCGAACAGCTTCTCGACGATGTCGCGGTCGCGCAGGCGGTTGAAGGCGAGGCGCCGGTTGGCGAGGCTCGGCTGCTTGCCGAGGGTGATCATCGGCTCCACCACCCGGCGCAGCTCCTTCGCCTTGGGCAGGGTGGTACGGATCTCCTCGTGGCGCAGGAGCGAGACCGTCATGTTGCGCAGCATCGCGAGCCGGTGGCTCGAGGTGCGGCCGAGTTTGCGAAGTCCGTTGCCGTGGCGCATGGCCGCCTCCTCAGGTGCGGTGCTCGAGCCCGGCCGGCGGCCAATTCTCGAGCTTCATGCCGAGCGTCAGCCCGCGCGAGGCGAGCACTTCCTTGATCTCGTTGAGCGATTTGCGGCCGAGATTGGGCGTCTTGAGGAGCTCGGTCTCGGTGCGCTGGATCAGGTCGCCGATGTAGTAGATGTTCTCGGCCTTGAGGCAGTTGGCCGAGCGCACCGTGAGTTCCAGGTCGTCCACCGGGCGCAGCAGGATCGGATCCACCGCCGGCGACTTGGGCTGCTCCGCGGGCAGCGCCGTGCCCTCGAGCTGCGCGAACACCGACAGCTGGTCGACCAGCACGCGCGCGGCGTAGCGGATCGCCTCTTCCGGCTCGATGGCGCCGTTGGTCTCGATGTCCATGATCAGCTTGTCGAGGTCGGTGCGCTGCTCGACGCGCGCCGACTCGACGGCGTAGGACACGCGCCGCACCGGGCTGAACGAGGCGTCGAGGATGACGCGGCCGATGCCCTTGTTCTCCTCGGGCAGGTAGCGCATGTTGCCCGGCAGGTAGCCGCGGCCCGACTCCACCTTGATCTGCATCTCGAGCTTGCCGCCCGAGGCGATGTGGGCGATGACGTGGTCGGGATTGACGATCTCGACGTCGTGCGCCGGCTCGATGTCGGCCGCCGTCACCGGGCCGTCGCCTTTCTTCTTCAGCGACAGGATGGCCTCCGCACGGTTGTGCAGGCGGAACACCACGCCCTTCAGGTTGAGCAGGATGTCGACCACGTCTTCGCGCACGCCGTCGAGCGTCGAGTACTCGTGCACCACGCCGGCGATCTGCACCTCGGTGGGCGCGTGGCCCGGCATGGACGAGAGCAGCACGCGCCGCAGCGCGTTGCCGAGCGTGTGGCCGTAGCCGCGCTCGAACGGCTCCATGGTCACCCGCGCATGATTCGGCGAGAGGTTCTGTACGTCGACAATACGCGGCTTCAGAAATCCAGATTGCGGCATGTTGGTGTCCTGTGTGCTGCGCGGACCGGAGTCCGCGGCTAACTGGCTACAAAAACGTCGCGTTAATTACTTCGAGTACAGCTCGATGATCAAGTGCTCGTTGACATTGGAGGGCAGATCGGCGCGCACCGGCATGGCCTTGAACGTCCCTTTCAGCGCCTTGCTGTCCACTTCCAGCCATTCCGGGATGTGGCGCGCCGCCGCAGCCTCGGCAGCCGCCTTGATGCGCAGCTGCTCCTTGGCCTTGGGCGCCACCTCGACCACATCGCCGGCCTTGACCTGGTACGAAGGAATGTTGACGCGCTTGCCGTTCACCAGGATGGCGTTGTGGCGCACGACTTGCCGCGCCTCGCTGCGCGACGCGCCGAAGCCCATGCGGTAGACGACGCTGTCCAGGCGCGATTCGAGGAGTTGCAGCAGCCGCTCGCCGGTCACGCCCTTGGAGCGCGCCGCCTGGGCATAAGTGTTGCGGAACTGGCGCTCCAGCACGCCGTAGGTGCGGCGCATCTTCTGCTTCTCGCGCAGCTGCTTGCCGTAGTCGGAAAGGCGCGCGCCGCTCTTCTGGCCGTGCTGCCCGGGAGCGTAGGCGCGCCGCTCGACGGCGCACTTGTCGGTGAAGCACTTTTCGCCCTTGAGGAAGAGCTTCTCGCCCTCCCGGCGGCACTGGCGGCACTTGGCGTCGAGGTTTCTGGCCATGCGTTCTCCTGAATCTTCCCGGTCAGACCCGACGGCGCTTGGGCGGCCGGCAACCGTTGTGCGGCACCGGCGTCACGTCCGCGATGCTCGCGATCTTCAGCCCGACCGCGTTGAGGGCGCGCACCGCCGACTCGCGGCCGGGGCCGGGCCCCTTGATGCGCACTTCGATATTTTTCACGCCGCATTCCTGCGCCGCGCGACCGGCGCGCTCGGCGGCCACCTGGGCGGCGAACGGCGTCGACTTGCGCGAGCCCTTGAAGCCGGCGTTGCCCGAGGTCGCCCAGGACAGCGTGTTGCCCTGGCGGTCGGTGATGGTGACGATGGTGTTGTTGAAGGAGGCGTGGATGTGCGCGATGCCTTCCGACACGTTCTTCTTGACCTTTTTGCGCGCACGCGCTTGCGCGGTCTGCTGCAGTTCCTGCCGGGTGGGGGCGTTGCGGCCGGTTGCCATGTCTTACGCTGCCTTTCCGGCTTGCACGTTGAGCTTGATCGCGGCCTTGCGCGGACCCTTGCGCGTCCTTGCATTGGTACGCGTGCGCTGGCCGCGGACCGGCAGCCCCTTGCGGTGGCGGTGGCCGCGATAGCAGCCCAGATCCATCAGGCGCTTGATCGACATCGACACCTCGCGGCGCAGATCGCCTTCGACGGTGAAGCGCGTGACGTTCTCGCGAATGCGGTCGAGCTCGGCGTCGGTCAGGTCCTTGATCTTGCGCGAGCCCACCACGCCGGCGGCGGCGCAGATCGCCTGCGCGCGTGCGCGACCGATGCCGAAAATCGCCGTCAATGCGATATCGGCATGCTGGTGATTCGGAATATTGATGCCTGCAATGCGAGCCATAGGGAACCCGAAATTATATCAGAGTTAACAAGGCGTTACTCAACCTTGGCGCTGCTTGTGACGCGGGTCGGAGCAAATGACCCGCACCACGCCTTTGCGCCGCACGATTTTGCATTTGCGGCAGATTCTTTTCACTGAAGCCATGACTTTCATAGGGTTCTCCGAACTTCGCTCGTTTTCATTTTGCCCTGAACGTAATTCGACCCTTGCTGAGGTCGTAGGGGGTCATTTGGACCGTCACCTTGTCCCCGGGCAGGATGCGGATGTAGTTCATGCGCATCTTTCCGGAGATAAAGGCGTGAATGGTGTGCCCGTTCTCCAGCTTCACCCGGAAGGTGGCATTGGGCAGGTTTTCCACCACTTCGCCCTGTAATTCGATGACGTCTTCCTTGGCCATGCGCTAGCGGACCGGCAGCCCCCCCTTGAAGTTGGCCTTGCGCAGCAGGCTCTCGTACTGGTGCGTCATGATGTAGGCCTGCACCTGCGACATGAAGTCCATCGTCACCACCACGATGATCAGCAGGGAGGTGCCGCCGAAGTAGAACGGCACGTTCCAGCGCAGGATCAGGAATTCGGGCAGCAGGCAGACCGCCGTGACATAGGCCGCGCCGCCGAGCGTCAGGCGCGTCAGGATCTTCTCGAGATACCGTGCGGTCTGGTCACCCGGCCGGATGCCCGGGACGAAAGCACCGGACTTCTTCAGGTTGTCGGCCGTTTCCTTCGGGTTGTACTGCAACGCGGTATAGAAAAAGCAGAAGAAAATGATGAGCGCGGCGTACAGCAGCACGTAGATCGGCTGCCCCGGCGTCAGGGTGCCGGCGATGTCGCGCAGCCAGATCATCCCCTCGGCGGCGCCGAACCAGCCCAGCACGGTGGCCGGAAACAGGATCAGCGAGCTGGCGAAGATCGGCGGAATGACGCCCGACATGTTGAGCTTGAACGGCAGGTGCGAGCTCTGCCCGCCGTAGACGCGGTTGCCCACTTGGCGCTTGGCGTAGTTGACCAGGATCTTGCGCTGGCCGCGCTCGACGAAGCAGACGAAGGCGGTGATCACCACCACCGCGACGGCGATCAGCAGCGCGGTGAGCGGGTGCATGGCCCCGGTGCGCACCAGCTCGAGCGTGCCGGCGATGGCGTTCGGCAGTCCGGCGGCGATACCGGCGAAGATGATGAGCGAAATACCGTTGCCGAGGCCGCGCTCGGTGATCTGCTCGCCGAGCCACATCAGGAACATGGTGCCGGTGACCAGCGTCGTCACCGTGGTGACGCGGAACATCAGCCCGGGATCGAGCACCAGTCCCGGCTGCGATTCGAGCGCAATCGAGATGCCGGTGGCCTGGAACAGCGCCAGGAACACCGTGCCGTAGCGCGTGTACTGGGTGATCTTGCGCCGCCCGGACTCGCCTTCCTTGCGCAGCTGCTCGAGCTGCGGGCTGACCGCGGTCATCAACTGCATGATGATCGAGGCGGAGATGTACGGCATGATGCCGAGCGCGAAGATGGTGAAGCGCGACAGCGCGCCGCCCGAGAACATGTTGAACATGCCGAGGATGCCGCCCTGCTGGCCGTGAAATAGGTCGGCGAGCACGTTCGGGTCGATGCCCGGCACCGGGATGTGCGCGCCGACACGGAACACCAGCAACGCACCGGCCAGGAACAGCAGCCGCTGCTTGAGATCGCCGTAGCGCGCGCCCTTGCCCGCGCCGGGGAGGTCCGTCGCCATCAGGCTGCCGGTTTCCCTTCAGGCCGGTTCTTCTTCGGCAGTTTCCTCACCACTTCGGTGCTCGGCTCGGTGTACTCGACCTTGCCGCCGGCCGCTTCGATCATGGCGCGCGCGCCCTTGCTCGCCTTCACTTCCTTCAGCGTGATCTTGCGCGACAGCTTGCCCGAGACGATCACCTTCGCGCCGAGCGCGCCGTGCGGCACCACGCGCTCCGCCTTAAGTGCGGCAAAACTGATCTCGGTGGCCTTCATCTTCTCCAACTCGCCGGTGCGCACTTCCGCGATGTCGTCGCGCGTTGGCGAATTGAAGCCGCGCTTCGGCAGGCGCCGGTGCAGTGGCATCTGGCCGCCCTCGAAGCCGACCTTGTGGAAGCCGCCCGAGCGCGCGCGCTGGCCCTTGTGCCCGCGACCCGCGGTTTTGCCCCAGCCGGAGCCGATGCCGCGGCCGACGCGGTGCCGCGACGAGGTAGAGCCCGCGGCGGGCTTGAGCGTGTTGAGTTTCATCTCTAGGCCTCGATGCGAACCAGGTAATTGACCTTGTTGACCATGCCGCGCACCGCCGGCGTATCGGCGAGCTCCACCACATGGTTGATGCGCCGCAGGCCCAGCCCGCGCACGGTATCGCGGTGGCTCTGCCTGCAGCCCGCGGTGCTCTTCAGCAGGCGGATCTTGATCTTCTTCATCCGGTGATTTCCTCGACCGTCTTGCCGCGCCGCGCGGCGATCTCCGCCGGCGTGCTCATCGACTTCAGGCCGTCGAGCGTCGCGCGCACCACGTTGTAGGGGTTGGTCGAGCCGAAGCATTTGGCGAGCACGTTGCGCACGCCCATCACGTCAAACACCGCGCGCATCGGACCGCCGGCGATGATGCCGGTGCCGTCGGAGGCCGGCTGCATCAGCACCTTGGCGGCGCCATGCCGGCCGATTACGGTGTGGTAGAGCGTGCCGTTCTTCAGCTTCACCTTGAAGAGGTTGCGGCGCGCTTCCTCCATCGCCTTTTGCACCGCGACCGGGACCTCGCGCGCCTTGCCCTTGCCCATGCCGATGCCGCCGTCGCCATCGCCCACCACGGTGAGCGCGGCAAAGCCGAGCACCCGGCCGCCTTTCACCACCTTGGTGACGCGGTTGACCGCGATCATCTTCTCGCGCAGCCCGTCGCCGCGTTCCTCCGACTGCATTCTGGGTTGGATCTTCGCCATATTTCCTCGCTAGAACTTCAGGCCGCCGGCGCGCGCGGCCTCGGCGAGCGCTTTGACGCGCCCGTGGTAGCGGTAGCCGGAGCGGTCGAAGGCCACCGTTTCGATGCCCTTCGCCTTTGCCTTGGCCGCGATGCGGCTGCCGACCAGCTCGGCCGCCTTGCGGTTGCCACCGTTCTTGATCTGACCGCGCAGGTCCTTCTCCAGGGTCGAGGCGGTCGCCAGCACCTTGTCCCCGGCGGCCGACGTGATCTGCGCGTAGATATGGGCGTTGGTGCGGTGGACCGTCAGGCGCACCGCGCCGATTTCCCGGATTTTCAGCCGCGTCTGGCGCGCACGGCGCAGGCGGGCAAAGTTTTTGTCGATCATGCTCGGTTTCCCATCCTTACTTCTTCTTCGTCTCTTTCAACACGATGACCTCGTCGGCGTAGCGCACGCCCTTGCCCTTGTAGGGCTCGGGTGAGCGATGCGCGCGCACTTCGGCGGCGACCTGGCCAACGAGCTGCTTGTCGATGCCGCTGATCACGATCTCGGTCTGCGTCGGCGTCGCCACCTTGATGCCCTTGGGCATCTGGTGCACCACCGGGTGCGAGAAGCCGAGCGTCAGGTTCAGCTTGTCGCCCTGCGCCTGGGCGCGGTAGCCGACACCGACCAGGGCGAGCTTCTTCTCGTAGCCCTTGGTGACGCCGGTCACCATGTTGGCGACCAGCGCGCGCATGGTGCCGGACATGGCATCCGCGTGATTCGAGTTGCCGAGCGCCTTGCACACCAGCTTATCGCCGTCCTTCTCCACGGCGACGTTCGGATCGGAGGCGCGCGCGACGATGCCAAGCGGGCCCTTGACCGAGATCTGGCCGGCGGCGATGCTCACTTCAACGCTCTTGGGCAGTGCGATCGGGAATTTGGCTATGCGGGACATGGGAGGCGATCCTCAGGCCACGATGCAGAGCACTTCGCCGCCAACACCGTCGGCGCGCGCCTTGCGGTCGGTCATCACGCCGCGCGAGGTCGACAGGATCGCCACGCCGAGGCCGTTCATCACGCGCGGAATGTCGCCGTGGCCGCGGTAGACGCGCAAGCCGGGCTTGGAAATGCGCTCCAGGCGCTCGATCACCGGGCGGCCGGCGTAGTACTTCAGTCCGATGCGCAGCTCCTTGCGCGGACCGCTTTCGCGCAGCGCGAAATCCTCGATGTAGCCCTCGTCCTTCAGCACCTGGGCGATCGAGGCCTTCAGCCTCGAAGCCGGCATCGCCACTTCCGTGTGACCCACCATCTGGGCGTTGCGGATGCGGGTCAGCATGTCCGCGATCGGGTCGCTCATGCTCATGCAGTTCTCCTTACCAGCTCGCCTTGATGACGCCGGGCACTTCGCCCTTGAGCGCCAGCTCGCGCAGCTTGTTGCGGCCGAGCCCGAATTTGCGGTAGACGCCGCGCGGCCGCCCGGTCAGTGCGCAGCGGTTGCGCAGCCGCACCGGCGAAGCGTCGCGCGGCAGCTTCTGCAGCTTGACGCGTGCTTCCTCCTTCGACTCGTCGGAGGCGCGCGGATTCTGCAGCACCTCGAACAGAGCGGCGCGGCGCAGCTTGTATTTCTCGACGATCTGCCGGCGTTTCTTGTCGCGGTTCTTTACGGAGAGCTTGGCCATGCGGGTTTCCTCAGTGCTTGAACGGGAAGCGGAACGCTGCCAGCAGCGCGCGCGCTTCGTCGTCGGACTTGGCGGTGGTGGTGATGGCGATGTTCAGGCCCCGCAGCGTGTCGATCTTGTCGTAGTCGATCTCGGGGAAGATGATCTGCTCCCTGACGCCCAGGCTGTAGTTGCCGCGGCCATCGAAGGCGCGGTTCGATACGCCGCGGAAATCGCGGATGCGCGGAATGGCGATATTGACCAGGCGGTCGAGGAATTCGTACATGCGCGCGCCGCGCAACGTCACCATGCAGCCGATGGGAAAGCCGGCGCGCAGCTTGAAGTTGGCGATCGAGCGGCGCGCTTTGGTGGTGACCGGTTTCTGGCCGGCGATCTTCACCATGTCGCCGAGCGCGTTGTCCAGCATCTTCTTGTCGGCGGTGGTTTCGCCCACGCCCATGTTGAGCGTGATCTTGCGGATGCGCGGCACCTGCATCACGGTTTTGTAGCCGAACTTCTGCATCAGGTCCGGCACCACCTTCTCGCGGTAGAACAGGGCGAGGCGCGCCGGCGGCGCGGGCTGCTGCGGCGCAGACGCTTTCGGCGCCGCAGCCGCGGTTTCCTTTTTCGGCGCCGCCTCCTTCTTCGCCGCGGGCTTTGCCGGCGGCGGCGTCTTCGGTTCGTGCTTGGGTTTCTGGTCTTTTTCTTTGGCCATGGTCAGGCATCCACCTGCTCGCCGTTCGCCTTGAACACGCGCACCTTGCGGCCGTCGTCGAGGCGCTTGACGCCCGCGCGGTCGGCTTTTTTGGTGGCCGGGTTGAACAGCGCGACATTCGAAACATCGATCGGCATGTCCTTGTCGACGATGCCGCCGTTGATGCCCTTCATCGGATTGGGCCGCTGGTGCTTCTTGACGCGGTTGACGCCCTCCACCACCACGTGGCGCGCGTCGACGCGGCGCAGCACCGTGCCGCGCTTGCCCTTGTCGCGCCCGGAGAGCACCACTACTTCGTCGCCTTTTTTAATCCTCTGCATGGCGCATCTTCCTAAATTACCTCGGGTGCCAGCGAAACGATCTTCATGAAGCGCTCGGTGCGCAACTCGCGCGTCACCGGCCCGAAAATGCGCGTGCCGATCGGCTCGAGCTTCGGCGTCAGCAGCACCGCGGCGTTGTGGTCGAAGCGGATCAGCGAGCCGTCGGCGCGCCGCACCCCCTTGGCGGTGCGCACCACCACGGCGTCGTACACCTCGCCCTTCTTCACCCGTCCGCGCGGCGCGGCGTCCTTGACGCTCACCTTGATCAGGTCGCCGATCGACGCATAGCGCCGCTTCGAGCCGCCCATCACCTTGATGCACATGACGGCGCGCGCACCGGTGTTATCGGCGACGTCCAGCACGGTCTGCATCTGAATCATTGGCTATTTTCTCCATCCAACTTGCCGGTCACTGGACCGGCAGTTTTGGACCCCGTTTTGGGGACCGCAATTTTACCTCAAACCGCCTTCGATTTCTCCACCAGGCGGGTGACTTTCCAGGACTTGGTGCGCGAAATCGGGCGGCATTCGGCGATTTCCACCAGGTCGCCCTCGCCGTAGGCACCGGTCTCGACGTGCGCGTGATACTTGCGCGAGCGCGTGATGGTCTTGCCCATCAGGGCGTCCTTTACGCGGCGCTCTACCCGCACCACCACTGTCTTCTGCATCTTGTTGCTGGTCACCCGGCCGACCAGCTGGCGCGGGTTCTTGGTCGCTTCGGTCATTTCGCCGCCTTCTCTTTCATCACGGTGCGCACGCGCGCGATGTCGCGCCGCACCTTCTTCAGCTGGCTGATATTGGCGAGCTGCTGGGTGGCGACCTGCATGCGCAGGCCGAACTGGGCGCGCAGCAGCGCCTCCAGCTCCTTCTGCAGCTCGTCGCCGCTCTTGCCTCGGATTTCGCTTGCTTTCATGGCCTATCCCAGCATGCGTTGCGCAAGGATGGTGCGGAAAGGCAGCTTGGCCGAGGCGAGCGCGAATGCCTCCTTGACCACTGCCTCGGTCACGCCATCCATCTCGAAAATGATCTTGCCGGGCTGGATCTCGGAGACGAAATACTCCGGATTGCCCTTGCCGTTACCCATGCGCACCTCGGCCGGTTTCTGCGAGACCGGCTTGTCCGGGAACACGCGGATCCAGATGCGCCCGCCGCGCTTGATGTGGCGCGACATGGCGCGCCGCGCCGCCTCGAGTTGGCGCGCGGTCAGTCGCCCGCGAGTGGTGGCCTTGAGACCGTACTCGCCGAACGCGACCTTGTTGCCGCGCGTCGCCATGCCGGTGTTGCGGCCTTTCTGTTGCTTGCGATACTTGGTTCGGGCTGGTTGCAGCATCGGCTATCCCTTCTTGTCCGCGTCCGGCTTGATGATCTTCTTCGCCTTCTTCACCACGGTTTTCGGCGCCGGCGCGGCTTCCTTCTTCACTGCTTTTTTCTCGCTTTCGGGACGCACTCTCGCCGCCGGTCGCCTTGCGCCGGCACGGGGCGCCGGCTTCTTCGCGCGCTTGGGCTCCTGCGGCGCTTCGGGTTGCGCCACCGCCGGCGTCGCGGTCAGGGCGGCCGCCAGCGCAGCCGCCTCGCCCTTGGGCACGATCTCGCCCTTGTAGACCCAGACCTTGATGCCGATTACGCCGTAGCTGGTCTTCGCCTCGCCCAGGCCGTAGTCGATGTCGGCGCGCAGCGTGTGCAGGGGCACGCGGCCTTCGCGATACCACTCGGTGCGCGCGATCTCGATGCCGTTCAGCCGCCCGGCGCTCATGATCTTGATGCCCTGCGCGCCCAGGCGCATGGCGTTCTGCATCGCGCGCTTCATGGCGCGGCGGAACATGATGCGTTTCTCCAGCTGCTGCGCGATCGAATCGGCGATCAGCTGGGCGTCGATCTCGGGCTTGCGGATCTCCTCGATATTCACGTGCACCTGCTGCACGCCCATGATGCGGCGCAACTCGGCCTTGAGCGCCTCGATCTCCTCGCCCTTCTTGCCGATGACCACGCCTGGCCGCGCCGAGAAGATGGTGATGCGCGCGTCCTTGGCGGGGCGCTCGATCAGCACCCGGCCGACCGAGGCATGCGCCAGCTTCTTCTTCAGGAACTCGCGCACCTTGATGTCCTCGGCCAGCATCGGGCCGAAATTGCGGCTGCTGGCGTACCAGCGCGAGCTCCAGTTGCGGTTGACCGCCAGGCGAAAGCCGATCGGATTGATTTTTTGGCCCATCAGTCACCCACCGTTATATAGATGTGGCACGTGTGCTTCAGCACCCGGTTGCCGCGCCCCTTGGCGCGCGCCTGGAAGCGCTTGAGGAACATGCCGCGCTCGACGTAAATGGTCTTCACCTTCAGCACGTCGATGTCGGCGCCGTCGTTGTGCTCGGCGTTGGCGATCGCCGACTCGAGCACCTTGCGAATGATGGTTGCGCCCCGCTTGGGGTTGAAGGACAGGATGTTGATCGCCTGGTCCACGGGCTTGCCGCGGATGAGGTCGGCGACCAGCCGGCCCTTCTGGGCCGACAGCCGCACACCGCGCAGGATCGCCTTGGTTTCCATGGTGCTTGCCCCTTACTTCTTCGCCGGCGCCGCTGGCGCCGCCGCTGCGGAAGCCCCGGCGGCAGCAGCCGGCACAGCCGCGCCGGGCGCCCCCGGCGGTCCGCGGCGCTCGCCGCCGACCGCTTCCTCGGTGCGCTTGCCCACCGCGGAGTGGCTCTTGAAAATTCGCGTGAGGGCGAATTCGCCCAGCTTGTGACCCACCATGTTCTCGGTGATGTACACCGGCACGTGCTGGCGGCCGTTATGCACGGCAATGGTCAGGCCGACAAAGTCGGGCACGATGGTGGAGCGGCGCGACCAGGTCTTGATCGGGCGCTTGTCGTTGCTGCCGCGCGCGCCTTCCACCTTTTTCAGCAGGTGAAGGTCGACGAACGGGCCTTTCTTGATTGAGCGTGACATGGCCGTCCCTTATTTCACCCGCCGGTCGCGCACGATCATCACCTGCGTGCGCTTGTTGCGCCGGGTCTTGAAGCCCTTGCTCTGCACGCCCCAGGGCGAGACCGGGGGCTGCGCCGCCGCGGTGCGGCCCTCGCCGCCGCCGTGCGGGTGGTCGATCGGATTCATGGCGACGCCGCGCACCGTCGGGCGGATGCCGCGCCAGCGCTTGCGCCCGGCCTTGCCGATCGACTCGAGGTTGTGCTCGGCGTTGCCGACTTCGCCGATGGTGGCACGGCAGTCGATATGCACCTTGCGGATCTCGCCCGAGCGCAGCCGCAATTGCGCATAGGAGCCTTCGCGCGCCAGCACCTGCACGCCGGCACCCGCCGAGCGCGCCAGCTGCGCGCCCTTGCCGGGCATCATCTCGACGCAATGCACGATGGTGCCGACCGGGATGTGGCGCAGCGGCAGCGCGTTGCCGGACTTGATCGGCGCCTCGCCGCCGGACACGACCTGCGCGCCGACCTGCAGGCCCTTGGGCGCGATGACGTAGCGGCGCTCGCCGTCGGCGTACAGCAGCAACGCGAGGTGCGCGCTGCGGTTCGGGTCGTACTCCAGGTGCTCCACGGTCGCGGTGATGCCGTCCTTGTTGCGTCGGAAATCGACCATGCGGTAGTGCTGCTTGTGGCCGCCGCCCTGGTGCCGCATGGTGATGCGGCCGTGATTGTTGCGCCCACTGACCTTCGACTTCTTGGCGGTGAGGGGCCAGTGCGGTTCGCCTTTGTGCAACTCGGGCGTGACGACCTTGACAAGCGCGCGGCGGCCGGGCGAGGTGGGTTTGACCTTGATCAGGGGCATCGCGCGTCTTCCTCGTTATTCCGTTGCCGCAAAGTTGATTTCCTGGCCTGCGACGAGGCGCACATAGGCCTTCTTCCAGCTGCGCTTGCGGCCGATGCTGCGGCCGAAACGCCGTTCCTTGCCGTGCACATTGAGCACGGTGACCGAATCGACCTTGGTCTTGAACATCAGCTCGATCGCCGCTTTGATCTCGGGCTTGGTCGCGCCGTCGGCGACGCGGAACACGTACTGCCGGTTCTTGTCGGCGACCCGCGTGCTCTTCTCGGATACCACCGGCGCGAGCACCACGGTCATCAGGCGGTCGGCCGCGTATTTGCGCGTCGCCGTCATTTGAGCATCTCCTCGAGCTTGACCACCGCGGCCTTGGTCAGCACCACGTGCGACGAGCGCACCAGCGCCACGGGATTCGCCAGGCGCACCGCCATCACTTCGACATTGGGCAGGTTGCGCGACGACAGCTGCAGGTTCTCGTCGACCTCGTCGGTCAGCACCAGAACCGCATCAAAGCCCATCGCCTTGACCTTCTGCGCCAGGAGCTTGGTCTTGGGCTGCTCGAGGCGGAATTCGTCGACCACGTGCAAGCGGTCCTCGCGCGCGAGCTGCGACAGGATCGAGCACAGGCCGGCGCGGTACATCTTGCGGTTGATCTTCTGCGTGAAATTCTCGTCGGGCGAATTGGGAAAGATCTTGCCGCCGCCGCGCCACAGGGGACTCGAGGTCATGCCGGCGCGCGCGCGGCCGGTGCCTTTCTGGCGCCACGGCTTCTTGGTCGAGTGGTTCACGTCGCCACGGTCCTTCTGGGCGCGCGAGCCGATGCGGGCGTTCGCCTGGTAGGCGGTCACCAGCTGGTGCACCAGCGCCTCGTTGAACTCCCGGGCGAAAATGGCATCCGCAGCGCTGTGCGTGCCCGATCCGACTTTTTTAAGTTCCATGATCAGGCTTTCGGCGCCGGCTTGGCGTCGGGCGTTTTGGCCGCGGCGGGCTTGGCTGCCGCCGGCTTGGCTTCAGCGGCCTTGGGCGCGCCGCCCTTGGGTGCAGCGACTTTCGGCCCCGGCCCCGCGGGCTTCTGGATCTTGACCGCCGGGCGCACCAGTACGTCGCGCCCTTTCGAGCCCGGCACCGAGCCCTTGACCAGCAACAGCTGGCGCGCCTCGTCGATCCGCACGATCTCCAGGTTGGAGATGGTGCGACGCTCGTCGCCCATATGGCCTGGCATGCGCTTGCCCTTGAACACGTGCGCCGGGCTTTGGTTCTGGCCGGTCGAGCCGGGCACGCGGTGCGAAACCGAGTTGCCGTGCGAAGCGTTCTGCCCGCCAAAGTGGTGCCGCTTGATCACCCCGGCGAAGCCCTTGCCGATGGTCACGCCCTGCACGTCGACCTTCTGGCCCACCTTGAAGAGTTCGACGCCGAGCTTGCCGCCGAGCTTGAGGCTCGCGACCTGGTCCGGCTTGGCGCGGAATTCCCGCAGCGTGCGGCCGGCCTCGACCGCGGCCTTGGCGAGATGGCCGGCGAGCGGCTTCTTGACGCGGCTGGCGCGGCGCTTGCCGAAAGCGACCTGCACCGCGGCATAGCCATCCTTTTCCGCGGTCTTGATCTGGGTGATGCGGTTGTCCGACACGTCGAGCACCGTCACCGGCTGCATATTGCCGTCGTCGGTGAAGATTCGCGTCATGCCGACCTTGCGGCCGACCAGTCCGATTGCCATAACTTCCTCTGTTAGTGACCTGAAGCGATGCTCTGCTCCAGGTGCCGGCTTCAATTGGCCGGCAAATCTCTCGTGCCGCCTTATTACTGAACCTTGATCTCCACGTCGACGCCAGCGGGCAAATCCAGCTTCATCAGGGCATCAACGGTCTTGTCCGTCGGGTCGATGATGTCCATCAGGCGCAGGTGCGTGCGGATTTCGAGCTGGTCGCGCGACGCCTTGTCGATATGCGGCGAGCGCAGCAGGTCGAAGCGCTGCCGGCGCGTCGGCAGGGGCACCGGGCCCCGCACCACCGCGCCCGTGCGCTTGGCCGTGTCGACGATTTCGAGCGCCGACTGATCGATCAGCCGGTAGTCGTAGGCCTTGAGCCTGATGCGGATGCGCTGGTTCTCCATGATCCTTTGCCGTTTATTCCGACTACTCGATGATCTTGGCGACGACGCCGGCGCCCACCGTCTTGCCGCCCTCGCGGATGGCAAAGCGCAAGCCCTGCTCCATCGCCACCGGCGTAATCAGCG